>OLGB01002775.1_pt1 | contig 17746 bp, 13 predicted proteins | sample 1605691 | NCBI WGS metagenome assembly OLGB01 (sample SAMEA3888925, study PRJEB22519) | human gut metagenome | biome: human gut; feature: human-associated habitat; material: faeces | place: Denmark | collected 2010 | reverse complement strand
TGGTGACATTATCTCAGATGCTTTATGCAGTGACTTTATCACAGATGAACTACAACCTTCAAAACGACAGAGTCGGCCGAGGCAAGCTTACGAGGGACAAAGGGAGACTTCACGGACGAATGCAAGGCGATGCAGCCGCGCCGCCGCTATATGGTGACGATCCTAGAATACCACACCGGCGATAAGGAGAATCCGCGGCTGCTGGTGCGTATGCGGCTGCTGAAAAACCTCGGCGAGGTCATGGAGGAATATCCCAGATTGTCGGAAAAGGAGCTGCGCGCGGAAGACCCATTCCTCTGCGGCCCAAGATTCTACTACTCCGAACCGGCATGGTACGGGAATTTCGTCGGGCAGAAACCAAAGATAACGAGTAGAGGAAACAATTACACGCTTACCTTCAAAGCCAAAAGATATGGGGCTGACACTGATATCCAAAGGACTGGCCGCAGTAAAACTGAAAACGATTATTACGGTTCCGGAAAAAGCTTCTACACCGTGCAGACTCCAAACGGAAATAACTCTCGCTATAAAAACAACTTCTCACGCGGGAGCGGGAGCAATAGCAAAAATTTCGACGGCGGCGTATATAAGGCGCAGAGCCTTGATCCACGCAAGGAACTTAGCCCCAACGACAATACGGCGAGCAAACTGGGAAAACTGACGCCCGATCGCTACCGCTGGATAGGACTTGCAATCTGGGGCGGACAATTGGGAGGAAACAGCAGCGTCGAGATATACAACATGACGATCGCCCCCGGATTCGACAGGGGAGAGCTGCAGTCAATCATGGAGAGCGGCGCGATGGTGTTCGGCATGGATGAGACGAACGGCAGCTTCCCGACCGCCGACGCCGAATACTCGGCGACAAACGACACGGCCGCCAAATGGAACAGCGAGCTTTTCGGCATATCCAGCGACGGAAATGGGAACCAATCACGCAACAACGCCTATGTTGGACGCTTCAAAAACGCGGACATCGAAACGCAGCCCTGCGTTATGTCTCTTCAGCACGCCTCGTCTGGCTACAGCGCCTCCTGCGGCTGCCCGATATGCTCGGCTTACGGGAGATACAACGGTAAATAACGCGGAGCCTTACGCTCCTTACTAAAGACGGAGGCGGCCCAGAAAAGGGCGCCTCCGTTTGCTTTGTGCAAAATAGGTATCTTCGAGCTCCCCTACACCGCGTAGGCTTCGGGGTCTTCCTGCGGTTCCTGGCCGATGTCCACGAGGTTTTCCCGCGCGAACTTATTGGGCAGGAAGTCCTTCGCCACCTGCGGGAAGAGGATGTACGAAAGGATATCCTCCGGCTGTGTGCACCACATGCCGATCTCCTTCTTGGCCTGCTCGATCTCGGGGGCGATCTTCTCGCCGGGGCGGCAGGTGATCGGCTCTTCGTCGCCGAGGACCAGCTTCTGTATCTCGGGGTCGACGGGGGCCGGCGTCTTGCCGTAGTAGCCGCGGAAATACTGACGCACCTCGTTCGGCACCATCTTCCAGCGTTTGCCGGAGATGACGTTCATCGCCGCCTGCGTGCCGACGATCTGGCTCGTCGGCGTCACGAGAGGCGGGTATCCCATCTCTTTACGGACGCGCGGCACCTCTTCCATGACCTCCTTGAACTTTTCAAGGCAGCCGCCCTCTTTGAGCTGGCTCTGGAGGTTGGAGTACATACCGCCCGGTATCTGATAGAGGAGGATGTTTATATTGACTCCGCTGACTCCCATGATGATATCGTTATATTTGTCATGGAGCATCTGGTAGTATTGGGCCACAGGCAGCAGCTTTTCAAGCGAAAGTCCCGTGTCCAGCGGGCCGCCGGCGAGCGCCGCGACGATCGTCTCCGTCGCGGGCTGGCTCGTGCCCATCGCGAAGGGCGATATCGCGCAGTCGACGACATCGGCGCCGGCTTCGAGGCCCGCCATGTAGCTCATCGCCGCCATGCCGCTGGTGTAGTGGCTGTGGATCTGCACCGGCAGGCTGACCTTTTTCTTGATCGCCTTCACGAGCGCTGAAGCGGCGACCGGCGAGAGGAGCCCCGCCATGTCCTTGATGCAGATGGAATCCGCGCCCATGTCGGCCATGTCGCGCGCCTGCTTCGCGAAGAGGTCGAGCGTATGGACTGGCGATATCGTGTAGGAGATCGTCATCTGCAGCTCTCCGCCCTCTTTTTTGACGGCCTCGGCGGCGATCGACATGTTGCGCAGGTCGTTCAGCGCGTCAAACACGCGGATGATGTCTATTCCGTTGCCGATGGCGCGTTTGACGAATTCGCGCACCACTTCATCCGAGTAATGGCGGTAGCCGACGATATTCTGCCCGCGCAGGAGCATCTGAGTTTTGGTCTTCTTGAGGCGTTTCTTTATCTGGCGCAGCCTCTCCCACGGGTCTTCGTTGAGGAAGCGCATCGCCGAGTCAAAGGTCGCGCCGCCCCACATCTCTATCGAATGGTAGCCGACTTCGTCCATCGCCTCGCATATCGGGAGCATGTCGTCGGTACGCAGGCGCGTCGCCATGATCGACTGGTGCGCGTCACGGAACGCTGTCTCCATAATGCCGACGCGCGGCTTTGTCTTTGCCGCGGGAGTTTCAGGTTTTTTGTTTTCCGTCACGACCACCTGTTCGGGCTTTACAGCCTCCGCCGCAGGCTCTACGGTGGGAGCCGCATCCGCGGCCCCCGTCGTTACTTTGGTGGCGATCACTTTTCCGTTGCTGTCTTTGATCTCTTTTTTTATTTCAACTTCGGACATAACTATCTTACCCCTCCATCTTCATCTCAGCCATATGCCTGTAGAATCTCCATCTGTCGGCAATGGCTTTTTTCTCTTCTTCGAGCAGCTGAGCAGCCTCTTCCGGGGCCGTCGCTTTGAGGCTTTTGTATCTCACTTCGTTGTAGATGTAGTCTTCAAGGGGCAGGCTCGGCTCTTTGGAGTCTATGACAAGCGGGTTTTTGCCCTCTTTCGCCAGGTCGGGGTTGTATCTCATGAGCATCCAGTGGCCCGAGTCTACCGCTTTTTTCTGCTGGTCAAGTCCTTTGACCATGTCTATGCCGTGCGCTATGCAGTGGCAGTAGGCGATTATTATTGACGGCCCCTCATAAGCTTCGGCTTCCTGGAAGACTTTGACTGTGTGCGCGTCGTTGGCTCCCAATGCCACTTTCCCCACGTAGACGCTGCCGTAGCTCATGGCCATCATGGCAAGGTCTTTTTTGCCCATGCGTTTGCCGGCCGCCGCGAATTTGGCCACGGCTCCTCTCGGCGTGGATTTGGAGGCCTGCCCTCCGGTGTTGGAGTAGACTTCGGTGTCAAGTACAAGGATGTTGACGTTTTTGCCGCTGGCTATTACGTGGTCGAGTCCACCGTAGCCGATGTCGTAGGCCCAGCCGTCTCCTCCCACGCACCAGACTGATTTTTTGGCGAGGTTGTCTATGACTGATTCGAGTTCTTCTGCCTGTTGTGTCTCTATGCAGCAGAGTTGTTCTTTGAGGCGGTCTATTTTGTCTGTTACGGCTTTGATTTGTTCGCCGGTGGTCTGCGGCGCGTCAAGTATTTCTTTGACTGTCTGTTCTCCCAGTTCGGGGGTCATTTTGGTGAGCAGTTCAGCCGCGTATTCTCTGTGTTTGTCTATGGTGAGGCGGAAGCCGAGGCCGAATTCTGCCGCGTCTTCAAAGAGGGAGTTGCTCCATGCCGGGCCTCTGCCCTGGTCGTTTACCGCCCACGGGGTGGTGGGGAGGTTGCCTCCGTATATCGAGGAGCAGCCGGTGGCGTTGGCGATTATGGCTCTGTCTCCGAAGAGTTGGGAGAGGAGTTTGAGGTAGGGGGTTTCTCCGCAGCCCGCGCAGGCTCCCGAGAATTCGAAGAGTGGTCTCAGGAGTTGGACGTCTTTGACTGTCGCTGTGTTGAGTTTGGCTTTGTCTGTTTCGGGCAGGCTGAGGAAGTAGTTCCAGTTTGCTTTTTCTGTCTCTCTTATGGGCATTTGGGTGCGCATGATGAGCGGACGGTGCGGGTCTTCGGCTTTGGTTTTGTTTATGGGGCAGTTGGCCGCGCAGAGGCCGCAGCCGGTGCAGTCTTCGGGCGCGGTCTGGATGGTGAAGTCATAGTCTTTGAAGTTGGGGAATTTGGCTTGGGCGTGTCTGAATGCTGCCGGCGCCTGTTCGAGTTTTTCGGGGGCGTAGACTTTGGCTCTTATGGCCGCGTGGGGGCAGACGAGGACGCATTTGCCGCATTGGATGCAGAGGGACGGGTCCCAGACGGGGATGTCTATGGCTATGTTTCTTTTTTCGTATTGGGTGGTGGCGCTGGGGTAGGTGCCGTCTTCGGGCAGGGCGGAGACGGGGAGGCTGTCTCCTTCCATTATCATCATGGGGCCGAGTATTTGTTTGACGAATTCGGGGGCGTCTTCGGCTACGGGCGGCAGGATGTCGAAGGCGGATGTCGCTTCGGCCGGTACTTTGACTTGGTAGAGGTTGGCTAGTGTTTCGTCTACGGCTTTGATGTTTTTGTCTACTATGGCCTGTCCTTTTTTGGTGTAGCTTTTGATTATTGAGTCTTTGATGGCTTTTATGGCTTTGTCCTGGGGCAGGATGCCGCTGATGGCGAAGAAGCAGGTCTGCATGATGGTGTTGGTGCGGGAGCCCATGCCTGTTTGTTTGGCTATTTTAACGGCGTCTATGACGTAGAGTTTGAGGTGTTTGTCTATTATTTTTTGCTGGTATGTTTTCGGCAGTTTGTCCCAGATCTGTTCGGGGCCGAAGGGGGCGTTGAGGAGGAATGTTCCGCCGTCTGCCGCGTTTTTCAGGATGTCGAGTTTTTCGAGGAAGCTGTAGACGTGGCAGGCCAGGAAGTTGGCTTTGTTTATGAGGTAGCTGGCGTATATGGGGTCGGGGCCGAAGCGCAGGTGGCTTACGGTTATTCCTCCTGATTTTTTGGAGTCGTAGCTGTAGTAGCCCTGGGCGTAGAGGTCCGTCTCCTGGCCGATGATTTTGATGGAGTTTTTGTTGGCTCCCACTGTGCCGTCTGAGCCGAGGCCGTAGAAGAGGCATCTGACTGTTTTGGGGTTTTCTGTGTCGAATGACGGGTCGTAGGGGAGGCTGGTGTAGGTGACGTCGTCTTCTATGCCTATGGTGAAGCCGTCTTTGGGGGCGAGTTTGCGGAGTTCGTCGTAGACTCCTTTGACCATGGCCGGGGTGAAGTCTTTGGAGGAGAGGCCGTAACGGCCTCCCACTATGGTGATGCCGGAGCCGTTGAGGGCTTCTTTGACGTCGGCGCAGAGGGGCTCGCTGTTGGCCGCAGGGTCTTTGCTGCGGTCGAGGACGGCTATTTTTTTGACTGTCCCGGGGAGGGCGTTTGTGAATCTTGTGATGTCGAAGGGGCGGAAGAGGCGCACGATTATGAGGCCCACTTTTTCTCCCTCTTGGTTCAGGCGGTCTACGGCTTCGCGCGCTACCGCAGCGCCGGAGCCCATGATGATTATGACTCGCTCGGCTTCGGGGCTGCCGTAGTAGTCGAAGAGGTGGTATTGTCTGCCTATGGTTTTCGCGAATTTGTCCATCGCTTGCTGGACGGTGTCGGGCATGTCGGCGTAGTAGCGGTTGCGTCCTTCCATCGACTGGAAGAAGACGTCGGGGTTTTGCGCGGTGCCGCGGATGAAGGGCGCGTCGGGCGTGAGGCGGTTGTATCTGTGTTCGCGCACGAGGTCGTCGTCTATGCAGGCGCGCATGGCGTCGTAGGGGATTTCTTCTATTTTCATTTCTTCGTGGCTGGTGCGGAAGCCGTCGAAGAAGTGGAGGACGGGAACTTTGCCTTCGAGGGTCGCCATTTGCGCGATGAGCGCGTTGTCCATGGATTCCTGCACTGTCGCAGAGGAGAGCATGGCCCAGCCGGTGTTGCGCACGGCCATGACGTCGGAGTGGTCTCCGAAGATGGAGAGCGCGTGGGCGGCCACGCTTCTGGCTGTTACGTGCATGACTGTGCTGGTGAGTTCGCCCGCTATTTTGTACATGTTGGGGATCATGAGCAGGAGTCCCTGGGAGGCGGTGAAGGTGGTGCCCAATGCTCCCGCCTGCAGCGCTCCGTGGTAGGCTCCCGAGGCCCCCGCCTCGCTCTGCATTTCTTCCACCAGCGGCACTGTGCCCCAGATGTTGGGGCGCGATTCCGCCGACCACTGATCCGACCATTCGCCCATCGGCGACGACGGCGTGATCGGGTAGATCGATATCACTTCGTTTACCGCGTGCGCCACGTGCGCCGCCGCTTCGTTGCCATCCAGCGTTACCATCTTTTTCTCTGACATGATTCGTTCCTCCCATATTATTACAAATATTCAGACTATTATTATTGGACCTATTATACCTCAATTATAAATATAATAAATATTTTCTATGCCGCCTTACTTTTTTTTAGATATTAAAAATCCGGCGGCCCTGTAAAGATACGGATCGGCCGCCGGGTTTTCTGTGATGCGATATCTCCTGTGTGGGTAGGAGGCGGTAAGCCTTATTTGTACCAGTCCTGGAACTTCTTGAGTTCTCTCGCGAGACCGTCCACGATCTCTTTTCCCGGCTTCTCAAGCGGAAGGAGCGGATCTCCGCAGTCGATGCCGATCATCTTCATAGCGTCTTTGAGCGGTCCGGGGTTCGATTCGGCGAAGATCAGGCGCAGAAGCGGCGTAACTTTGACGACTATTTCCGCGGCTCTTTCTCTCTTGCCGGCTACGATGAGGTCGAATATATCGGCCCACATTTTCGGCAGCAGGTTCGAGGTGGCGAGTATGCCGCCCTGCGCGCCGCAGGAAATTTCCTGATAGAAGAGGAATTCTTCGCCGGTAAGGACGGAGGTGCGTTCGCGTACCTTTGAGAGGAGTTCGAGCACCTGCCCCATGTTCGGGCAGCACTCCTTCATCGCGACGATCTGTCCCCTATCGTCGCTGTCAAGAAGCCTCTCGACGGTCTCCGGCAGCATGTTTACGCCCGTGCGGTAAGGTATATTGTAGAGCACGAGCGGCAGGTCGACGTTTTTCATTACCTGGCGGTAGTAATCGTAGATCCCCTGCTGGTTGGCGACGACATAATAGGGGGTGACGACCATGATCGCGTCGGCTCCGAGTTCTTTGCATTTGTTGCCCATCTCGATGGCTTCGGGAAGGCCGGGGCCGATGATGCCGGCGACAACGGGTACGCGTCCTTTGTTGGCCGCGATCGTCATCTTGACGCCGTCGATACGCTGTTCGTTGGTGAGGGCGCAGTATTCGCCGGTGCCGCCGAGAGCCACAAGTCCGGTCGTACCGTTATCGATCACGAAGTTTACGAGTTTGTCCATCGCCGCCGCGTTTACCTTGCCGTCCATTACCGGCGTGCAGAGCGCTGTGTAAATACCTCTTACTTTTTCCATCTTGATACACACTCCTTATGTATGATTTTGGATTCGATTTTTCCCGATTTCCTGTCTTCCGCAGCCGGTTCGGGTCCGGTATTGTCTGCATAGGGTAAAGTTCCAACAGCAACCCCTTCGGAAACGGAGACTTTTTGCGCCGTCTCCGAAAGGATTTCGTTTTGTTATCCGTTTTTTGAATTTCAGTTCGCTATATCGCCGTTACCTGCCGAGCAGAACGAGAGAGAACCAGGGAATATAGGTGAAGAGCTGGAGACAGACGATCATTGCGAGAATGAACGGCACCAGCCTCTTAGCGATCGCTCCTACGCTCTGTTTGGAGATGGTTGCCGAGATGAAGAGGTTGCAGCCATAAGGCGGCGTCGAGAAGCCGATGGCGAGCGCGATGGAGATCATCATACCGAACTGTATCGGGTCCATGCCGAGCTCTTTGACGATCGGCAGGAAAATCGGCGTGAGGATGATCGTCGAGGAGATGTTATCGACGAAGCAGCCGATGACGAGAAATACGATGTTCATCAGCAGGAGGACGATGAATTTGTTGCTCGCGTATCCGAGGATGAATCCTCCGACCCTGATCGGGATTCTTTCCATCGCGAGATAGGAGGCGAAGGAGGTGGCGAGGCCGACCATGAAGAGCGTTGCGCCGATGACGAGGACGGCATCCTTGAAGGCGGTCAGCGTGACCTCGTAATTCAGCTCTTTGTAAACGAATTTACCGACTAAGAGCGCATATACGGTGGCAACGACCGCCGATTCTGTGGGAGTAAAGATGCCGCCGTAGATACCGCCGAGGATTATTACCGGAACGAAGAGGGCCCAGATGGAGCTTGCAAAAGTTTTGCATACATGCTTGAATGTCGGGATACTGGACATCCGCGGATAGCCCTCTTTTTTGCTGATGACGTACGATACAAGCATCAGCGCAATCCCTATTGTTAGACCGGGAATGATACCGGCAATAAACAGATCGCTGACCGACGTTCCCGTGAGGACGCCGTAGACAACGAAGGGAATGCTGGGCGGTATGATGCAGCCGATCGTACCGGCCGAGGAGATGACCGCCGCGGCGAAATCAGGCTTATATTTCTTTTCGACCATCATCGGCACCATGAAAGAGCCGATGGCCGAGACCGTCGCCGCCGCCGAGCCGGAGATCGCGCCGAAGAACATGCAGGCCACGACCGTAACCATCGCGAGGCCGCCCGTGATGAAGCCGACGAAGCACTCCGCCATGTCGACGATGCGGCGGGAAATACCGCCATAGGTCATCAGCGAACCCGAAAGCATAAAGAAGGGTATCGCGAGCATCGGAAAAGAGTCCATCCCCGTAAAGGCGTTCTGCGCGATTAAAACAAGCGGCAGATGGCTGCATGTAAAAATTGTAACAGCGGTGGCGACCCCTAAAGAGATTCCTATGGGAACAGAGAGCGCGAGAAGTATAAAGAGTGTTCCAAACAGTATTCCTATATCCATGGTTACATTGAAACTCCTTTCTTGGCTTCCTCAATCATCGCTTCTTCTTCGCTTAACGTGGGTTTTTCCAGCTCACCTGTGCGAAGGATATGGAGAATGTCGAATGCGAGACGTATGGCCATGAAAATCCCTGACAGGGGGATGCAGAGATAGGCCCATCCCATGCTGATCTGCATCGCCGTCGAGAGCTGCTGCTGTGCGACGACCACACGAACAAGTTTGATTCCCTGCCAGCCGAGGAAGACACAGAAGCCGCACCATACAGCCATTACCAGGAGCTCTAAACAGATACGTGACTTGCCCTGTAGCCTTGAAGAGAGTATATCTATGCGCAGGTGTTTTCTATTTGCGAGAGTATAATCCGCGCCGATCCAAATCAGCCATATGAACATATAGCGCGCAGCTTCGTCCACCCATGCGAGCGAGGCACTGAAACAGTATCTAAGTACCACGTTTAGGAAAACTATGAGGGAGGAAATCAACAAATTCAACACGAGGAATTTTTCTTCTATGTTGTTTAAAATTTTCAGCATCGTGCAGCTCCTTTCTATCCTTCGGTATAACCATGGGAGGGAAGGAGAGGAAAAGTCCCCCCTTCCCCTCGTTCGACGTTACAAAACTATTTCTTGTCCGCCCCGCGGGCAATATCGATCAGCTCTTTGCCAAGGACCGGCTCCATTGTCTTGTAAACAACATGTGCCGCGTCGCGGAACTGCTTCATTTCGGCGTCCGTCGGATAGTAAACTTTGAGTCCGTCTTTTGTTACCATCTCCTTGAGCAGGCGGTCGCCATCTTTATGCTGGTTCGCTCTGGAGGCGTCGCGGAATTTTTTCGCTCCCTCCATGACGATCTTTTGAAGGTCGGCGGGGAGTCTCTTATAGAAGGCCTCGCTCATGAACACCGCCGACGGAGCATAGACGTGATTGCTCATCGTGAGGTATTTCTGCACTTCGTAGAGCTTGGAGCTGTATATAAGGGTGATCGAATTTTCCTGCGCGTCGACGGTCTTCTGGAGCAGTGCGGTGTAGAGCTCGCCGAAGTCGACGGGGGTAGGGTTGGCGCCGAAGGCCTTGAAGAGTTCAAGGTGAGCCGGAATCGGCTGAACGCGGATTTTGACTCCCTTCAGATCGGCGGGGCTCTTTATGGGAGCTTTGTTGTTCGTGATCTGGCGGAAGCCGTTCTCCGGGAAGCAGAGGAGGCGGACGCCCTTCGGCAGGATCTGTTCATTGAGGATCTGTCCAAGTTTTCCGTCGAGCGCTTTGTAAGCGGCGGCTCTGTCCTTGAAAAGGTACGGCAGGTCGATGACCTGGAACTTCGGCGCAATGTTCGCGGCGATTCCCGGCGATAGCATCGCCATTTCGATCGTGCCGAGCGTCATGCCTTCGAGCATCTGGCGTTCGCCGCCAAGCTGGGCGTTCGCGTAGACGTCGACGGCGATGCGTCCGCCGGAGGCCTCTTCCACGTACTTTTCAAAGGTTTTGTAAAAGGTGACGATGTTGGCCTCCTTATCCGAGGCGCTGTAACCGAACTTTATACGGTACTCCTCTTTTGCAAAGGCCGTGCCGAAAGCGAGTGTTACCAGAAGAACTGAGAGTACGATTGCGCTGATGCTCTTTTTCATATTACCAACCTCCGAATTTTTTATTTATAGTTTTTAACTGTGCCCCACACAATGAGAAAAACTTTTCCTCCGTCCTCCCTTTGATGTATTTTTGTGCCGTTGATATTTTAAGCTTTTAAATTATTTGTGAACTAAAATCGACTCCAGTTCTGTCTCTTTTTTGGTCAAACCGGCAACTTCCTTGAGGATGTCCACGATCTCAGGGCTCAGTTCAATGCCCTCCTTCATCGCTTTGGCGCGCGCGGCGCGCGATTTGTCGCCGGGCATGAGGACGGGCAGGTCTGGATCAAGGGCCGCCGTTTTTCTATATTCATTGATGATGTATTTGACATGCTCGCGGACTCCCTGCGCGTCGCCGAAGAGCGCCGGGTCGATCGCCATGAAGAAGAAGCAGATGCCCTCGTGCGCAAGCGGGATAAATTTGCTCGGCGTGCCGCCGGAAAGGCCGCCGGTGAGGAGCTCGACGAGCATCGCGAGGCCGTAGCCCTTATGTCCGCTCAATATTTCCGTGACGCCGCCGAGGGGAACGAGTCCGCCGGTGTCGGGTTTTGGCGCGTCGCTTCTGTCATCTCCGTGGTGGAGGATCTCAAGGGCCTCTTTGAAGTCCGTCACGACGTTGCCCTTACCGTCAATGATCACTTCGCGGGGAACTACGCCGCTTTCCGCGAATACCTGGCTGCGGACGAGCTTGCCGTGCGCCATTACGCATGTCGCCATGTCAAGGTTGAACATCGGCTCGTCGCCCGCCGTCGGGAAGGCAAACGTCATCGGGTTCGTGCCGAGATTGCGTTCCGCGCTCCTGGTCGGGCAGACGCAGCGGACCGTGTTGGTGGAAGAAATGCCGATAAACCCTTCCTTGGCCATCATCTCCGACCAGTGGGCCGCAAACCCGTAGTGGTTGGCCTGACGGACGGTCGTGATGCAGACGCCGGTTTTCTTCGCCTTTTCGATCGTTTTTTTAACGGCTAAATCAGCTATGCAGTAGCCCACGCCCGAATGGCCGTCGAGGACGAGGGAGACCGGCGTTTCAAAAACCGTCGTCGGTTCGGGAGCGTCCAGGTGAAGGTTGCCGGCTTTGAGATGGCTGACATAGGTCATCATCGCGGCCACGCCGTGTGAATGTTTGTGGCGCAGGTCCGCCTCAACAAGACACTCGGTGACGGTAGAAGCCTGAAGGTCTGAATATCCAAGCCCCATGAACATTTCCTTTGTGACCCTGCAAAGGTCGTCGTACTTTACTACATAATCCCTCATTGCAAATTTCCTCCCTTGATCTATAGAGCCTGTCTCTTTACAGGCACGTTTCTGGTTACGATTACCTCTGTTTCGGTTCCCGCCGGGTTCGCGAGCACAACGTCGCCTATCGCCAGCGGCGCGGCAAGCCTGATTTTTTTTATCTCGGCCATCACCTCAAAGATCTTCGCCAGCGGAATCGGTTTGGTGAGGCGTACGCTGGCTTCGAGAAAATCTCCGCCCGATACGATGACGCTTGATGAAAAGGTCCTCATCGGATTCTCTATCTCCTGTTTCGCCCAGCTTTTACCGCGCGGACAGCGCGCGCCTTCGGCGCTTATCAGTTTTGGCGGGGTGCCCTCTTCGTAGCCGACCTTTATCGAACAGCCGTTGGGGCAGACGACGCAGGTAAATTCTTTCTCGATCATTTCACGCGCACCTCCAGAGAATCGATTTCGTTAGGGTCCAGCCGGCCCATATCCACCCAGACCATCTCGGCCGGATGCAGGCGCGTCTCCTTCCTTGATTTAAGGACGCGCTCCCCGCAGCGGACCTCTATCTCCCTGTCGCGCGAAGGGGCGGCCACCCTGAAAGCGAGAGAGACGTTCTCTCCCTGCGCTATCCGCTGCGGGACAACGTAACGGACGCCGTCCCCCGGCGTAACCGTGATCTCTCTGCCCTTCCGGGAAAGTTTTCCCGCCGCGTAAAGCGCCGCGTTTTTCCCCGCGCGCTCCGCCTCCATCGAAACAAAGTCGACCAGGTCATGCACGTGAAGGACGTTGCCGCAGGCAAAGACGCCCGGCAGCCCGGTCATGCAGCTGTCGTCAACGTCGGCACCCTGCGTGATGACGTTTATCGCGATATCGGCTTCGCGTGTAAGTTCGTTTTCCGGTATGAGCCCGACGGAAAGCAAAAGCGTGTCGCAGGGGACATAGCGCTCCGTTCCCTTGATCGGCCTGCGCTTTTCGTCTACCTGCGCGACCGTGACGCCCTCAAGACGACCCTCGGGGCCGCAGATATCAACGACTGTCGTCGAAAGGAAAAGCGGGATATGATAGTCTTCAAGGCACTGCTGGATGTTTCTCTGCAGCCCGCTCGAATATGGGAGCACCTCGAAAACAGCCTCGACCTTGACGCCCTCCAGCGTCAGGCGGCGGGCCATGATGAGCCCGATGTCGCCGGAGCCGAGGATGACGACGCGCTTTCCCGGCATGATATTTTCCAGGTTCACAAGATTCTGTACCGTACCCGCCGTGTAAACGCCTGCCGGCCGGTGACCGGGGATCGAAAGCGCCCCGCACGTGCGTTCGCGGCATCCCATCGCGAGCACCACGGCCTTGGCCTCGATCTCTTTTATCTCGCCCTCGCGGCTCACGCGCAGCACCTTGTCCTTTGAAAGGTCGAGAACGATCGTTTTTTCCATTACCGGGATGTCGAGAGCGCGTACTTTCTGTATAAAACGGTCGGCATATTCGGGGCCGGAGAGCGCCTCTTTGAAGGCGTGCAGCCCAAAACCGTCGTGGATGCACTGATTCAGGATGCCGCCGAGAACGCGGTCTCTTTCGATCAGCAGAATGTCGTCACAGCCGGCCTCTTTCGCCGCCGCCTCCGTGAGGCCCGTGCGGCCGACGTTGAGCTCCGGCAGCTTGCAGACGCCCGTGCCGAGCACGCCGGGGTATGAAAGCGCCTCCCCCGCGAGCACCCTGGCGGCCAGGCGTCCCTCTATATTGGCGGAAGAGCCCATCGGGGACCAGGCGGGGGCTCCCGTGACGCGGTTCGTCACCATCGCGCAGTCGCCGACGGCGTAGACGTCGGGGTCGTTGGTACGCATCTGCCCGTCGACCTTTATCGTCCCGCCGGGGGCGAGCTCGATGCCGCTGCCGGCTAGAAACGCCGTGTTCGGACGGATGCCGAGCGACAGCACCACCGCGTCCGCCTTCATCGCGCGCTTATCGGTCCTTATCTTCTCCACCTTTTCGCCGCCGATGATCTCCTCGAGCTTCGCCCCGGTGAAGCAGGCGATGCCGTGGTCGGCGAGATGCCTTTCGGCGTAAGCGGCCATTTCCGGGTCAAAGCCGGGAAGGATCTGCTCCGCCATATCGATGACCGAAACCCTGACGCCCTTCGCCGCGAGATTCTCCGCCACCTCAAGGCCGATAAAACCGCCGCCGCAGACGACCGCGCGCCGGATCTCCCCCGTATCGACCGCCGCGCGCAGGGATACGGCGTCCTCCGGCTTCCTCATAAAAAATACATTTTTCAGATTTATCCCGGGAAAGGGCGGCGCCACGGGGCTCGCGCCCGTCGCAATGACCAGCTTGTCGTAAGAATAAGCCTCCCTCTCCCCCGTCTCCGTGTCGACGGCGGTCACCAGCTTCGCCTCCCTGTCCAGCGAGACAGCCTCCTTGCCCGTAAGCACCGCGGCGCCCGTCAGCGCGGAGAACTTCTCCGGCGTATTGACGATAAGCGCCCCCCTGTCGGCGATGACGCCGCCGACATAATAGGGCAGGCCGCAGCCCGCGTAGGAGATATCCTTATCCTTTACCAATATGCGGACTTCCGCGCCGCGGTCTTCCCTCTTAAGCTTCGCCGCGGCCTTCGTGCCAGCCGCCACGCCGCCGATCACAAGAATCTTCACAATTCCACGCCCCTTGTAATATTATTTGCCGCCGCCAATTATAGGGCTATCTTTTAATTATTAAAAGTAATAAAATATAATTTACATCATAGGTAAAACCTATATACAAGGAGGAACGAAATGACCCTTCATCACCTTAGAATCTTCATCGCCGTCGCGGAGAGCGGCAGGATGAGCGCGGCCGCGCGCGATCACCACCTCTCGCAGCCGACGGTGAGCCAGATCATCCGGGAGCTGGAAGAATACTACTCCGCCGCGCTGTTCGAGCGGCTATCCAAAAGGCTCCATATCACAGAGGAGGGCAAAAGGCTCCTCGGCTACGCGCGGGAGGTGATAAGCGCCTATGAAAATCTTGAATACAACATGTCTCCCGCCGTGCGCCGCGACACCCTCCGCGTGGGCTCCTCCGTCACCGTGGGAATGTGCGTGATGCCGGCCGTCGTCAGAAAATTCTCCGAAACAAGGCCGGATACCGACATCTACAGCTACGTCAACAACACGCGGACGATAGAGGAGATGCTGCTGCGCTCGGAGCTGGACGCGGCGGTCGTCGAAGGGAAGATAAGAAATCCCGACCTCCTCCGCTTTCATCTGATGGACGACTACGTCGCGCTCTTCTGCGCCAAGGACCACCCCTTCGCGGGGAAAAAGTACATCAGCCTCGACGAGCTCTGCCGCGAAAACTTCGTGATGCGCGAACAGGGCAGCGGCACAAGGGAGATATTTGAGAACTTCATCGTCGAGCATAAGAGGAAACTGAAAATCAAATGGGAGGTGGCCTGCTTCGATTCGACGCTGCGCGCGGTGCGCGAAGAGGGCTGCATCGGCGTCGCCTCCATCCGCCTGCTGATACCGCACCTCGACGCCGGCGGCATCCGCGCGATCTGCAGCGGCAGCGGCGACTGGGACAGGGTCTTTTCCCTCGTCTACCACAAAAACAAATACATGACGGAGGCGATGGAGGCCTTCATCGGGACGGCGCGCGGGATAAAGGACGCCCCTCTGCCCGACAGGGGCAGGATGGCGCGGTTGGTGGCGTGATGGGGAAATTCGTGCCGCGAGGGCATGGTTACTGGCGCTTCGCGCCGCGCAGTAGGTGCGGTTCTGTGTTTGCGAGGTTTTTTGAGATAGATTCGGCGGGCGGGAGTTTTTTGTTTGCGTGAATGCTTTTATTTGAGTATGTAAAAAGACGAAAAAAGGGATGCTATAGCAGCACCCCTCTTGATTTTATCTTTTTCGCTATTAATTAATCTTTATCTTTTTTTATTATCATGTGTACTGTCTCTTGCGGTGCTTTGACAATAGAGGTAGCATCATTCTTCGTATATAAACCTGCATCAGCTGCCATAGTCACAAGTTTTTTCTGGACACCTGCCTCCTTCGTAGTTCCCGTAACGTTCAAATCCCCTGACTTAACTCCTGCTTCGAGATTATACTTTGCCGTATCGGTTTGTGTATCCAAATATTTGTCAACACTCTTGATGTCTGTTGCTTTGGGCCATACACGATTTTCTGCATAATACATTAAACAGGCAGATTTAATGTTTCTCATATCCGATACAATTTTTGTTGCCTCAGCCGTATCCGTCGCTGAACCCGTCGACAGCATCATCATCCCGGCCAGTATGCCGATAATGATTATAACGATAAGCAGTTCTACGAGGGTGAAGCCTTTCGCTTTGCGGTACTTTTTGATCATCTTTTTCATTTACATTTTTCCTCCCAATCTATTTTTGCCGAATGCCGCGCGCGCGCCCACCCTGCTCGGACCGGACTCGCCTTCCAGTCCCCCGTTTGATCTGACAGATATGCCCTTGCATATCCCTCCCTCGATGATATCTCCGTTTGTTTATATCTATAATTTTTCCGAGCCGCGCCTGGCGGCTCCGCTGTTACCATCCTGATTATAGTATCAATTTCAACAAAAGGAAAGAGATGTATTTCTTAAAAGGGCCGAATTTGCCATAAATCGCAGCAATATATCTCTTAAAATGCTCAAATTTGCCATATATCACATAAAAGCCTGGATCGCCGAGATGATCGGCAGGAAGATGGCGAGCACCATGAAGCCGACGATGACGCCGACGAAGACGACCATGACCGGCTCGAGGATCGAGCTGAGGCGCTTGATCTTCTCCGAGAGCTCCGCGTCGTACCAGTCGGCGACCTTCTCGAGCATCTCGTCGGTGCGCCCCGTCTCTTCGCCGACGGCGATCATGTGGCCGATCATCGGCGGGAAGAGCTTTTTCTCGCGCACGACATCGTTGAGGGCCCGTCCCATCGCGGCGCCGTCGCGCATTTCGAGGAAGCCGCGCTTTATCTTCTCATTACCCGCGACGTCGGCCGTCATCTCAAGCGCGGAGAGCACGGGGACGCCGGAGCGCAGCAGGGAGCCCATCGTGCGGAAGGAGCGCGTCAGCGAGGCCTTGAAGGCGATGTCGCCGAATACCGGTATCCTCAGCATAAAGGAGTCTAGCGGCAGCTTCATCGATTTCATCTTTCGCAGTTGGCTGAAAAGGAGGACGATTGCGACGACGGCAAGCGGGATGATATACCAGTTGTGCTCCATCCAGCGGCCGAATTTGAAGGTCATCAGCGTCAGCGCGGGGAGTTTTATGTTAAGGTTGGAAAAGGCTTTTTCAAACTGCGGGATGACGACGGCGACCATCACGCCGAGGACGAGCAGCGCGATGCCGATGACCACCGCGGGGTAGGTCATCGCCGAGATGATCTTCTTGCGGAGGTTGTCCTGGTCGTCCATGAAGGAGGCGATCTTCGCGAGGCTCGTGTCAAGCGTGCCGGACTCCTCGCCGGAGCGCACGAGCGGTATCGTGATCGCGTCGAAGCATTTGGGGTTCTCGGCAAGGGCGCTGCCGAGCGTCGTGCCGGCGCTGACGCGTTTGTAGACGCGCGTGAGCACGCGGCGGAAGCGCCGGTTCTGCGTCTGGTCGACGAGGATAGCGAGCGAGGAGGTGACTGGGATGCCGGCGGCGATCATCGTCGAGAGCTGGCGGAAGAAGATGAGCTTGTCGCGCAGCTTGATGCGCGGGGAAAGGTCCCAGAATTCGCTTTTGCCCTTCGGATCAGCGGCAAGCTTGTCGCCCGGAGCGGAGAGCGATATTTCCAGCTGCTGCGAGACATTGAGCGGGACCCAGCCGTTGCCGCGTATCCACGAGAGGACCTCCGGCTCGCCCGGCGCGCCGCGCGTGCCGCTGACCGTCTTCCCGCTCTTGTCCTTAGCCTCATAGTAAAATTCCATCAAAACCAACTCCCGCTTAAACGCTTACGTCTGAGAGAATATAGTTATTAGCGAAAAAAGTCAACGCAAAGCGGTAAACGTGTCAAGCATCTGTGAAAATGTCACCTTAACTCGTCTGTGAAAATGTCACTTTC
>OLGB01002773.1_pt1 | contig 17753 bp, 22 predicted proteins | sample 1605691 | NCBI WGS metagenome assembly OLGB01 (sample SAMEA3888925, study PRJEB22519) | human gut metagenome | biome: human gut; feature: human-associated habitat; material: faeces | place: Denmark | collected 2010 | reverse complement strand
AGAGACTTGTACTGTCGACTTCTAAACACGACATCTATTCTGACATAGAGGGATACCGATTACATGGGCTACGCCATTATAGATGGCAAAGTGATCACTACAAAGGCGTTCGTGCTCATAAAAAAATCCTCTTAGCCGTGAGCCCCGAAACGGCCACATTCAGCAAGGCGGCCCCGGCTGATGTGGTGCTCACGGTAACGGGAGCCAGCAGCATAACGGCGGTGAAGAACGGTGGGTCTACGGTGAATACGAGTAACTATACATTCGCCGGAGGCGAGATGACGATTCTTGATGATTATCTCTCAACCCTCACCAACGGCGAAAAGACCATCACGATAGAGACAGACAACGGCGGCAAGACGGTAAAAATCACCGTAGGTGATTAACATGCCGCTGTCGCTTGAAGATATAAAACTCTATCTACGTGTGGATGACGACGCGGAAGACGCGCTGATCTTAGCGCAGCTTGCCGCGGCGGAATCGTATATCAAGGGCAAGATAAGCAAGACGCAGAGGCTCTCCGGCGGGGAGCCTCTGCGTCTTGAGGACGATCCGCTCTATCAGCAGTGCGTCAAGCTCATGGTGGCTCATTGGTATGAGAATCGCACGATATCTGCCGTGGGAACGACGGTTATCGGCTTTAAACACGCAGTTGATGCGATCCTTGCACATATTGAGGGATGCGGTGATTACTTATGAACCCCGGAAAGCTGAACCGGCATATTCTTTTGAAAGGGTTACAGACTATCAAGGACGAAGGCGGCGGCGCTCAGGAGGTTTATGTAATTAAAAAGAGCTGCTGGGCGTATATCCGCACGATTCGCGCCTATGGTGAGATGCTGGCCAACAGGGATATGAATGTTTGTCTGGTCGAAGTAACGATACGTGACGACTCGCGCGAAGCTTTAGCGCCGCATCGCGGCGATATTGTCGAATGGGCAGGTCGCGTTTTCGATGTGGAAAGCGTTTCCTTGCCGGAAAACGGATACGTTGCAATGGTTTGCAGGGAGGAGTCATAAAATGAGCGACAGGATAAAAGTTGAATGGGAGGATAGCTGCAACATAAAGCTAAGCCGATCTCTAATGTCTATGTCTAAGGTCGTTCAGGACGAATCCGCCGCCGCTTTTCGCCAGACGGCCGATGAAATACAGGCAGGTGCAAAGGCTGTTGTGCGTGTGCGGAGCGGGCTGCTGCGGGAGTCGATAAAAAGAACTGTGCGCAGGAGATCCGATTCCATTGTTGCCAGAGTCTTCGCCGACTATCCCAATACGGGGCGGCTGCATAAGACCAGCACAAAGAAGCAGGCGGCGGGGTCCCTTGATTATTACGCCTTCGCGATTGAATACGGGACGAAACATAACAGGGCATACCCATTCTTGAAGCCTACGGCTAACAGGCTGGAAGATCGGGCGCTTCGCCGGATCGACGCCATTGTCAACAAGGAGTTGGGCAAGGTATGAGCAGCTTCGACATCGTGGTAGAGGTAAAAAACGCGCTCGAAAACGTTCCGGGGATCACGGCCGTTTTCGACTCGCTTGTCACTCCGGACAAGGCCGCCAAGGCGGCAAATCCCTATGCCTGCATAGGCGAATTCAGAAAAATGACGGGGCGGGTTATGGATGAGTCTGAGCAGAAATGCTTTGTAGATGTTTTTATATGGACCAAATATAAAGGCAAAAAACAATGCATGGAGCTTGCCGATGCTTTTGAAAAATCTATAACCGGGCGGGACAGAGATTATTTCTTTGAGACGGCGTATTTCGACTACGACGATGAATCTGGCTGGTCTCTGGCGCAGATAGTCCTCAGAACATACTTGGAACAGAAAGGATGATAAGACATGAGTAAGATAGCTGCAAAGAATTCGCTCATAATGATAGAAATATCCGACGCCCCAACCGCGCTGATGGCGTGTAAGGATTGGGCGCTAAATACTTCACGTGGAACGATAGACGTTTCCACCATTGATTCCGAATGGAAAGAGTTTTTGACCGGGCAGGTCTCAGCTGACGGAAGCGCGACGGTCCTCTATGACCCTACGGATTCCGCCGTGCAGACCGCAATCGAAACCGCTATGTGGGAAGGTACGGTAGTAACGATGCATCTCCGGCCGGAGGGAACGGGCAGCGGTAAGCCAGATTATGAACTCGACGCGCTCATCACAGGATGGAACATCACCGGTGCTACGGAAGACGCCATCAGCATCGCTATTTCGTTCACCGGCACCGGCAAGATAACGAAAACCAGCCAGACGACAGCATAAGGAGAAATCAAAATGCAGATAAAACTTGGAGATAGAGAATACGAGGTAAAATATCCCTTCGCGGCCTGCCGAGAAATGGAGCGCGCATCGGGGCGCAGCATAACGACTTTCGCCTCTGAAACCATCGTCCGCGCCACCAGTGGTGACGTATCGTTTGATGACATTACGTTGCTGGTATGGGGCGGGATACTACACTCTCGGCGCAACATCACACTTGATCAGGTAGCCATACAGCTTGAAGGCGCCGCGGACAATGCGCCTTTGCTGAATATATTTATTGACTGCGCGGAGGAGCTTAGAAAAAGCCTCGACTCCAAGCTTAAATACGAAGAGCCAGAAGGCAGAGAAAAAAACTAGAGGGAGAGGAACCGGAGCAAGGCGGCGGGGAATCCGAGCAATACAACGAGAAAACCGCGGACGAATGCTATCGCGCTGCCCTGCTGATTGCGCTGGGGCCTCTCCGGCTGACGTTTGAAGATCTCTGGCGAATAACCAAGGGCGAATTTGATGACATGATCGTCGCCTGCCGTTATAACGAATATCTTGAATCAAGAAAGCGTGCGCAACTGGCCAGCTGCATATTGTCCGGCCTTGTAGCCAAGCCGCCGAGCATTCAGGATATCGCCGGCGTATGGGACGACAAGACGATGCGCGTTTACGATAAGATGGAGATGTACGAGCTTATCAAAGAGCGCATCAAAAATAAGAAACGCAAATAGGCCCTTTTCGCAGGGCCTATTTGTACAACATATGCTATACTGATATAAAATCAGAGAAAAGGAGGACACGCGTATGATGCTGATAAATCTTGCTTTTGGCTTGGCTTTTTTTTATTATGTCGGTTCGTATTTTATTAAAGAACTTGCCAGAGTGCCCTTCTTCTGGTTTGTGCTCTTCGCCGTTGCTTTTGCGGTATATTTGGAACATCAAAGAGAAAAAAATCAAAGCTAATCATTAAAAAGTGAATATCAGCCTCCGCTGACCTGCATGGTTGCGCGGGGGTTTTTTTGTGGCGTAAGGAGGCGGATTAAATGGCTAAAAATACCTTGGCCGTGCGCATGACTTTGAACGCGCAAGAGTTCACGGCAAGTCTGAACAGGATAAAGCGGCAGCTTAATAACGCCTTTGGCAAAGATGCCATCCAAGGCTCCGAGGCTCTAATGGGCAAGCTGAAATATTTTGGCGTGGGGATCGCGGCGCTGGGAGCCAAGGCCGTAAAAATGGCCTCTGATTTTGAAATGACGAAAAGGTCGATGACGGCGCTGGTCGGCAACGCCGACGTTGCCACCGCGCACCTGCGAGACCTTGAAAAATTTGCCGCGACGACGCCGTTTGAATTCACCGGTCTGGTCGACGCGTCTAAGAGAATGCAAGCTTACGGGGCCGATGTCAATTCCGTTATTCCTATGTTGGAAAATTTGGGCGACGCGGCCATGGCCTTAGGGCTCAAATCTGATGGGCTGGACCGCATGACGCTTGCTGTAGGGCAGATCATGGCGAAGGGTAAGCTCTCCGCAGAGGAAATGAGACAACTCGCGGAGACGGGGCTTCCCGCGTGGCAGATCATGTCCGAAAAGATGGGGATCAGCGTCGCCGAGCTCATGGATCGCTCTAAAAAAGGAGCTGTATCTTCGAAAGCGGCCTTAGACGCATTGTTTTCCGGCATGTCGGAACGCTACAGCGGTATGATGAAAGCTGTCGCAGGGGAAATACCTCAGCAGTTTTCTAATATGAAAGATATTATCAGTTCTATCATGCGCGAGCTCGGAAGCGAAATAAGCGACGCTCTGGACCTTAAAGCGCGCCTGTCAAAAACGACGGAATGGCTGGGTAATTTTGCGGAGGCCGCTAAATCGTCGGGAATCAGAGAAGCGATCAGCGAGATGGTGCCCGAAAACCTTATTGTCGCCGCGACGACGCTGGCCGGGGCTATCAGCGCCGGGCTGATACCGGCTTTTTCAAAGTATGCCGTCTGCCTCTTTGGGCTCTCCGGCCAATGGGGCATCATGACAACCGCCATCGCGGCGATGTCCGGCGTACTGATGTCCAACGGCGCGGATCTGTCAAACTATATTTCCGGTCCCGTTCAGGCTGCGATAGTCGCTTTTGGCGCATATCAATCGGCGATAGCACTGATTACGGCGAAAAACCTGCTGTTCGCTTCATCGGCGATTGGATGGCTGGGCAACATAAAGGCTTGGATATCGCTTGCTCCCGCCGCGATAGGCTCTCTTTCGGCATTTACCGGCTGGCTTGGCATGGCGGGCGCGGCCTTGGGGCCCGTCGGAGTGGTGGCCCTGGCCGTAGGCGCGGGATACTGGCTGTCGCTGCGCGATCAAATGAAAGAGGCTGAAAAACAGGCGAACATCACGCGCGAAGCCATAGAAAAAATAAATACTCAATTTGCCGACGCTGATGCGACGCAGATCGCGATCGCTCTGGATACAGCGCGCACGAAGTTACAAGACTTGGAAGTACAGGCGAAGAAGTCCGCCTTAGCAATGATGGAGCTCTCTAACAAGGCATTCCTGAGTAAGAATGGAGTATTGGGTGGCTCCGTTGGCTCGGCGGCGTCCGCGTTTGTGGACAAGGAACAGCTGCGCAGGCTTGATGACATTGCCGGGCTTAAAACGGAGATATCGGAGCTCGAAAAGCAATATAAAGTAAAATCTGAGGCGCTTGCGAAAATAGCCCCAAAGAAAAAAGGGCTTTTTGATTCACTTGGCAACGGCGGCGATGGCGGAGCCGGCAAAACTAAAAAAGGCGAATCCGCCACAGAACTGCTTGTGCAGAACATCTCCGATCGCATGAAATATCTCGGCGCGGACGGTAATAAATTTCTTGACATCCTTGATAAATGGCAGGCAAAGTTAAAGCCGCTCTCTGATGATTGGAAGAAAATCGCCGACCTCAAAATTGATATCTTCGGCGACAACGCGCAGAAATCGGCGGAAAGGGCCGACTTTGTAATGAAGCGGATAGAGGCGGGCGCGTCCTTTGGCCCCTCGGCCCTGTTCCACGACCACGACGCATATGCCGTGGAGTTTACCGTGAAGGACGCGGAGAAAGAGCAGCGCGCGATGATGGAGCGCGCCGATTCCGAGTATCTAGGCTCGCTGCAATGGGAAAATCAACAGGGGTTATTGCCCGACGCAAGCTATTTTGACATCCTGGGTAAAAAGATAGAAGAGCTGGGCTTAAAGGCAAAGAATATTTTCAACTGGACAGATAACGACAAGGCGACGTTTTCGGCATGGCAGTCGGCGGGCGTGTCTGAACTTGAAAAATCGCTCTCTCTGCTCCAAAAACAATATGAGAGCGGCACGATAAACAGCACGAGATACAGAGCAGCGCTCGAGCAGCTGAAAGTGCAGTTTGAGAATCTCCCTCTGGCTACAAAAAAATTCGACGAAGCTTTGAAAGCGCTTGATAATACGACGAAGGTGCTTCCGACGGCAGCACAGCAGGCAACAGCGGCCTGGGACAGTGCGCGCGAAGGGCTCAACGCCGTGCCCACCGGCATCGGTAACGCCTTTGAAAGTGCTATTCGCGGCACCGAAACCCTCGGTGAAGCCATGCTGGATCTGCTGCAGGACATCGGCGCGGTGATCGCCAAAGCGCTCATTATGCGGGCGCTCTTTGGAGGCGGTGAAGGCGGCGGATTCTTCGGCAGCGGAGGCGGGGTATTTGGAATGCTCGGACTGAAATTCCACGGCGGCGGCACAGTCGGAGCCGGCGGCACGCCGACCCTGGTAAGCCCCTCCGTATTTGCCGACGCGCCTAGAATGCACGGCGGCGGCATCGCGGGGCTGCGCTCCGACGAAGTGCCGGCCATCCTGCAGCGCGGCGAAGTCGTACAGCCGAAGAACGCGCGGTCGGGCGGCACGGCCTCCGGCGGCGACAGCTACCAGATCACAATTCAGGCGCTCGACACACAAAGCATTATTCAGATGTTCCAGCAAAACAAAGGTACACTGGAAAGCATAATCGTGAATGGCTTACAGAGGGGTGGCGCGCTGCGATCCGCCGTGAAAGGAGCTATGTAGATGGCACTATCAACATTTACGTGGGAGCCTGATTTCGCGTGGCAGCTTACGTGCTCACGCCGGGTGAATATCACAACGTTTGAAACGGGAAAAGAACAGAGAAGCGACCTCGGGGCTGTACCGCGCGAATGGCTGCTGTCCTTTACGGATTCCGAGAGCGTTATCTCTGAGATTGAAGCCTTTTGGGAGGCGCGCCGCGGACCGGTGGAATCATTCCTCTGGACGCCGCCGAAAGCAGCGGCGGCGATAGAGGTACGCTTCAAAGAAGATAATTTTAAGTCGGCACGATCAGGGCTTAAACTGGGCTCTATTGAACTAACTTTTAGGGAGGTATTCTGATGCCGCGCGGCGGTGAAAAATTTAAGATCGAGGCGGTAAAAGATGCCGTTTCCCCGGTGCTCCTGCTGCGGGTGATGGACATGCCGAAGAAAAACTCTCCGAGCGAGAAAATCAGCTACTACTTTTCCAACCTCACGCCCGATAAAGACACGCGGCTTGAATGGAAATGGGACGAAGCCGGTGAATACATCACATGGCCGGACGAAAACGGCGAGCCCTGCAAATACTACAGCATCGGCTTCACCTTCAGCTCGCTCGAACGCTCGACAGACAACTCCATTGACAGCGTGACGGTGCGCATCGACAACATTGATATGCGCTGGGCGGTAGTGGCCAACACATACATCCTAAATAACACCGACGTTGAGATATGGGAGGCATTTCGCGACTCGCTTGCCGACGGCGAAGACGGCGCAAAGCTAATCTTCATGGGGCACATCCAGAGCTGCGTAGTTGGCGACACGGCGATCGAGGCCACCATCACACCGGACTTTTCGCTCAAAAAGCGAGCGCCGCGCCGTATGTACTGGCCCGCGGACTTCCCGTACATTCCAAGCTCGAAGAGCTCGAGCAGCCCGCTTATAGTATCATGACGCGTCGCCTTGACGATCTTGTCGGTATTCCCTGGCTGTTGGACGGGCGCGGCGTGGAGGGCTGCGACTGCGTGGGGCTAAACGCCATCGCCTCGCGCGAGATCTTCGGCACCGACACACACGACATAGAAAACCTCTGCTCCATCCGCGACCCCTTGCAAGTGCTCGAAACGATCAGGCGGCACGCGGACGACATACCAACGGAAAAAAGAGAGCCCGGCGACTACCTTGTTTTCACAGTCGCCGGGCTGCTCCATACGGCGATATTTATCACCCCCTATACGGTACTGCTCATGCAGCGCGACGGAAAATCACGCATCTGCCGCTACGGGGACGGCTTTAAAAAACGGACGGTAAAAATATACAGAATGCGAGGTGATCGACAATGCCGGCAGCAGCCATAGGCGCGCTGGTCGGAGGCTTGGGCTTCTTCGCCGCCGGCGGCACGGTAGCCGCGGGGCTGGCCGTATTCGGCATGACCCTCGGACTCATGCAGTGCATCATGATCGGCGCGTCGCTCGGTTCGCTCTTCATTTCGAACTCAATGGACCTCTCAAGCGGCGCGACGCCGAACTATACCTTCGGACCGCGCTCCAACACCAAATCGCAGCTGCTCCCCATCCCCATCGTATACGGGCGCTGCAAAGTTGCCGGCAACATCTTCCTGCAGCGTTTCTACGACGACGACAAACAGGTGATGGACATGTTCGTAGGAGTGTCGGAGGGCGAAGTATCGCGCATATACGATATCTATGTGGACGAATACAACCTCTCCGACCCCTTTTCCGGCAAAAAGGTGACATACCAGAAACGCACACGCGAAGAATATGAGGCCGAAGATAAAGAAGGCAATAAAGTCACAAGATACCGCACCGTGTGGGTGGATATCACTCGCTCCGAATACCTCTCTCTTGGCAAAGATGACAAGCGGGTGATCGGAGAAGACGGTGCCACCCTTGAGCAGAAACTTGAGGACTGTTACGCAAGCGTCCACACCGGCGCGGCGCAGCAGGCGGCCGATCCGCTCTCTCTCGGCGGTCTGACATACAACAACACGGCCTATGTCTCGGTACACCTCAAGGCGCAGGAAGGGCTGTCTGGCAGCCCCACGATCACCTCCATGGTCGACGGCATAAAAATCCGTACCTCCAAAGAGAGCAAAGACAGATCATTCAGCCGCAATCCGGCCTGGATCATCTTCGATTTCTTGACCAACCGCCGCTATGGGCTCGGCATCCCGGAGCGCTATATCGACATGGACGCCATCGAAAGCGTGGGACTCTACTGCGATACCCTCGTGGAGGACGAGCCGCGCTATCTGCTTGACCTCATAATCGACTCGCAGCGCCCGGGCATCGACCACTTGAACGATATGCTGGCCTGCTTCGGCGGCTATTTCGTCTGCGACTCCAAGATCCGCCTCTGCGTGGAAAAGGCCGAGACGGTATCCTTTGAGATCACAGCCGGCAGCATCGTGCAAAACTCGTTCCAGTGGTGGCAGAAAGCATTGGACGAAACATACAACCGCGTGACCGTGGCCTGGATAGATCCCGCCGAGGACTACGAGTCCGTTACCTCTGTGTACCAGGACGAAACGGACATCGAGACCCGCGGCATTGTGGAGCAGAGCTACACCATGCGCGGAATTACGCGCAAGCGGCAGGCCGACCGCATCGGCACAGACCTCCTCAACAAGTCCCGCCGTTGCACCAATATGTGTTCCTTCGGCATCGGCATAAAGGACAGCAGCATCGAGATCGGCGAAGTGGGGCGCATAAAGTTCCCGCGCTATACCGGCTGGGAAAACAAACTCGTGCGCGTGGTATCTATGCAGGAAGACGGCAACGGAGAAATAAGGCTATCCTGTCTTGAATACGACGGCGAACTATACGAAGGCCCCGTGATCGACGGCGGCACGACCGAGAACTATCCAATCCGCGCCAGTTCGGACATCACCGATCTTGTACTATCCTCATCCGGCCATACTGAGCCGGACGGCACATGGGTACCTGGCGTATATGCTGCGTGGCGTCCGCCTACAGAATGGGCCTGTATAAAGATTATTGTCTCGTATCGCCTTGCAGACGAACGGGGCGACGGACCGCCTACATTCAGCTCTGCATATACGGAGCTCTCTCCGCTGAGCGGCGACGCGACGGACGTGACGATCGAAGGCGGCATAAAAGCCCAATACTATGTGGACGTGATGGTGCAGGGTGTTAAGGCCGATGGCAGCCGGTCGGCTGGAGTAAACGATCTTTGTTACGTGGACAAGGACACGGAGGTCCCGGACGCCCCGACCTCGCTCACAGCCGAGGGCTGGTTTGGGAGTATTATCCTAAATTGGGTGAATCCGCAGGATTATGATTATTCCCATACTGAAATATGGGAGAACGCTGCCGACGACAGAGATAAGGCCGTACTGGTCGGTGTACTGCGAGGCAACTGTTATACCCGTTACACAGGCTCTTTTCAAGGACGCTACTATTGGGTACGGGCCGTAGACTACTGCGGCAACTACTCATTGTGGAACGCGGAGGCAGGTACCTTTGGGTACTCGGAGCAGGAAAAGCATGACGACATAATAGAGTATCTCCTGCGCAAAAATCCCTGGATGCAGGACGAATTGACCGGTTTGCAAACCGGCCTAATCGCCGAGATAGAAAACCTCGCGGAAACGATCCTTTCAAGCGACGCGACCCTCTCCGACCACACCGACGACCTCAAAAGAGGTATTGCGATAGCCAGGGAAGAACTAAGCACACGTATCGAAGAGGGATTGCTTGCAGAGGCACTTCGCCGACTGGAACTGGCCGCTGCGCTGAACGACGCAAACGCCGCTATACGTGAGGAGCAAATAGCGCGCGCGACTGCAGACGGAGCCATTGCCGGCAGCGTTGAAACCCTTGCTACCACGGTAGGAGAGAACACCGCCGCTATACAGGAAAGTAAACAGAGCATAGACGGCGTAATGGGCAAATGGGCCGTAAAAGTGGACGTAAACGGCAAAGTGGCTGGATTGGAGCTAATCGGCACAGGACAAAGCTCCGCCATGATCTTCAATGTTGACACCTTCATCGTTGGCGATGCGAACGAAAGCCCATTTGTGATCGCCAAAGTAGACGGCCAGTGGCGCGTCTCTATCCGCAACGCCTATATCCAGGACGCGGCTATCTCTACGCTGAAAATCGAGCACGACGCCGTAACTGTATATGCATTTGTGACAGGCGGTGGAACCTCGGGCTGGCAGAACTACTACGGACAAAGCATCCGCTGGTATCCAGTGCCGAACACCCCGAAATTTGCCGTTACAGAAGTCGTGGCGGGCCGGCCGGCGATGATCACCCTAAACGTAAACTGGTACAGCGCGGAAGACTACGCCGGCACATCGTTCCGCGTCGTGGCCAGCCAAATAAACTATAACATCGGCAACGGCTGCACCGACGCCGCTTTGACGGACGCGCTTTTAGCCAATAGCGTGTCCGTGTGGAGTAAAAACTGCGGTGGTGCGGACCAGGCGAACATGAGCTATTCTGAACAATTTGAGTGGAAACCACCGGCAAGCGGCACCTGGTACATATACACACTCTGGCTCCTCGGAAGCGGCGGCGACTACGACTGCAAATGGGGGACCTACCTTAGATCCCACTCCGTATCCATGCTCCATATGAAGAGGTGATGAAAAAATGGCCGAGGCGACATATTATGACCCCTCGACTGGGAAAATAACCGGCACCATAACCTGCAGCGAATCAGCCTTCTGGCCCAACGTCGAAGACGCCGACTGGATTGCCGGGACGTTCGACGCGGATAAATACTATATCGACACAGGGACCGGGCACCCAGTCTCGCGTCCTGAAATGGAGGGAGTAAGGGTAGCCGGCAACATTGTATCCGGCCTGCCGGTACCCTGCGAAGTGGAATGTAACGGCGCGGAATATAAGATAACAGACGGTGAATTTGAATATGACACGCCCGTACCTGGAACATATCCCATAAAAATAAAATCCTGGCCATACATAGAATGGAAGGGGGAAATAACAGTTGAAAATAATACACCGACCGAGTGACGACGAAATCCGCAAGTATCGGCAGGCCGCATATCTGGCTAAGTGGCCGCTTGAAAAACAACTTGAGGCCCACGGCGAAGCCGCCGCCAGCAGACCGGAGAAACTCGCCGCCATGATGGCCGACTTTGCCTCTATCCGTGAAGCTCTCCCATACACTACAAATACAAACGAAGGTGATAAAAATGCTTGAGCCATACAGTGAGGGGACCATAAACGTAGTTGCCGGCAGCGACATGATAACCGGAAACAACACCTACTGGGCGAAACAGATCCGGGCGGGCGACAAAATATCTGCAGACCACGACGTGTGGTATATCGTTACCGCGGTGAATTCCGACACGGAAATAAAAATCGACGCCGCCTATCTTGGTGCTACGGCGCAGGCCAAGGAGTACATCATTGCCCGCGACAGCGCCCAGTGGGGCATGAACGCGGCCATCTCTGCCGACGTAGCCACCTTGATGAAAACCTACAAACTTGGCCTCCAAGCTCCAGTAGACCAAGTTGCGGAGATGAAACAGGAGGTCACAGCCTTAAAAGATGAAGCCGTTGAGGCGAAAACCGACGCGCAGACGGCGCGCCAAACGGCGGTGTCGGCGGCTGGAACCTCAACACAGGCAAAAGACGCAGCGATCGACGCAAAAAACGAAGCGGTCGCGGCAAAGACGGCGGCAGAGGTGGCGAAAGCCGGAGCGGAAACCGCAAAGTCCGGGGCTGAGGCAGCCAAAGCGGCGGCGCAAAGCGCGCAGACGGCCGCAGCAGCTTCGGCCATTGAGGCGGCCGGAGCCCAAACCGGTGCAGAAACCGCAAAGGCGGCGGCTGAAGCGGCAAAAGGTGAAGCTGTAACAGCGAAGACCGGAGCCGATGCGGCAAAAACAGGCGCTGACAGCGCGAAGGCGGCGGCCGCCGCAAGCGCCACAGCGGCAGCCTCTTCTGCTACGGCGGCTGGCACGGCAAAGGACGCCGCCGTAGCCGCGCAGACGTCCGCGGTGGCCGCGAAGGACGCGGCGTTAACCGCGAAGACCAGAGCTGAAACCGCGAAAGCCGGAGCGGAGACCGCGAAAAATGCCGCCGCAACAAGTGCCACCGCAGCGGAGAACAGCGCCGCGACGGCGTCCCAAAAGGCACAGGAGGCGACGGCCGCGGCGAGCCAAGCTGTATCTAACTTTTCTACGGCCTCCGTGGCACTCACGACCATATCGTGGAACGACATTGCGACTGGCCCCGGAATATATCCTTACCTCATCCATGGGGTAGATAATCCCAACGGCCCCGGGGTGGCGTACTATTTCTACGTTCATCATTTTGTTTATGCCGGTACGAACGTGACACAGATTGCCTACAGCTATACAGGCAATGTGGTTTACATGCGTTCGCGCTACAGTGGGACATGGTCGGCGTGGGCGCAGGTAGGCGCAGACCATGCGGCTATACAATCCCTCATCACCGCCCTGCAGACCCGCGCGACAAACCTTGAAACCAAAACAAACAGTGGAACAGTCAACAATGCCAACTACCTCGGAGGACAAGGTCCCGCATATTACAGGTGTGGGTGCAGCTGGACATGCTACTCAGGATGTGTCAGCTCCTGCAATAACACCTGTACGGGAGCGTGTGCAACCTGTACAGGTTCTTGCGCTGGCTCATGCTCTAATATCTGCACGGGAACCTGTATTGGTATTTGTACGGCTAACTGTTCAAGTAACTGCTCAAACCAATGTAAAGGCAACAACTAAAGGAGATATATAATGAGCGTATACGACAACCATCTCGCGCGCTACAACTTCCCGCCCTACTCAGCCTCGCCCGAAGTCATAAAAAACATACTGAGCACTAACGGGGGCTATAAAGGAATTATCGCCGACTCTATCGGCGGGAACCTGCAAAACATCGCGGGCCTGCTCGTAGAAGAGAGCTTTATAGAACAGGGTATAGACGTTCCTTACCTGAACAAATCTATAGCAGGTTATCGTGTGTTTGCGCCTAAAGTCGGCGGTACGCTGGGAATACCCTGTCATACCCCAGTACCTTTTCTCGTGCAGAAAGACGGCGAAATACCGGAAGACAAAGCGGACTATAACTATAAAGAAATCTTATTTACAGATGAAATCATCATAGCCGACATCTATAAAAACGCATGGAAATATAGATTCGACGACTACCTCGACGCGTACGTGAGACTGCCGGAACAGGGGGCAAAGCAACAGCTGGCCAAACAACTGCTCGCGAAAGAGATAGCCAATATGTCCGGCAGTCCCTACGACCGTCTAGCTGACTACGGCAGGATAATCCTTTTCCTGCTCTCCAAAATCACGCTGACAGAATTGGAGCGGGCTCAGTTAGCACCGTTGCTGGCCTACGCGCCTGTGCTATCCGAGATTAATGAAGTCATCTATCGGGAAGAGCAGATACAGGAAAAAATACAACAGATGAAGGAGAATACAGATGAATACCTCGGAATCAGCGGTTAAGCCAGCTACCAAATGTCTCTGTTTGCGTATAACCCCCAAATGCAACATGTCCTGCTCGTGGTGCTGCGCCGCCAAAGGACGAGGCCACACGGAGCTAGACATAGTATGGACAGATGAAACCATGAATAAACTATGGGAATACTACGAAAGCGAAAAAGACAGTATAACCTTCATATCCATAACCGGAGGCGAACCATTGTTAGAATATCCTCGTATCACAGAAATCGTGAAACATATAAGAGACGAAGATAAAAAAAGAGGAAAGAGCACCTCCATCCTCATACATACTAACGCCTCCCTTCTCACCTCTGAGATGTGCGATTTTTTCAATAAGAATAACGTCTCACTTAACATCTCGGTTAAAGTAAACGGAGAAAAAGGATTAGAAAACCTGATACGAAAAGCCACCGTGGGCGCGGACATATTCAAACTGATTGACACACTGAAAAACTACGCAGTTCGATATGTTGTTCTGCGAAATGAAGAATATGCGGAAGACGTGCTTCTTATGCGCAGTATTTTCCCTAGCGCGTCCTGTATATCGGTTGCTACCGACCAGACAGCATACGACGAATGGACGGATGCCGATGTGAAGCATGAAATAACGCAGATGAAAAAACTGGCTATGCTTGCCCCCGATATGGCGCAATGGGTCACACACTGCAATACTTTGGGAGATATAGGCACGGAAAAAGAAGAATTTGTCAGCTTCCACGGTACGGGTGACGTGACCTACTCACACGGAAAAGGAAACGCCGTTCATGAAACCAACGAACTCTTTGGAATGCCGCCTAAATACGCCTCACGACTGCGCAGAGAGATGCTTAAAATCCTTAAAGCGCGGGTTGATGCCATAGCTCCCAAAGTGTCCTATACAGGCCCCCTCTCCATCCAGATACTCACCAACCTCGACTGCAACCTCCGCTGTACATACTGCTACGAATGCAAAGGCCGAGGAAAAAACGACACAAGCAGCACACGCCCTTATATCAGGTCCATGCTTGAAGAAAACAGTGTCCCCGGTACAGACAGAGAGGTAGTCCTAGAGCTTATAGGCGGTGAAAGCCTCCTATATCCCGCATACCTCGATGAAGTTTGTATGGCGGCGCGGGAAATCATGAACGAGCTTGACTGCAAAGGACAACTCACAATAAGCCTTTCCACCAACGGAACCCTCGTTGCGGAAAGCAAAGAGGCTCAGGCTTTTCTACTCAAATGGCGCCCTCATGTTGGCTTCTCAATCGACGGGACCAAAGAGATACACGACACATGCCGCATCGACACAGCGCGACAGGGTTCCTATGACCGTGCCGTAGCGGGCTGGGACTGGGCTAAAGAACACCTCTGCCCCAAACGGCTCGGAGCCAAAGCCACCTACTGCCACGCAACTATCGACCATTGGGCTGAGGGTGTCAAAAACCTCATTGACCTCGGCTTTACGGAAATCGCGGCGAACGTTGTCTTTGAAGAAATATGGACCCTTGACGACGCCATGACCATCGCCGAACAGATGTTCCGCGTCGTGGACTACCTCTTTGACAACGGACTTGAAGACAAAGTACACATCTTCCAAATCAACCACGCGGAAATGGACATGCTTCACTACAACCCTGAGAGCGGCCCTAAAACCACAAACCATTGCGGCACCTGCACTCACATGCGCTGTCTCGGTTTCGACGCCAAGGTCTACGGCTGTAACCGCTTCTGCACCATGCCCTACCCGATATCCATAGGCTACGCGGACAAAAAAGGGATAAAAATAACCAATCAGGCGCTTTGCGACGAGGTAGCCAAACAATACGAACTCTGGCCCGACGAATGCAAAACATGTTCATACGGCCAGCAATGCCCCTCATGCTCGGCCATCCCATACGAGCAGGACGGCCCGGAAGCCTTCTTTGCTCGTAAACCGCAGTGTGGTTTCACCCACGCGATGGTGGCAGCAAGGTTGTATTTTCAGAATCGATTGCTCGAAAAAGAGGCGCAGGATGAATTGGCCCCCGAGTAATAAAGTGATTCGCTGGCTGGGGTTGGAGAATAAGTTGAGCCGTAGGGCTCTTTTTCTTATTTTTGAAAGGAAAATTTGAATGATGAACTTTGAAAAAGCGCTGTCATTTGTGTTTGGCTCCGAGGGCGGGTACTCAAATCACCCGAACGACCGCGGAGGCGCGACCAACATGGGAATCACCGCCGGCACACTGGCGAGGGCGTACAAGCAGGGCATAGTCAAGCATCAGAATATCAAAGCCCTTACTCGCGCGGAGGCGGCGGAGATATACCGCGTGCTGTATTGGCGCCCATCCAAAGCAGATAAAATGCCGGAGCCGCTTTGCATGCTGCATTTCGACGCCGCGGTGAATCACGGACTTGGCGGGGCGGCGAAATTGATGCAGAAAACCATAAACAACTATGCCGCAAAAGCGGGGTTGAAACTTTCCGTCGCCGTTGACGGCGAGCTTGGGCCGAAATCTATGGCAGCGCTCGATGCCTGTATACGCCACAAAAACAACCTGCGCCTGATCTGCGAAATATACATCAACGAGCGTGAGAAATATTTCAGGGCGATTGTGGCCGCCAATCCTTCGCAGGCGTGTTTTTTGAAAGGCTGGCTGAACCGGATCGCAAAGAACCGGCGTCTGCTTTCGTAAAAATTGGAGGCGATACAAGATGGACGACTACAAGAAGGTATTTGACCTTGCGATCGCGGCGCTGACGACAGTGGCAATCGCGTTACTTGGCAATTTCGCGCGTTATCTGCGTTTTCACCGCAATGAGCCCTTTAGCCCCTCTGAGCTGATCTGCGGATTCCTCGTGGTGGTTTTCATGGCGCTGATGATACATGGGGCCTGTCAGTATTATCAGGTTAATAGCTGGCTGACCTTTGTGCTTGGCGGTATGTGTGGCTATATGGGCGGCCATATCCTCGATGAGGCCGCTGCGTACATATTAAAGCGTATACGGGCGGTGCTTGGAGCGGATGAAAATGCTTAGACAGCCGGCGAGGCGTTCGTGGGCGCAGGAGAACCCGGAGCTGGTAATAATACTCTGCCTCGTAGCGCTTGCCTTCTACGTCGAGTGGCTTGGGCGCGATTCCTCGGCAATCACCAGTGGTGTATTCGGTTTTCTGGCCAAGGGTGCGCTCGACGCCGCGAGAGAGGGAGGCAACGATGACGGAGAATAAGTCACGTTGGCATTGGTGGGCGCTGCTTGCCGGCGCGGTCCTACTGCTTTCCGTCGGGTGCTGCCTCTGGCAGTGGCTAGAGGCCCGCATCTACGGCGCAGAAGATATACGACAACCAGAACAGGAGATGGCAGCCGTCGACAACGTGACTGATACCGCCAAAGCGCGCATCGACGCCATGGCGCGGGAATCTAAGAAGATAAAGGAGTCGATAAAAAGTGCGCAGATTGACGCTGCTAGTGATATTAATGACCTTGACGCTGCTGGTGTTGCTGATAAATGGAACTACCAGCTGGGGCGATACCGGGAAGGTCGAAGTTTCCAGGAACGAGAAGAATGAAGCCACCTACACCGTATCGGAGCGCGATGCCCGCGACACGGTAGAGATGATCGAGAGCTACTACCGCACGATGCAGATACAGGCCGCATACATTGCGAGCATGGATGCCAGCCTTCGCGCTCTTTCCGCAGATATCGCCGAAGTTGAGCGCGCCCACAAGGCTGAACGTACGGCGTGGCAGGAAAAGGTATCCGGCCTAATGAAACAGGTTAAAAAATATAAAAATCCCTGGGCGCTTGGGCTTTTTGGTGGATACGATCCCATCAGGAGCGAGGCCACTGTCGGAGTTGGGATCGTGCTTTCGATTGTACGGTTTTGAGGTGTTGAGTTCACCGGACGATGAAAAATAATATATGTTTAGCATGGGCGGGGCTTCGGCTCCGCCCTCTTTTTTTGCTTTCATTTAATTGATACGTATTGACACGTATCATATTTGTGCTATAATTAAT
>OLGB01002768.1_pt1 | contig 17787 bp, 20 predicted proteins | sample 1605691 | NCBI WGS metagenome assembly OLGB01 (sample SAMEA3888925, study PRJEB22519) | human gut metagenome | biome: human gut; feature: human-associated habitat; material: faeces | place: Denmark | collected 2010 | reverse complement strand
TCTTTACCGGCCGGCCCAGCGCCAGGGCCGCCTCCTCCGGTGTCTTTTCCTCCAGCAGGCACAGCCGGCATACCGGCTGGTAGGGCTCTTTCATGGCATCGATCAGCGCCGCGATCTCCCCGGCGGAGGCGGATACCTGTTCCGTCAGAAGATCGATGACAGCGTCGCTGCGCAGCCGGCGCACGGCGGGATGGCTGTCCCGGCGGGCGGCGGCCTCCGCCCCAGTGGGCGGTGCCATGTCCAGTTCCAGCGTGGTCCGTTCCGGATCCAGTTCCTCCCGGATCCGGGGCGCCGGCCAGCCCTGACGGCGCCAGACGGCATAGATGCCGGGGATACCGCCGCCGTCCCCGCGTCCAAGGCTCACCAGCTGGAAAAGCCGAACCAGTCCCAGATTCCGGGGATCGGATACGCCGCCGCTGCGGGCCGCGTCCACGTCGATGCAAAAGGCGCCGGGGTTGGTCAGACGAATGCTCCGCGGTTCCCGGCGGACCAGGATACCGCCCGTACCCCGGTAGTCGGCGTTGACCAGGCAGTTGGCCAGCGCTTCCCCCACGGCATCGGCCACAGCGGGATCCGCGTCCCAGGTCAGAGCCCGGCGGACCCGGAGATAGAAGTCAAATACATTGCCGCTCCAGTCCCCGGCGGAGGAGACCAGGGCCATGGCTTCTCCCTCTTTGGGGCAGTCCCGGTAGTCCAGCCGGTAACGGGGGAAAACGGCGGTGATGGCCTCCGCCCGGCCGAACATCAAAAGACCCGCCGCCGTGGGGCGGAGGACGCCGCTTTCATCGGCGGCCGCGGCGCCCAGGCGGGTCAGCAGCGCTGCCCGGTCCAGTTCCCGCCAGCCCTGGTCGGGCCGCTCCCGTTCCAGCCGCAGCCGGTAGCGGCGCAGTGTCCCGGCGTCCAGGGCCTCCAGGTCCGCTCCGTCCAGCGGCCGGGTGTCGGCGGACCGGACCGCTGCCGCCTCCAGCATCCGCCGGACCTCCTCCCGGGAGCAGCGGTAGTCGCCGTCGCCCCGGCGGCGGTAGGTGCCGTTCATGGGGTCGCCGCCCACATATACCGGCCGGTCGTACCGCCGGGCCCGGGGGATCTCGATGGCCACGATGTGCCTGCCCTCCACCTCCACCACGCTGACGCTTCGCTCGGAGAGAATGTTGACGCTGACCCGGCGGGGGTCGTTGAGGATCTCCCGGAACTCCCGGATCAGCCACTGGGGATCCGGCAGGTCCACCGGCCGCAGGGAGTGGTCCGGCAGCTCCTCCACTCCCAGCAGAAGGATGCCGCCCAGAGTGTTGGCGAAGGCAGAGTAGGTCTCCCACAGGCTCTCCGGCAGCCCGCCGGTGGATAGCTTGGCTTCGATGCGGTTGTTTTCCCGGTATCGCTGGATGTTGTGCAGGTCGATCATCCGCCGTCCCTCCCGGTGTGCTTTGTTGGTTTCATTATAGTGACGGCGGAGATAAAACACAACGGAAACTTCCCAGGGAAAAAGGACGCCTGTCGGGCGTCCTTTTTCCGGTGTCCGGGCGGTTCAGCAGCGGTTGAAGAGGTACTGCCAGCTGTCCCGCCGCCAGCGGCAGCAGTCCCGGCGGCAGAAGATCTCCACGTTGCCGCCGGGCGGCAGTACCACCCGCAGCGTCACGCGGCTGCCGCAGCTCCGACGCAGCGTCAGGACGTAGTCCCCCGGTGCCAGGAAACCAAAGAGGATCTCTCCCTGACAAAGCGGCGACCGGGCCCAGCAGCTGCAGCCGCTGCCGGGCTGCAGGACCGCGGTGTCTCCGGGCCGGAAATCCTCCAGGAGCAGGCGGATGCCGCACCGGCGGCATCCGCCCTCCAGGCACAGGGGAACGTCCGCCTCGCCTCCGTCGCAGAGGCAGAAGCGGCGGACTGCCTGGATGCCCCGGTCGGGTCTTACTGCTCCAGCTTGGCCTTGACCAGATATTCCCCGCCGGTGACGCCGCCGAACAGGTACTTTCCCGCGTCGTTGGTCTTGGTGGTGGCAATCAGCAGCGCCTGGGACACGCCCGTCACCGTCACCACCTGATACAAACCCACGAAGCATCCGGCCACCGCCGCGCCGGTGTTGTCCCGGATCATGCCGCTGACAGTGCCGTTGTAGGTGCGGCTGTCCACGGTCATGGACATGGTGACGTTGGCGATAGAGCCGCCTGCGATGACGGCGGTCATGGTGGAGGCGGCCACATAGCCCTCTGCGCTGGAGAGCAGGGTGTAGACCCCGTCGGCCAGGTCATAGAAGGCGAACTCGCCGTCAGCGGCGGAATAGGTGACGGCCAGAGTGGTGCCCAGGGCGTCCTGCAAGGTGATCTTGCCGCCGGACAGAGGGGTGGAGGTGCCCTGGAGAGGGTCCTCCACCGTCAGCACCCCGGCGATGGTGCCCAGAGACAATGAGGCGTCTGCCGTACAGGTCAGGTTGACCTGAGTGGTGACGCCGGCGGTGAGGGTGACCCCTGCCGCGTCGCTGAGCAGGTATCCGTCCTTTACGGCTCCCAGGCTGTACGTGCCGGCGGGGATGCCGGAGAGGGTATAGGCGCCGGAGGCGTCGGTCATGGTGTGCTGATAGGGCAGGCCCGCGCTGTCGAACAGCTTGACAGTGGCGTCAGCCACGGGGACGGCGCCGTCGGTGACCACGCCGTATACCGTGGCCAGGAAGACGGCGGCAGGGGGCAGCTCCAGGTCCACGTTGACCTCCTGCATTCCCTGGATGTCAAAATTCTGGCTGTACTGCAAGCTCAGCAGGTCCTGTTTGATATCGGCCATGAGAATCCTCCTGTTAGATCATGATTGTTTGTCGGTATGGGCGGGGCAGCCGATGAGAAAGCCCACGCAGCCGGAGACGAAGTCCCGGAACTGGACCACTGTGGCGGCCACGGAGTCAGACTCCGCCGCAGTCAGATCCCACTGGCTCAGGTTCCGCAGAACCAGCAGCGTCACCAGGCAGAACAGCCCGATACAGGTGGCCACGGCCACTTGCAGGCAGTTGGCGGCGTCATCTCCGGCGGAAGAATCCGGGGTGCTGTCAGCGGTCCCGGCGGTATCCGGCGCGGCGGCCTGGCCGCCGTCGGAAAAACCGATACGGTCCATGGGCGCGGCAGGGTCCGTCGGCAAGCCTTTCCCCGTCTCCAGCTTACGCGGCGGCGACGCGGCGGGTGTCTGTCCGGCGGTGTGGCGGATGAAATTGGCGCTGAGGAAATAACCGAAAATGGCTGCGGCGGAGGTGCGGACGATGATGTCGATATCCTCTGCCGCCTGTCCGGCGCCGGCCGGACAGAAAATGCTGTATGCGGACTGGATCAGCAGCACCAGCATAAATACCAGCAGCCCCTTATCCACAGGATGGATCCGGTCCAGAAGGCCGCGGAGACCGCAGCGGCCCGGTGCGGGGCTCATAAGGGCACCTCCTGCGGTACCGGCGGAGCGGGAAAGAACATGGAGACGCTCCTTTCTGAGATGGGCGGGAGATGTCCGCAGGACCCATAGGTCGCCGCGGACGTTTTGTCACAGAGGGCAGAGAAGAAAGATCCGGTCCTCCAGCCGTACGATAACTGTGTTGCTGAAAAGAGGCCGGCCCTGAAAACGCACCTGAGCGCGGTTGTGCAGAAAATGGGTGAATCGGGCGGGAATTGCCCGTTTGTGCCCGCAGTCACAAGGCGCGCAGCGGTTGATACAGTTAAACGGAGCCGCCTGTAACCTGCACTTGAAAGGTGATGACGGCGCTCCCTGCTGCGGGAACGGAGGGGATCGTATAGCTGAGGGTGCTGCCGGCCACAGTGGGAACAGCGGAGACATCGTTGACCTTGAAGGTGTCGGTGAGATATGCACAGCCCTGAGGCAGCGTGTCGGTGAAGGGAAGGTCGGAGAGAGCGGTAAGAGACACATTGGTGATGGTGACCGTGTAGGTCAGGGTTTCGCCGATGCTGGCGGAGAGCTTATCCACAGCTTTGGCCACAGTGGGCGGCAGCGACAGCAGAGTGGAGACGGTGTTGCTGAGGATGCTGGTACCCTCAAAGGAGACGCTGGCGCTATTGTCCAGCCGATTGATAAGAGCCATTGCATCACATCCTTTCGCATCCATCCTATGTGGCCGGGCTGGAAAGGTGCCGGGGAGAATCTGAGGGGGCGGGAACAGAGAGCCGGAGGGAGAGGCGAACTTGGCGTATAAAAAGAGGGGAACGTTTCTGAACAACGGGCAGTCTGAATGTCCAATCGGCCGATGTTATCATTCTTTCAATTTCTTGTGGTTCAAATGGCTTCGCTCTCTGGGCTGCGGCAAGGTCCCGCGCAGCGGATTCGATTTGGAAAGAAGGAGCAAGGGAGCGGGCGGATGACGTCTTTTTTTTGCCGCAGGCATAAAAAGACGTGGTCGCAAAGCGGACTTTGCGGCCACGTGGAGCATTGCAACACTATAGACGCCACACTTCCAGGTTTGCACCCAAAACCAAATCGAAGCCCAGCGAAGCGGGTTCGATTTGGAAAGGAGGAGCAGCGGCGTGAGCGCGCTCTGACTTTTGTAAAAAAGTCGGAGCAAGCGATACAGAGCTTGCTCCGACGTGGTGCCGGTGGTGGGACTCGAACCCACACGGTATCGCTACCAACGGATTTTGAGTCCGTCACGTCTACCAATTCCATCACACCGGCAAAACTTGTGGCCTTCATTATACAGGAAGCGGCACGGGAATTCAAGTGTTGTTTTTCACGGCCTATCTCCGGAGAGGGAAACGCCCTGCTTTTTTCCGCCTGTGCCTGCATTTTGTGCGGCTTTTCCTGCGAGCAGGGGGATGGCTGCGGGAATTTTGCCAATACTAATTGTATGCCAGAAGTTTACCAATAGTATGTTCATATTGGGTAAAATGCAGGAAAGGGAGGTGAGTTCCCGTGGAAGGAAACCATATTGGAAATCATATTCGCGCTTTACGGCTGGCCCGAAGCATGACACAAGAGGACTTTGCAAACCGCATCAACGTGGCGAAGTCCACGGTGTCGGCTTATGAGAACGGTTCCCGGCTTCCTTCCTACGACGTGCTGGTGAAGATTGCGGATCTGTTCCATGTGACCACAGATAACCTGCTGGGGCGGAGCAGCGGATGTATGATCGATGTCAGCGGCCTGACGGCGAAGCAGCGCAACGCCATTCAGGACGTGGTGACCACTTACCAGGCGTTCAACCGTCTGCATCGTCAGTATGCGGCTGGGGATGTGGACGCGATTTATGACGGCGGAGATCTGAAAAGCAGGGAAGGCGGGCAGTGAGAAACGCGCCCGTCCTTTTTTGCGCCTGTTTGCCGGAGGATACCGGTTTGCCTGGAAAAATGAACAGAGCGTAAAATGCCGGGAAAATCCAAAGAAATGCTACACAAACCGGTGCAGACGTGCTATGATATATGAGTTAAATTCTGCGAATTTGCGCCTTTGGGCGCGAGAGAAGGGAGGCGCCCCCATGAGATATCCGCTTCGCATGGCCGGCCTGGGACTGATGGCGGGCGTGCTGGCGCTGCTGACTACCGGCTGCGGTTTCGCCTTTTCCCCGGAGGAGCTGTACAGCCTGCCGGCCCTTCCGGCGGAATATACGGAGCTGAACAACAGCATCAGCCAGATGATCGACAGCGGCGCCGAATATGCCGCTCCGGTCTCCGGCACCAATATCCAGCCGGTGCAGATGAAGGATCTGGACGGTGACGGACAGCAGGAGGCAGTGGCCTTCTTCCGCAACTCCGCCGACGAAAAGCCGCTGAAAATCTGCATCTACACGGCGGACGGGGAACGCTATGAACAGACCGCCGTCATCGAGGGCAGCGGCACCGCCATTTACAGCATCGAGTACAGCGATCTGGACAACGACGGCCGGCAGGAGCTGATCGTGGGCTGGCGCGTCAGCACTGACGCCCAGGCTCTGACAGTCTACTCTCTGCGGACCGGCCGTCCGGAGGAGCTGATGCGAACCAATTACGTCAAATACGCCATTACCGACTTGGATCAGGACCAGCTGAAGGAGTTGGTGGTGCTGCGGCCCGATGAGATGGGCAGCGGCCTGGCGGATTACTACTGCTGGGAGGAGAGCAGCCTGAGTCTGCGCTCCTATGCCCGGATCTCCAGTACCATGGCCGAGCTCAGCGGCCAGCAGGGGCGGGTCCAGAAGGGAACGCTGTCCGGCGGCGCGCCGGCGCTGTTCATCACCGGCGTGGAGGACGCCTCCTGGTCCGTGACCGACATCCTTACGGTTCGGGACGGGGAGCTGAGCAACCTGCTGCTGTCCGATGTCACCGGCGTCTCCGGGGAGATCGTGGCATACAGCGGCCTCTATCCCACGGATATCAATGGAGACGGTGTCACGGAGCTGCCTCAGCCCCTGAGTGTCTCCGCCTGGACCGGCTGGGAGTGGAGCACCTACCAGTGGGTGAACTGGCGCAGCTACGACAGTGCCGGCACCGAGAAGCAGGTGGTCAGCACCTATCACAACACGGAGGACGGCTGGTATCTGCAGATGCCGGAGGAGTGGCGGGGCCGGATTCTGGTCAGCCGCGTCACCGGTCAGGACGAGATCACCGTGGTGTTCTCCATCCTGGGAGAGGACCCGGAGGAGGAGCCCCAGCCGTTTTTGAAGATCACCGCCCTGACCGGTTCCAGCCGGGAGATCAAGGCGACTCGGGGCGGGCGGATCATCCTGCGGCGGCAGGTGGAGCGGATCTTCACCGCGGAGCTGCTGGATGCCAACGATACCTGGGAATACGGCGTGACCGAGGATGAGGTCCGGGAGGCGTTCAACCTGATCACCACAGAGTGGCTGGCAGGGGACAACTGACCGGCGGAAAGGACAGGAGCGTATGAAAAAAGTATTGGTTCTGGAGGATGAGTCCAGTATCCGCAGCTTTATCGTCATCAATCTGCGCCGGGGCGGCTACGACGTGATCGAGGCTGAGACCGGCGAGGAGGCCCTGGAGCAGCTGAAGGAGAACCCCGATGTGAAGGTGGCGCTGCTGGACATCATGCTGCCCGGCATCGACGGGTTCGAGGTCTGCCGCCGCATCCGGGCCACCAACACGAAGATTGGCATTATCATGCTGACGGCCCGGTCCCAGGAGATGGACAAGGTGACGGGCCTCATGACCGGCGCCGACGACTATGTGACCAAACCCTTCTCCCCGGCGGAGCTGACTGCCCGGGTGGACGCCCTGTTCCGCCGGGCCGGCGGCGAGGAGCCGGTGCAGACCGGCGAGATCCGTCAGGAGCCCTTCCTGCTGAATACCCGGAACCGGACCCTGGAGAAAAACGGCGAGCGGATCAAGCTGACCCAGGTGGAATATTCCATCATGAAGATGTTTATGGAAAACCCCGGCAAGGCCTTGTCCCGGGAGGAGATTCTGGACATGGTCTGGGGCCGGGACTACTTCGGCGAGCTGAAGATCGTGGATGTGAACATCCGCCGTCTGCGGCTGAAGATCGAGGACAACGTGCAGAACCCCACCTACATCACCACCGTGTGGGGCTACGGCTACAAGTGGGGGTTCTGAGCCGCCGCTGAGGCGCAGCTGGATCACGACAGAGAGGAGGACAGGCCGTGACGGAGGACGAAAAGACGAAAAAATGGAAGGCCCTGCGGATCCGCGGCCTGCGTCAGCGCTGGATCGTCAACACCATCATGCCCGTGCTGGTGCTGCTGGTGCTGATCGTGACGCTGTTCTCCGCGGGCGTCTCCAGCTACTATTACAGCAGCGTCCGGGACGGCCTGGAGAAACAGGCCCAGGCCATGGCCGGCGCCTTCAACGACTATTTCATGACCAGCTATACGGAATATTACCAGATGGCGGTCCAGACCACCGACAGCTTTGAGGACAAGGACCGCATTGAGCTGCAGTTCATCGACAGCAGCGGCAGCGTCCAGACCTCCACCTCCGGCCTCAAGGCCGGCACCTTCCCCGGTACCAGCGACATCCGCCAGGCCATCCAGGACGGGGAGATGCGGCCCTATCAGGGCCGGGATCCGGAGACCGGGGAGAACATCCTCTCCGTGTCCTATCCGCTGCTGTTCAACGGCAAGGTGGTGGGCGTCATGCGGCTGGTGACCTCCCTGCGGGCGGTGAACCGTCAGATTATCATGGCGGTAATGGCCATTCTGGCCATCGCCGTGATTTGCATGGCCCTGGTGGTCATCTCCAATTTGCTGTTCATCAACAATGTGGTAGAGCCGGTGGCGGTGGTCACCGACGCCGCCAAGCGGATTTCGGCGGGCAGCTACGGTATTCGCATCGAGAACAAATATCCCGACGAACTAGGAGAATTGGTGGACAACATCAACGATATGTCGCTGAAGATCGGCCGCAACGAGAAGATGAAGCAGGAGTTCATCTCCTCCGTCTCCCATGAGCTGCGCACGCCTCTGACCGCCATCAACGGCTGGGGCGAGACGATCCTGGAGGATCCCACCGGCGACCCGGAGCAGCTGCGCCGGGGCATCCGCATCATCCTCAACGAGTCCCGGCGCCTTTCCACCATGGTGGAGGAGCTGCTGGAGTTCTCCAAGATGGAGGATGGCCACTTCACCCTGCGGATCGAGGAGGTAGACCTCCAGGCGGAGTTCGAGGATGCCATCTTCACCTACCGGGAGCTGTTCCGGCAGGAGGGCATCGAGCTGGAGTACCGCACCGGCACCGTGGAGCTGCCCATGATCCAGGGGGATCCGGAGCGGCTCAAGCAGGTGTTCTGCAACGTGCTGGACAACGCCGCCAAGCACGGCGGCTCCGGCAAGCGGATCTCCACCTCCGTCACCCGGGAGGTGGACGACGCCGTGGTCCGGGTCCGGGACTACGGCCCCGGCATCCCCGAGGCGGAGCTGCCCTTCATCAAGCAGAAGTTTTACAAGGGCTCCTCCAAGGCCCGGGGCAGCGGCATCGGCCTGGCCGTGTGCGACGAGATCATCAAGCTCCACAACGGCACCTTCACCATCGGCAATGCCATCGGCGGCGGCGCCGAGGTCACCATCCGCCTGCCCATCCAGGAATAAGACGGAAAATAATCGAACAAATGTTTGCTTTTTGCGAATGTCTGTGATATACTTCAATCATTAGAAAGGAATTTTCATGGCAGAACAGAAATCCTGCGCCTTCCGCACCAGCATCGGCGGACAGGCGCTGATCGAGGGCATCCTCATGCGGGGCCCGGAAAAGCAGGCCATCGTGGTCCGGGACCAGGAGGGGCAGCTGGTGGAAAAGGTGGAGGAGCTGCGGCTCATCAAGGACCGCTATCCCATCCTGGGCGTGCCCCTGATCCGGGGCACCGTCAACTTCCTCTCCGCCATGGTCAACGGCGTCAAGGCTCTGATGTACTCCGCCGACTTCTACCCCGACGAGGAGGCGGCCCAGCCCTCCAAATTTGAGCTGTGGCTGGAAAAGCACCTCACCAGCAAGAAGCTGGAGAGCGCCATCGTGGCCCTGGCGGTGGTACTGGGTGTGGGCATGTCCGTGTTTTTGTTCATGGTGCTGCCCACCTTCCTCACCGGCGGACTGCTGCACTTCTTCCCCGGCTTTCCCATGTGGGGCCGGAACCTGATCGAGGGCGTGCTGAAAGTCCTGATCTTTTTGCTGTACCTGATCTTCTGCTCCAAACAGAAGGACATCTACCGGGTGTTCCAGTACCACGGAGCGGAGCACAAGACCATCTTCTGCTACGAGGCGGGCCTGCCGCTGACGGTGGAGAACGTCCGCATCCAGCCCCGGCACCATCCCCGCTGCGGCACGAGCTTTTTGTTCGTGGTGATCTTCGTGTCCATCCTGGTGTCCAGCGTGGTGTTCGGCATCTGGCCCATCACCAACGTGTGGCTGCGGACGGCGGCCCACATCGTGCTGCTGCCCCTGGTGGTGGGTATCACCTACGAGTTCAACCGCTGGGTGGGCCGCCATGTGCAGGACAGCGGCCTGGCCAAGTTCCTGACCAAGCCGGGCCTCTGGATGCAGAACTTCACCACCAACGAGCCCGACGACTCCATGATCGAGGTGGCCATCCGCTCCCTGGAGCTGGTGCTGCCGGAGGAGAAGGGCAAGGACGCGTGGTGACGGCCCGGCCGCTTTTGCAGACAGAAAACGACAACGAGGCGTAATTATGGCCATTACCTATAACAACCTGTATTTGGATATCCGCCAGCAGCTGCGGCGCGCCGGCATCGAGGAGGCCACGCTGGAGGCCCGGGAGCTGGTGTGCTTCGGCACCGGCAAGAGCCGGGAGCAGCTGGTCCGGGACGGCGGGCTGTACGCCTCGCCGGAGCTGGAGAAGCGGGTGCGGGACCTGGTGGACCGCCACCTGGCCGGAGAGCCGGTGGCGTACCTGATCGGGGAGTGGGAGTTCTACGGCCTGCCCCTGGATATCTCCCCCGACGTGCTGATCCCCCGGCCGGACACGGAGGTGCTGGCCGAGCAGGCCATCGGCTACGTCAAGACGCTGGGAGAGTGCCGGGTGCTGGACCTGTGCGCCGGCAGCGGCTGCATCGGCCTGGCCGTAGCAGCCCAGGCGCCCCAGGCCCGGGTGGTGCTGGGGGAGTGGTCCGACGGGGCGCTGCGCATCTGCCGCCAGAACATCCGCCGCAACAGCCTCTCCGCCCGGGTGGTGCCCATGGGGGCCGACGCCCGGGAAAAGCCGGAGAAATCCCTGGGGGAGTTTCAGTGTATCGTCTCCAATCCCCCCTACATCCCCAGCGGCGACATCGCCGGGCTGGACGTGTCCGTGAAGGACTATGAGCCCCACCTGGCTCTGGACGGCGGTGACGACGGCCTGGACTTTTACCGGAGCATCTCCGAGAAGTGGAAGGACGCCCTGGTCCCCGGCGGCCGCCTCTATTTCGAGGTGGGAATCGGCCAGGCGGACGCGGTGCTTCGTATCATGCGCGCCCAGGGCTTCGGGGACATCCAGGTGGTCAAGGACCTGCGGGATGTGCCCCGGGTGGTGTTCGGCACCCTTTGTACGGAGATCTGACGGGCGGGGACGCCCTTTTCCCAATATCGAGACTGTTTGCAGGAGGAAGAGACATATGGCAAGAGACAAGGCGCCGCTGCCCAGCGCGGGCCCGGCGGACGACAAGAAGAAGGCCATCGACACCGCCATGGCCCAGATCGAAAAGATGTACGGCAAGGGCTCCATCATGCGCTTCGGCGACCGGGCGGAGCTGAACGTGGACTTCATTCCCACCGGCTCCCTGGCGTTGGACCTGGCCCTGGGCATCGGGGGCCTTCCCAAGGGGCGGATCGTGGAGATCTACGGGCCGGAGTCCTCCGGCAAGACTACCCTGGCCCTGCACGTGGTGGCGGAGGCCCAGCGCCGCGGCGGCGAGGTGGCCTTTGTGGACGCCGAGCACGCCCTGGACCCCACCTATGCCCGGGCTCTGGGCGTGAAGGTGGAGGATATGCTGATCTCCCAGCCGGACACCGGCGAGCAGGCCCTGGAGATCACCGAGGCCCTGGTCCGCTCCGGCGCCATCGACGTGGTCGTGGTGGACTCCGTGGCAGCTCTGGTGCCCCGGGCGGAGATCGAGGGCGAGATGGGCGACAGCTATGTGGGCCTCCAGGCCCGGCTCATGAGCCAGGCGCTCCGCAAGCTCACCGGCGCCATCGGCAAGACCAACACCATCGTCATCTTCATCAACCAGCTGCGGGAAAAGGTGGGCGTCATGTACGGCAACCCCGAGGTCACCACCGGCGGCCGGGCCTTGAAGTTCTACTCCTCCGTCCGCATCGACGTGCGGCGGATCGAGGCGCTGAAAAACGGCAGTGAGATCATCGGCAGCCGCACCCGGGCCAAGGTGGTCAAGAACAAAGTGGCGCCCCCCTTCCGGGAGGCGGAGTTCGACATCATGTACGGCCAGGGCATCGCCCACGAGGGTGAGCTGCTGGACCTGGGCGTAAAGCTGGATCTGGTCCAGAAGGCCGGCTCCTGGTTCTCCATGGGGGAGACCCGCATCGGCCAGGGCCGGGACGCCGCCAAGAAATATCTGATCGAAAATCCCGAGGTGGCGGAGCAGCTGGAGGCGGACATCCGCAAGAACTTTGACAAGCTCATGAGCAACCAGGACCGGATCGCGGCCAGAGCCGCGGGCCGCGCGGTGGACGTGTCCGCCGACGACTTCAACGATGCGGATTGACCGGATCGAAGCGTCCAGGCATAAAAAGGGCCGGGTGCTGGTGTTTTTGGAGGACGGCGCCTGCCTGAAGATCACGGAGCAGGAGCTGCTGGACTTCGGCCTGCGCAGCGGGGATGACCTCTCCGCCCCCCAGCTGACGAAGCTGAAGGAGGCGGCGGGCCTCTCCGATACCAAGGCGACGGCCGCAGACCTCATCGGCAAGCGGGCCATGAGCCGCGCCAGTCTGGAGAAAAAGCTCCGGGACAAGGGCGCCAGCGAGGCGGAGGCCCGGTACGCCGGGGAGTGGCTGGAGGCCATCGGCGCCCTCAACGACGCCGAGTACGCCGCCATTCTGGTCCGGCACTACGGCCAGATGGGCTACGGCCCCCGGTACGTCCAGGAAAAACTGCGGGAAAAGGGCGTGCCCCGGGAGCTGTGGGAGGACGCCCTGGACGCCCTGCCGGAGGCGGCGGAGCAGATCGACCGCTTTCTCGCCGCCAAGCTCCAGGGCCGTTCTCCGGACCCGCGGGAGAAAAAGCGCCTCACCGACGCCCTGCTGCGCCGGGGCTACAACTGGGGCGACGTGAAGGCGGGCTGGAACCGCTACGGCGCGGAGGGGTTTGACGGCGAGCTGTAAGGCAGCGCCGAGAGCATCAGGTGGACGCCCCACCGCAGGCCCTGGAGAAACAGGGCCTCTTCCTGCCAGCTGTTGGCCCGGTACTCCGCGGCCTGATACCGCTCGATGAAGCGCCGGCCCATGGTCTGCATCCACTTGCGCTCCAGATCTTCCAGCTCCCGCCGGGCGGCCTGGGTACAGGGATCGGCCGGGGGCCGGACCGCGTCCAGGGAGAGGTAGAACAGCTGGGTGAGGAACGCGTCGTTCATGTGGAACCCTCCCTACCAAAAATCACTTTAAGTGATATAATGAGTATATATCTCTGAAAGTGATAAGTCAAGAGGTATTTCATGCAGACAGTCATTGTATTGAAAGATCGGGCCTGCGAACTCCGGAAAGCCGCCGGCCTGAGCCAAAAGGAACTGGGAGAGGTGCTGGGGCTTTCGCAAAATGCCATCAGCACCATCGAGAGCGGCAGCCGGGGCACCACCATCGAAAAGCTGGTGCTGCTGGCAGAGTTTTTCCACGTCTCCACGGACTATCTCCTGGGCATCACCGACGACCCCGCCTGGCGGGGCGGACCGCTAGAATGAAGGGAAGGGACCCTATTTGCAGTATCGTGTTGCATTCATCTCCCTGGGCTGCGCCAAGAACCAGGTGAACTGCGAGCAGATGATGGCCGCCGTCACCGCGGCGGGCCACACCGTCCAGGCTGACCCCGCCGGGGCCGACGTGGCGGTGGTGAATACCTGCGGCTTCCTCCAGTCCGCCTGCGAGGAGGCCATCGACAACATTCTGGAGATGGCGGCGCTGAAACAGGCGGGCCAGATCAAAAAGATCCTGGTCACCGGCTGCATGGCCCAGCGGTACAAGACAGACATACTCTCTGAACTGCCGGAGGTGGACGGCATCCTGGGCACCGGCAGCTACGGCGACATCGCCGCCGCCATCGACGAGGTCATGACGGGGGAGGAGCGCCCCTGCCGCCTGGGCAACATCCACACCTGCCCCCAGGGCGGGCCCCGCATCCTCTCCACGCCCCCCTGGTACGCCTATCTGCGCATCGCCGAGGGCTGCGACAACCACTGCGCCTACTGCGTCATCCCCTCTCTCCGCGGCAAGTACCGCAGCCGCCCCATGGACGAGCTCCTGGCCGAGGCCGCGGAGCTGGCCGACGCCGGGGTACGGGAGCTGCTGGTCATTGCCCAGGACATCACCCGCTACGGCACAGACTTCAACGGGGAGCACCAGCTGGCGGCATTGCTGCGGGAACTGTGCAAGCTGGACTTCCACTGGGTCCGGCTCCACTACCTCTACCCCGACGAGATCACCGACGAGCTCATCGACACCATCGCCGCCGAGCCCAAGATCGTCAAATACCTGGATATCCCCATCCAGCACTGCAACGATGCCATCCTGAAGGCCATGAACCGCCGGGACACGAAAGCGGAACTCCTGGCGCTGTTTGAAAAGCTCCGGGCCCGGATCCCCGGCCTGGTGCTGCGGACCAGCCTCATCACGGGCCTGCCCGGCGAGGGGGAGGCGGAGCTGGAGGAGCTGTGCGACTTCCTGCGTGAGACCCGCATCGAGCGGGCCGGGGTGTTCCCCTTCTCCCCGGAGGAGGGCACCAGGGCCGCCCAGATGGACCACGTGGACACCGAGGAGGCCCGCCGCCGGGCGGAGCTGGTGGTGGACGTCCAGTCCGACATCATCGACGACTACAACGAGTCCCTCCTGGGCGAGGAGCGGGAGGTCCTGTGCGAGGGCTTCGACGGCCAGGCGCAGATGTGCTACGGCCGCAGCTACGCCGAGAGCCCGGACATCGACGGCCGCATCTGGTTCACCGCCGATGAAGAGGTGGAGCCCGGCACCTTCGTGACCGTGCGCCTCACCGGCACCATGGACGGCGAGCTCACCGGCGAGCTGGCGGAATGAGGTCGCCCCTGGAGGAGATCCCCGGGGTGGGGAAGCGGATTGCCGCCGTCATGGAGGCCCTGGGCATCCGGCAGGTGTCGGATCTCGTGGGCCGGGACCCGGAGGAGCTGTACCGGCAGGAGTGCCTGCTCAAGGGCTTTCAGGAGGACCGCTGCGCCCTGTACGTGTGGCGGACGGCGATCTACTACGCCGAACACCCAGCCCCGGAGGCGGAAAAGCTGAAGTGGTGGCACTGGAAGGACCGGCCCTACCCGCCGGCGAAGGAAGGAGAACAACCATGAATTTGCCGAATAAATTGACTCTTTTGCGTATTATATTGATCCCTGTTTTTATGGTGGTGCTGTATTGGGGCTTTCCCGGCGCCAATTATGTGGCCCTGGCCATCTTCATCGTGGCCAGCTTCACGGACCTGCTGGACGGTAAGATCGCCCGGAAGTACAACCTGGTGACGGACTTCGGCAAGTTCGCCGACCCCCTGGCCGACAAGATGCTGGTGACGGCAGCCATGCTGTGGTTCGTGGAGACGGGGAAGATGGCGGCCTGGATGCTGCTGATCGTCATTGTGCGGGAGTTTGCCGTCAGCGGCCTGCGGATGATCGCCAGCGACAAGGGCCGGGTCATCGCCGCCGGCTGGTCCGGCAAGGTCAAGACCGCCTCCACCATGGTGTGCATCGTCATCATGTTCCTGCCCATCCCGGCGGTGGTGAACACCATCTGCGTCTGGGTCATCACCCTGACCACCCTGTACTCCGGCGTGGAGTACTTCGTCCAGAACAAGGACGTGATCGCCTCCGCCTGAGGCCCGCGATCAAAAAACCACCCCCGGCGCGGTTTACCGCGCCGGGGGTGCTCTGCGTTCAGTCCTTTGTCCGGGAGCGGAACCGGCGCTCCGCAAAACGCCGGCTTCCCAGCATGGCCATGGCCCCCAGCCATACCGCAAGTACGTCCCGGGGATCCCCCACGGACCGGGGCAGGTACAGCGGCGTCACGACTTCCCAGAAGAGACCGCAGCCCAGGGCGAAGGCGCTGACCGGGAACAGGCCCCGCATCGGCTTTCGCCCTGTCAGTTCCAAAAGCCCGTTCAAAAAGCACAGCATCAGCGCCCCGGCCAAAAAGTCCGCGAAGTGCCAGGCCAGCAGGCGGTTGCCGGTGAGAGGCGCCAGGGCGAAGCGGTTGAGCGTGTAGAGGATGCCGATGGCCCCCATGGGCACCAGATACCGCCGCCCCATCACAGGAACGATAAAATCAGCAGCGCCACGATCACGGCGCCCACCACGCCCCAGAAGCCGATGCCGTCCTTTTTGTCCGCAGGCGGCAGCTCCATGGCGGAGGGCTTGGCCCGCAGGGCGTCCTCGGAGTCCCCGCCGTCCTCCACGATGCGCAGGGAGGGGAACAGGTCCCGGTCCAGATGGGCGGTCAGATACTGGGCGGCGCTGTCCGTCAGGTTCCGCCGCAGCAGAACCGTGGTGGCGCTCCCCACCTGCAGCAGCATCTGGGCCTGCTCCCGGGTCATGCCGCAGAAGCGGACCAGCTGGTCCGCGCTCCGCTTGTCGGCGTAATACTGGCTGCCGGCCACCACAGCGTACCGCCGTCCCCGGGGCGGCACCGTGGGAAGGGGACAGCCGCAGACCGGGCAGACGGTTCCGTCCACGCTGCGCCCGCAGCAGGGACAGGTATCCGGCGGCGTGTAGACCGGGGCTGCCGGCGGGGCCTCTTCGGGCTCTCTGCCCAGCAGCACGTAGTCCGCGGACACGTGCAGCGCCTCACACAGCGCCGCGATGGTGGCGGCGTCCGGCGCGGTCTGGCCGCTCTCCCATTTGCTCACCGCCTGCCGGGTGACGCCCACCAGCTCCCCCAGCTGTTCCTGGGTCAGTCCCGCGGCCTTGCGCACCGCGGCGATCCGGTCCTTCAGTTCCATTGGAAATTCCCTCCCTCTCATTTCGCTTCCATCATAGCAAAAAGCTCGTTTCCTGACAAGCGACCGGGAAAAACATCCTGTCAACCCTCTGTTGACAAGCCCTCCGGCAGGGAAAAATCCCCCGGCCCCTTGACACGCCGGACAAATCCTGATAATATGCTAAGGTAAATTGAATAGCGCGATGATCGGGAAGAGTATCGGCATACCCAAAGAACAGAGAGGGCGCGTCACCGGCTGCAAGCGTGCCTGCGGAGGGAGCTGTGAAAGTGCGCCCGGGAGCGCGGGGGATGTGGAAGCCCCCCGACCGGCCCCCGTCACAGGGCCTCCTTGAGTGATAAAAGAGAGTGGAACCGCGATTCGTCGCCTCTCGTACTTTGGTACGGGAGGCGCTTTTGTTTGCCCCCCGGCCGGCACAAGGAGAAATGCAACTATGGCAAAACGCGTCACCCGTCTGGGCGGCCTTCTGGCCGCCTATCAGCGCCGCGACCCCGCGGCCCGCAGCAAGCTGGAGATCTTCCTGCTCTACCCCGGCGTCCACGCCATCCTCTACCACCGCCTGGCTCACTGGCTGTATGTCCACCGCCGGTTCTTCCTGGCCCGGTGCGTGTCCCAGTGGAGCCGGTTCTGGACCGGCATCGAGATCCACCCCGGCGCCACCATCGGCCACCGGCTGGTCATCGACCACGGCATGGGCATTATCATCGGCGAGACCGCCGAGATCGGAGACGACTGCCTGCTCTACCAGGGCGTGACCCTGGGCGGAACGGGAAAGGATAAGGGCAAGCGCCACCCCACCCTGGGCGACAACGTGCTGGTGGGCTCCGGCGCCAAGGTGCTGGGTCCCTTCATGGTGGGCGACAACGCCCGCATCGCCGCCGGCGCCGTGGTGCTGGGGGAAGTCCCGCCCAACTGCACCGCCGTGGGCGTGCCCGCCCGGATCGTCCGCTGCGCCGGAAAGCCCGTATACTTCGCCGACGACGTGGACCAGATCCACATGGCGGACCCGGTTCTGGAGGAGCTGGTGGCAATGTCCCGGCGGATCGAGGAACTGGAACAGGAAGTGCAAAAGCTGACCAATACGAAAGAGAGGACTGCCTGAGATGTATCTGTACAATTCAGCCACCCATAAGAAAGAGGAATTTAAGACCCACACCCCCGGCCATGTGGAGATGTACACCTGCGGCCCCACGGTGTACCACTTCGCCC
>OLGB01002765.1_pt1 | contig 17792 bp, 12 predicted proteins | sample 1605691 | NCBI WGS metagenome assembly OLGB01 (sample SAMEA3888925, study PRJEB22519) | human gut metagenome | biome: human gut; feature: human-associated habitat; material: faeces | place: Denmark | collected 2010 | reverse complement strand
AGAACACTAGCCTTCCAAGCTAGATACGTGGGTTCGATTCCCATCACCCGCTCTAAAAAAGAGTTTCGAAAGGAACTCTTTTTTTATACATTTCAATCTTTTCCCCTATTTTTTTGTGTTATTCTTATATGGGACTACTCATATTAAAAATCAGATTTTGGAGATCATTCATGGAAAAAAAGACAGATTTTAAAGCACTCTCAAACAAAGCTAAAGTACAATATATCTGGGACTATTACCGGTTACACATCATTGTCGGCGTTGCCGCCGTTCTTATCATCGGTTCCGTTATCCATCATTTTGTCACCTATCGGGAACCATTACTTAACGTGATCATGATCAATACCAGCAGCGGAGAAGCAACCTCTTCTGATGGTTTCAATGAATTTTTAGACGCTTATGGATATGACAGAAAGGACAACCCGGTTTCGATTTATGGTTCCCTGCAGTTTGTCGATACCGGGATCAACCTTACCGAAACTTATTCTAATTACGAGGTATTAAGCACTATGATCGCCGCCGGTGAGGAAGATCTTTTTTTCGGAACCGGAGATGTATTTTTAGATTATGCCAAACAGGGCGCATTTATAGATTTACGGAATATCCTTTCCGACGAAACGCTTTCCAAATACGAAGGTTCCATCCTCTATTCCACAGATGATGGCGAAACCGAAGAGTATCCCTGTGCAATCGAACTTACAGACAATGAATGGCTGAAAGAAAATGGTTACTACAGTGACGGCAACTGCTATTTCGGTGTCATTTACCATACCGAAATCCCGGATGCCACAGCACAGTTTGCGAAGTTTTTGTTAGAATAATATCACCCTTTCGGCTGATACCGGATATCTGCCACTGTATACACCGTGATAAACGCTTTGGGATCTTCGTGACTGATATAATTCATCAATTTCTGATACTCCGATTTATCGACGATCGCGATGATCTCATTACGTTTCTGCATATTATAGGCACCGATCGACTCATAAATCGTTGCCCCACTGTGCAGATCATTTAAGATAAAATCGCGCAGTTCTTCTTCCTTTTCCGTAATGATACAGACACGTCGTTTCATGTTGTGATCAAAGATAAAATGATCCAGCACAATGCCATTGAAATATGTTCCTAAAATACTGAGCACCACTGTTTTCTTGTCATAGACAAGTGCCGCAGAAAGTGCAACACACATGCCGGAAAACGACATCGCCTTTCCTAAATCCATATGCAGATATTTATTCATGATCTTAGCCACAATATCCAATCCGCCGGAAGAAGCATTTCTGTTAAATAAAATACTGAGTCCCACGCTCACAACCAGAATATAGCAGAGTACATCCAGTTCCTGGCTCCCCGTCAGCGACCCGCAATCCGGAAAGATCTTTTCAAAAAGTCCAAGGAACACCGGAAGCGCAATACTGGTATAGACGGTTTTTACGCCAAACTCCCTGCCACAGGTAAAAAATCCAATGATCAAAAGCACCACATTTAAAATCATAGTGATCGCAGACAATGGCAGCGGCACAAAATTAGAAAGCACGATACCAAGACCTGAAATGCTGCTGACCGATGCATGGCTTGGCACCAGGAAAAAATATACGGCAGCCGCAATGATCGCAACCGCACCTGTTAAGATAACGGTTTCTTTGAATAACTCTGTATATGTACACTGTTTTTTCATTTGTTTTCACACAATCCTCTCATTTCAAACAAATACAATATGTTTATCTTATTCCTATTCCGCAAGAATCGCAAGAAAAACCTGTGCCCCATCGCAACAACACAAACCTCCAGACGCAATAATAGAGCCGGATCTTTCAGATCCCGCTCTATCATTCCATGAAAACTTATTTTAATACCACGACCGAATATCCCGGAAGCGTTACAACACCCTGGTCATATTTCACCTCATCTGTTCCGGTCAAAAGTTCTCCTGCGACCGCAAGAGATGTACCAGAGATGCCATTTACTGTAAGGGACGATACGTCCACGGTCTGTTCTTCTGCGGACAGATTATACACCAGTACCAGTTCATCATCCTGATACGTCTTTTTTACCACACATACGGCATCATCGGACAAAGTGTCTTCAAATGTGACCGTTCCTCTTGCGATTGCCGGATACTGGTTTCGCAGTTTTATGGTCTCCTTTACAAACTGATAGATGGAATCTCCATCCGCCTGCTGCTCCTCTGCGGAACCATATTTCATCTTCACCGTATCCATATCAAGCGGTCCGTGACACATGCCATCGGCATCTGCATCCTCGCTCCAGTACATTGGTGCACGTTTGTTTTCATCCTTACCGGAACCTTTCATGCCAAGTTCTTCGCCATAATACAAAAATGCACTTCCTGACATCAAAAGGTTCATTGCCTGCGCCATCTTAGTCTGCTGCTCACTGTCATCGCCCGAATAATATCCTGCTCCTCTTGCCATGTCATGGTTCGTGTAAAACGGTGCATCGATCCCGTTCTCGCTGTACTCTGCGATCGAACTCTGCACGCGTTCCAGTGAACCTCCATAGTAAGATGCCTTACCATCCCTCAGTGCAGTGGCGATAATACCCGTGCTGTCTGCAAAATCAAAGTCAAAACAGCTGTCCATCCCACTTGCATAATATTTTGCATAAGTATTCATATCATTCCACACTTCTGCAACAATATAAGCATCTTCTTTTTTCTCTTTTACCATCTGGTTGAACCAGGTTAAAACTTCTACATTGGCATCAATACTGCCGCTATAGTACTCTTTTGCGGCGTCCAGTCGAAAACCGTCTACCCCTAAGTCCAGCCAGAAATCTATGATACTTTCAAACTCTCCCCGTACTGCTTCATTGGCAAGATTCAGATCCGGCATTTCGCTCCAGAACTGCGCCTCATAGTAATAAGGCGTACCCTCTAATGCCACATATCCGCTCTTTGCCTCTGTTGCAAAATTATAATAATCGACATAAGGACACACCGATGCATCCGGTGTCTGACCATCCGGCAGACTCTTTAAATACTCTGTCGCCTTTAAAAACCACTCATTCTGGGAAGAAGTGTGATTCATCACCAGATCGATGATCACATCAATGCCCCTCTGATGGCATGCTTCCACCAGCGCAGAGAAATCATCCAGTGTACCATATTCCGGGTCGATCGCCTTATAGTCAATGACATCATACTTGTGATAAGTCGTAGATGGCATAACCGGCATCAGCCAGATCCCGTTACAGCCCAGATCAGTATCGGTATCAGGATCTCCATCGTTGATATAATCCATTTTTTCGTTAAGACCCTTTAAATCGCCAATGCCATCTCCATCACTGTCAAAGAAACTGTAGACAAACACCTCATACCAGGTGCGGTAATTATCATCTATGATCTCTTCCTGCGCAGTATTGACGGCACGCATCCGGTCACGGGCAGTAGCGCTTTGTGTGGTTTCGGTATCCGCTGCCACTGCATCCACCGTTTCTGTTGCGCCGTTATCCACATCCTGATCTTCATTTTTTACATTCTGTCCACATCCTGCCACAGATACCAACAGGGTAGCTGTGCAAAGAAGGGCTTTTAACTTTTTCCACCCAGTCATTTTACCCTCAAATTTTAATCAGCCTTTTACTGCTCCACTCATACCTTCTACATAGAATTTCTGTGTAACAAGGAACAAAATAGCGATCGGGATCGATACAACAACGGCTCCGGCTGCAAAGCAGGTATACCAGCTGTCGATATACTCTTTTTCAAGCATCTTCCAAAGACCGATCGATACAGTGTAATACTGTGCATCTGCACGGCAGATTACTTTTCCAAAGATAAAGTCGATCCATGGTGTCATAAAGGAAGTTAAGATCGTGTAAACAATGATCGGTTTACTGAGCGGCACGGTTACCTTGGTAAATACCTGCCATCTTGTTGCCCCATCAATAATTGCTGCCTCGTCAAGTGCCTTTGGAATGGTATCAAAGAAGCCCTTTGCCACATAGAAGCCGACACCACTTCCGGCAGAAAATACGATGATCAGTGCAACACGGATCATTGCACCATCTGCCAGATTTAACGCCTTTAAAATATAGTATACTGCGATCATGGACATAAAAGATGGGAATAATCCCAAAATCATTGCAATGTTCATAAACGGCTTTCTCATTTTGAAACGCATTCTTGACATACAATAAGATACTGAAAGCACAAATACAGTTGAAATAATACAGGTAAAAATCGCAATGATAAATGTATTCATAAACATTTTCGGAAAGTTTAAGATACTGGTATCTGTAAACAACCGGACATAATTGTCAAAAGTATAACTTTTCGGGAGAAATGTGGTTACATAAGAACCTTTTTCTGCACGAAAACTGGTAAGCACAACCCATACGATCGGCAACACCCAGATAAATGCCAGTATGGCAAGTAAAATGTGGATCAGCACATTTACGACTTTTTTACGGATTCTGGTTCCGGAACTAACTGTCTTACTCATTACATGAATCCCTCCTCATCTTTGTAGGATGTGGTATTACGATATGTTACCAGTGCAACAACAGCAAGGACAATAAATGTCATAATACCGATTACGGCACCTAAGTTATAGTAATTCTTGTCTACCGTCAGTTTATACAGCCAGGTAACAAGCAAATCCGTCTTTCCTGCCGTTGCATCCACCGGAGTAGGATTTCCACCTGACAGAAGGAATATGACATTAAAGTTGTTAATATTTCCTGTAAACTGTGTGATCAGATATGGTGTCATAACAAAGAACATGTATGGCAGTGTGATCTTAAAGAAAGTCTGTACTGCATTTGCACCATCAATCTTGGCTGCTTCGTAAAGTTCTCCCGGAATGTTCTGTAAGATACCGGTTACCTGAAGCAGCGTGTATGGGATACCAACCCAGAGGTTAATAACGATAACCGTCACTCTTGCCCATGTCGCATTTGTAAAGAACGGCAGTGCCGTGTCAATGATGCCATATTTTAATAACAGTGTATTTACAATACCGGTCTGCTGCAACATACTTCTCATGATCAGTAAGGATACGAACTGCGGTACTGCAATGGAAAGTACAAAGCAAAATCTCCAAAATCCCTTTGCCTTTGTCTCTTTCCGGTTGATAACGATTGCCAGGATCATACCAAAGATATAGTTAAGGGCTGTTGCAAAAACTGCCCAGATGATCGTCCACGCCAGTACGGAATAGAACTGTTTTCCAATGGTGTCTCCAAAGTTTAAAATCTTTTTGAAATTTGCCAGTCCAACCCAGTCAAATAATACCAGATGTTCATTTACCTTACTGTAGTTTGTAAATGCCATCGTAATATTATAAAGCAATGGAAGAATGGTAAAAATCAAAACACCCATAATTGGAGCAGCCAATAACAATTTATGTAAATTTTGATCAAACAAACTCTTGATATCTTCGCCAAATGTATTTAAGTGTCTGCCCTGTTTTGCAAGCACTTCTGATTTATAAGAACTTTTTACTGCTTCTCTCCATACAACAATGAACATCACAGTAATATAAATAGTTGCAACACCATAAAGAAGGATCAGGGAAGACTGATCGCCTGCGGTGTACTCATAAATGCTTTTCTTTTCATTCCAGACTTTTTCCTGTTCTCTCCATCCAAGAGAAGGAAGCATAGATAAATTATAGATACCGGACTGTATCATGAATAAAATATAAGCAGCTTCTACTGCAAGAAACATGATACCTTTTCCAATCTGCCTGTGTGCAATATTACCCAAGCCCATAATGAGCATGGAAATTTTGGTTATTATATTTCCCTTTGTCAGTGCATTCGTCACTGTATAGGGTGTTGGAAATTCGTTTATTTTTTTACCAGCCTTTTTCACGTTATGGGCCTCCTTAATAACGTTTATAAGGATTCCGGGGTGCCTGTGGCACCCTTTGGAATCCATTTTATCATTCATAATCATACATTTTGAGTGGTAGTAAGATCATTTCTATTACTGTGCAACGTCTGTGTTCATTGCTGTGTTCATTGCCTCTGTCTTCTCAGCAGCATTGTCATGTGTTACTTCACCGGAGATGATCGCATTACCCATGTTTTCTGCTGGTGACCAGTAGTTACCCATTTCAGAAACTAATGGCTGCATGATAGATGTATCCGTCATTACTTTAGTAACTGCTGTAGCAATTGGATCATCTGCAAGCTGGATGTTAACATTAGTAGGAAGGATGTTTCTCATATCGTAATGAGCTTTCTGTGCATCCTCACCTGCAAGATATGCTGCTAATGCCATAGCCACCTGCATATTCTCTGTGTTTGGATTAACTCCGATTGCTTTAGAACCCACAAAGGATTTCAGCTGACCTTCTTTTCCACCAATGTTTGCAGTAGGAAGTGCAGCAACACCAAAGTTGTCACCTAATGCTTCCTTAACAGCCTCAGCATCCCATGTACCGGAGAAGATTGCATTTACGCTTCCGTCTCTTAAACCAGCCATACCAGAACCATCTTTATCGTTGATGAAGTTTGGATTTGCTGCTAAATCTACTAAATAATCGGTAGCCTCTACTGCTTTGTCTCCACTGAAGTCGATACCTGCTGCTGCATCAGTACCATCACCGAATAATGTACATCCATTTGCTGCGTAAAATGCCTGAATATACCATGAGTTGTTTAATGGGAAAGAAACTTTTCCTTTCTCTAACATAGTGTCTAAGCTCTTGATGTCATCATCTGAGAATACGCTCTTGTCGTAGTACATGAACCATGTATTTGATGTGAATGGGAATGCCACAACTGCATCATTGTATGTTACAGAAGCTGTAATAGTTTCTGAGTTTGTGCTTGTTACATAATCCAGGTAGCTTCCACCTAACTCTGCAAGTGCATTTGCTGCTACTAAGTCAGGGATATTATCGTTTGCTAACATATATACATCAGCAGATCCCTCTACATCCTGTGTTATGGTTGCTTTTGCATCACCCTCTGCACATACACCATATTCGAATGTTACATCCCAGTTTGGATGTGCTGCGTTAAATGCATCACACTGCTCGGAAAGCCATCCTGTATCCTGGTCTTCCTGTGGGCTCCATACTTTGATCGTTCCTGCCCATGCTTCTTCCTCTGATGCATCTGCTGCGTCACCTGCTTCAGCTGTCTCTGTAGCCGGTGCTGCTGCACTGTTGTCCCCGCTTGTGCCATTATCTGTGCTGTTTCCAGCATTTCCTGCTGCATTGTTTCCACAACCAGCCATCATAGTAGCTGCCATTGCTGCAACGAGTAATAAAGATACTGCTTTCTTTTTCATCTTTTCCTCTCCTTTTCTTTTCCATTGAAAATGTTCTATATAAAATGCCTTATCCGGCATCTTATAACAAATTGATTAACGTCTGTATACAGTTGCAAGTGTCCGGATCCATGCCCGGCGTTCCTCACTTAAGTGATCCCTGCCAAGTCTCCAGCGCCAGTTGCTTCCCACCGTAGACGGTGCATTCATTCTGGCTTCATTTCCCAGCTTTAACAGATCCTGCATCTGGATGATCGCCACATCTGCGATACTTGCATACGCCGCCCGGATCAACGCATCCGGTATTTCTTCCTTGTACCGGATATTCAGATACTCATAAAGGTAAGCCAGTTCATAATCTGTCTTGTCTCTGAAATAACCAACGATCGTATCATTATCATGGGTTCCGGCATATACCACCAGATTGCTGCTCACATAATTGTGTGGCAGATGTTCATTTGCGGTATCCTCTTCAAACGCAAACATTAAGATCTTGATGCCCGGCCATCCTGTCTTATTCAACAGTTTTTTGACTCCCGGCAGGGAATATTTTGTTCCCATATCCTCCACAATGATCTGTGTTTCACCGGATGCTTTCTGTATCACATCGGTTAATTTCTTTCCGGGACCTTTGCTCCACTTACCATTCTTCCCATTTTCTGCCTCGCCAGACACGATATAAAATTTTACGATCGCATTAAAATGATCCAGACGAATGACATCAAACATTGCTGCCTGCTGTGCGATTCGCTGCTCCCACCAGGAAAATCCATCTTCTTCCATATGTTTCCAGTGGTAGATCGGGCTTCCCCATTTCTGACCTTCCTCGGAAAACAGATCCGGTGGTGTTCCTGCCACACCGTCTGGCATGCCATCTTCTTTTAATAAGAAGTAATCCCTGTGTGCCCAGACATCTGCACTGTCCGCACCTATGTAAAACGGGACATCTCCGATCAGAAGGATTCCTCTGCTGTGCGCATAATTTTTTAAAAGTTCCCACTGTCTGAAAAACTCGTACTGACAAAACTTGTAAAATAAGATCTCTGTTTTTAATGTTTCCTGACATTCCTCGATTGCCTGTGGCTCCCGGTCTTTAAACGGTGTTTCCCAGCTCTGCCATTCCCGGTCACCAAAGTGGTGTTTCAATGCCATATAAGCAGCATATTCATCCAGCCACATTTTATTTTCCTCTACAAAATGTCTGTACTCGTCAGTTGGAGTAAACCTTTTGTATGCCATCTGAAGTACCTGATACCGATTTTCGTAAATCAATGCATAGTCGATATCATTTTCATCCGTACCCCAGTGGAAACTGCGGATCTCCTCCTCCTTTAACAGTTCCTGTGCAACCAGATCATCCAGATCGATCAGATACGGATTACCGGCAAATGCAGAATACGACTGATACGGACTGTCACCATATCCGGTAGGTCCTACCGGCAACACCTGCCAGTACCGCTGTTTTAAGTCCACCAAAAGATCCACAAACTGAAATGCCGCATCTCCCAATGTTCCTATTCCATATGAAGATGGTAAACTTGTAATCGCCAGAAGGATTCCTGCGCCTCTGGTCAACCGTTTTTCTTCCAATTTTTCTCCCCCGGTTTCCTTTCGTTTTCGTATTTTCGCTTTTTTTCGTATCTGTGATAATTTTATTACTGAAAACGTTTTTTGTCAACGAATTTGCAGGTTTTGATATCGTTTTTGCCATATTTAACGTTTTTGTTTGACGTTTTTTGTGTAAATTAACCACCGTTTTTTAGTTTTTTTTCGAAAAAACGACACCGCATTTGGCATCTTCTTGTAAAACCGTGATTTCTCCGCTATAATAAAAAGTAATTTATACAGATCGGGGATATGTTTATGGCAACCATCAAAGACATTGCAAACCAGCTCGGCATCTCCATCAGTACCGTATCCAAAGGCCTAAATGGTGCAAGCGATATCAGCGAAGAGCTGCGGCAGCTTGTATTGGATACTGCGGTGGAAATGGGCTATGCAACAAAAAAATCAAAAAAAGTTGAAAACCGCAAACTCGCCATTTTCGTTGAGAATATGGAATATGATACACCGGATCAGTTCGGTTATGATGTGGTGCTCGGTTTTAAGCAGAATGCATTCCGCCACAAATGGGATGTTACCGTTATTCCGGTTACCCCTGCGTTTCAGTTGGAAGAAAAATATGATACCTATATGTTAAAGAATGGATTTTGCGGTGCATTTCTGATTGGTTTTGCACTGCATGACGAATGGATGCGGCAGCTGGAGCATACGACCATGCCTACCGTACTGTTTGATAATTATATTAAGAAGAATCCAAATGTATGCTATGTCGGTACCGACAACTTCGAGGGGATCGACGCCGCGGTCGACCACCTCTATACATTAGGACATAAAAAGATTGCTTTTTTAAATGGTTCCTTACACTCCATGGTTTCTGAGGAACGGCAGGCAGCCTACTATGAGAGTATGCGCGCGCACGGTCTTACGATTATAGAAGAGCTGACTGCATACGGCTATTATGTGGCTGACAGTGCCAAATACCATGTGCCTGCTTTTCTTGGTGCTGGCGCAACCGCTATCATCTGTGGTAATGATCTGATCGCTTCCGGTGTCATTGCAGAGTGCAGATTGAGAGGCTTCCGTGTCCCGGAGGATATCAGTGTAGTTGGTTTTGATGATATCCCGCTGGCAGCCACCTTAAATCCACCACTTACGACAATCCGACAGGAACGCAATGAGCTCGGGAAATGCGCCTACGTCATTCTCAATTCCCTGGTGCATCATATCCCGTTCTGCCGTACCCAGATCCGTGCAAGACTGATCGAGCGTGAATCCACTTCCCGCTATCAGGCAGGCAAAACATTATAAGCCCCACTCCTGACCGGCTCGCTGGTCAGGTCTACCCCAAGTTTTTTGAAGATCTTGATATCGACTTCCGAAAGCATCACAGAGGTATGCACCTGACAGCCGCGAAGTGCCGGAAGCTGTTCCAACGCCATCTTTGCATTTTCATTGGCTGCCGCCGCAAGCGACAGTGCAATCAGCACCTCATCCGTATGAAGTCTTGGATTTTTGCCACCTAAAAACCGGACTTTCAGATCCTGGATCGGTTCGATTGCTTCCGGACGGATCAGCTTTTCATCGTGTTCGATCCCCGCCAGATATTTTACTGCATTTAATAACAATGCCGCAGATGCCCCAAGGAAATCCGATGTTTTTGAAGTGATGATATGTCCGTCAGAAAGCTCGATCGCCGCAGTCGGAACTCCAAGCTCTTCTGCACGTTTTTTCGCTGCTACTGTTACCTTTCTGTCATCCGTTGAGATCTTCGCCTGTTTCATCAGAAGTTCAATCTTATAAACTTCGTTCTCACTTGCTTCCTCTTTGACCAATTTATTAACTGCTGTGTAATACCGTCTTATGATCTCCATTTTCGAAGCTTCACAGCATGCTTCATCATCAATGATACAGTTTCCTGCCATATTGACACCCATATCGGTTGGAGATTTATAATAGGTATTTTCTCCGTAAATTCCTTCAAAAATTGCATTTAAGACCGGAAAGATCTCGATATCACGATTGTAATTTACTGTAGTCTCTCCATATGCTTCCAGATGGAACGGGTCGATCATATTGACATCATTCAAGTCTGCAGTTGCCGCTTCATATGCCAGATTTACCGGATGTTTGAGCGGGATGTTCCAGATTGGGAATGTCTCAAATTTAGCATACCCTGCCTTGGTGCCGCGCAGGTTCTCATGGTAAAGCTGGGACAGACAGGTCGCCATTTTTCCGCTTCCTGGTCCCGGTGCAGTGATCACAACTAACGGTCTTGTCGTCTCGATATAGTCATTCTTTCCGAACCCATTCTCGCTGACGATCAGCGGGATGTTTGCCGGATAACCTTCTATTTTATAGTGTTGATATACTTTGATGCCTCTTTTTTCCAGTCTCTCACGAAACTGCACAGCACCAGTCTGCCCTGCAAACTGAGTGATCACCACGCTTCCGACATAGAGACCCTTCTTTTCAAACTCTCCGATCAGACGTACCACATCCATATCATAGGTAATCCCAAGGTCGCCACGCACCTTATTTTTTTCAATGTCTGCTGCACTGATGACGATCACGATCTCCGCCATATCAGATAACTGCATGAGCATCTGCAATTTACTGTCCGGAGCAAATCCCGGAAGTACACGCGATGCATGATAATCATCAAACAATTTTCCACCAAATTCGAGATACAGTTTATCGCCAAACTGTCCGATCCGCTCTTTGATGTGCTCCGACTGAATTTTTAAATACTTGTCATTATCAAACCCTATTTTCATCTTCTAAATCCTCTTGTGTTTTTGTATCGTACATCAATTTACCTTTCCTATTATCATACACAAGATTTTTTTTCGTCAACCATTAATTTATATTTTTTTCAATATTGTGTTTTTATTTTCCCCTCAGTACTCTCCCGATCTGGATCACCACCGTCGGCAATGCCGCAAGAAATACGACCATTCCAAGCCAAACGATGCCCATCGTCTCTACGGAAAACAGCGTCCGCAAAACCGGTATCATTGTTACCGCCGCAAGGAGCAGCACTCCAAGCAGAAATGCGCCAAGGCTGTACCAGTTGCCCGAAAATCCAAGCCGAAAGATCGAATGTCTGCTGCGGCAGTTAAAGCCATGGAAAAGACGTGCCAGTGTTAAGGTGGCAAATGCCATTGTACTTGCCATCGCAGCACTCTCCCTCAGCCCAAGATAAAACGCTCCCATGGTAACTGTCGCGATCAGAGTTCCCTGCCACAAGATCCGTCCCAGAAATGCCGTTGTCAATATCCCCTCTTTCGGATTTCTAGGCTTTTCAAGAAGGACATCTCGTTCCATTGGCTCCATGCCAATCGCAAGAGCCGGAAGAGAATCCGTCAAAAGATTGATAAACAGCAGATGCACGGGTGCAAATGGAACCGGAAGTGCCGCAACCGATGTATAAAGTACTGCCAGGATACCTGCCATATTTCCAGACAAAAGGAACAGGATCGCGTTGCGGATATTTTTGTATACATTTCTTCCATTCGCCACTGCCTTTATGATCGTGGCAAAATTATCGTCTGCCAGTATCATGGATGCCGCATCCTTTGCCACTTCTGTTCCGGTCATTCCCATCGCAACACCAATGTCTGCTTTTTTTAATGCCGGTGCATCATTTACCCCATCTCCTGTCATGGAAACGATTGCACCTTTCCGCTGCCAGCTTTCCACGATCCTTATCTTGTTTTCCGGCGAAACCCTCGCAAATACCGAGATATTTTCAATAAGCTGGTCAAGTTCCTTATCTGTGATCGCATCCAGCTCCGGTCCTGTCATGGTTAAGTCTGTGTCCGAAAAAATGCTGATCTGTTTCGCGATCGCTGTCGCTGTGATCTTATGATCTCCGGTGATCATAACCGGTCGTATTCCCGCCTGTTTTGCCTCTGCCACGGCCGTAGCCGCTTCTTCCCTTGGCGGGTCCATCATTGCCGCAAGTCCAAGAAATACAAAGTTTTTCTCCTGCTCTAAGGTAAGCTCACAATCCGCTTCATACTCCCGACAGGCAAAACACAATACCCGAAGCCCCTGCTCGGAAAATGTCCTGTTTTGCTCTTCGATCTTTTGTTTATCTTCCTCCGTGATCGGTCGTTCCTGCTCTCCTTCCATAATGCCTGTCATATGCCAAAGCAGCACATCAACAGCTCCTTTGGTAAAAAGCAGTTCTCTTTCCCCGATCTGATAGGTACTGCTCATCCGCTTCCGTTCGGAATCAAAGGGCAGTTCCTGCTTTCTCTGCCACGTCTTCCGCCACTCTTCTTCGTCTACCCCAGCTTTTTCTGCCATTTCAAGCAAAGCTGCTTCCGTTGGATCGCCAAGCACTGTATTTTCCCTGATCTGTGCATCGTTATTCAAAACCGCATTCCAGACAAAATATTGATGGCATTTCCTATTCAGATCCAGTTCTTCTGGTGCAAACACTTCCCCGTCTGCATAGATCTTCTGCACCGACATCTTATTCTGTGTCAGTGTTCCGGTCTTATCCGAGCAGATGACGGAAACGCACCCTAACGTTTCCACCGCTTTTAAATCTTTGATGATTGCCTGCTCTTTTGCCATTTTCTGTGTTCCGATCGCCTGAACGATCGTAACGATCGATCCCAGTGCCTCCGGTATTGCCGCAACGGCCAGTGCGACCGCAAACATCATGGCATCTAACAGCTGCATCTTCCGGTACAAGCTTAGCCCAAATACCAGAACACAGATTGCCAAAATCACGAACGCGAGCTTTTTCCCAAACTCATCTAATGATCTCTGCAGTGGTGTTTTTTTCTCCTTTGTCTGATTGAGCAGGGTTGCAATCCTTCCTATTTCTGTTTCCATTCCGATGGCTGTCACCACTGCCTCTGCACGCCCATATGTGACAAGGCTTCCCGAGTACACCATATTTGTGCGATCTGCCAGTGCCCATTCGCCCTCTAATGCAGTATCTGTTTTTTCCACGTTCAATGCTTCCCCGGTCAGCGAACTTTCATTGACCTGCAGAGAATAACTGAAAAGGATCCTTGCATCCGCTGCCACAAGATCTCCTGCCTCCAGCAAAAGAATATCCCCCGGCACAAGTTCGGATGCCATGACCTCTGTCTTCTCTCCCTCCCGTAAAACTTTTGCACTTGGAGATGACAGGGCTTTTAAACTGTCTAATGATTTTTCTGCCTTTCTGGTCTGCGCTGTTCCAAGTGCCGCATTTAAGATCAGCACTACAAGGATCACAAGCGTACTTTCCAGATTTCCGGAAAGTGCAGATATCACTGCTGCGATCAGCAAAATGATCACTAACACATCCAAAAACTGCTCCGCAAAAATCCGCCAGATTGGTTTTCTTTCTTCCTCCTCAAGCTCGTTTCTTCCATAACATTCCTGCCGCCTCTTTACCTCATTCTCGGAAAGTCCCCTTCTTTCATCACTTTCCAGTTCCGTTACAACATCCCTTGCTTCTCTTTGATAACATTCGCGCATTTTTTCCCTCCTAGATTTTGACATGACAGGCTTGCCTGCTTTTGCTGTATAGGAATTTCCTATACAAAAAAGAGACTTCCGGCACAAAAATACAAGTTGTATCCCTGTGCCAAAAGTCTCATAACCACCAGAGTGGTATACATCACCAGATTTTTCAATCGCGTATGTTGATGATGTATTTCCTACTACTCCCTCTTAGCGTTGCGGCTTCTGTTTCCAAAAGCCATTTCATTGATTTAAGCTTTTTTGTTGTTTGTCTGATTATAAAAAAATGATTTTAAATTGTCTACCTGTTTCCCCATATCTTAGCATTTTTTTAATGCCATCTGTTTTCGGTACTTTTCCGAACCGGATAGCCTTGCGTTTTTTCCTCCTGCTCTCCGGAATAAGCAAGCATTACTAATATCTCATGCGCCAATAGCGGCATAGCAGATAATACCAGAAGTTTTACCCATTCCAGTACAGACAACCTGCAGGTGCCAAATAAGGAAATGAGCACCGGTATCTCCGTCACCGCAAACTGCAACCCAAATCCCACAAAAACGGCCGCTATCATCAGTTGGTTGCCCAAATGATTCATGCGAAACAGTGACGTCTCGATGTCGCGCATCCCAACCGCATGAAATAGCTGCGACATGCCAAGAACCGTAAACGCATACGTCTGACACCGACTTAACATTGCAGGATCTGCTATAAGTTCCCGAATGCTCCCTACCGAAACCGGAAGATGTCTCTGCAGCAGAAATGCCACCGGAAGCTGTAAAAAAGCCACCGTGCTGATCACTGCAATCAAAAGCCCGTAAAAACAGGTACAGCTCCATCCGCCCCCGGCAAAAAGACTTTCCTCTCGCCCTCTCGGCGGGCGGTCCATATAGCTTTTGTTTTCTTCCACATCCACACCAAGAGCCAGTGCCGGAAGTGAGTCCGTGATCAGATTGATCCACAGGATATGACTGGATTTTAATGGAGCCGCAAATCCAAGTATGATCGCGCACAGCATCGTGATGATCTCGCCAAAATTGGAGGACAGTAAAAACAGCACCGACTTACGGATATTTTCATAAATGGAACGCCCCTGTGCGATCGCTTTTGCAATCGTAGCAAAATTGTCATCCGTCAGTACGATATCTGCTGCATTCTTTGCCACATCGGTTCCCATTTTCCCCATGGCAATACCAACATCTGCGGATTTGAGGGAAGGTGCATCATTGACTCCGTCTCCCGTCATTGCCGTAACTTCCCCGTTCTGTTTACATGCCATGACGATCCGTACTTTATGCTCCGGCGAGACATGCGCGAAAACTCTAAGATAGGATAAGCGGTCTTTTAATTCCGTTTCCGACAGCAGCACCAGCTCTTCCCCCGAAATGCACTCTCTTCGGTCGGTCGCAATCCCAAGTTCCCTTGCAATCGCAAATGCGGTATCCACCCGATCCCCGGTGATCATGATGGTCTTTACCCCGGCGCGGTAAAACTCCGCCACCGCCTCTTTCGCCTCCAGTCTTATCGGATCCGCCATCCCGACCATGCCAACAAACGTCAGTCCGTTTTCGGAAATACCACCTGTAGTGCTTTCAGGAAATGTGTCTACAGCGCTTTCCTTGATGCCAAGTGCCAGCACCCGCAATGCCCTGCTCGTAAATCGGGAAAGCACCTGATAAATCTGCCTCTTCCGCTCCGGTGTCATCGGCTGCTTTTCCCCATGGATCAGTACATATTGACAGCGTTCTATGATTTCATCCGGCGATCCTTTCGTATAGGATATCCACCCTCTTCCATCTTCATGCAGAGTTGTCATCCGTTTTCGTTCCGAATCAAATGCAAGTTCCGCAACGCGCTGCATCCTCTGCTCTAACTGTTCCCTGTGGATCCCAAGGGGTTCTGCCATAAGCAAAAGGGCAAGCTCTGTTGGATCTCCGATTCTTGCTCCATTCTCGATCGAGGCATCATTGCATAACACAAAGCCCTGTAAAAACTGCTTGTCTTTCTCCTGATCAAGCATTTTTCCTTTCTTTACTTCCCCATTGGTATAACATTCCTTTACCGTCATCCGGTTCTGTGTCAGCGTCCCGGTCTTATCCGAGCAGACCACCGAAACACACCCTAGTGTCTCTACGCTTGGAAGTCTTTTTACAATCGTATTAACCTTTACCATGCGCGATACACTAAGTGCAAGCACCATCGTGACGATCGCCGCAAGTCCCTCCGGCACTGCCGCTACCGCGAGTGAAATTGCAGTGATCAGCATTTCTCCGATATCCCGTTTCTGCAGTACCGCGATAAAAAATAAAAGAACACATAAAAATACCGCTATGGTACTTAAAATCTTTCCCAGCTCGGCAAGACGTTTCTGCAGTGGCGTCAGCTCTGTCTTTGCCCCTCGCAGCATACTGGCGATCTTTCCGATCTCCGTATCCATACCGATTGCTGTAACGATCCCTTCGCCACGTCCATAGGTGACATTTGTGGTCATGTATGCCTGATTCTGCTCTGTCACATTTTTAGAGATTGGAAAAGATTCGCCGGTCAGTGCCGATTCTTCTATTTGCAGTTGCACCGCCTCGATCAGTTTTAAATCCGCCGGCACCTGACATCCCGCTTCTATGTATACGATATCCCCCACCTTTAGATCTGCTGCTGGTATCTCTTTTCTCTCTCCACCATCCTTGATCCAGGCATGTGGGCTCGTCATTTCCTTTAACGCCTCTAACGCCCGCTCTGCTTTTCCCTCCTGTATGACTCCTACGACTGCGTTTAGCAGAACCACAGCAAGAATGATCACCATATCCCCATATTCTCTTAATCCTATGGAAATTGCTGCCGCCGCAAACAGGATGAAGATCAGCGGGTCATTCAGCTGTTCCATAAAGCGGACGAGCACCGACTTTTTTTCTTCCTGTTCTAATACGTTCTTCCCTTGTTGCTCATTTCTTTCCCGTCCCATGTGGCCTCCCTCTTTTTCCAAGACAGGGAGCCGCCTGATGACTCCCCGGTTTATCCACATTTTATGAGGACAGGCATGGTTTTATGACGATTGTTTGCAGTAAGCGGACCATATTTTTTCTATTTCGCAGTCCGGCGCATATGCCCTCGCCACTTCACAGATGGGGCGGATGGTTTCGATATCCTCTTCCAGGATCTCCGCTATTTCTTCTATTGAATGTCCACATTCTACAGATACGAAGTAGGATTATGCTTTCGCATATTGTGGCACCGGCTTTTTATTTTCCGCAATCTTGCCCGCTTTTGCTGTATTTTGAATTTCCCGTACAGCAAAAAAAGAGAAACGCTGTAAATTCAACGTTTCTCCTGCTTTTAACAAATGCCGGCGACCGGAATCGAACCGGTACTGTATTTCTACAACAGGATTTTAAGTCCTGCGCGTCTGCCAGTTCCGCCACGCCGGCATTTTCCTGACTCTGCTTTCACAAAGTCAATGGAAGTTACAGGGCTCGAACCTGTGACCCTCTGCTTGTAAGGCAGATGCTCTCCCAGCTGA
>OLGB01002758.1_pt1 | contig 17836 bp, 15 predicted proteins | sample 1605691 | NCBI WGS metagenome assembly OLGB01 (sample SAMEA3888925, study PRJEB22519) | human gut metagenome | biome: human gut; feature: human-associated habitat; material: faeces | place: Denmark | collected 2010 | reverse complement strand
AAAGGACTGGTCTGCCAGACACTTTACATCTGTACAGGTAGTCGGGCTTCCATGCATCATAAACGCTGCATCCAGCTCGTGGAAACAGCCGTTCTTGATCATATCACACTTAGAACCAAGGGTTTCCTCTGCCGGTGTGCCATAAACTACCAGTGTAAATGGCTCTTCTCCTGCACATTCCTTTAAAGCAACTGCTGCGCCTAAACAGGACGGTCCCTGCATATGATGGCCGCATCCATGTCCTAAGCCCTCTAAAGCGTCATACTCGCAAAGGATACCGATCACAGGACCGCCTTCCCCATGTTTCCACTCTGCACGGAAAGAAGTTTCATATCCACCTACACTTCTTTCTACAGAAAAACCATTATCTGTAAGATATTTTGTTAAAAGATCACATGCCTGGTATTCTTTGCCTCTGTATTCTGGATGATCAAAGATAAAATCAGCCATTTCCCACAGTTTTTCTTTCTGTGCTTCAATACCATTTGGATATTTAGCATTTAGTTCTCCGTTCGCTTTTAATGTTCTCCAATAAGGCGTTTCATCTTCTGAACGCTGATAACTCGCCCATGCCACAATAGAAACAAAAGTCCCTGCTGTAATCGGTTCTGTAAAATCTGCACCACTCAATTCCGCAAAGTATTCTCGTATCTTTCCAACAGTAATCACTTTGCCATAAGGGATTTTTTTCATTACCTTGTCATAGTCGATTGGCGGAGCAAAGTACATTTTACTTCCACCATATTTTTCAATGCTTTTCTGGTCTGTGATGATTTGAAATTTGGGCATATCCTTTTTATCGCGCAACATAGCATTAAAATCTTTTTTATCTTCGTTTGCCATTTCTGCCACCTCCTATTTTAAGGATAATCGGTTTGTCATTCCCATGTAATGAGGCTGTTTGAAAAACTTTGACAACTTCCGATTTGTCACTTTTTAATACTTGAATGTATTTTATCATGCAGGCAAACTATTTTCAATATATGGTCAAATTGCCGGAGATTTTAAGCATGCACAAATAGCGTAAAAGGGACGCCCACTGGGCTATCCGTAAAACACGGTGGGTTTAAGGAAAATTTTAATATCCCAAAAATCGTTTGAACAATACTATTTCCGCTGTTTCCATTCAAAAAATACAAAGACAGGCATAAAACCTACCTCTGTATTTTTTTACATTTCTCTATCGTATTTGCAACGATAATAAATTCCATAGCCGTGGACAAACAAGTACGAAAACACCAAAAGCAATACAGCAACCAGTTCAATCCCCATCAGTGCGAAGGAGACCATCAGCGCACCAAATACGAATGTCATAGCATCATAAGCTTTTGCCTTCGCACGATTAGAAATTGCAATATTTCGTTCATCTTTTTTCTCAATTTCCAGCACCCTCTGTGTTTCTGGGTGTTTTTTTAAGGTTCTACTTGTAACAATACTACCCATGCCAGACCCAAAAACGCCAGAACCAATTCCTACGAATACATAAGGCAGGTTCATCAGGAAGTTGTTGGAATTGTCTATATTTTTCATAAGGAAAAAACCAACTGCCAATAAAGCAATGCCACTTCCAGTGATGAGCCAATGTTTTGTATTTTTCATTTTGCATCCTCCTCATAAATAAAGATTTCTTCAATACTCATTCCAAAAAAATTTGCGATTTTGAAAGCCAGAAGAATGGAGGGATTATAGCGCCCGTTTTCAAGAGAACCTATCGTTTGACGGGATACTTCAAGTACTGAGGCTAATTCCTCTTGTTTAATGCCTCGGTTCTTCCTTAATTCTTCCAGTCTATTTTTCATTTTCCCAACCTCCCTTCTTGAACGGAAAGCTTCCTTTCCATGTCTGAACCATATCATATAAATTACATAATGTCAAGTGTCCTTTCCATTCGTGTTCCATACAAAATTATGAATAGCCTCCCACTGCTTTCGCTTGACAGCCGGGCGCTGGTGTGGTAAAATTGTGCTCCTTTACCGCGGCTGGGAAAGGAATGTGAGTGTATGATACCACACTGGAAGCAAAAATTTGTCACCCTCTGGGTCGGGCAGGCCCTCTCGATCCTCACCAGCATGGTCTCTCAATACGCCCTGATCTGGTACCTTACCGATCAGACCGGCTCCTCCGCCGTCTTGTCGGCGGCCACCATCGCCGCTCTGCTGCCCCAGGGCATTCTATCCCTGTTTACCGGGGCCTTTGCCGACCGGTTTGACCGGCGCTTCCTTATGGCCGCTGCAGACGGCGCCATCGGCCTGCTGTCCCTGGCACTGGCTCTGGCGGCCGCCGCCGTGACCCTGACCCCCGGCCCCATTATTCTGGTGCTGGCCCTGCGCAGCGCAGGCGGCGCGTTTCACGCGCCCTGCATTCAGGCGGTAACGCCTCTGATCGCACCGCCGGACGCATTGACCCGCTGCGCCGGTTGGAGCCAGGGCATCCAGACGGTCTCTATGCTGCTCTCCCCTGCTCTGGCCGCCGCGCTGTATGCCGCTCTGCCGCTCCATTGGATCATTCTGACGGACACGCTGGGAGCACTTTTTGCCATCGGCGGACTGCTTTTCGCGCGCCTGCCCGTACTGCGTGTGGGACAGCCGGAGCAGCGCCTGCGTATCTGGCGGGATACGAAAGAGGGGTTTGCAGTGCTGCGCTCGCACCGCTGGCTGTGGGAGCTCTGCCTGATTTGCGCGCTTTTTTCCGTGGCCTTCATGCCGGTGTCCGCCCTGTTCCCCCTTATGAGCATGCAGTACTTCGGCGGAGACACCGCCTCCGCCGCGGTCGTGGAGACCGCTTTCTCCGTTGGAATGCTGGCAGGCTCCGTGATCCTGGGGCTCTGGGGCGGTTTTCGGGATAAGATGGCAACTATGCTCGGCTCCATCTTCGCCCTGGGCGTCGTTCTGGTGGCCACCGGCCTGCTGCCTCCCACCGCCTTCTGGACCTTTGCCGTCCTCTCCCTGTTCATGGGGCTGACCTGCCCCTTCTTCAATTCGGTCTTTATGGCTCTGATCCAAGAAAAGGTCGCGCCGGAATTTCTGGGGCGGGTGCTCGGCCTGTCCGGGGCCATCATGACGCTGGCATCCCCCGTTGGACTGGTCGCCACCGCTCTGCTGGCCGACCGCACCGGCATCACCGTTTGGTTTCTGCTGTCCGGCATCGTCACCCTTTTCTGCGGCGTGCTGGGTCTGGCTCTGCCCGCCGTACGCAACTGTGATAAGTTGAAGTCCTGAGAAAAACATGCTAAAATGGCCTCGCATGGATATCCCATGCGAGGCCGTTTTAGGACCAAGGAGGTTTTTCGATGACAGACCAGGAATTGGTGGAGCTTGCCTTTACAATGCTGAAGCATGCCTATGTGCCCTACTCGGGCTTTCCGGTGGGGGCCGCGCTGGAGTGTGCCGGCGGGGACGTTTATACCGGATGCAATGTGGAGAACGCCGCCTACGGCTCTACCATCTGCGCCGAGCGTACCGCACTGGTAAAAGCGGTCAGCGAAGGGCACCGGGATGATTTTATCCGTCTTGCCGTGGTAGGCGCCGCCGCTGATTACTGCTGGCCCTGCGGAGCCTGCCGTCAGATGCTCAGCGAATTTGCACCCGCGCTCCGGCTGCTGGTCGCCCGGGGCGATCATACGTTCGTCTCCTGCTCCTTGTCCGAGCTCTTGCCCCACAGCTTCGGGCCAAAATCACTGGACAAGGCGCCGCGATGACTCCAGGCGCAGTCCCGCCGGGGGCCGCTATCGCGCGGCTTCTCCGGCGGGAGCCGACAGTCTGGAAAGGTCGGCGCCCTCCCATTCCAGCAGCCTGCGTTTTTTGTCGACGCCGCCGGCATAACCGGTCAAGCTCCCATTCGTTCCGACCACCCGGTGACAAGGGATGATGATGGAAATCGGGTTATGTCCCACCGCACCGCCGACTGCCTGCGCGGACATGGTCTTGCGCTGCATGCGCTCCGCCATCTGCTTTGCGATGGCCGCGTAGGTGGTCACCTGGCCATAGGGGATCTCGCACAGGATGCGCCAAACGCCCTGACGAAAGGGACTGCCGGCCGGCGCAAGGGCGAGTTCTGCAATTGCAGGCCGGTCTCCTGCAAAATACCGATCCAGCCATTCCTTTGCACTGCGCAGGATGGGAAGATCCTCCCGCTGCTCCCGCTGCTCCGGCAAACCGGCTCCAAAATACTTTTGTCCCTCCAGCCACAGCCCTATCAGGCCGTCTTCCCTGCCCGCCAGCAGAAGCGGCCCCACTGGAGACCAATAGCGCGCCGTATAATACATGAATATCCCCTCCCCTGTTCAGACGCCTTATCCATCTGCAAACTATTCTTCGGCTCCATCCGGCATTCTCCGGCTACGCTTACTCCCACTCGATGGTGGCGGGGGGCTTGGAGGTGATGTCGTAGACGATGCGGTTGATGCCCTTTACCTCGTTTACGATGCGGGTAGAGACCTTATCCAGCACATCATAGGGAATCCGCGCCCAATCCGCGGTCATGAAGTCCGAGGTCGTGACGCCCCGCAGGGCCAGGGTATAGTCGTAGGTCCGCCCGTCGCCCATGACGCCCACGCTGCGGGTATTGGTCAGCACGGCGAAGTACTGATTGATGTTCTTCTCCTCACCCGCGGCGGCGATCTCCTCCCGGAAGATGGCGTCCGCGTCCCGGAGGGTGTCCAGTTTCTCTTTGGTCAGGTCGCCGATGACCCGGATGGCAAGGCCGGGGCCCGGGAACGGCTGCCGCATGACCAGATATTCCGGCAGTCCCAGCTCCCGGCCCAGCTGGCGCACCTCGTCCTTGAACAGCAGGCGCAGCGGCTCGATGATCTCCTTGAAATCCACATAGTCCGGCAGACCGCCCACGTTATGGTGGGATTTGATCACGGCGGCGTCCCCCGCCCCCGACTCGATCACGTCGGGATAGATGGTGCCCTGGGCCAGGTAGTCCACGGCGCCGATTTTTTTTGCCTCTTCCTCAAAGACACGGATGAACTCCTCGCCGATGATCTTGCGCTTGTGTTCCGGCTCGGACACGCCTGCCAGCTTGTTCAGGAAGCGATCCGTGGCGTCCACGTAGACGAGATTTGCATTCATCTCATGGCGGAAGACCTGCACGACCTGCTCGGGCTCTCCCTTGCGGAGCAGACCGTGATTGACGTGTACGCAGACCAGCTGCTGACCGACAGCCTTGATGAGCAGGGCGGCAACGACGGAAGAATCGACGCCGCCGGACAGTGCCAGCAGAACCTTCCTGTCGCCGATCTGCTTGCGGAGTGCGGCGACCTGCTCGCTGATGAAAGCCTCTGCGAGCGCGGGCGTTGTAATGCGTGCGAGTGACGCAGGACGGATGTTGCTGTTTTCCATTGCAATACTATGTACGATAGGAGCTTTCCCTATCATACCCTTTCAGTTTATTTACGCTCGCCTCGGGGAAGGGATGCGCACAAAAAGCCGAAGGAGCGTATAGACGGGACTTTTTGTGCGCGGCACCGTCAGACAGTATAGTTGTCGAAGTAACCCTGGACAAGCACCACGGGCGTTCCCTTGTCACCGGAGCCGGAGGTCAGGTCGCAGAGCGATCCGATGAGGTCGGTCAGCTGACGCGGAGTCGTTCCCTGCGATGCCATGCTGCCCTTAAGATCGTGATCCTTGGCGCGGATGCTTGCGGAAATCGCATCGCGCAACGCTTCACCGGACAGCTCCTTGAAGTCGTTGTCTGCAAGATACTTGAGCTTCAATTCGTTGGGGGTGCCGATCAGCCCGTCCGTAAAGGCAGGGGACACAACCGGGTCAGCCAGCTCCCAAATCTTGCCTTTGGGATCCTTGAAGGCACCATCGCCGTACACCATGACCTCCACGTGCTTGCCGGTCGCCTGCAGGATACGGGACTGAATGTCCAGCACCAGCGGGCGGCACTCACGCGGGAACAACTTAATCTTGTCCTCGGTCGCCTTGTTGGATCCAAGCAGTCCGTACTGCTCGTTGTAGCCGCTTCCGTTGACCGGGGAGGTCAGGATATCGTCCAACCCGCAGACCAGCCGCGCACCCGCATCGCGCAGGATACGCTTGGTACGCGTCCGGGTATGGATGTCGCAGGTCAGCACGGTGTCGGTGTAGTGCAGGATCGTGCGAGGCTGATTGGCGAACACGATCTCTACGTCAGCGCCGGCGTCACGGATCAGATCGCCGTAATAACTTACGTAATCCACACCGGTGAACTCATGCGGATTGGAGCCGAACAGCTCACGATAGCGCTCCAGCGTCAGAACGTCGGAGTAGGGGTTAATGCCCGCCGTGTCAATCTGATCCCAAGTGACCAGCTGGTTCCCGACCTCGTCCGAGGGATAGGAAAGCATCAGCACAACCTTACGGCAACCCTTGGCGATGCCGCGCAGACAGATGGCAAAGCGATTGCGGGAGAGAATGGGGAAAAGTACGCCTACGGTGTCGCCGCCCAACTTGGCGCGGACATCGGCGGCGATTTCGTCCACCGAAGCGTAGTTGCCCTGCGCGCGGGCGACTACGGATTCGGTCACGGCAATGACATCCCGGTCGTGCAGGGAAAAGTTTTCGGCACGGGCGGCTTCCAGTACGCTTTCGGCTACGATGGCAGCGAGGTCATCTCCCTCGCGGATGATGGGGCAGCGGATGCCCCGTGAGGTGGTTCCGACTCTGCGGTTTGAGTGCTCCATATGGTGTGTCCTTTCTTGCTTGTCATCGGGCAGGGCAGGGAGGCGCATCCGCGAGCCCTGTCTGTCCGACTTTTTCCCGCGGGCAAGCAGCAAGCCGGCGGGCGCATAGTCCGGGCGTAGGGGGATTTGCCCGGGATGCCTCTATTGTATCAGATTTTTCGATTTTTTGCAATAGGGGATGCTATATTTTACAACTTACACCGGGATTTTTGCTTTGTGATGTCAGGTCTCCGCCTGCCGGTGATAACTCTGGAATGTTCCGGATCGTGTCGTTGTGGAAAGACATATAAGCAAAACAATTACACGTATTTGTTAACATTTAATTCTGCATTTATTTATATATTCGTCGAAATTGAATATGCATGAATACAGAGAGAATATTTATGCAATCGCTTACAACATACGTACAGCCTTGTGGAAAACCTGTTGAAACCTATGCTGAAGGCAATGCGCGCAAAAAAAAGCAGGCAGAAGCTGTTTTGGCTTCTGCCTGCTGAAAAATATGCTCTGACAAGGATTATCTTGGCATCACGTGAGCCGCAGATCTGACTTTGGTGCACGGAGGAGGAGGTGTGTCATCCCCGTCTGCTTCGTCCATGTCACAACTGATGCCGGCGCCCAATGCCCGGAGCTTGCCGATCAAGTTATCATATCCGCGCTCAATGATGTACGCCTTGGAGACGCGGGACACACCATCCGCCATCAGTGCAGCGATGACCATAGCGGCGCCTCCGCGCAGATCGGTCGCCGTGACCGATGCGGCTGTCAGATGCTGCCCGGGATTTATCATTGCAGTGTTGCTGGAATCGGCATGTAAACAGGAAACGCCCATTTTCCGGAGCTCGGCGAGATAATCGAATCGACCGCTCCAAATGTTTTCCGTCACACTGCTCGGACCTTCGGCAACAGCAAGAAGAGGGACAAACTGCGGGTGCATATCGGTGGGGAAGCCGGGGTACACGTCGGTTTTAAGCTGGATGCCCTTCAGATGACCGTCCGAGACAACCGTCAGGACGCTGTCCTCTCCCTTGGATTCCCCTGTGCCCACGGTCACGCTTACGCCCATCTCGGTCAGCTTACTGACCACGGATTCCAAGTGCTTTGCGATGGCGCCGACCAGCTTGACTTCGCCGCCCGTTCCTGCGACGGCAGCCATGTAGGTGCCTGCCTCGATCATGTCCGGAATAATGACGTGTGTGCAGCCGTGCAGCGCCCGTACGCCGCGGATGTGAATTTCAGAGGTTCCCGCGCCGGTCACGCCAACACCGCAGGAGGTAAGGAATTTGCCCAAATCCACGATATGCGGCTCACGGGCTGCATTCAGAATGATGGTCTCCTCTCCCGCAATCAGGGAGGCGGCGAGCATGATATTGACTGTCGCACCAACGGAAGCCGTGTCCAGCATGATCTTCGCGGCGTGCAGACCGTTCTCCGCCACGCCGGTGATATGACCGCGGACATCTATCTCGGTGCCCATCAACTCAAAAGCACGGGTGTGGTAATCCAACGGGCGGGTACCCAACCTGCACCCGCCGGTGTGACTGATGCGCGTTCTGCCGCACAGAGCCAACTCCACGCCCATCAGGTACGAGGACGCGCGGATAGACTCGACCAGCCTGTCAGGGGAAGTGCAGGGGCGGAAGCCGGCGCCGTTGACTTCCAGCGTCGTAGGAGTAAGGTAACGAACCTCCACGCCCATCTGCGTGAGGATGCTGATGGTTGTCTCCACGTCCCGGACAGGAGGGACATTGTGCAACACGCAGGTCTCGCTGTTGAGTGCGCAGGCAAAAAGAATGGGAAGCGCCGCGTTTTTCATGCCGCTGATGTGAACGGTGCCGTTTAGGCGGCGCCCGCCGACGATATGCAAGCTTTCCATATCTATGACCAAGTCTTTCGCGGAGCGAAAGCGTCCTTTCTCGCAAAATGTAGCCGATACCGCCCCGGAATGCGCTTCCGCAGGAAGCCGCCAACGCGTCGGGGAACGGGCATCGGCATCTCCGGTTGCCTGGACCTGTCTTTCAGTCCCAATTCCGGTCGTATCGCGGGCTTGCCGGAAGCGCGAACGATCCGTGACTCCCCTGTCCCGTGCCGTGCCGGCGGCGGGCATCGGAGCACAAAAGAAAGCCGCCCGCGAGCACTGCGTATGCAGATGGTGCTTGGATGTCGGATGAACCGAGAACGCAGACCGACGAACGGCAAAGGAACAGACACCCCGTCTTCGGTCATGCTGTATATCCGTGACAGAAAGGGCGGGGAGCCAAACTATTTTTCTGTCTATATGATATCATACAGCAGGGGAAAAGTAAAGTCCTCCAGATGTTTATTTACAAATTATTCACGAATGAAAATTGACCCGTTTCGGATTATGTCGGGGTTGTTTGCGCGGCTTATCTGCGAAAGGCACTTCGCCATCCCGCGGGCAGTGTTTGCCGCGCATTTCTCTGCATTCACCCTATTTTTCAGGATATGCCTTATACCATGCAACCGTGAGATCTACGACCATACCGTAACTCCGGGTGCCGTGAGATACCTGCTGGGTGTGCAGGTAGGTGTTGTTGACGGCGTCCGAAACCTTGGAAGCCGCAGAGTTGCGGTACTTTTCATAAAATCTGTTGTAGGCGGACAGTTCACCGCGGGTAGCACTGTTGAGCTCCGCATGGATTGTTCTGTATCGGTTCGCATCTGCGCTGTACAGCGCATTCGCAACGTACTCATACATATTCAGGTAGGCACTGTAACGGATATACGAGTCATTCGATCCGATGCATACGAGGAACGCAACCATATTGGCTTCATCCTCGCGCGCGATACCGCGCTGATGCGCCATTTCATGGGCGGCGGTGTAGGGCGTGGTGTAATCCGGAAAATTGACATTGATGTTTGCTTCACCCGTAAAAAACGAGTAGACGCCGGTAATGTGCATATAGGACAAAATCTCACTGACGAGAACCGGCTTGGGCTGTCCCGCATTGTTCCGGATGAAGTCGTGCGTGGAGCAGAAGGCGGCATATGCATCGGACAGCCGATCATTCATCTCGGTCAGCGAGTACGGCATAACCGAAAAACCGTCGCGTTCAAACCCGAGCTTGCCGGCTTCCTCGTTCAGGTGTCGGACAAGGATGCGCGCCGTGTCGGCAAGATCTTCCGCACTGACCTGCTTTTGCTCCAGTTCCAGCTTGACATCCAGCGTGGAGTTGCGGTATCCTGCGGAGAAATTCAGCACAAACACCGAGAAAAAGCTCAAAAGAACCGAGATCAGCACCCCGATGAACACGCCTGCCGTGCGCCAGCTGTCGCAACGACGACGAATGGCATGGCGCAGGGTTACGACCAGCACCAAGGGCAACAGCAGTACTGTAAACTCACCGAGCGAGAAAGGCAGCGGTGCAGTCAATGCCGCCAGAAATGCCCGCAGGGGGGCACTGATGTGCAGGTTGAACCAGTCCGAGAAAGCGACACTGCCGGATTGGATAATCAGCAGAATCAGACAGACAGCCGCTACGGCATACAGGAACAGACAGAATGCCGGCAGACGTTCATAGCGCGGCGGAATGGGATGGTACCGGCGTTTGACTTCCTCGTCCAGCGTCCGGTATACCCGGGCGGGAATCGGCGACGGCAACCTGCTGTCCGACGCTCCCCGGCACCGGTCGGGGCGGATTCTTTTCATGAGAATATCCTTTCTTTTTTCTTTTCTCTCTTCTCTTTTCAAGTGGTTGCGGAAACCTGCCATGGGTCATCCTGCCGCACGAGGTCGGCGGCAGTCGGGGTGCGGAGCCATGAGCCGGAGGAGTCGTTCAGGGCAGGAAACGCGGTGCACAGCAGGGCTTCCATGTCCGGCGGCAGTGGGGCAAAGGTGTGCATCCACCCGTCGTCAGAGGGAAAATTCACGGGTACCGTTGGCTCCGGCATCGGCGGGATTGTAGCATGCCTGTCAGCCGCTGTCGAAAAAGGAACCGGAAAGGACAGCGAGAGACAGTGCAGTGCCTGCCGTCCGATCGGCGCGTGTTCTGTCGGCGCCCTACCGTATACCTCATCTCCGCACAGCGGGTGACCGAGGTGTGCGAAATGCACCCTGAGCTGATGTGTCCGCCCGGTGTGCGGCATAGCAAGCACCAACGTGTACCTTTCAGATGCCGCCAGTACCCGGTAGGTGGTCAGGGCGTACTCGCACTCGGTTCCGTTGGGGTCACTGCCGGGGGCAGCGGTACGCATGGCGACTCCGGACGCCGGCAGGCGGATGGGTACCTCAATGCGGTGCAGACTTCCGTCGGCGGGCAGTTGACCTTCCAGCACGGCGAGGTAGCGTTTGGTCACGCGCCGCCCGACCAGGCAACCGCCGAGGAATCCGGCGACCGCCTGCGTTTTGGCGACCACGACCACCCCGCTGGTGTTTCTGTCCAGCCGTCCCATGGAACGGAAAACAAAAGGAACCCCGGCGCGTGCGTAGCGGTATGCGAGCGCGTTGGCAAGGGTGTCGGCGAGGTGTCCGTGGGAGGGATGCGTCGGCATTCCCGCCGGCTTGTTGAGAATAATCAGCAGGTCGTCCTCGTAGAGAACATCGAGGGGTGCCTCCGCCGGCAGGACGGTACGGGTCGCGGTATCCGGCGTGTCATCCACAGCGAGTTGCAGCAAATCCCCGGCGTGCAGAACATAGCGGACGGTCACGCGGACACCGTTGACCGTGATGCCGTCCTCCCGCGTCTTAAGGCGCGCCAGTGCGCTTGTCGAGAGCGAAAGCGTATTCTTCAGATACGAGCGGAGCAGGCGCCCCTCGTAGGCAGGAGAGATCGTAACGGTCATAGCAAAAGCTCCTGACACACTGCCCGCCGTTCCCAGCGTATGCCGGGCGAGGGCGGGCGGTGCGTCTGTCGGTCAGATTCTTTCCAGAATCATGGTGACTGCGAGTGTGATCATGGATCCCATCATCAGGATGCTGAGGATCCATGCCATAATGCGGGTTGCCAGACCGCGCCGGCGAGCACCTTTGCTTTCGGTTTTATTGGACATAACGGTATGCTCCTTTTCTGACTCATTCAGTATCGATTTTCAGTTGTTGGATATCAATATCCTTCTCTTCCAGCAGAACACCGGATGCAGGCAGCTTGTTCTTGCGATAGGACTTTTCGCTGCCGAAGCGGTCACCGAAATCGATGTATGCCGCCCGGAGCTTCTGCCCCTTCTTAAGTGTTATCAGCTGGTTGCCGCCAGAGGTACGGGTTGCCATCTTGGGGATCAGAGAGGACTTGATGAGGATAGCCCGGTCGGCATCCGAAACCAGCAGAATATCCAGCGGTTGATCCTCGTTCTCGCCAAACACCGCCACAAGCGGCGACGCAGAGGAGCAGGCACCGGTCAATTTGCGCCGGTTGCCCTTGGTCTCGTATGCGGACACGGGAATGCGTACGCCTTTTCCGTTGGCAAACAGGAAGATCATGTTCCGATCAGCGGGGTAATCGTTGCGCACCTCCATGTACAGCGGCTTTTCCCCGTTGTCCATGCCCAGTTTGGCAGGCAGGAAGTCTCCCATGGCCGAGGGCTTGACTGTTTCAAAATCAGCGACTGCCGCGCGCCATACCTGCGCCCGATCGGTGAAGAATACCAGACTGTCGCGGTTGTGCGCCTCAACGGAGGCTACGATTTCATCGCCGTCCTTGAGTCGATGATCGGGTGTCGCCTGCACACGCACATTGGAAGCGAGCTTTTTGAAATAGCCTTCCCCGGTGAGTACGAGCCGCACCGGGTAATCCTCCACGGTAGGCTCCTCGATGACGGGAGGCAGGTCATCCGGCTTGATGATCTGCGTCCGGCGTGGTTGCCCGAACTTTTTCTTGACTTCTGTCAACTGGGCGGCAATCACGCCCTTCAGCTTGATATCGTCTGCGAGAATTTCCTCAATCTCGGCTATTTCCCGGCGCAGATTCTCGATTTCGGCTATGCGGTTGAGGATGTACTCGCGGTTAAGATTGCGCAGCTTGATTTCGGCAATGTAGTTTGCCTGCACCTCGTCGATATCGAAGCCGGTCATCAGGGAGGGAATAACCTCCTCCTCCTTCTCGGTCTTGCGGATGATGCGGATCGCCTTGTCGATGTCCAGCAGAACCTTGGCAAGCGCTTCCAACAGATGGAGCTTGTCCCGCTTTTTGCCGAGATCAAAGGTCATTTCCCGCCGCACGCATCCGGTACGGAAGGTAATCCATTCCCGGAGGATTTCTGCCACACCCATCTGCCGGGGCGTGGAATCGATAAGAACATTGAAATTGCATTTGAAGGTATCCTCAAGAGAGGTCAGTCGGAACAGACGGTTCATCAGTCTGTCCGGATCGGTTCCTTTCTTGAGGTCGATTGTCAGCTTAAAGCCGGACAGACCGATTTCATCGCGCACATCCGTGATCTCCCGGATTGTGTCGTTTTTGACAAGCTCAATTATCTTATCCATGATCTGCTCCAGCGTAGTGGAGTAGGGGATCTGGAGAATTTCAATGCAGTTTGCCGCGGCATCGTACTGATAGCGTGCCCGGATGCGCACGGAACCCTGCCCGGTTTCATACACCGTCTTCAGCTGTTCCGCATCGTAGATCAGCGCGCCGCCGCCAGGGAAGTCGGGAGCCTTGATAATTTCCATCAGCCGCTCGGTGGTCAGGTTTGGTTTCTTCAGCAGGGCAATTGTACCGTCGCAGACCTCCGACAGATTGAAGGAGCAGATGTTAGACGCCATGCCGACTGCGATGCCCATATTGGGCGATACCAGAATATTAGGGAAAGCAGTCGGGAGCAGAACCGGTTCCTTCATGGTGGCGTCGTAGTTGTCCACCATGTCCACGGCATCCTTATCGATACCACGGAATACCTCAGAGCAGAACGGCTCCAGTTTTACCTCAGTATACCGCATGGCAGAGGCATTGGTGTTGGAGGAGTACTGCTTGCCGAAGCCGCCCTTGGAGTCTATGAAGGGATGCAGGAGTGATTCGTTGTCCCTCGTCAGTCGTACCAGCGTTTCGTAAATGGCATCGTTTCCGTGTGGGTTGAGTTGAAGTGTCGCGCCCACGACATTAGCGCTCTTGGTTCGGGGCGTGTTGGGATTGAGCAATCCCATTTTGTACATGGTATACAGCAGCTTCCGGTGGGAGGGCTTAAAGCCGTCGATTTCCGGAATGGCGCGGGAAATGATGACCGACATGACGTAGGGCATATAGTTCTTTTCCAGCGTGTCGGTAATGAGTTGTTCGCGTATGGGGGCGGAGACTATCTCCGATGCTTCCTGTTTCTTTTTCTTAGCCATGATATCCTTCTTCCGCAGTAGATTTCTGGTTACCGGTCAGCCAACCGACAAGGTAGGTACCCCGGTCAAGATAGGTCAGTGAGGGAACGGAAAAGTGGTCGGCGCCGTCAAAGACCGTGACGGCGACGTCCGCTCCCGCCTCCCGCAGTGCTTCCACAAAAGTCAGTGTGGAATCGGGGGAACGATAGTATCCGCCGAACTAACAACGGCAATCATACCTTTCTGACAGTATGCGCCGCCGCCCGTATCATGCGGTTGTACAGCGCCAGACCAAGCCCCTCGCGCGGCGGCAGGTGGGCATACACAACATCGGCGTGCAGACTGTCTGATTCCCGCAGGCGGGCAAACAGCGTGTGTGCATGGGTAGCAAGGTCATCCCGCGCGCCGACCGGAAGCAGTCCTCCCGGTAGCAAGTGCGGGATCTCCTCATCGTAGCACAGGATGGCGCAACGCTCAGTCTTCTGCCGCTCCTGCAGGTACGACAGAACGTGCTCCGGCGTACCCTCCAGCAGCACAACCGGGGTCGCGGGCGCATAGTGCTTGTACTTCATACCCGGCGAAAGCGGACGCACGTCTGCCGAGAGCAGTTCTGTGACGGCAGGCGCAATCGCAACGCGCTCGCAGACACAGCACAGCGCATCGTATGTGATGCCGCCGGGGCGGAGAAGGGTCAGGAACTCGCCATCCCCGTCCCTGTCCAGCTTAACGATGGTGGATTCCAATCCGATCTCGCAGTCGCCGCCATCCAGGATCATGTCCACGCGTCCGTCCATATCCTGCGCTACGTGAGCGGCGCAGGTGGGCGACGGCTTGCCGGACAGATTGGCGGATGGTGCCGCGATCGGGACGCCTGCCGCCGCGATCAGTGCATGTGCCACGGGATGGGACGGACAGCGGACCGCAACGGTTTCGAGTCCTCCCGTCGTGGACAGGGGAATGATGGGCTTGCGCGGCATGATGACGGTCAAAGGGCCCGGCATAAAGGCTTTAGCCAGCCGGTCGTACAGCGCATCCGTATCGGCGTACATTGCCGCATCCTGCGGGGAAGCCACGTGGATGATGAGCGGATTATCCGAGGGGCGCCCCTTGGCGGCATAGATCCGGCGGGAAGCATCGGCGTTGGTGGCGTCCCCACCCAGCCCGTACACCGTCTCGGTGGGGAAAACAACAAGTCCTCCCGTACGGATGATGCAGGCAGCACGCCGGATATCTGTCGCCTGCTCTGTCGGATCGGTAATGAGAATATGCTCAGTTTGCAAAGCAATACAGTCCTTTCGTGAGGCGACGTGCTGTCAGTTCCGCGCCTCGGATTCCCGGAGCCGCGCTGCGGTATCCGCTTCGGTCAGTGCCCGGATCATGGGGTCAAGGTTGCCGTTCATAAACCCGGCGATATCATACAGCGAAAACCCGATGCGATGGTCGGTAACGCGGCTCTGGGGGAAATTATAGGTGCGTATTTTTTCGCTCCGATCGCCGGAGCCTACCTGCAGGCGGCGTGCCGAGGCACGCGCACTGTCGGTTTCCTCTTTTTTGCGTTTGTACAGGATGGCACGCAACATGCAGAGCGCTTTATCCTTGTTCTGGAACTGCGAGCGCTCCTGCTGGCATTCCACGACAATGCCGGTCGGCTTGTGCGTCAGGCGGACGGCGGACTCAGTCTTGTTGATGTGCTGTCCGCCCGCGCCGGAGGATTTGCAGGACTCAAACACAATATCGCTGTCCCGGATCTCCACATCCACCTCCTCCGCTTCCGGCAACACAGCCACCGTTGCGGCGGAGGTTTGGATGCGTCCCTGGGATTCGGTCGCGGGGACACGCTGCACGCGATGCACGCCCGATTCGAATTTGAAACGGGAGAACGCGCCTTTTCCTTCGCAGAGAAATACAATCTCCCGGAAGCCGCCAAGCTCTGTCTCGGTCGCGGAGGTGACGCTGACCGAAAAGCCGACCGACTGCGCGTACATACTGTACATCCGGAACAGGTCGGCAGCAAACAGTGCAGCCTCCTCTCCGCCGGTGCCGGCGCGTATCTCCATGACCACGCTACGGTCATCGTCCGGATCGCGCGGAATCAACAGAGTGCGCAATGCCGTTTCCGCTTCTGCCAGCTGTTTTTTCACCGACAGCGCCTCTTCGGTAGCCAGCGCCCGCAACTCCGCATCGGATGAGAGTGCTTCCTCCTCCGCCTCATGGAGGCGTGCCTCCAGAGAACGGAAGGCTCGGTAGGCTGTTACCGTGTCAGTCAGGGCGTTGTATTCCCGTATCAGACGCTGATACGCGGCGGGATCCGCCAGCGTTTCCGGTAGCGTCAGCCGGTATTCCATATCCTCGTACCGCCGGGCGACGGGATCCAGATTTTCGAACATAGGTAAAACTCCTTTCCCGTCCCCGGTCGGGTTTGTCGGTCGCGTTTTGTCCGTCAGGCGCGGAAGAATGCCTCAAACGCCTGATGTGCCGTATAGAGGTCAGCTTTGGATATGATTTCGTAGGGCGCGTGCATGGAGATTACAGGAACACCCAGATCGACGGTTTCAATGTTGTGCTTGGCGATGTATTTCGCAACGGTTCCGCCACCGCCGACATCGTCCTTACCCATGTCTCCCGCCTGCCAGATGACGCCCGCGTCCGCCATGATGCGGCGAATCCATGCGACATACTCTGCCGGTGCATCATTGGTACCCACCTTGCCGCCGTGCCCGGTATACTTGGACATGGCAACGCCGCAGTTGATCAGCGATACATTGCGTCTGTCGAACACATCGGCGAAATTGGGGTCAAAGCAAGCCGTTACGTCGGAGGACAGGCACTTGGAATTTGCTTTCATGGCGGCGAAATTGCCGTTCCGTGCCGCGGCGATCTCCGCCAGCAGGTCTGTCATGAGGTCGCACTGCATCCCCGTATTGCCCTCGGAGCCGATCTCCTCCTTATCAGCCAGAATGACCATGGAGGTGTGGAGGCTGTCGTCCGTGGCGAACAGTGCAGTAAGCGACGGGTAAGCGCACACGCGGTCATCTTGGCCATACGCCATTATCATGGAACGATCAAAGCCCATATCACGTGCTTTACCAGCTGGTACAATTTCTAATTCTGCAGACAGTAAGTCGCGTTCTATAAACCCATACTCTTTTTCAAGCAGGCTATTAATAAATTTAGTAACCCCTTCTTTTTCTTCGTCTTTAACTGGACGGCTACCGATGAGTAAATCAAGAGCTTCCCCTTCAATTACCTTAGCTGCATTCTTTTGCATTTGTTCTTGTCCCAAATGTGGTAACAAGTCTGTAATGCAGAATACAGGATCAGATTCTGTATCACCAATATTAATGTTGATGCGTGTACCATCTGTTTTTACTACAACCCCATGAATGGCAAGCGGCATAGCTACCCAGTGGTATTTTTTTATACCGCCATAGTAGTGTGTATCCCAAAACACCAAATTGCTATCTTCATATTGAGGGTTTTGTTTTACGTCAATGCGCGGAGAATCGATATGAGCACCAAGGATATTCATACCAAGGTCTAAATCATCGGTACCGATATTAAATAGCGCAATAGATTTATCCATATGAGTATAGTAAATCTTATCGCCCGCTTTAATTGGCGTGTTAGATTTAATCAAGTCTTTTAAATCAACATAGCCCGCTTTTTTGGCAGCTTCTACAGATTGAATGACACATTCGCGTTCTGTTTTACCATTATCCAAAAATTGACGATAAGAGTCACCTAATGACATCACGTCTTGTAATGTTTGTTCATCATAATTATGCCAAGCATATTTACGTTCCATAATTTCATCCCTTTCTATATAAGCATACAGCACAGTATATCGTGTGTTATGCTTTTGATTTTTCTAATAATTCTTTTTGACGGCGCTCATAGTAGAG
>OLGB01002752.1_pt1 | contig 17859 bp, 20 predicted proteins | sample 1605691 | NCBI WGS metagenome assembly OLGB01 (sample SAMEA3888925, study PRJEB22519) | human gut metagenome | biome: human gut; feature: human-associated habitat; material: faeces | place: Denmark | collected 2010 | reverse complement strand
CCGTTCCCGGCTTTCTTTTTGGTTCTTTTTCTTTCTCCCGAAAGAAAAAGAACAGAAAAAAAAGAAAAAAAAGAAACCCCGCCCCAGAGGGTGCGGAAAGGGAAACAGAAAAATATCCCCGACCGTTCGCGACTTTCTTTTGGTTACTTTTCTTTCCAGAAAGAAAAGTAACTCTTTCTGGAAAGAAAAGTAGGGGGAAACTGTTGACACCTAAGCGGACAGGTGGTATCATATTGTCATAACAACAGGGGGCGGGCAACGCCCTTCCGTGCAGGCCAATTCCCAGGAAAGGATTATCGATGAAACCAGCCTCCCGGTACGCCCAAATAATCGCCTATTACAAGCACCTGATCGAGACGGGCGCCCTCGCGCAGGGGGAAAAGATGCCGACGGAAGCGGAGATGTGCGAGCTGTTTGGCGTCAGCCGGATTACGGTCCGCCAGGCGATGGACGGGCTGGTGCAGCTGGGGCTGATTTCCAAGGTACAGGGCAAGGGCAGCTACGTGTCGTTCAAGAAGACGGGCATGCAGCTGAACCATCTGGTGGGTTTCAGCGAGGAAATGCGCAGCCTGGGGCTGAAGCCCTCGTCGGTGCTGTTGTCGCGGGGGCTCATGGCGCCGGGGGGCGCGGTGGCCAAGGCGCTGCAGATCGACGCGCAGCAGCAGGTGTATGTGATCAAGCGCCTGCGGTGTGCGGACGGGATCCCGATGTCGGTGGAGCAGGTGCACATTCCGTTTTTCCGCTTTCCGGGCATCGAGAGCCTGGACCTGACGGGCTCGCTGTACATGCTGTTTCAGAATTACTACGGGTGCGAGTGCGCCAAGGCGGTGCAGCACATCCAGGCGGGCGCGGCCACGGCGGCCGACGCCCGGTATTTGCAGATCAAGCCGGGATTCCCGGTGCTGAACATTTCACGTACCACCTATGAGAGCGGCGGGCAGCCGATCGAATATGTGGAGTCGGTGTACCGGGGCGACCGGTATGTGTTCACCGTCACGCTGGAGTGACCGGTTGCGCGCGGGGGCGCGGCAGGAGGGACGCGCGCCTTTTCTTTCGACAACAAACGTCATATTGACATAACAACTTGCGATCTTGTATTATTCCCAACGCGGCAGGAGGGGTGAAACGTGGGAAAGCGGCGGGCAGGCTCCGGGAGGGCGCCGGGCAGACGCAGGCTGACGTTACGCAGGCAGGAGGCCCTGACGGGGTGGCTGTTTGTGTCGCCGGCGCTGATCGGGTTCGGCATATTCACCTTTGGTTCCATCATCTATTCGTTCTATCTGTCCCTGACCAATTATAATCTGTTGAGCGCGCCGAAGTGGGTGGGTTTTGCCAACTATATCAAGGCGTTCACGGACGACAAGTATTTTTACCAGTACTTTGGCAACACGTTCTACTTTGTGATCGCGCTGGTGCCGCTGGTGCTGGTGATCTCGCTGCTGCTGGCGCTGCTCATCAACAAAAAGACGGGCAAGCTGACGAACGTGTACCGTGCGGCGCTGTTTCTGCCGAGCATCACGTCCACGGTGGCGGTGAGCATGGTCTGGATCTGGATTTTCAACCCGAACATGGGCATATTGAACAACCTGCTGACGGCGCTGGGGTTCCGCACGGTGCCGCAGTGGCTGGCGTCCACGGAGTGGAGCAAGCCGGCGCTGGTCATCATGCGCGTGTGGCAGATGAGCGGCTACTACATGCTCATGTTCCTCGCGGGGCTGCAGACGATCCCGGAGTCGCTGTATGAGGCGGCGGACATGGACGGGGCGTCGCGGTGGCAGCGCTTCACCCGCATCACGGTGCCGATGCTGTCGAACACGATCTTTGTCGTGACGATCCTGCTGGTGATCGAGGCGTTCAACATGTTCGAGTCGATCTACGTGATGACGGACGGCGGGCCGCTGGGGTCGACGAGCACGATCATGTACTACATCTATGAGCAGGGCTTCACGAATTACAACATGGGCTATGCGTCGTCGCTGGCGTGGATCTTCTTTGCGGTGATCATGGTGGTCACGCTGATCCAGTACCGTTTCCGCCACGAACAGGGGGGTGAGTGACATGAAGCGCCTGATCCACACCAAGCCGGGCACGCGGCAGAGCACGCGGGTGGCGTACCACGCGTTCATGATCGCCATCTGCCTCATCATGGTCTATCCGTTCGTGTGGTCGTTCTTTTCCTCGTTCAAGTCGCAGCAGCAGCTGTACGGCGGCAACCCGCTCGCGCTGCTGCCGGACGAGGCGACGCTCGACAACTACCGCCGCCTGTTCGAGGTGCTGCCATTCGACCGGTTTATCGTCAACTCGGTGGTGCTGTCGATCGCGATCCCGGTGGCGATGATCGCGGTCGCGTCGCTGACGGCGTACGCGCTCACGCGGCTGCAGTTCCGCGGGCGGAACGTGCTGTTCCTCGCGTTTGTGGCGACGATGATGATCCCGAGCCACGTGACGCTGATCCCGAACTACAAGATCATCATCGACATGCACCTGGCGAACACGTATCTGGCGCTGTTTTTGTCGAGCATGTTCACGGGGGCGAACGCGTTCAACATCTTCTTCTTCCGCCAGTTTTTCCTGAGCTTCCCGAAGGACCTCGAGAACGCGGCGATCATCGACGGGTGTTCGCGCTTCGGCGTGTTTTTGCGGGTGATCCTGCCCAATGCGAAACCGGCCATTGCGACCACGGCCATCCTGTCGTTCCGCAGCGTGTGGAATTCGTTCCTCTGGCCGATGCTGGTCATTACCGATTACGACCGGCTGACGCTGACGGTCGGCCTGAAATACCTGAAGGAGTGGGAAACCAACTGGGCGGTGCTGCTGGCGGGCGCCACGATCAGCATCGTGCCGATCCTCATCGTGTTCTTCGCGTTCCAGCGGCAGTTTGTCGCCTCCACGATGAACACGGGGTTCGGCGGCAAGTGACAGTGGGAGCAAACGGCGCGCCAAGCGCCGGGATATGCCAAATAAACAAACAACAGGAGGGAAAGTAAAGTGAAAAAAGTTCTCGCGTTGATCCTCGCCCTCGCCATGGTCCTGGCGGTCGTGGCCTGCACGCCGGCCGAGCCGGTGCAAGACCAGGACCCGTCCGCCGGGGCGACCCAGGCCCCGGCGACCGAGCCGGATGCGCAGGAGCCCGCAGCCGAGCCCACGGTACTCACGGTCTACACCTGGTGGGACGTGACGAAGTTCGAGCACCTGCAGATGATGGAGACCGAGTTTGAAGAGGCGAACCAGGACATCGAGCTGGAGTTCGTGACCATCCCGAGCAAGTATGCCGACACGATGGTGACCAAGCTGGCGGCGGGCGAGATCCCGGACGTCATGATGCTGGCGATGGACCAGGTGCCGCGCTACGCGCTCAACGACATGCTCTACCCGCTCGATGAGCTGGCGAGCCAGGAGTATCTCGACGCGCTGTACCCGGTGGTCAAGAACGCGCTGACGGTGAACGGCACGCTGTATGCGGCGGCGCGCGACGTGACGCCGAAGGTCATGTACCTGAACACGAAGATGTTCGCGGACGCGGGCATTGAGATCCCGGCCGACACCTGGACGGTGGAGGAGTTTGTGGAAGTGGCGCAGCAGCTGACCGGCGGCGCGGGCGCCGATGAGCAGTGGGGCTACTACTGGGCCAACTACACCGACCAGACGTTCGCCTTCATCGCGGCGTTCGGCGGCGCGCTGTATTCCGAGGACGGCAAGTCCAGCGTGCTCTCTACCGACGAGAACACGATGCGCGGATTGCAGTTCATGTACGACCTGTACAACACCTACCAGGTGTGCCCGTCCGCCGCGGAGGCCGCCCAGTTTGGCGACAACGAGTTCTCGGCGTTCATGGCCAACAAGGTCGCCATGCAGATCGGCGCCCTGTCCACCGCGTCCACGTTTGACGCCAACGGCACGGAGTACACGGTGCTGCCGATGCCCTACATCGACGGCGTGAGCAAGACGTCCTCGTTCGTCAACACCTGGGTCATCCCGAAGACGGCGAAGAACCCCGAGCTGTCCTGGCGCGTGGTCGAGTTCCTCTCCGGCAAGGAGGGCCAGCAGATCGCGCTCGACATGAACTACGGCCTGCCGGCTACGACGATGGTCGACACGACCGCGTTTGAGGCGGCCACGCCGTACAACAAGTACTTTGTGGACGCGCTGGAGACGGCCGTGCCGTTCCCGACGAACATCAACGGCTCTGCCTTCCAGACGCTGTTCCAGAAGGAGTGCGAGATGCTGTGGGCCGGCCAGACCACGCCGGAAGAGATGGCCAAGAGCGTGGACGAGCAGGCGGCCGCCATCCTCGGCGCCTGATGCGGTGCCCGGCGGCAGCGACAAACCACGGCGACAAGCCATAGCGACCAGGGGGCGGCGTACCGCCGCCCCTCTTCAAAAGGGCGGGCAGGGCGGCGACGCCCGCAGAGCGGGCGCCGCGCCGCCTGCCAAAGCCAGGGGGAGGAAAACGGAATGGGACATGCACTTTTACCGGACGGCAGCTATCTGGACAGGCTGTACGCCATGCTGAGCGCGATCGAGCGCGAGGAGGCGGAGCAGCTGGAGGCGGCGGCGCAGGCGGCCTTTGCCTCGATCCGGAACGGGGGGCTGCTGCACGTGTTTTCCACGGGCCACTCGCACATGATCGTCGAGGAGATGTTCTATCGAAGCGGGGGCCTGATCCCCGTGAACCCGATCCTCTCCGAGGAGCTGATGCTGCATACCGGCGCCCTGAGAAGCACGGCCATGGAGCGCATGCCGGGCAAGGCGGCCGAAATTCTGGGTAGCGCAGGGCTGGAGGCGCGTGATACAATCCTGATAGCGTCCAATTCGGGCATCAATACCGTGACCATCGAGGCCGCGCTCTATGCAAAGGAGCGGGGGCTGACGGTGGTGGGCGTCACATCCAAAAAAGTTTCTGAAACGCTGCTGTCCCGCTGTGCCACCGGCAAGCACCTGTTTGAGGTGTGCGACATCGTGATCGACAACCACGCGCCGCGGGGGGACGGCGTGTTCACCATTCCCGGCACGGAGCAGGCGACCGGGGGCGCATCCACGTTCGCGAGCCTGTTTATTGCGCAGCGCATCGTGCTGAAGATTGAAAACCTGTTCCTGGAACAGGGCGAGATCCCGCCGGTGCTGCGCAGCGCCAACCTGCCGGGCGGGGACGAGTTCAACCGCGCCGCGATCGAACAGTATCGCACGCGCATCCGCGCGCTGCGCTGACCGGGCGGCGGCGCCGGGCGTGGGTTCGCGCCCGCGGGGGAGAGATTGCAGCGCCGCGCACCGGTCGCCGCATGCGGCCGGCGGGCGCGCTGGCGACGGAGGACGGATACGATGTACCTGGTCTGCGACGGGGGCGGCACCAAGACCGATTTTCTGCTGTTTGACGCGCGGGGGACCGTGCTCGCCTGCTGGCGGGGCGCGGGGACCAACGCGCTCTTTTGTCCCGTGGAGGCGGCGGCCGCCGTCGTGTGCGAGGGGGTGCGGCGCTGTTTGCAGCGCGCGGGCGCCAAACCGGAGGACCTGCGGCGCATCGCGCTGTTCATCCCCGGCTTTCGCGCGGCGTTGCCGCTCGTGGAAGCGGAGCTCGGCGTGCGCGGCATCGCCCTGCAGGGCGACGCGGAGAGCGCGTTTTACGGCGCGCTCGGAGGGACGGCGGGCATCGTCGTGCTCAGCGGCACCGGCTCGTTTTGCCTGGGGCGGGCTCGCACGGGCACGGCGGCGCGTGCCGGGGGCTGGGGGCCGCTGTTTGGGGACGAGGGCAGCGGCTATCACATCGGCCTGCTGTGCCTGGGCGAGATCACGCGGCAGTATGACGCGGGCGCGGCGGACTCGCCGCTGACCGCGCTTGCGCTGCGGCAGCTGGACGTGCCGGATGTGCCGTCGCTGCGCAGCGCGCAGACGGACGCGGCGCGCTTTGGCCGCGCGGGCGACCTTTCGGTGGTGTGCATGAACCGGCGCGGCGAATTCGGCGCCGCCACCAATATCAAAACCTTCTCCTTTGTCGTCGCCAGCGCGACGCAGCCGCTGACCGTGTTCTGCGCCGAGCGCGTTCGGGAGAAAACCCATTACCGGCCGGTAGACGACGAATGGATGCAGGCCTATGCCGCACGCATTCGCGCCCCCATCGAGGAGTAAGCCATGCTGGATTATCGTCTGATTAATCAACTGGATAGCGCCTGCACCGGCGCGCATCTGTTGACCTGGCCCGGCAGTACGCTGCTGGCCCAGGCCCCGCTCAATGCCGTTCCCCTGCTCGCGGAAATGGTGGCACAGGCCGCCCGCGGCGAGGTGGCGGATACCCGCTTCGGCTGCTCCCCCTTCGCCCGCATCACCCTCATTCCGCTCCCCCTGTGGAGGGATACGCTGAACGATGGCCTGGCCGAGGCGCTGCGGCCGCTATGCAAAAAGCCGGTGAGCGAAACGCTTATCCTCGACGCTTCGCTGGAAGAGAGCAGCGGCGCGTTAACCAAAGCGCTGCGCGAACTGTTTAATCTCGACTGGCAGCTTGATGATTTGGGCCTGCATCAGGTGAAAGCCGCCAGGCCACGCCTGCGCCAGCTCGCCCTCTATGCCTTACCCGAACAGCGGTCGGCGCTGGACATCCTCGCCCATCGTCAACGGGCCACGGCGCATGGCATGCTCGCCGCGCGGCGGCTGGCGGATCTGCCTGCGGAGCAGTGTACCCCGCAGTACGTGGTGGAAGAAGCCCGGCGTCTGTGCGCGGATATCGGCACGCTGCGCTGCGAAGTTCTGGATGAAAAAGCGATCGTCGAACAAGGGCTCGGCCTGCTGCATGCGGTGGGTAAAGGCGCTGAACGCCCGCCGCGCCTGCTGGCGATTCATTATGATGGCGTCAGCGAGGGCCCGGTTCGCTGCTACGTCGGTAAAGGCGTCACCTTTGATACCGGCGGACTGTGGCTCAAGGAAGGCGCCGGGATGTACACCATGAAGTACGATATGTGCGGCGCGGCCAACGTCCTTGGCCTGATGCTGAGCATCGCCGAGCTGGCGCTACCGGTGCGGGCAATGGGCGTACTGGCGCTGGCGGAAAACGCGATTGGCCCCGCCGCCATGCAGCCGGGCAGCGTCGCCCGGGCCTGTAATGGCCTGACGGTAGAGATCAATAATACCGACGCTGAAGGCCGTCTGGTGGTTTCCGATGCCATTGCCTGGGCGAGCCAGCGACATCCGCAGGCGCACTATATTATTGATATTGCGACCCTTACCGGCGCGGTGGTTAAGGCGCTGGGTTACGATTTGAGCGGCTTGATGACGCAAAGCGACGCGCTGCGGGCGGGGTTAACCCGGGCAGGAATAAAAAGCGGGGATGAGGTCTGGTCGCTGCCGCTGGATAGCAGGCTGAAGAAGCAGACCGAAAGCGCAATCGCCGACCTGTGCAATACGCCCGGCAATAATGCGGCCATCAGCGCCTCCGCCGCCTGGCTTTTGCACCATTTTTGCCCGCCGGAGATCCCCTGGGCCCATCTCGACGTCAGCGGCACGGCGCTGTGGCGCGAAGGCGGTAAAAGCGTCGCTTCCGGCCGGCCGATTCCGCTACTGATTCAGCATCTGCTCGACGATATCGATGAGAGTTAACCCCCTCCCCGGAGGCGATGCTGCGCATCTGTCCGGGCTACGGGTTACCAGCAATTTGCGGCCCTGTAGCCCGGCTAAGCGCAGCGCAAGCCGGGAAGAAGCCGCAGCAATGCCACGTCACGGCATATTCCCCGGGTTGCGGCGTAAACGCCTTACCCGGGCTACGGGTTACCAGCAATCTGCGGCCCTGTAGCCCGGCTAAGCGCAGCGCAAGCCGGGAAGAAGCCACAGCAAAACCACGTCACGTCATACTCCCCGGGTTATCGGCAATCTGCGGTGCTGCAGCCCTACTCCTCACTCACGACTGGCTTAACTCTTACCGCAAACAGCACAATCACCATGGCGCTGACCAGCAGCACGCCGCTGCCGACAAAAACGCCGCTCGCGCCGTTGAGATCGAATACCGCACCGCCGCCAGCCGCACCGGCGCTAATCGCCAGCTGAATAGAGGCCACCAGCAGACCGCCCGCGCTTTCAGCTTCATCCGGCACCGTGGTGGCAAGCCAGGTCGACCAGCCCACCGGCACCAGACCAAAAGCAAAGCCCCACATCGCCACCAGCAGACCATCCAGCAGCGCGACGTGGCCGAACGTCACCATCATCAGCGCCAGCACGCTCATTACCAGCGGCACCAGCGCCAGCGTCAGGCGCAGGCTTCGGGCCAACAGATGTCCGGCAATCGAGGTGCCGATAAAGTTCGCTACCCCAAAACCGAGCAGGATCAGAGAAACCCCTTCGACGCTGGCCTGCGCCACGGTTTCGAGGAACGGACGCAGATAGGTAAAGAAGGCGAAGTGGCCGCTGAAAATCAGGATTGTCGCGAGCATGCCGCCAATCATACCTGGCCGACGCAGCACCTTAAACAGGGTAGCGAAGCTGCCGACGCTCTCCGGACGCATGGAAGGCAGAACCCACAGCTGCCAGAGCAGCGCAACCACGCTCGGCAGCGCACAGATAAGATATACGTTGCGCCAGCCGATCAGCGCGCCGAAATAGCTGCCCAGCGGCGCGGCAACCACCGTCGCGATGGAAACGGCGGAAAAGATAATCGCCAGCGCTTTCGGCACCATCGCCGCTGGAACCAGACGCATGGTGGTCGCGGTCGACATCGACCAGAAGCCGCCGATGGCGATCCCCAGCAGCAGGCGTCCAAGCAGCAAAAACTCCAGCGAACCGGCGAAGGCCACCATCATGCTGGAGATAATTTGCAAAACCGAGAAGAACATCAGCACCCAGCGGCGGTCAATATTTCGCGTCGCGGTGGTGATCAGCAGCCCGGTAACTAACGCCACCAGCGCCGTCGCGGTGACCGCCTGCCCCGCCATGCCTTCGCTAACGCCCAGGCTTGCCGCCATCGGCGTCAACAAACTGGCAGGAAGAAACTCGGCGACAATCAGGCCAAACACCCCCAGCGCCAGCGCATAGACGGCGCGCCACGCGGGCCTGGCGTTGGCCTGGCTCTCTTCAGCTGCAATGCAGGAACTCATAAACATCTCTCCAGAACAATTAACATTTCGTTAAGGTTAGGCGGTTCTGTTCGGACGATCTATGATGCATACTCCTTGATTATTGATAATTCGTCCGGGAATGATGTTATGACTCAGCACGCCCTCGATCTCACCAGCGAACTTCTGCGCGGCATGCGCCTTTCCGGCGTCAACTATCGCCGCATCGAAACCTCCCGTCCTTTTGGCGTCGAATTCGGCTTCGTACCCGGTAAAGCGCAGTTCCACTTTATCAGCCGGGGACCGGTACTGCTGCGCATGGTCAGCGGTCAGCGCCTGATGCTGCAGAGCGGCGATGCGCTGTTTATTCCGAACGGCGATGGTCACGTGCTGCTCTCCGATGACCAGGCAACGGTGGTTAACGTGTCCAGACTGCCCAGCGAACCGGTTTGCGGCTCGGTAAGCTGCGTCAAAAACGCCTGCGACGACGCGAAAAGCGACAGCGCTATTATCTTCAGCGCCTGTATGGACTTTGAGCTGGGCGGTATGCAGCCGCTGGTCAAAGCGATGCCCGAAGTGATGCTGGTCAGCAGCCTGCTGACCAGCCGTCCGGAGATCCCGCCGATGCTGGCGGCCATGGAACGCGAAAGCCTCACTCGACAGGCGGGCTACGCCGGCATTCTGGCGCGGCTGGCCGATGTGGTCGCCGCGCTGATTGTCCGCGGCTGGGTGGAGTGCGGCTGCGGCAACGCCACCGGCTGGGTACAGGTGCTGCGCGATCCTAAGCTGGCTAAAGCCATTTACGTTATGCATCAGCAGCCGGGCATTAACTGGAAAGTCGAGGATCTGGCCCGCGAGGCGGGAATTTCGCGTTCGGTATTTGCTGAACGCTTCCTCTCAGCCACCGGCACCACACCCGCCCGCTATCTCACCGAGCTGCGTATGCGCCTCGCGGTGCAGTACATTTCCCATGAGGGTCAGGCGCTGGAAAAAGTGGCCTTCAGGCTGGGGTACAGTTCTCATGCCGCCTTCAGCCGCGCCTTTAAACGCATAATCGGAAAGGCGCCGGGCGCGCTGCGCGATCTGTCGCGGGAAGAAGGATTTTAGCACTGTCCCAGTTCACGGGTGCGCCTGACCGCCGCCAGTACGCTGCGCTGAAGCCCAGCGGCAAAATCGCTGTTGTTCAGCTCATACAGACCGTGGATCCCGACGCCCGCCGGGGAATTGTTGATATCCAGAAGCTGGCGCGGATGCTTCTGGCTTTGGCGCAGCATCTCGACCACGCCGAGCAGGTTTTCCAGCACCACCTCCGTTGCCTGGGGCCGCGGCAGCCCCGCCAGTACGCCAGCATCGGTAAGGGACTCAATAAAGTAGTAAATATAGTTAGGGCCCGCGACGCCAAAGCCGGTAAAGATATCGATCAACCGCTCAGGCAGATACAGCACTTTGCCAAAGCCGCGCAGAAACGGCTCGATCTCAGCCGCGCTGGCGTGGGGGTTTAAGGTCACGCCGCTATAGCCAAATCCGGTATCGGTCAGGGTATTGGGGATCGCCCTGGCAATCGGCGTTGCCGCACCAAACAGGGAGGCCAGCTTTTCCAGGGTCACCCCCGCGATCAGAGAAACCACCGTCGTCGAGCCGTTTAGCTGCGGGCGCACGCGGTTCGCCACCCCCGCCAGATCGTCCTGCGGACGGATCCCCAGCACCAGCAAAGAGGCCTCGTTTACGCCACCGTCGCCCGACAGCCGATAACGGGCGCGCAGAGCCTCGACTCGCGCGCTGTCGATATCCTCCAGCGAGATCGCGTCCGCCCGCAGCGCACCGTGGCTTAATGACGCGCGAATAATCGCCTCCGCCATCTGTCCGGCGCCAATAAAATGGACCCTGGTCATGAGTCTTACTCCTTATTCAAAAAGATATTCGCCGTTGCCAACGCGAAAGCGTCGGCCTTTGAGCGCCGGGTCAGCAACGCGAAACACCAGTTCAGTCAGTTGGTTCGCCGCGCCCTGGCAGAAAAGAAACTCTCGACCGCCCACCGCCAGCCCCTGCTCGCCTTGCGGGGCAAAGCCAAACAGCAGCTGCCAGCGGTCGCGCACCGCCTGAGGATGCTGTACCGTGAAAACCGCGCGCTGCAGTTCAATCTCCCCCAGCGGATGCGGCGCAGCGAGACCCTGTGCCTGCAGGCGGCTCAACCGGGCGTCATCCTCTTCCCCCCATTGCAGAATGAAGGGATAGACCAGGCCGTCAAAATCGCCGTCAATGGTGAAGATCCGCCAGCGGATAACGTTGCCCTGCGGATCGTCGCGCTGGCCGTTGACGATCGGCGAAACCCGCAGGCCCTGCTCGTGCAACTCCGCATGCGTGCGCTCAATATCGTCGCTACGCAGCGCCACTCGATACAGCGCTTCATTATCCGGCAGCAGCCGCGACGCATCCCGGGAGAGTAAAAACGTCTCCGCGGCGGAAAGCAGCTCTGCATCATCGGCAATCGCCAGAAATTCGATATAGGTCAGGCCGAAATAGCTCAGCGCATTCCTGGTCCCCCAGCCCGGGTGGCGCCCACCGGCCACCGCGTTGAGCTTTTGCCCGCTCAGCGCCTGAATCGCCGCTTCCGGCTGATTAACAAACTGGACCGCGTGGTCCCACGTTAAGGTTGCCATTCGCCCTCCCGCTCCTCTGCCTGATAAAAACGCAGCCGACAGGCGGCATCGCCGCGAGCCAGCGCGGTCTGCACCTCTAAATGCAGCCCCGGAAACGCATCGGTTAGCGCACGATCGCCTTCCATGCAGATATCGCACAGCGTCTCAATTTCGCTGGCGCCTCGCCCCTGCTGCCGCCAGCAGTTGACATAGGGACAGTAGTGAAACAGGACGATAAATTCGGCCCGGCTGGCGCTAACGGGCTCCATCTCATAAACCTGAGATTCCAGACCGCGGGTAAACAGCCCGGCAAACTCCTGCAAATCTTTTCGATCGCGCATTTGCGCGCGCAGCTTATGCCCGATATCGCGGCCATAGTGGCGTATTGCTTCACGGACAGAATCATCCGCGATATGGCGTTGTCGGCTTTCGTCCAACAGGTAACCGATCGTTGCCGCGCGTTTTTCAGTAATGGCGCGCAGCGCCAGGGTCACCTCATCGTTTAAGGTGGCGGCGTTATGCGCCGGTTCCGAGCTTATTTGCGTCATGCGCTTATTCCCAGTCGGTATTCACTTTCACGTCGCTGGCGCCCGGCAGGGCATACACATCTTCGGCGTACCATTTCCGCGAGAGCTCAGCGAGCGTGCCGTCCTTTTTCAGGGCAACCAGCTGCGCGTCAATCGCTTTGATTAGCTGCGGATCGGTATTTTTTTTATACAAATAGACGTTAGGAAACAGGCCAACGGAATCCGACGCTTTCAGATTAAGATTTAGCGCCTTATTTAACGCCAGCAGCGCGCCAATGGGGTAAATCGCCGCATCGTATTCCCCGGAGGCTACCGCTTTAAAGATATCGGCGGCGGACTGCTCGCCGTTGGGCTGCAGGTTAATTTGTTGGCCTGGATGTTTTTTATTGTAGTTTTCAATCACCGTATAACGGGCGTCGGAGGTATGAATCGGCACCAGCTTTTTCTTCCCGCTGGCGAGATCGCCGAGATTATGTATATCGTTCTCATCGTTACGCACAATCAGGCGCAAATCGCTGATCCCTGTCGGCTCGCCGGAGTGGTCGTATTTTTCCGCCCGCTCTTTGGTGAGATAAAAGTGATCCGCCGCGAGGGTATAGGCGCCGGTCGATAGGCCGACGATCATCGCATCGCGCGAGACCGCATTGAAATGAAACGTATAGTCGGTTAAACGCTGGTCCAGCACCTTTAACAGGTCGCCATCGTAACCGGTAATATTGCTGTTATCGTCAACAAAGCTAAAGGGAAAACCGTTAGCATTGACGACAACCTCAACCGTTTTCGCGTTTGCGCTTTTTTCAACAGCCTGCGCGGCGTTCATTCCCATTGCCAACGCCAGCGCACTCACCAGTAAAATTTTATTTTTCAAAATACCTTCCCCAAAATGATAACCGTGGAACACTCTTTTCTGCGTTTCCTTGCCAGCGGGCGCTCAGAAACCTTTCTGCACTGCGCAATGCTCTGGCAATCGCCAGACACAGCACGATATAAATCACCAGCACGACGCAGTAGGCTTCGACAAAATGAAACCCGCGCGCGGCGGCGATATTGGCTTTCGCCATCAGATCAACAACGGTGATGGTGTAAACCAGCGAGGTGTCTTTAATCAGATCGATCAGCACGCTGGTAAAGTTCGGCAGCGCGGATACCGCCGCCTGTGGAAAAATAATGCGTCGGAACTGCGTGAATCCGCTTAGCCCGATTGACCATGCGGCCTCGCGCTGCCCCTTATCAACCGCATTCCATCCAGCGCGAAAGGTTTCGGCGAAATAAGCGCTGAAGATCAGCGACAGCGCGGTGACCGCCGCCGCCAGCGGCGAGAGTTTATAGCGGTACATCGTGTCCTGCGGGCCGCCGAACAGCCCGGCGGCAATCCACGGCCAGACGTAAAAAAAGAAATACAGCATCACCAGGACCGGGACCGAACGGCCAAAGGAGAGGAATACCCTCGCCAGCCATTGAACGCCGGGTACCTGACGAATAATCGCCCACGCCAGCGCTGCGCCCAGCAAAGTGGAAAACAGTAAGGATAATAACGTTATCGTCAGGGTGACCGGCAGCGCGCTTAAAATAAACGTAAAATTGTCGCGAATGAACGCCAGGCTAAACATGTTAATTTATCACTCCAGCAGGAACTGATATTTCTTTTCAATACGAGTGGTAAAATAGAGAATAATACTATTCAGCACCCAGTAGACGATAATAACGCTAATAAATGCCGCGACTTGTTTCGCCCCGTAGCTATTTTGCGAAATCTTTTGTGCCCGCCCAAAAACATCCACAATACCAATAATATTGACCAGCGAGGTCATTTTAACGAGATTAATTAAAAGATTGCCAAAGACGGGAATAGCAATAATAAGCCCCTGGGGGAAAATAATCCGCCGTATTCCATGATGCCAGGGAATATTCAGGCTGATAATGGCCTCTTTCTGGCCGCTATCCACCGCGCGCCACGCTGAACGCATCATTTCTGCAAAGTAGGGACTGATGCTGACCGAAATAGACAGCACCGCAAAGGTGGTATCGCTAATCCACAGCGGCGGCAGCGCCAGCGCGGTCAAAATTAATTTGCCGCCGAAGAAAAAAAGCAGGATAAGCAGCGCCAGAGGCGCGCCGCGCAGAATGTCGGTATACCCATTTGCCGCCGCGCTGAGCGGCGTAAAGCGGCTAAACTGCAGCAGCACAATCAGCAGCGCGATCGTTAAACCAAGCAGCAGCGACGCCAGCGTTATACCGAGGGTCACGGGTAAATTTTCCAGCAGCTTCGGCACTATTCCGGCGATATCCTGCCAGCTAAACAGCGGGTTATTGTTCATCATCAGCCTCAGGCATGATAGTGCAGTTGCGCAAGAAACGCCCGGGTTCGGCCCTGCTGCGCCGCGCCAAATATCTGTTCCGCCGGGCCCTGTTCAACGATTTCGCCGTTTTCCATAAATACCACCCGGGAAGCGACCTGACGGGCGAACGCCATTTCGTGGGTCACGATGATCATCGTCTGGCCCGCGGCGGCAATGGTCTGAATAAGCTCCAGCACTTCACCGACTTTTTCCGGATCCAGGGCTGAGGTCGGCTCATCCAGCAGCAGAACGGCGGGGTCAATGGCCAGCGCACGCGCAATACCGATACGCTGCTTTTGGCCGCCGGAGAGACTGTGCGGATAGTGGTCTTTTTTATGCAGCAACCCCACCTGCTTTAAGAGTCGTTCAGCAATAGCCAGTGCCTCCTGCCGCGGGCGTTTTTTAGCGTATATCAGTCCTTCGGTAATATTTTGCAGTGCGGTGAGGTTATGAAAAAGATTCCACGATTGAAAAACCATAGCGGTTTTTGACCGTAGTTTTTCAATCTCCTTTTTTCCCGCTTTTGCGCAATCCAGCGCCACATCATCTATTCTTATTTGCCCGCTATCGGCAGGCTCTAAGAAATTAAGCGTACGTAATAGCGTGGTTTTCCCCGAGCCGCTGGGGCCAATAATGCAAATAATCTCGCCGGAATGAATGCTGAGCGATACCTCTTTTAGCACTCTTTCACCGGAGAAGCTTTTACTGATCTTATTGAGCGTTATCATAATGAGATATTCGTGAATAATGATTATTTGCCGCACACCGGCATTTATTGCTGTACAAAAACTATATTGCCGCCGTTCAGATGATAGCAAACAAGAAAATCATCTATCGAAAGTCAAAAAATAACTTTTTATATATTTGTTATGACAATGAGGCTTGATTGTAATCAAATCTTATTTGCAAAACAGGATTGCGGTAATCGATATTTTTTATTCAAATTTACTGAACAATGAGAGCAAATTGTTTCGATTTTAATCATCCGGCCGTCAGCCTATCATTTATCACATCGGGGCAACAACGCTCCAACACTGACAAAATGCTTAAGGAATACGACCATGAATCCATCAAAACTTTCGTTGCAGTTGCCGCACTCTCTACGATCTCTTTCGGTACTTTTGCGCAGAGCATCAGCGCCAGCGCTTCCACACTGGACCGCGCAGAAGCCAAAATTGCCGCTCAGGCCGCAGAGCAAGGCGCGTCTTACAAAATCACCAGCGCTCAGTTCAATAACCGCGTGCATATGACCGCAGAACTGACGAAATAAACTCACCCGTCATACTTCAAGTTGCATGTGCGTTGGCTGCGCGCGCTCACCCGAATCACTTACCAGAGTAAGCTCATCGGGATTCACTGACTTGCCGCCTTCCTGCAACCCGAATTATTTAGGGTCTACACGATCAATTGCTCGGCGCGTTCGCGAAAAACATCCTGGTAGTAGCGCTCGGCGACATCAGGATGCGAACGCAGACGCCCTTTCAGGTAATTCCAGCCCACCTCGCGCAGCAGCGGGTTTTGCGGGTCGCTATCCGGTCCGAGGGCTTCGCGGGCCAGCTCGTCGGGCAGCGTGTAGACGGGGACCACGGCATCCAGCTGGGCGCCGAGGAAGAAAGCGATCGACAGCCGCTGCTGGTCGGCAGGCGGCGAAACGACCCGGTGCACCGTTGCCCGCAGATAGCCGTTGGTTGCCAGCTCCAGCAGCTCGCCGATATTCACCACAAAGCTGCCCGCCAGCGGGGTCGCGTCAATCCAGCGGTCAGGGGAGACTTCGACCTGCAATCCTTTCTGCTCATCCTGCAGCAGGAAGCTGAGGAAGCCGGAATCCTTATGCGCGCCAACGCCCTGGGCGCTCTGGGTCTCCTGCCGGCCGGGATAGCGGATCAGCTTGATATGTTCATTGGGCTTATCGCCATACAGGCCATCGAAGGCATCCAGCGGCAGGCGCAGCGCTTCGGCGAAGGCGCGCAGCAGGGTGATCCCAACCTGGGTCATTTCCCGTTGCCAGGTCAGTAATGTGGGTTTGAGCGAGGGCAACGCCTCTGGCCAGAGATTCGGCCCCTGCAGGCGCTGCCAGCGCGGCGCGCGTTCGCTAAGCTGCAGGGCCGGGCGCTCGGCGCCGATATCGAACTGCTCGCGCCAGTCGGGTTGACCGCGGGTTAATTCAGAAGCGGCGCGGTTGTAGCCGCGAAAATGCGGAGAGTGAATCATTGCCACCCTCTGCTTTTGATCGTCGGGCAGGGCAAAAAAGGCGCGGGATTGCTGCTGCACGGCCTGCTGCAGCGACTCATCGACGCCGTGGTTTATCAGATAAAAGAAACCGATATCGCGGGCGGCGTGGCGCAGGTCGGCGAGAAACGCCGCTTTTTCAGCGGGGTCCGCGTAGCGGGCCAGATCCAGTATCGGTAAGGTTGTCGCGTTCATTGTGTTCTCCGAAGGCGGTATTCAGGTGTTTTCGTCGATGCAGATTCAGGGTTCGGGGACAACAACAGCGCATGATCGATTCCTCAGTCGGGTGGTTGAAGCCAGCTTGCCTTAAGCGAAAATAATCAACCAATAACGTTCTTTTCTAATTTATGACCGTGGAGGGTTCTGTGCTTTTGCGAATTTTGGATAAGGGGGAGGCGGGGCTGTTGCGATTGGCGTCGGGAGCCAGTATGGTGAGCGAAATTTTTAATTCAGGTAAAGAGACGCAATGCAGCACCCAAACGATCCTCTGCACGGCATCACGCTGGAAGCGCTGTTAAACGCGCTGGTCGCGCGATATGGCTGGGCCGAACTGGCGAAACGCATCAACATCAACTGCTTTAAAAGCGAGCCGAGTATTAAGTCGAGCCTGAAGTTTTTACGCCGCACGCCTTGGGCGCGTAAAGAAGTGGAAGCGTTGTATATCGATTCGTTGTCCGATACCGATACGGCAAAAGCGGAAGCGCCGGCGGATAATCCGTGGGCACACTGGCAGAAAAAGTAGGGCGCGCAGCGGATAATTCCGCGCGCGCCCTGGGCTGTGTGTTACTGAAGATTGCCTGCGGTCAGGCTCTCTTTATCAAAGGCATGGCTGACATCAATATGATTCTGATGCACGGACGTGTCGATATTTGAACCTGCCTCCGGACGCGCAAAGCTATTCTCTGCGGCCATCGCCCCGGACGAAAGTGTAGCGGCTAACAGCAGTGCGGTGACTACGCCGATATTTTTCATATTTTGTTCCTTATTTCATCGTGTTGTCGCTGTCGCCTGTGTCTTCCGGCGGCCCGGCAATATTGTTATATACCCTAAATAATTCGGGTTGCAGGAAGGCGGCAAGTCAGTGAATCCCGATGAG
>OLGB01002747.1_pt1 | contig 17890 bp, 19 predicted proteins | sample 1605691 | NCBI WGS metagenome assembly OLGB01 (sample SAMEA3888925, study PRJEB22519) | human gut metagenome | biome: human gut; feature: human-associated habitat; material: faeces | place: Denmark | collected 2010 | reverse complement strand
ATTCTACAACAGAAGGGGGTTTTATTTCACTGTCTATTTTCCTTCATGCAGTCCATCTTGTGCGGGAGCGGGTTTTTTATGGCGCCGGCGAAGCGCTGTAAAGCTTTCGGAGGCGCAGCCCCGGCGGCTGCGCCTTTGAAAGCGTCATGGAAGCGAAAACACGGGCATAGCCTTTAAGTGCAATCGACTGCTGAGGAGTGAAACGGGAATGAAGATCAAACGGGCCGATATCGAGCGAATTTTGATTCTGTGCGCGGCGGCGCTGGTGGTGGTGCTGGCGCTGCGCGGAAACGAGCAAACCACGTCGCAGGTGCTGGTGGAGCAAACGTCCATCCCCATTGAACAAACCATGGCCGGTTCCCAAACCGAAACCGTGTCCACCGTGGTGTTTTATGAGGACGGCGACGGCTACCTTGTGCCCGTTACGCGCAAGGTGCCCAAGACCGACGGCATCGCTAAGGCAACCCTGAACCTGATGGTGAAAGACAGCCAGAACGATATGCAGGCCGCGCGCTTGGGCCTGCGCACGGTCATCCCCGAGGGCACGACCTTTGATATTGACATTCGCAACGGGCGCGCCAATATAAACGTGAGCAAGGAGGCCCTTAACTGCCTGAACGCCGAGCAGGAAACGCTGATGGTGGACGCAATCACCAACGCGATGACCTGTTTTGCCACGGTGGAGGAGGTAACCCTGGAGTTTGACGGCCAAAAGCGCAGCAAGCTAACGTATGGCACCGACGTGAGCGGCGTGTTCAGCGGCGGGAACCTGAACCTGGAAAGCGTGGAAACCTTCTCAGAAAACGCGGGACTGGTGCAGCTGTATTTTCCCTCGCAAACGGGGCGGCTGCTGGTGCCGGTTACGCGCACGGTGTTCAGCACGGCGGACGCGAGCACCGCGGTGCTGGAGCTGGCCAAAGGGCCGAAGAACGATAGCGGTTTGGAACGCGCCCTGCCTGAAAACTGCGGCGTAAAATCCGTGAATATGAAGGACGGCGTGGTAACCGTAAACTTTTCCAAGGAGTTTAAGCAGGCCTTGGAGAGCAGCGACGGCGGCCAGCAGGCCATACGGGCCATCCTGTTCACGTGCTCGCAGTTCCCGGGCGTGAAAAAGGTGGAGGTGCGCGTGGAGGGCGAAAAGCTGGAAAAGCAGCCCGAAAGCACCGCTACCTTCATCAACGACGCGGAAGAGGTGGCGGCACAGTATCCCGGCGTGGTAGAGCTGGACTGATTTTTCTAGCGCCCTGACCCGGCCCTTGATTGAGGCGGTTCAGGGCGCTTGCGTTATAGAGGAAACCAGCAATGCGCGTAGAATTGTTTCAGTGGGGGAGATGAATGCAAATGATAAAGCCATGCAACATTGTGCTGGATGTGCCCGACATAGAGGCGGCAGCGCAGTTCTATGAGCGTTTGTTGGGCTGGAGGCGCACTGCGAACCACGCGTTTTATATCCAGATTGACGGGATGGACGGCGGGGCGAGCCTGGGCTTTCAGCAGGACGAGGCGTATAGGCCGCCCGCGTGGCCCCAAAGCGACGGACATGGCCAAATGGTTCATATCGATTTCCTTGTGGACGATGTGGAGGCCGAAAAGCGGCGCGCGCTTGCGCTGGGCGCTTCGCTGCCCCAGCGGCAGTTTATGCCGGTTGAGGAGGGCGTAACGCTGCTGGACCCGTTTGGGCACCCGTTTTGCCTGATTCGCGGCTGGTATGGGCATTAAGGGCTTGGCACGTTGAGGCGCCTTTCAAAACCACGCCCGCAGGCTGCGGCGGCCGCCGCTCTTGCAATTCTTCGCATGCTGGGGTATGATACCCACAAAGCAAGGTATGGAAGGAAGATGGCGGGTGGCGAACACGCGGGAGGTTTATCAGCATATCGTAAGCGAAGACGGCTTTGACGAGGCGTTCGTTCTGAAAAACCAGGCGCTGCCATTTGCGGAATACCTGCTTGGCCAGCTTGAGGCGCGCGGGATGCGCCGCATGGATTTGATAGAAGCGCTGGGGATTGACCGCGTATACGGCTACCAGCTTCTTAACGGCACGCGCCGCATGTCCCGCGAGCTGCTCGTCCGCACAGCGCTGTTTTTGCAAATGGATGTGGAGGGAGCCCAACGCTTGCTGAGAATGGGCGGCGCGGCTTGCCTGTATGCGCGCGACCGGCAGGATGCGCGGGTGATTTTTGCCATGGCAAAGCGCATGCCATATCCCAGGGCCTGCCGTTTTATTTGGCAGGAGGGCGGTTGAAATGGGCTATGAAACCGAATTTGAACAGCGCTATGCCCAGGCCCTTGGCGGGCTGGCGCTGCCGGAAAGGGCGGCTCGCGCTTATGAGGCGACGGACTGCCTGCGCCAAGACAAGGAGAAAGCGCTGTGGCTGGCACGCAGCCGGCAGGACGGCAGCCGCTGCGTGATCAAGGCGGCCTACGGCGGCCAACGCCGCTTTTTGCAGGCGGAATGGGATTGCCTGACGGAATTGTGGAACGCCGGGACGCGCTGCATACCTAAGCCGCTCCAATTTGCGCAGGAGGGGGAATGCGCCTGGCTTGCGCGCGCTTGGTGCGAGGGCGAAACGCTGGCTGCGCTGGTGCGCCGGCAGGGGTTTTTGGACGAGCGGCGCGTAACGCTTCTGGGCGCGGCGCTGTGCGACGCGCTGAGCGCCTTGCATGCGCATGGCTTTGTCTGCCGGGATGTGAAGCCTGAAAACGTGGTGATCGCCCCGGATGAAACCGCCGTGCTGATTGATTGCGACGCCGCGCGGCGCTACGCGCCAGGCAAGGCGCACGATACGTTTTTTGTGGCTAGCCGGGAAACCGCCGCGCCAGAGCAATACGGCTTTTCGCAGAGCGACGAAAGGACCGACGTTTACGGCGCGGGACGCACGTTGATGTATATGGCCTGCGGATGCTACCATGCGCGGCAGCTGAATCGCCTGCGCTTAAGCCGGGCGTTCAAGCGGGTGCTTCTGCGGGCGGCAAGCGCGCAGCCCGAGCGCCGCTATCCCAGCGCCGCCGCGCTTAAGGCGGCGCTGGAACGCTGCCGCCGGTTTCGCCGTTTGCCGTTGGCTGCCGGTGCGGCGTTGGCGGTTGGCATTGTGGTGCTGGGCGTCGCATGCCTGCGGCCGTCGCCATTGGGGGAGGCGGTTCCCTCCTTTTTGCAGGACACGGCGGAGGGAGGGCGCTTGGCGGAGATTTTTCAACTGAATTATAATGAAGCTTTCCGCGAGGAAAATTACCAGGGCATGGTAGACGAGCTGTTGAGCTGCTATGCGCAGCGGGATAAGGACAAGCTTGCCCAGGCGTGCGAGGCCCTTGTGGCCGCCCTGTATGCCGATCCCGGCCTTTTGGCCGGCGAAAAGGTGGATTACGCGCAGCTCGACCCGCTCCCGGGTGATTTCTTTGACGTTACCCCCAGCCAGAGCATCAGCTATGGGCTGTGGTACGGCGACGAGCTGCTGCGGCGCAGCCTGGGCGCTTATCGTGACTATGCGGGGCATTTCCTGCGGTGCATGGATGACGACCTGCACAAGGCGGCGTTAGGAAAAAAGACGAGCTCTATTTATACCTACCTGGAATTGCCTATGGAACGCCGGGACGAGGTGCTGGACTACACGCTTTCAGATATCGTTTCTCTACTGGGCCGGGCCATTGCATCCGCCGGGTAAATGATGCAGTTATGCTGACCACGGCGGCTGAAAAAGGTGTTAGAATACCAGGGGCGTTACAGGCGCAGGGACGGCAGGAAAAGGGTGCATGCATGACGGCCCCGGAGAGGAATACGCCGAGAACGGCTATGGCGTGTGGGAGGGGGCGCCCGTTACGGTAATTGCCGAGGAAAACGGCTATGCGCAGGTGGAGTTTTCTGCGGAGGACCATTGGTTCCGCAACTGGGTGCCCGCTTCTACGCTGACGTATGACGCTTCGGAATCGCTGAAAGATCTATTTGCAAACGAAGCGGGCGCAGCCATTCTACCATAGCCTTACAAGGGTGAACTGCGATGAGGGAACCGGCGGCTATATGTCTACAAGCGGCAATAGGATTATTCGCCGCCAGTGGGAATAAGAAGCTTGCTTAGCGCCGGGAAGGCGGGGCTTTAACCGCCTTTTCCGGCTGGACTTTTTGAAGGACAGCATGTATAATGCCATAGGAGCCGCGCGGCAAGCAACGCCAGCCCGCGCGGCTTTTTTTGAAACGACGCACCATACCTTCAAAAAGGAGCGGCCCGCCATGCAGCGTATCGACCAGCGAGAGGATACCCAAGCCCGGCTTTGTACCATTGTTCCCGGTTTTGTGGAAACGGCGGATGGAAGCTGCCTGATTTCCACCGGAAAAACCCGCGTAATCTGCACCGCCAGCGTGGAGGAAGGCGTGCCGCCCTTTCTGCGCAACACGGGACGGGGCTGGGTTACGGCGGAATACGCCATGCTGCCCGCCTCCACGGGGAGGCGCAAGGCGCGCGACGGCCTGAAGAAGGACGGCCGCAGCGTGGAGATTCAGCGCCTAATTGGCCGGTCGCTCAGGCAGGCGGTGGATATGGAAAGGCTGGGCGAGCGCACCATCACCCTGGATTGCGATGTGTTGCAGGCGGACGGCGGCACGCGCACCGCTTCCATCACGGGCGCGTATGTGGCGCTGGCGCTGGCTGTGGACAAGCTGATGAAAAACGGATTGCTTGACCATAACCCTATCATTGCGCAGGTAGCGGCAGTGAGCGCGGGCGTGGTGGACGGCCGTCCCATGCTGGACCTTTGCTATGCAGAGGACAGCGGCGCGCAGACCGATATGAACCTGGTGATGAACCAGCGCGGGGAGTTTATTGAATTGCAGGGCACGGGCGAGGGACGGGCCTTTACCAGCACAGAGCTGGCTGCGCTTTTGGACATGGGCCGCGCAGGCGTGCGCAGCCTTATGCGCGAGCAGCGCAGGGCCCTGGCGGGCCGGGGCGAACGGCTGCTGCCCCCGCGGCGCGTTATTGTGGCCAGCGGCAACGCGCATAAGCTCAAGGAGCTTTCCGATATTTTTGGCGGCGCGGCGGAGCTGGTGAGCATGAAGGACGCGGGCTTTACGGCCGATATTGAGGAGAACGGGAAAACCTTTGAGGAAAATGCCGTAATCAAGGCGGAGGCCGTCGCGCGCGCGACGGGCCTGCCCGCTTTGGCGGATGACAGCGGCCTGAGCGTGGATGCGTTGAATGGCGCACCCGGCGTATACAGCGCGCGCTATGCGGGCGACCATGGCAACGACCAGGCCAATAACGACCTGCTGCTCAAAAACATGGAGGGCGTTGCCAACCGCGCCTGCCGCTTTGTGTGCGCCATGGCCCTGGCCCTGCCGGGCGAGGGAACGCGCGTTGTGCGCGGCGAGTGCCCGGGCGAGCTTCTAACCCAGCGCGCGGGGCAGGGCGGCTTTGGCTACGACCCGCTGTTTCGCTACCAAACGGGCAAAACCTTTGCCCAGATGAGCGAGAAGGAAAAGAACGCCGTAAGCCATCGCGCTGCGGCCTGTGAAAAGATGCGCGCGCTAATGGAAAAGGTGCTGTGAGCATGAAGCGTGTGATCGCGGTATCGGATTCTCACGGCTGCGCCACGGCCCTGCGGGAGGCGTTTGAGCTGGCGTGGCGCGCGGGGCCGGTGGATGTGGCGGTATTCCTGGGCGACGGCCTTTCGGACTATGCCCGCTTGGAGCGCGAGCTGCTTAGCAGAGGCGCGCTGTGCTATGCCGTGCGCGGAAATAACGACTGGTCGTGCAGCCAGCCCCGGGATGTAAGCTTTGCAGTTGACGGCGTGCGGTTTTACGCGTGCCACGGCCATGAATGGCATGTAAAGTACGGGCTGGACCGCCTGTGGTATGCCGCGCGGGAATGCGGGGCGCAGGTGGCGCTGTACGGCCATACGCACCGGGCGGATGTGGAGCTGGAGCGCGGCATGTATTTGATCAACCCGGGCGCCGTGTGTGAAAAGTACGGCGACAGCGTAGCCTATGCGGATATTCGCGTGGAGGAGAATGGCGGCGTACGCGTAAAGCTGCAAAGGTGGAGCTGAAAACGGCCGGACGGCCAAAAAGACGTATGGGATATTGGAAGGGTGAAAACCCGCGGGAAGCCGGCGGCAAGCGCGCCGGCTTCTTTCCTTGTGCCATCCCTTCTGCAAGAAAAATCAAAAAAAGAGGCGACGAATTGCGCCGCTAAACCGTCTAATGGGCGTAACGTTGCAAAAAATGGCGGCTTATCCCATGCGCCCTGAAAGGCCCCATATGCATGGCAGGGCCGCCGAGGATGGAGGAAATGAAATGCGAAAAACACGGATTCTGGCCCTTTTGCTGGCACTGCTAAGCGCTTTTCCCACCGGCGGCACAGCGCAAGAGCGCCAGCCGCTGCGAACGCTGGATGTGGATAAAACGCAGGGACTGCGCGAGGCGGGCATTCCCACAAAGAACGTGCTATATGACCCATGGGGCGACCTAGGCGAGCTGCTGCAAAGCGGCAACGCGCCCGATTTGCTTGGGTTTTACACCGTGAACAATGAGCTTGCACCCCTGTATGAGGCAGGGCTTTTGGCGGATTTATCCGAAAATGAGGAGATCTCCCAGGCGGTGGAACGCATGACGCGATGGGCGCGGCAGCTTGTTACTACGCCGGATGGGCAAATTTTCGCCATGCCTGTTAGGCATTCTGTGATGCCTTTCTGCTGGAACCAGGACGCATGGGACGCTGCCGGGCTGGCAGAGGAGGACGCGCCCCGCAGCTATACGGAGCTTCTGGACTTTTTGGAGCGCTGGTGCGGCCGCGTGGAGCAAAGCCCGGAAAAGGATATATGCGTTAGCGCGTTGCGCACCTGGAATGCGGGCGCGGAGAAGTATCACTATTGCTGGTGGCTGATGGAGATGCTGCTGGACTGCTGGGAGCTTCAATGCCGGTACGCCGGGGAAAAGGTCGTTTTTGACACGCCGGAATTTGCGGAGCTATCGGCACGGACGGTTGAAACCGCCTTGCGCCTGTACAAAGCGGAACCGTCAGAAAGAAAACGGCAGAAGATGAAGGAATTGTTCACAAACGGCCTTAGAGGCGGAAGCGGTTTTGGAATGGAGGAAGGCCTTTCCCACGCCGTGCCTATGCGCATAACCAGCGGCCAGCCCATGTTGGTTAAGGCCGATGCTTTGCTGTGGTGCGTGCGCAGCGGCAGCGCCTGGTATACCGAGGCCGCGGAGTTCATCGCCCATTCGCTTGAAAGCTACGGGAAACAGGACGTATGCACGGTATATGGCGATTTCCCAGCGGGGACGTATGGGCCGGCGACAGTAACGCAAAAATGGCTGGACGATTATCGCGCCTATGAGGGGGAGCTGGTATACTTTGCATCCGTATTCTACCAGAGCCAGAATAGCGAAACCGACAAGGAAAGCCTGATGATGAAGCTGTTTCAGGGAAAAATTTCCGCAGAAGCATTTGCGCGCATGCTGGATGAACTGCTTGCCAACTGAAAGACGGCAGAAGCTTATCCAAAATACGGCGCGGCGCGCTTGGGGGCCGGGCCATGCGGCCCAGCCCCCGGCTTATGCTTATTCCATTTCAAACGTATGCGTTTCGTAGCGGTTCTTCTCCCAGCAGTTATAGCCGCGCAGGGTAACGGTTTTAGGAAGCGGCTCCATGGCGGCGAGCGATTCCTTTTGCACAAAGCTAAGCCCGTCGCTGCCGGTAGGCTCTACGGATCCCCCGCCGTCGGTGCCGGAGGGAATGCGCTGGCCGTTTTCGTCCAGAAATTCAAACCACAGGCCGTCGTCGGTCTTTGCATACGCGTCCCTGTCCGTTACGGTAAACTCTATGCGGACGTAGGTATTCATGGGGGAAGCGGTAAGGGTGACGCTTGTGACCTCCACGCCGCAATCGGCAAATATGGCGCTTTGCTTGCTTGATACGCTTGCCGTGTTTTGCGCGCTGGCGAGCGTGAAGGAAAGGGTTGCGGGAGCGGGCGCCGCGGCGCCTTCGTCAAGCGGCGTGGTATAGCAGGATAGCTCGATGGGCAGTTCCGCGCCGCTGGACGGCCTGTTTCCTGTAATCATGAGCACAAGGGAACCGTCCGCCTCCAGGATGTAGTCCAGGCTGTTTACGCATCCCTCCAACCCCTGCATGGCCGCGCGGTCGGCCACGTTGACACTTACCAGCATGTCCTTGCCCTGCTGGCGCGCATAATCCGCAACGCAGAGCGTGGAACCGGCAAATTGGGGCCCGAGATCGATCATAGGATCCTCGGGGAGCGTATCGGGGCCAACGAGCAGCACGTTTTCCTTCATAGGCGCAGCGGCGACGACCAAATAGGTCTTTTCGCCGTCATAGATAGCTTCGCGCAGGGTGAAGGCGGCGTACTCCGTGGCGCCGCTTTGCTGCGGCACCTTTGTTTGCACAAGCTGCTGGGCGGCGGGCAGCGCCCGATCCGCACTGCCGCGATAGGAAAGAAAGTCGAATATCCCCCATTGGGCGGCTGCCGCAACGGCGATGGTAACAATCAGCAGAATGGAAAGGGCGATAACCAAACCGGTCGATAGCTTTTTCACAGGATGTTCCTCCTCGCTTGATTGGAGCTGTGCAAGCGTGCGGCGTACGCTGGCCTCAAAGGCAGGGCCGGCCTGGCCCATGTCGCGCCGGAAATCATCGCTGGTTTTCATGACTCAAACACCTCCTCCATAAGTATGGCCCTGAGTTTTTCCCGCCCGCGCGCCATGCGGGACTTCACCGTGCCCTTGGGCACATGCAGCATGGCGGACACATCCTCCAGGGGATAGCCCTCGATGTAGTGCAGCAAAAGCGGCATGCGGAAGCGCTCCTCCAGGGATAGAAGCGCGCTTGTAAGCGACGGCTGCGCGCCGCCCGCGGCTGCGGCGGGCGGAAATGCCTCCATGGGGGTTATGCGCTTTGCGCGCCGCTGGATGGTATGGCACTCATTGATGAGAATGCGGATTACCCAGGTTTGAAGGTAGCGCTCGTCACGCAACCTACCGCGCTTTTCCCAGGCCTTGCGCAGCGTTTCCTGCACGGCGTCCTCACGGTCCGCCGCCGTTGGCAATTGCGAGTAGGCCACGCGGTACAGGGTTTGCGTCATGTCGATGATGTGCTTTGCAAAGTCGTCGCTTGTCACGTTGCACATCCTCCTTTGGTGGTTTTGACCGGTCATATGTTAGACGCGCGGGGAAGCGGATGGGTTCCCGGCGCATTTTTTCTTTTCCCCAAGGGAGAATAGCATAGCGCGCGCACAGAAACAACACCTGCGGGGCCGAATAGGGCGGAGTGAAAAACTTGCGGTAAAAAACATTTCAAAACCCATTGACAGCAGAGGGGAATCGTGCTATTCTTCCCTCTGGAAACCCGATAAAAAAAGTCGGGATTCCAGAAGGAGCCTGTATGAAGCTATCCACACGCGGCAAATACGGCCTGTACGCCATGTATTACCTGGCGAGCCATGCGGGCGAGGGGCCGCAGACGCTGCAAAGCATTTCCACTGTTGGCGTACCCAAGCAATATTTGGAGCAGCTTTTGGGCAACCTCAGGCGTGCGGGGCTGGTGAGCACCGTGCGTGGCGCGCAGGGCGGCTATCAAATGGCCACCCGTGCGGAGGAAACGTCGCTTCGCGACATCATCGACGCGGTAGAGGGGCCCATTGAGCTGAGCGAATGCGCGTCCGCCGAGCATGTGTGCCAAAAGTCCGGCACATGCCCGGTGCGCTGGGTTTGGCAGCGCGTGACCGATTCCATCAACGCCGAGCTTGAAAAGATCAAGCTTAGCGACATGCTTACCCAACCATGCGAAAGCGAGGAAGAAAAACCATGACCGATCACATCATTTATATGGATAACGCCGCCACCACCGCTACCCGGCCCGAGGTGCTGGAGAAGATGCTGCCATATTTTACAGAGCATTATGGCAACCCCAGCTCCATCCACGGCGTGGGCCGCGACGCGCGGCGCGCTATTGAAAACGCGCGCAGGCAGGTGGCAGAGGCCCTTGGGGCGCAGCCGCGCGAGATTTATTTTACCGCGGGTGGCAGCGAGAGCGATAACTGGGCCATCCGCTGCGCCAGCAAGGCGCTTGCCAAGAAGGGCAAGCACATTATCACCAGCCAGATTGAGCACCACGCCGTGCTGCACACCTGCGAGTATATGGAAAAGCAGGGCTACGAGGTTACTTACCTGCCTGTGGACGGCGAGGGCCGCGTGAGCGTGGAGGACGTAAAGAAGGCCATCCGTCCGGATACGGTGCTCATCAGCATTATGGCCGCAAACAACGAGATTGGCACCCTGCAGCCCATCCGCGAGATTGGCCAGGCGGCGCATGAGGCGGGCGTGCTGTTCCACACCGATGCGGTGCAGGCCGTAGGCGCGGTACCCATCGACGTGAATGAATGGAACGTGGACATGCTTAGCCTGTCCGGCCACAAGTTCCACGGCCCCAAGGGGATTGGCGCGCTGTACATTCGCAAGGGCGTAAAGATCAGCAACCTGATCTATGGCGGCGCGCAGGAGCGCGGGCTTCGCGCGGGTACGGAAAACCTGCCCGGCATTGTGGGCCTGGGCGCGGCCATTGAACTGGCGGTGAAGGAGCTGCCGGATTATACCCAGCGCATGACCCATTTGCGCGATAAGCTGATTGACGGCATCCTGTCCAGCGTGCCCGACGTGCGCCTCAACGGCCATCGCACCCAGCGCCTGCCCGGCAATGTGAATGTTTCCGTGCGGTATGTGGAGGGCGAGGCGCTGCTGATGCGCCTGGACCTGGCGGGGGTGGAGGCGTCCAGCGGTTCGGCCTGCACCAGCGGCAGCCTGGATCCCTCCCATGTGCTGCTGGCCATCGGCCTGCCGCATGAGATTGCCCACGGCAGCCTGCGCCTGTCCCTGGGCACCGAAAATACCGAGGCGGACGTGGCGTATGTGCTTGAAAAGCTGCCCGGCATTGTGAAAGACCTGCGCGCCATGAGCGCCCTAAGCCCGGAAAACAGCTTCCAGCCGTGACCTTATTATATAGATAGAGCAGATGCCAGGATAGGTAAAAGGAGGAAAATCCAAAATGTATAGCGAAAAAGTGATGGATCATTTCGAAAACCCCCGCAACGTAGGCGAAATTCCCGACGCTTCCGGCACGGGCACGGTTGGCAACGCCAAGTGCGGCGATATCATGAAGATGGATATCAAGGTTGAGGACGATGTGATTACCGACGTGAAGTTCAAGACCTTTGGCTGCTGCGCCGCCATTGCCACCAGCAGCATGGCGACCGAAATGGTAAAGGGCAAGAAGATCGACGAAGCGCTTCAGCTTACCAACAAGGCTGTGGCCGAGGCGCTGGACGGCCTGCCCCCGGTAAAGATGCACTGCTCGCTTCTGGCGGAGCAGGCCATCCATGCCGCGGTGGAGGACTATCAGAAAAAGCATCCCAAGGAATAAAGGGTGCTTGAAAGGATGGCTTATGCCGGACATTCATGGCAATATAGAGGGAATCCGCAAAAGCGTATTGGACGAGCTGGCCGCGCTGTATGACGTGCAGCTGGATTCCGGAATTTTTATGCCGCAGGACTTGCTTGAAAGCCTCTGCGGCTATTCTGCGTCTATGAACCGCGAGCTGGCGGTGTATATCACCCGCTACGGCGAGATCGCGGATGTGATTGTTGGCCAGTCGGACAGCGTTGACCTGCCCGATTTGCGCCTTCGGCGCAGCGAGCGCAGGTTGAGCATGATCCGCTGCGTGCACACCCATCCGGGCGGGAGCGGCGAATTGAGCGACGTGGACATCAGCGCGCTTATCAGCATGCGCTTTGACGCGATGTGCGCCGTTGGCGTAGCGGCCGACGGATGGCCCACCAGCGCGCAGTGCGCCTTTTTGGACGCGGATGCGCCGGGCAAGGCGCTCCTGACCGAGCTGGTGAACGCGCGCAGGCTGCCCCAGGAGGCCTGGCTTGCGCAGATTGCACAAACCGACGCCGCCTACCTGGCCGCCGCGCCGCACACCGAGCAGGGCCGCGAGCGGGCCGTGCTTGTGGGCATAGAGAGCGAAGCTTCGCTGGACGAGCTGGAGGAGCTGGCCAAAACCGCAGGCGCGGATACCGTGCTGCGCGTGCTGCAAAAGCGGCCCAAGCCCGATACGGCTTTTTGCATCGGGCGCGGCAAGGCGGAGGAGCTTAGCCTGCGCTGCCAGGCCGTACAGGCCGATCTGGTGATTTTTGACGAGGAACTTTCCGGCGTGATGCAGAAAAACCTGGAGGAGATGCTGCGCATAAAGGTGATTGACCGCACGGCGTTGATTCTGGATATTTTTGCCGCGCGCGCCAACACGCGGGAGGGCAAATTGCAGGTGGAAATGGCCCAGCTGCAATACCGCAGCCAGCGCCTGCTTGGGCAGGGCCTTGTGCTGAGCCGTCTGGCGGGCGGCATTGGCACAAGGGGCCCGGGCGAAAGCAAGCTGGAGGTGAGCCGCCGCCGCATCCGCGAACGGCTGACCGACCTTAGGCGCGAGCTGGAGCAGATAGAGCGGCAGCGCAACCTGCGCCGCCAGAGCCGGGAAAAGAACGGCGTGCCCATTGTGGCGCTGGTGGGCTATACCAACGCGGGAAAATCCACACTGTTCAACCGTTTAACGGGTTCAAACGTCTATGTAATGGATCAGCTTTTTGCCACGCTGGATAGCGTAAGCCGCCCCATTACGCTGCCGCATGGCGGGAAGGCGCTGCTGGTGGATACCGTGGGCTTTATCCGCAAGCTGCCGCATGAGCTGGTAAAGGCCTTCCGCGCCACCCTGGAGGAGGCCAAGCTGGCCGACGTGCTGCTGGTGGTGTGCGACGGCGCGGATGCGGAAATGGAGGCCCGCAGGCAAACCGTGGAGGAAGTGCTGGACAGCTTGGGCGCAACGGAAGCGCCGCGCGTTGAAGCATTGAACAAGTGCGACCTGTTTTCAGGCGGGGACGACCGCCTTCCCGGCGCGGTGCGTATCAGCGCCGTCACGGGCGAAAACCTGGATGAGCTGCTTTTGCGTGTGGAAAAGGAATTGGACGCGGGAATGCAGGAGGTATGCCTGTTGGTGCCCTTCCACTGCTACGGGCTGCTGAACCGGCTGCACCAAATGGGCAGCGTGCTCTCCCAGGAACACGGGGACGACGGCGTGACGGTAAAGATGCGCATGGATATGCAAAATGTAAATTTTGTGTGCCGGGAAGGGGCAAAACTGCTGGATAGCGAAAAGAAGTAGTTGCTAAAGTGTTACAAAAATGATACAATAAACCGAAAGGTCGTGATGCGACATTGCTGCTTGAAAAGGTGATCTCGATTGTGGCGCTGTCCGCCACGCTGCTTAACGGCAGTATGAAAACAGCGATGCCTGATAAAAATATAGATGGCACGGTGTATTTGGTGAACCGCCAGCACGCCGTGAGCAAGTATTTTGTGCCGGAGGTGCGCAAGGTGGACGCCTACGGCATGTCCCAGCAGATGCGCGGCGACGCTGCGGCCGCGCTGGAAGAGATGTTTGCCGCGGCCAAGGAGGAGGGCATAGGCCTTTCGACCGTTTCGGGTTATCGCAGCTACTCCAAGCAGTCCTCCATCTACTCGCGCAAGAAGGCTACCCAGGGCCAGGAGGCGGCGGACAGGGTTTCCGCCCGTCCCGGCACCAGCGAGCATCAGCTGGGCCTTGCCATGGACATTGCCAAAAAAGGCAGCTCGCAGCTTAACACCGGCTTTGGCAAAACCAAGGAGGGCCAGTGGGTGAACGAAAACGCCCACCGCTTTGGCTTTATCGTGCGCTACATGGAGGGCTACGAAGAAATCACGGGCTATATGTATGAGCCGTGGCATGTGCGCTATGTGGGCAAGGAGCAGGCCAAGGCCATCTATGAATCCGGCGTTCCTATGGAAACCTACATGTCTGGCTACAAGCTGGGCGTGTATGATTTTTTGATCCATCAAGCTACGAATGAATGAGGTGCTCCCATGAACAAGCTGGTGTGCGGTGTGCTGACCCTGATCCTGTGCCTGTGCTGCGCGAACGCGTTTGCGCTAGACCCGTCGGACATCCCGGAGGTGCGCTGGGAATTTTCTGTATCGCTTACAGAAATCCAGTCCAAGTATGCCCTGCTGGTAAATGGCGACAACCTGCTGGAGGACAGCTTTAAGCCCGATCCCATGGTGAAGGTGACGGGCGTAAAGCGCGCGACCTCTGCCGCCGTATACCTGGAGCAGACCGCCGCGGATGCCCTGCAGAGCATGTTTAGCGCGGCCAGCATGGTGACGGAGTTTACCTATACCAATGAAAAGGGCAAGGAGAAGGTGGCTACCTACGGCGATAACGGCATGGTGCTTTACCTCAAGAGTGGGTACCGCAGCTACGGTACCCAGGCCACCACGTACGCCAACTATTTGGCCCGCAACAACAACGTGGATGACGGTTATGTGGCGAAGCCCGGCACCAGCGAGCACCAGACGGGCCTGTGCGCCGATATCCTGAACGCTACCTACGCTGGCCGCCCCACCATGACGCAGGACTTCAAATGGACGCCGGAGGCGCAGTGGATGAAACAGAACTGCGCGGAATTTGGCTTCATCCTGCGCTTTTTGGAGGACAAGGAGGAGGAAACCGGCATCAAGTTTGAACCGTGGCACTTCCGCTATGTGGGTAAGGAGATTGCCAGCTACATCATGAGCAAGGGAATCACCTTGGAGGCCTTCACCGAGGAGGCCAAGGAGGCAATCGAGGCCTTCGAGGCCAACGGCGGCGATGTGGAGGAGCAGCTGGCCTTTGAAGCCAAACGCCTGAACGCGCCGCCTGAAAGCTTTGTGCTTGAGGAATATGGCGAGGATGGCGACGCGGAGATTTCCCTGCTGTTTTAACCGCTTTACATTTATGCCGGAACGGGGTACAATATTTTGAGGCGTATGCGCCGTACAAATGGAAAACGATGAGGGCTTAGAATGGGCAAGACGATCGCCATTACCAACCAGAAGGGCGGTGTGGGCAAGACCACGACCGCGATCAATCTTTCCGCCTGCCTTGCGGAAGCGGGCAAGCGCGTGCTGTTGGTAGACCTGGATCCCCAGGGCAACAGCACCAGCGGCTTGGGCGGCCACGCGGGCGAGCATTCGGTATATGAGGCGTTGATGGGGCGCGCGCCCATTGCGGCCTGCCTGCAAAAGACGGTGGTGGAAGGGCTGAGCCTGGTTCCTTCGGATATTCGGCTGGCGGGCGCGGAGCTTGAACTGGTGGAGATGGAGCAGCGGGAGTACCGGCTGAAGCACCTGCTAAAGACCGTAGAGGCGCAGTTTGATTTCCTGTTTGTGGATTGTCCGCCTTCGTTGGGGCTGCTTACGCTAAACGCGCTTACGGCGGCCCAGCGCGTGCTCATTCCCATCCAGTGCGAGTATTATGCGCTGGAGGGCGTTTCTAGCCTGATGAATACCATCAACCGCGTCAAGCGCAGCTTTAACCCGGGCCTGGATATCGAGGGCGTGCTGCTGACCATGCTGGACGGACGCACCAACCTGAGCCTGCAGGTGGTGGATTCCGTAAAGAAGCATTTTAAGAGCCGGGTTTTTTCCACGGCGATTCCGCGAAACGTGCGCCTGGGCGAAGCGCCCAGCCATGGTATTCCCATCCATATGTACGACCCCCGCAGCCTGGGGGCGGACAGCTATCGCAGGCTAGCACAGGAGCTTTTGCAGCGCAATCGATAGGGCTGCTCATTCGTTTCATATAGATGAGGAGTAGGTGCAGATGAAACGCGGCGGACTAGGCAGGGGGCTGGATGTGCTTTTGCCCCAGAACGAAGAACTGCTTGAAACAGTTGTTCGTGATATTGCCATTGACGATATCGACCCCAATACCGCGCAGCCTAGGCGCAATTTTGATAAGGAAGCGCTGGAGCAGCTGGCGGACAGCATCCGGGAGGCGGGCGTGCTATCGCCCATTCTGGTGGTGGAAAACGGCATGCGCTACCGCATTGTGGCGGGCGAGCGGCGTTACCGTGCCTCACGGCTGGCGGGGCTGGAAAGCGTGCCGTGCATTGTGCGCAGCATGACCACCGAACAGCAGATGGAGGCGGCGCTGATTGAAAACCTTCAGCGCCAGGATCTGAACCCCATTGAGGAAGCCAACGCCATTCGCAGCCTGATGCAGGAGTGCGGCTACACGCAGGAGCAGGCGGCCCAGAAGCTGGGAAAAAGCCGTCCCGCAATCGCCAATGCGCTTAGGCTTTTGAACCTGCCAGGTGAAATTATCGATTTGGTAGCGCAGGGGGATTTGTCCGCAGGGCATGCGCGCGTGCTGGCGGGCGTGGAATCCCAAACGAGGCAGCTGGAGCTGGCGCACCAATGCGTGCTGCACGGTTACAGCGTGCGCAAGCTGGAGGAGCTGGCCAAGGCTAAGCCGCTGGAGCGCAAAGCAACGGCGGTAGCGGCGCTTTCGCCGGAGCTGACGGCGCTGCAAAATACCATGCGGGAGGCGCTGGGCCTGAAAACAGCGCTTACCGGCACAGAAAACAAGGGAAAGATCACGCTTTCCTATAACAGTGCGGAGGAGCTGGAGCACCTTTATGAGGTGCTTGGGCGACTGCTCTCCTAAGCGGCACGGCGCAGAAAGGGTGGTATGGTATGCGTATCAACTCAAACAAAAAGATTCACAAAATGAAGCGGGATCCCTATAAAACGCTGCTGCGCGCCGCCGGTATCCTGGCTATTGTGGTGGTGGTGGGGATTTGCGGGATGTACCTGTGCTCCATGGCCGTGACGAACGATTACGTGGCCACACGCAACCGTATCGAGCAGGAAAACGCCGAGGCGGAGCTGGAATTTACCGCAAAGATGAACGAGCTGCGTTCCAGCCATGCGCTGGCGGCGCCCCAGAACGCCCAGCAGACCTCCGCAGATATGCAGCATTGGGAAAAGACGCTCAACGATGGCCGGCTGTGGCGCATAGAGGACGAGGGCGCCAGGGGCCTTGAAAATACCAGCACCATCACGCTGGATAGGGCCTCCATGGTTAATGGCGGCCTGCTGCTGGTGAATCCCTGGCATTCACTGCCGGGCGACTTTTCCGAGGAAGGGCTTGTGAATATCGGCTCGGCCAGCAATTTCAAAATCCAGGTACAGGATAACAGCGTCAGGCTATTCCAGCCCGCTTACGACGCGCTGACTGAAGCGCTGAACGCGGCGGAGCAGGAGGCCGGGTTGAAGTTTTACATCGTGATGGAGGGCTACCGTTCGGTGGCTGAACAGGAAACCCTGTTTAACGGCGAGATGGAAACCCTTAGCTCCCGCTATACGGGAAACCGTCTAATTGAAGAAACAAAGAAAAAGGTCAACTACCCGGGCACCAGCGATTATCATTCAGGCATGTCCTTCCGAATGGGCGTGTATGAGCGTGGCAATAAGGAGCTAAACAGCCTGAAGTTCCAGGCCGAATCCGATCAGGGCGCATGGCTTACGCAAAATTGCTGGAAGTATGGCATCGTTTTCCGATTCCCCACGAAGGATTTCCCCAATGCCTCCTGGGAGGATAAGAGCTATAAGACCGGCGTGTCCTCGCAGCTGAACCTGTACCGCTATGTGGGTAAGGCGCATTCCGCCGCCATGCGGATTATGGACTTCTGCTTGGAGGAATACATCGAATTTTTGATGGATCATCCGCATATCTGCATTTATGAGGACGGGGCGCTCAAGTACGAGATCGTGCGTATCAAGATCGCCGATGACGCGCAGAGCGTGCAGCTGCCCGTGCCCAACCCCGCCAGCGATTATCAGGCCAGCCTGGATAACATGGGCGGCGTGGTTATGGCATATACCTACTGAAAAAGTTTCGATCCAAAAACCCCCTTCCTGGGTGGACTGCTATAAGGCAAGTAGACACAAAAAAGAAACCCTGTCGTAGAATTACG
>OLGB01002737.1_pt1 | contig 17954 bp, 17 predicted proteins | sample 1605691 | NCBI WGS metagenome assembly OLGB01 (sample SAMEA3888925, study PRJEB22519) | human gut metagenome | biome: human gut; feature: human-associated habitat; material: faeces | place: Denmark | collected 2010 | reverse complement strand
ACAGCCGGCATAATCAAAACGGATAGAGGCAATTCCCTGTTCTGCCAGACGGTTCGCCAGCCGTACAAACAGATTGCCGACTTCATCTTTATGTGAGGCGGTTCCATGGCAGAGTATCATCACCGGAAAGGGTCCTGCTCCGTCCGGACAAACCCATACAGCCGGAATCTCATGATTGCCGTTTCTGATACCAATTCTTCCGATCATATATGTCATCCTTTCTGTATCATCACTGATTTTCTAACCACATTTTACCATATCCGCAGGGGAGCGGATGAGTTTTTTATCGACAATATTTTTCGTTTAAAAATCCCCTTTATTTGAAAGGGCAACTTTGCTATAATAGACAGAATAAAGGAGGATGACCAATGAATTACAGTAAAAAAAGCACCTCCAGAAAGCAGAAAGCGCTCAAGTCCAAGAAGCGTAAGATGGGCAAAAAGCTGAGCGTTGTCTTTCTGAAGACGCTGTTGGTACTGTTCATTGCCGTGGGCGTAGCAGGTCTGTGCGGCGGGATCGGTATCGTAAAAGGAGTAATCGAGAATGCTCCGGATATTACGAGTGCGAGTGTACTTCCGAGAGGCTACAAATCTACGGTCTATGATGCGGACGGCAACCAGATCAGAATAAAAACCTCCACAGGTATCTGGAATGTTTGCTACGATGGCAATGACAGGCCTGTTTCCTTTACCAGCGAAGATGGCCGCACTGTCGTGTCCTGCGGCTATGACTATCAAGGACGCCGCTTTGAGAAGAAGGTACTTGTCAATGGGACAACCATCAGCCACGCTTATTACCTATACCGGGGTTACCTGCAGGTGGCCGAACTGGATTTGATGCATCCACAGCCAGTGCTGGTAAAGGACTACGTATGGGACCCCACAGAGACGATAGCCACGCGCCTCCTGATGATGACATGCTGGAAAGAGAAAGGGATAGAAGTAAAAGAGAACCTCTACTTCATGCATGATGCATTGAAAAACGTCACTTGTGTCTTCGGGGAACAGCATGAACGAAAGGCGCGCTACGAATACTCTCCCTTCGGAGGCATGCTTACGGCAGAAGGAGACACGTTCCATACCAATAAATTCCGATTTTCCTGTGAGTACACGGACGACGAGCTGGGACTGGTTTATTACAACTACCGCCACCTCAACCCCACCGACGGCAGATGGATCAATCGAGACCCTATTCAGGAACAGGGAGGACAGCATTTATATGGGTTCCTTGGAAATAATTCTTTGATAAATATTGAAATAACAGGAAAAATATTTTTTGGCAAAGATGTTGTTATCAATGCCACACCTGATCTAAAATCAAAATCAGATGCTGAAAGAACAATGAAAGAATACACTTTTAAAGGTATCATTAATGAAATTGATGATGAAGTAAATTGTTTTTGCTGCATCGAAAATCTTACTCTTATTATGCACGGAAACCCTGGTGAAATGGTAATTGTTCCAAAACCAGGAGAAACGATAATTTGGAATAACAGTACAGATCCAAAAAAAGCTAATAGAATTTATGAAGGAAATGTTACTGAAATGGTAAAAGCTCTTAAAAATGAAGAGACGTTCTGCAGTAAATGTTTTATCTATTTAGTATCTTGCGAGGTGGGATTGGGAGTATTACCTCAAAAAATAGCTAATGAAAGTAAGTGCACTGTTTACGCTCCAAATGGTTATGCTGCTATTGGAGAAGACGACAATCCGCTACATTCAAAGGTTTTTACAAAAAAATTACCAAAATAATAAATGGAAAAAGTGTCAATATTGGTGATCCAACCTCTTTATTACCGCAAGGAATTGGTTCAGAGTTATCATTTTCAGAATTTAAACCTCAATCTTAATCTTTATGAAAAAAATTATATCTATCATTTTTAGTTGTTTTATTTGTCACGTGGGTTATTCAGAAAATAACCTTGAGGATATTATCCAACTTAACGAAGCATTATACGATGCACTCCATGAAAAAGACCAGAGAATATCTGGGTTCTTTTTCTCCGGAAAGAAAGAAGATACCTTTCATTTTACACCAGTAGAAAAAAATCTAATTATCAATGCATTAAAAAAACAGGCCACAATGTATATGAAGAAAGGAAAAATTGATAGTTTTAGAACAGAGCTTACTCTAGCACCTAGTGCTGTTTTATATATTGGTAAATGCCAATTGTATTGGTATGGACACTCTGATGATAAAGAAGGAGCGGACATGTTAATATACCAAGGAATTCCATTTAAAGTAAATAAAATTGACAAAATATTGTCAGATAAGAAAAACTTAAAAAATAAATCTTAAAGCCAGTTGAAATAACGAATTAAGCAAAGAATTAACTAATTATTTTACTCAAATAAAAAAGAGATGTCCTGCCAGATTGGCCGGGCATCTCTTTAAAAATTTGGTACTCCGTCACAGGCTGGAACCGTGGACAAATTGATTAAGAGTCAACTCAACTATTCTACCAACTGAGCTAACGAGGCGTTTGATGATGTGCGTTCTCTATGAGAGCAACCGGATGGTACTCCGTCAAAGCCATCGATCCGGCGGGCACCACCACCGCCTATCTTCCCTGGTTTGTGATACCTCAGGAATTCGAGAATTCTCCTATGACGCCTATGGAAAAATGATCTAGGACACTTCCTTTGGGAACCAAATATCTAATAATTCTAGATTAGATGTATGCATATTAGTAAAAAAACACGTGAAGTAGCAGAAAAAAGATTGAAACAAGATTCTAGTCCTGTTAAAGCTAAATCCTTTGCAAGAATTATAGATGCATGACAGTGAAATTCACGAATCCAAAATGCCGGTCGTGATCTCCATGGCCCAACAGGCAACAAAAAAACAGGCGTGATAGAGTTTCTAAATATTTGATTCAACACCAACGTTATTACTTTGAATATCAGATTATAATATAATATATACAAAATTTAAACTTCATCAAAATATGATTAAATATATATTATATCTTTTCTATTTCTTCATATGCTCAATAGGGACTGCAGAACTCAATACATTAGGTGATATACAAATTCGTGAAGAAGAAAATTCACAACCTTTCAGACTGGTTCTCGACGATTTCTACGATTGGAAAAATGATTTTTTCAACCCCGCCGAAAAAGAAAGTAATGTCTATAGCCTCCTCGACAACTCAAATATTCCTGTAAATAAAATTGTAGAAAACCTCCAATCTCTGGAGAAAACAGGAAACGATTGTGCGGCTCGTGCCTTGGCCGGCATCTATTTACAAGGAACACAAGTCCCATATAACCGTGTTGAAGCCCTCAATATCCTGCAAAAAGCCTCTACGAAAAAGAGCTCCATGCTGCTCAAATATTTATTGAAACTCTTTCTGATGGAAAATATAATGTTACATCAGGAAGTGTATCTACCGGATACAATTTAAAAAAAGAAAATTTAAATTGGTTCTATGCTGTTGGAGGCTATAAAGCATGGGGAAAAGGAACAGTGGTAGTCTGTAAAGATGAATATACTCTAGAATTTGAATATAAATTTTATGACCGCTATAATTGGGATGGAGGCAAACAAGTAACTATTTTGGGTCATGTTGTGACTGATGAATTTATGGGAGAATTTCATAGACAAGGTCTTGCACGTGAGTTTGACATGCGTGGTTCAGTGAAAAAACTGTAAAATGGAAAAAAGGACAAGTTTCTCAAATAACTAACGGATGGGAATCAGAACAATCAGGACGATGAAAAAAGGCATAAAAATTTTATACAAACTCTTATCTGCTTTCTATATTATTTTAATAGCAGCATGTGACTCTGAACAAGATTCATGGGATATCCATGAACTAAACAAACATACTGGGATTTCTTTCCCTGACACTACGATAATTCTCTCTGCAACTGATGGCGGAGGAAAAGAACGCGACGTAAAGTATGAGGCCTATACTTGGACTTTGTTTTCGCCTGTTTCAGTCAACATGCCTTCGATAATAAAGCATGCTGGAGATCCCCCCTTAAAAGATACTGTAAAATACATCGAAAATAGTATGTATAAAAATAAAACAAAAATTTCAAAAGCACAATATGCATTCTATAGCAATTGGGAAACAAATGGTTATTATTTTTATGCTACGGTAGTTCATTCACAACAGGGTGATTACATGGTTATTAATCGTATCCGCAAACAATAATAGCCTGTCCAAGCAGACCATCAGGGAAGTCCGAGAATAGCTTTGGAAAAAGGTGTAGAGAAAAACGCGAGGCAAGCCTTCATGTAGTATCGGAAAACGGCACAACAAAGGTTCCCGAAAGCTTAGTTCATTTTAGGGATATGTTACTTGCACAGAACACCAAGAGAAGGAACACAAAAAGAAAAAGATGCTCTGGAAAAGGTGAAAGCAATTCTCCGAAATGACATTCAAGACAGTAAAAATGTTGAGGAAATAAACAGCTGCTCCGAATAATTGAGACAGAAAACCGGGAAAAATCCGATTCTTGATCAAGTAACGCCTGTGGCCAGAAGATTCAGGGCACTTCCCTGGAGGCAGACCTAAAACTGCCTTCGGAGAAATGATAGATACTGTGAATATCCCTACAAATATTCTGCCTGATATCAAACACACGCCTTTCAGCACCCCTGTCTTAAAGATGAACCCGTTTCCTCCACTAAAGAAAAAAGGCAAATCACTGTTATTTGTGGGGATGCCTCGTTGAGAAGAAGGCAGACGTCAACACAACCTGGCTAAATACCGTAAATATGACTCCGGAAACTTGTTCAAGAGTTTTTGATTCCTTTGAATCCTGTTGCCGGGAAGAATATTATGAATCATCACATTTTTAACTTATTGTTTTTGAAATTCGAATGGGTTAAAGCCTACTGATTGATGGGGCCTAAGAATTATTATGTCAGAAACTGGCTGTAGATTTGACGAAGAATCATCAAAACAATCATCCATTTTCTACATTTTTTCCGAACATTTTCCCTTCAAAATTAATCTACCGCTTTACTTTCCGCAGTAATATCCCTATCGCGACGGATTTCCATCAGCATTCTTTTCATTTATATGACCGCCCAGCTTTCCCCCCTTCTGGTACCCATTTTGCTCATGGGAGTTTTCATCTTCCTCGGAATCATTCTTTCCATGGAGAAATGCTCCTTTCTGATTGCTGGTTATAATCTGATGAGCCGAGAGAAAAAAGAACGGTACGATGAACGCGCCCTGTGCCGCTTCGCCGGCAAGTTGATGTTTTTCCTGGCTTTCTGCATGCTGCTCAGCATCATCAGTACCATTCTGGAAAGTCCCGTACTTCTTTCCATCGCCGTGTTTCTTTTTGTCGCCGCTATTACATTCGCCGTCATTTACGCCAGTACCGGGAACAGGTTCAGGAAATAACCTCCAGCCTCCGGACGGCGGAACATGTTCATTGACAGCAGACGCCCGCAGGGCTAGCATGGTTTCAATCGCTTCCGCCCTTATGAACCGGCCCCTTCTTCTCTCTCTGTGCCTTCTTCCGGTCCTGGCCGTCATGGCCCTCCTCCTGTCCCTCCCCTGTTGCACCCGGCTGTTCCAGCCCTGCGGCTCCGGCAATATTCCGAACACGGAACAAACGGAAGAGCGTTTGAGAACGCATGTGTTCCAACTGGCGGACACCATCGGGGAACGCAACGCCTACAAGGCAGGAACCATGGAACGCTCCGCCCAATACATTGAACAGGCCCTGGCCGGAATGGGTTATGCCGTCACGCGCCAGGCCGTTCATATTCCCCGCTCCGGTGAATACGGAGCCGTACGGGACAGGACCGTGTACAACATTCTCGCCACGAAAAAAGGCACTTCTCCCCGCGCGAAGACGCTCATCATCGGTGCGCATTACGATACCAAGGTGGGCATGGACAACTGGCACGACCACGGCCCCGCAAGACCTTCCCGCACAGGTACTCCCGGAGCCAATGACAACGCTTCCGGGGTAGCCGCCCTGCTGGAGGTGGCCCGGATTCTGGCAGGGCCCCCCACTCTTCACGACGTCTGTCTGGCAGCGTACGCCAACGAAGAACCGCCCTTTTACCAAACCCCCGCCATGGGTAGCGTCGTGCACGCCAAATCCATCGCCGCCCGGCCGGGAAAGGACAAGGTCATCGGCATGATCGCCCTGGAGACGCTGGGCTGCTATTCTCCGCGGGTGAACAAGAAACGCAAGTCGGCCGTGGTCGCCGGACTAGCGGGACTGCCGGACCGTTGCGACTACGTGGCTTTCCTGTCCACCAATACGGGGAAAAACTTCGCCCGTTCCTGTGCCGACGAGTTTGCCGCCCTGAGCCGGTTCCCGGTCCGTTCCGTCGCCTTTCCCTATTACATGAAGGGCGTTTCCTGGTCCGACGACTGGGGCTACATGAAGGAGGACATTCCCTCCTTCGCCGTTACGGATACGGCCTTCCTTCGCTGTGACGACTACCATGAAACCAGCGACACAGCCGAGAAACTGGACTATCCCCAGTTTGCGGAAGTCGTTCAGGGTCTCGCCGGACTCATTATTTCTATTGCCAGCAAACCATGAACATTCCATCCCTTTTTTGTGCCGTCTCGCTGATTTTTGTTCCCGCCTCATTCGGTGCGGATTCCTTTTCCGCCACTCTCAAAAAACTGCCCGCGGAATCCGGGAAATCCTCCTTTGTCTCCAACTGGATTCCTCTGGAGCTCAAGGAGGCGGACATGCAGGAAAAATACATTGATTCCACCAGGGTCACGGACGTGGGAAAAGCGCAAATGCAGTTTTATTTTCCCGCCGGGTGGCGTTCCCGGGACAAACGACCGGCCCTGTGCATCTTTCCGGGCGGAGGCTACGCCCTCATGGCCATTGACAAAGAAGGCGTGCATATCGCCCGGTGGGCGGCGGAGCATGGCATGGTGGGTGTCGTCGTCAAATACCGCGTTTCCCAGAAAAACAATGCCATAGGCAAATTTCCCGGTCCCCTGCTGGATGCCCGGCAGGCCCTGCGCCTGACGCGCAAGCATGCCGGGGAACTCGGCGTCGATCCCGGAAAAATCGGCGTCATGGGCTTTTCCGCAGGAGGCCATCTGGCCGCCATGGCCGCTACATTGTGGACCAAGTCACTTCCGGAAGAAGCGGACAATCCCCTCAGATCCGTCTCGGCCCGTCCGGATTTTGCCATGCTGATTTATCCCGTTATTACGATGGTCCCAAAAGATACTCATCCAGGCACGCGCAACAAAATCATCGGCTCAAAGCCCGACCCGTCTTTGGAAGAATTGTGCTCCGCCGAACGGCAGGTGACACCAAACACGCCGCCCGTCTTCCTCGTTCACGCCCAGGACGACGGCGTAGCCTCCGCCAACAGCAAGCTCATGGAAAAAGCCTGCCGGGACAAAGGCGTTCCCGTAACCCTGCGCCTTTACTCCAGGGGAGGTCACGGCTACGGCATGGAGAAGCGCGGCAATCCGACCGACCAATGGCCGGAAGACGCCGAAAAATGGCTTTTCGAACGGGAAATCCTTCCTGTCGCCGCACAGCGCCGCGGAACGGAGAATGCCGCAGCGGCGGATTCATCCGGAAAGCGGGAGGAATGAACGGCATAGGCCCGGACCGTGCCACAGCGGAGGGTTGACCGGAAACGGACCGGGTGATACTTTTTCCGGGCATGAGTGCGCCCGAAAAGAATTATAAAGACACCATCCTGTTGCCGGAGACCGGCTTCCCGATGAGGGGAGACTTGACGAAAAACGAACCCGTACGCCTGAAAAAGTGGGAAGACACCGGGCTGTACGAACGAATTTTGTCCCGCAGGATAGAACAGGGCGCACCCCGTTTCCTCCTTCACGACGGCCCCCCCTTCGCCAATGGCGACGTGCACATGGGAACGGCCCTGAACAAGATTCTGAAGGACCTGATCCTCAAGTCCAAAACCATGGCCGGTTACGCCGCGCCGTACGTTCCCGGCTGGGACTGCCACGGCCTCCCCATCGAATTCAAGGTGGTTCAAAAGGCCCGCGACCTGGACGCGGCGGAAATCCGCCGCCGCTGCGTGGAATTTGCCAGGGGCTTCATCGACATTCAACGGACTTCCTTCCGCCGCCTGGGCGTTTTCGGCGACTGGGAGCACCCCTACCTGACGATGGACCCGGCCTATGAAGCCAACATTCTGCGCGTCTTCGCCAAACTGGTGGAAGACGGAGCCGTGTACCAGAGCCGCAAACCCGTCCAGTGGTCCTACGGGGCCTACACCGCGCTGGCGGAAGCGGAAATCGACTACAAGGAAAAGGTCAGCTCTTCCGTGTTCGTCCGCTTTCCCCTGCTGGACAATCCCCTGGGGCTGAAAGCCTCCATGGTCATCTGGACCACCACGCCCTGGACGCTGCCCGCCAACGTCGGCATCGCCCTTCATCCGCGCTTCACGTATGTGGCCGGAAAATTCATGAAGGACGGCCAGACGGAAACCCTCGTCATCGTGAAAGAGCTTCTGGACGCGTTCGCGCAGAAGACAGGCTGGGCCCTGGCGGAAACCATCCGTGAATTCCAGGGAGCGGAACTGGAAAACTGCGAAGCGCAACATCCCTTCCTTTCCCGCACATCCAGAATCATTCTGGCGGACTTCGTCACGACGGATACCGGCACCGGCGCCGTCCACATCGCTCCCGGCCACGGTGCGGACGACTACAACGTAGGCCGCCAGTACGAGCTGCCCGTCCTTTCCCCGGTGGACGACGACGGCAAATATACGGAAGAAGTGGGTGTTCCCGCCCTGACAGGGAAACACGTATTTGACGCCAACAAGGACATCATCGCCATGCTGGAAAAGGACAACAACCTCTTCGGCGTGGAGGAATACCGCCACCAGTACCCGCACTGCTGGCGTTCCAAGACCCCCATCATCTTCCGCGCGGTGGAACAATTCTTCATCTCCATGGACAAATTGCGCCCGCAAGCGCTGGAACAGATTGACAAGGTGCAGTGGCTGCCCGCCTGGGGCCGCAACCGCATTTACGGCACGGTGGAAGCCCGGCCGGACTGGTGCATCTCCCGCCAGCGCACCTGGGGCGTCCCGCTCCCCGTCTTTTTTGACGAGGACGGCAAGGCCGTTCTGGACGCCGCGCTAGTGCGCAAAATCGCGGACATGGTGGAAGCCCACGGCTCCAACATCTGGTTTGAACTTTCCGACGAAGCCCTGTGCGAGCGCCTGGGCCTTCCCAAAACCTGGAAAAAGGGCAAGGATACGCTGGATGTCTGGATTGATTCCGGCAGCTCCCACATGGCCGTCATGGATTCCCGCCCCGGCCTGGACGCCCCGGCGGACCTGTACCTGGAAGCTACGGACCAGCACCGCGGCTGGTTCCAAAGTTCCCTGATGCTTTCCGTCGCCTGGCGCGGCACAGCCCCGTACAAGGCCGTGATGACCCACGGATTCGTGGTGGACAAGGATACCGGGAAAAAGACTTCCAAATCCGACGCGAAAAGCGGCAAACCCATCGACGCCGCCTATTATTACGACAAATACGGCGCGGACATCGTGCGCCTGTGGGCTGCTTCCGTGGACTGGCAGAATGAAGTCCCCTTCGGGGAAGACCTCTTCAAGCAGGTCACGGAACCCTACCGCCGCCTGCGCAACACCCTGCGCATCCTGCTGGGCAACATCAACAGGTTCGACTTTGCCACGCAGGCCGTCTCCCCGGAACACATGCCCATCCTGGACCGCTGGATTCTGGAACGCCTCAACGCCGTCATCCGTGAAACGCTCAAGGCGTATGAAGCCTATGACTTCCGCAAGGCGTTCAGCGTCATCAACCAATTCTGCACGAGCGACCTGTCCGCGCTGTATGTGGACACCACGAAGGACCGCCTTTACTGCGACTCCGTCACTTCCGTGCGCCGCCGCGCCACGCTGACGGCCATGACCATCATCTTCAAGGCCCTGTGCCGCCTGCTGGCCCCCATCCTGGCCTTTACGGCGGACGAAGCCTGGGAATACGCCGGTTACGAAGGCAGTGTGCATGAGCAGGACTTTCCCGCCCCCATGCCGGAATACGATACGCAGGAAGCCTCCTCCGTCGTCTCCCGCTTGCTGGAAATCAAATCCGTCATCCAGGTGGCGATCGAAGAGCAGGTAAAGGCCAAAACCTTCTCCAAAAATAATGAAGCGGACATCCGGCTTACCGTCCCCTCCAATGAAAGCGAGGACGTGGTGGCCCTGCTGGAAGACCGTGCCTTCTGCACGGAATTCTTCATCATTGCGGACTTGAGTGTCCAGACCGGGCCGGAACTGGCCGCTACTGCCCTCAGGACGGAACACGCCATGTGCCCGAGATGCCGCCGGTACGAACCTGAAGAAGAAGGTGCAGACGTCTGCGAACGCTGCTCGGAAGTACTTTCCTGAACCGTAAACAATTCTTCCCTGACTCATGGACAACCAGACGGAAACGGATTCCGCCCCCCGCACAAAGAAAAGCCTCGGCTGGCTCTGGTGGAGCCTGCTGGGCGTGGGGCTGTACATTTTGGACCAGGTCAGCAAGCTGTGGATCATCCACCGCTTTCCGCTGAACTATGTGGACGAGCATACCCACAAGTATGCTCATATACCCGGCTTTCCGGGGTTTCAGCACATTCATGCCGGCGGCATCATCGATTTCTTCACCAACGGTCCCATACCTGCTGAGGACATGGCACGATACACCGACCTGAACCAGAATTCAGTGAACGCGCTGAACCGCCTCCGGGATCTGGAACCCATCACCTTCCTTGACGGGATGGTGAACATCACCAGGGTGCACAATACGGGAGTGGCCTTCGGCCTGGGGAACGGAACGGCCTGGTCCAGCTACGTCTTTTTGGGCATCCCCGTGCTGGCGATCATCGCCCTCATCGTATTATACCGGAAAAACTTTTTCCATACGGTATGGCTCAAGCTTGCCTACGTGCTCCTGCTGGCGGGCGTGGCCGGCAATCTGACGGACCGCCTCGTGCAGGGCTTCCTGCTTCCCTACGAACAGCCGCACGGCTTTTTCACCAAGCTGCTGAACGGCTATGTGGTGGACTTCATCGACGTCACCCTTCCCGTAATCAACTACCGCTGGCCAGCCTTCAACGTGGCGGATTCCTGCATCTTCGTGGCGGCGATCATCTTCTTCATCGCCAGCATCTTCTCTTCCCGCAGCAAAGAGGAAACTCCATCCTGAAACGATCATGACCGTGCGGACTTTCATCCTGTCAGGCCTGTTGTTGTGCGGAAGCGCCGCTTCCGGCAAGGATGAACTGTCCTTCAAGGAAACGGTCGTCCCCGTCAAGGTGGCCCCGGCCCAGGACAGCATCACGGCGGCGTTCCCCTTCACCAACACTTCCGGCGTTCCCGTCACCATCAGCAAAATCAGCGTCTCCTGCGACTGCACCACCGCCGGAGTCAGGGACAACAAGCTGACCTACGCTCCAGGGGAATCCGGAACCGTGACAGCCGTGATGAAAACCGGCAATTTTTCCGGTACGGTGGACAAAGACATGACCGTACACGCCAACGGCTCCGCCTACAAGCTGGTCATCCGGGCACAGATTCCGGACATTATCCGCATGGAGCCCCGCAAGCTGGAATGGACGAAGGGGGCTCCCGCTACCCCCAAGACCATCCACATCACCATCTCCAAGGAACTGCCCGTCAACCTGACAACGGTGGACCTGACGGGGGACGCTTTTGACTACGAGCCTGTCACCGTTCAAAAAGGGAAGGAATACAAAATCATCGTCACCCCAAAATCCACGGACAAGCCGGCTTTCAACACCATCTGGGTCCGGACGGATTCCACCGTTCCGCGTTACAAACGGCAAATGGGATTCCTGACCATCAAGGAAGACTGAATCCCCTTCATACCCCGCCATGAGAGACGCCCTTTCCACAGCCCTGAAACTCCTGCTGGTCATACTGCTGCTGGCCGTAGGGATAGCCGTGCTGGATCTGCGCGTCATCCAGCCGCTGCGCACACCTCCCTGCAACCCGGAATTGCTGGAGGAAGGGCATGTCTGTCTTTCCCAGGTCCTGAAGGACTGGCCGGGAAAAATCGTCTGGATAGACGCCAGAAATCAGGACGACTTCGAACGCCACACCATCACGCAGGCCCCCGTCTATCCCGTGCGTCCGGCTGACGACAATTACCAGGAACTGCTTGCCGGTGCCATGGAGGCCCTGATGACGGCGGAGGACAAGGGGTACTGCATCGTCATCTTCTGCAGCAGGGACTGCAATTCCAGCACGGCCGTAGCCAACGAACTTAAAAAGCCGGAATACGGCATCCGGGCGCCCGTCTTCATTCTGGAAGGCGGCTGGGACGAACTGCGCAAAGAACCTTCACTTGTACAATAACCATGCTTGATACAGCAACCATCCGCGCCCAGTTTCCGATTCTGAAAACCCAGGTGCACGGCAAACCGCTTATTTACCTGGATAACGCGGCCACCACTCAAAAGCCGCTGGCCGTCCTGGACGCCTCCCGGCGCTATTATGAAACGCAGAACGCCAACGTCCACCGCGGCTCCCATTACCTGAGCCAGCTGGCCACGGAAGCGCACGAACAGGCGCGGGAAACAGCCGCCGGATTCATCAACGCTCCGGAAACGGCGGAACTCCTGTTCACCTCCGGCTGTACCATGGGCATCAACCTGGCGGCGGACACGATTGCCAAATCCGGAATGATCAGGCCCGGGGAGGAAATCATCTTGTCCGCGGCGGAACACCATTCCAACATCGTCCCGTGGCAGATGCTCTGCGAACGCACGGGCGCGGTCCTCCGCGTCATTCCCCTGACGCCGGGCCAGACGCTGGACATGGAAGCCTATCAAAACCTGCTTTCCCCCCGTACCCGCATTGTGGCCATCGGGCATGTCTCCAACACGCTGGGAACAGTCAACCCCGTTCGGGAAATCACGGCGCTGGCCAGACAAAACAGGCCGGACACCATCGTCCTGGTGGACGGTGCGCAGGCCGTCTCCCACATGAAAGTCGACGTTCAGGAACTGGGCTGCGACTTTTACGCCTTCTCCGGCCACAAGCTGTACGCCCCCACGGGTATCGGCGCCCTGTGGGGAAAAAGGGAACTGCTGGAACAGCTCCCGCCGTGGATGGGCGGAGGGGAAATGATCAAGGAAGTCACCTTTGAAAAAACCGTTTACAACGACATTCCTTTCAAATACGAGGCAGGTACCCCCAACATTGAAGGGGCCGTCGCCATGGCCGCCGCCATGGACTATGTCTCCGGACTGGGGCTGCACAACATCGCCGCGCATGAACAAAAGCTCACGGACATGGCCGTGGAAGGGCTCAAGGCCATGCCGCGGCTGACCGTGCTGGCCCCGGATGTGCCGCACAGCGCCGTCGTTTCCGTACTGGCGGAGGGCATCCATCACTACGACCTGGGAACCCTTCTGGACCAGATGGGAATTGCCGTCCGCACCGGGCACCACTGCTGCCAGCCCCTCATGTGCGCATTGGGAACCACGGGAACCACCCGCGCCTCATTCGCCCTGTACAACACGGAAGAGGAAGTGAAAACTTTCCTCCGCTCCATGAACAGGGCGCTGGAAATGCTTTCCTGATCCCTTCTTCTCCCCTTCTCCCCTTCTCCCCTTCTCTCCATCCCGCCATGAATACGGCCCCTCTCGTCATTCTTCTCGGCCTCATGCTGGGACTCTCCGGCTGTTCCGTGCACAGCCAGCTGCAGAAAGCCCCCTACACCCATTATCAGGACGATGCTCTGGCTATTCAGGAGGCCCGGGAGGCATGGCTCGTTCTTTCATCGCCTAAGCGCAGCCGGGAATGGCCGGAAGCCAGAAAAAAATACAATGCCTGCATCCGCAAACTGGCTTCCCATCTCAAGCAGGCCAACCGCAACGGCGGCATGGACGAAGCCATGCTCCAAAGTCTCCCCTTCGTTATTGAAAAATCTCCCTACGCCAGGGACAGCAACCCCTGGCATTACGAGGCCATCTTCATGTCCGACGAGGTGGACTCCACCTACCGCCTGCGGGAAACCGTCACCGTGGAAGGAATGGGAATCCCTCTGGCGGGGCTGGCTCCGGAAGGTATCTCCCGCCCCCACGCGAACATGCTCAGGGACAACGGCAACGTACACACGCTGACGGCCATTCTGGACTTTGACCGCATGGTGGACGGGAAACCCACCCTCCGCACCCTCCCGCGCCTGATGAACGAACACATCTTCATCGGCCGCCACAAGGTGCGCCAACCCCTGGCAGCCAACTTCTCCGTCCCGATCGCCCTTTTCTGGAAACTCTCTGACGCGGACGGCACGGAACTGCTGGGAGCCTTCCGTCCCAAAAAAGCCATCAGCACCATGGGGCTTTATTTCTCCGAGCCCTACGACCCGAAAAAAATTCCCGTCCTCTTCACCCACGGTCTGATGTCCGGCCCCGCCACCTTCGCCAACCTGACCAACCGGCTTCTGGTGGACCCCGTCATCCGGGAAAACTACCAGTTCTGGTTCTTCGGCTATCCTTCCGGACTGGCCTGGACCATCCCGGCCGGCCGGCAGCGGGCGGCCCTGGCGGAGCTCATGCAGGAATACAACCCCGGCGGAGTTTCCAGGGAAATGAACAACATCGTCATGGTGGGGCATTCCATGGGCGGCCTCATCACCCGCTTCAACACATCCACCAAGCCGTGGATCCTCATGAAAGGATTGTTTGAGCTCCCCCCGGAAACCTTTGAAAGCATGACTGCGTCCAACTGGAAGGAAGCGCTCACTCCGCTGCATTGCGACGACCACACGCTGGAACAGCTCCATAACAACTTCATTTTCAACCCGGCCAGGGGAGTCACCCGCATCGTGTACATGGCCACTCCCCACCGCGGCTCCACCTTTGCGGACAACTGGATAGGACGCCTGGGGCAGCGCTTGATCGACCTCCCCTCGGACGTACTTGAGGAAGCCACCCGCATCGCCACCCTCAGCAGGGGCATGTTTCTGCTCAATCCCCTGCAACTGAAGGACGAACTCACCAGCATCCGCCAGCTTTCCCCGCACTCCTCACTGGTCAAACACATGTCCGAGCTGCGCTGCGCCCCGTCCGTCCCGGTCCATTCCATCATCGGGGACAGGGGGAAAAACAACACGCCCTATTCATCCGACGGCATCGTCAAATACAGCTCCTCCCACCTGGATTGGAGCGTCAGCGAAAAAATCGTCCCATCCGGACACAGCGTTCAGGACGATCCCGCCGCCGCGGTGGAATTGCGGAGAATCCTGCGGGAGCACCTGGTCAACGTCAAAGGGAAAAAAGTGCTGGAAGAAACGGAAGCCAACGCCGCCGTTCCCGTCTGGCAGACCAACCCAGCCCGGCCCGTCATCCTGAAAAGACCGTAAGGGCCATAAATGCCTGCTTATGGAGTTGCCTCCCCGTGTATTTTTAAGGTAGTATATTTGCCAATACAATTCCCCTCTTCCATGCCTGCCGACGACTCCCTTTCCCTGGACCAGATTTCCCATCTCTTTCCCCAGTTGGAAAACATCCAGCTTATTGGAACAAAAGGCCCCCAGCAAATCTTTTCCGCCACGCTCAAATCCAACTTCGCCCCCGTTATCCTGCGGCTGGTTCCTACTGAGGAAGCGGACGTCTTCGGCTGGACGCCCGAATTCGTCATCCGTTCCCGCGCCATCGTGGAGCAGTCCCACCAGGGTCTTCTCCGCGTTTACGAAGTGGGACAGGCCGGCCCCTTCACCTTCATTATCTCCGCCCATTCACCATATCCGCGCCTGGCGGATATGGAAAAAATTCCGCAAATCAAGCCCCAGGCGGCGCTCACCATCGTCCGCAACCTGGCGGAAGGCCTGCTGACTCTGCACCGGAAGGGAATCTTTCATGGAGGCATCACGCCCAAGCAAATCACCATACGTCCCGACGGCGGAGACGCACTGCTGCTTCCCATCAACATTTACCCCGCCCAGCCTCCTGTGGACATGGGGGACTTCGCCTCCCCGGAATGGGTCACCGGAGCGGAACCCGCATTCACGCCGGGCATGGATATCTACGCCCTGGGACTGACGCTTTACATCCTGCTCACCCGCACCACTCCCCTGGAGGCGCAATTCGCCATGCCTTCCTCCCTGATCCGGTGCAGTGATGAAGTGGATGCCGTAGTCTCCCGCGCCATCAATCCGTCCCCCAGGGAACGCTACCGGGACATGGGGGAATTCATCACTGACCTGGACAAGGCCATTGCCCGCCCCGCGGGAGGAATCTCCGTAGCCCCGGCAACGCCGTCCGTACAGCCCGCGATGGTCCTGAACGGGCCGCGGAAAGGGCAGTCAAATGTTTATTATTACCTCATTCCGGCCCTGATCGTGGGCATCGTGCTGACGTACACCTGCATCCTGTACAAAAAGGATGTGGCGAAAATGCGCAGCGACTACAACGAACAGGTGCAAAAGGCAAACGAGGCGAAAGCCGACGTCGTGCGGAAAGCCAACAAGGCGGCCAAGGAAGCGCGCCACCATGCGCCCGCAGTCCCTGCCGTTCCCGCCCCGGCAGCCTCCGTTCCGCAACCTCCAATTCCGGCGCCCCAGCCGGCTGCCCCTGAAAAATCAGCTCCCCACGTCCCCGCCGAACCCGGTGAAATCAACTGGAGCGTGCAGCCCGGCGTGAAAGTCCGCCAAAGTTCCACCCGCAACATGCTGGCGGCCTACGGCCCCGAAAAAGCCGTTGACGGAAACACCAGTTCCGAGCTTTCCGACGTTTCCATCAGTGCCACCGGCGTCGTGGAAGGAAAAAATGCCTGGTTCGGCATCGACTTCGGGGCGGAAACCAACCGTCCCGTGGAAAAAATCGTCATTTACACGCCCGCCAACCTGACCCTGCTGGGAACCATGGAGGAATTCAAGGTGATGCTGTACGACAACGAAAAAAACGTGCTTGCGGAAAAAACCTTCACCACCACGCCTTCGGAAAAATCCACCAACATCAGCACATGGAAGCTGAACTCTGCGGTCAAGGCGCGCGCACTGCGCATTGAATCCACCAGCCCCGCCCGGCCGCTGGCCCTGACGGAAGTAGAAGTATTCGGACCGGAAGAAAAAGCTGAACCGGAAACCGCTCCGGCCCCGGAAGAAGTAGAATAACCTCCATGAACTCTTCCTCCCCCGGACCTCATCCACTTCTTTTCCGGGCGGGAAGATGGCTGCCTTTCCTGCTGGGAACGCTTTCCCTGTTCCTGATCGCTGGAACGTGTTTCATCATCTTTGTTCAGCTCCCCTGGATCCAGGAAACCGTCCGGAAAATGATCGGACAAACAGTGTCCGAACTGGTAACGCTTCATAAGCTTCCCTCCGGCATGGAAATCACATATCCCGGCTCGGAAATCGGAGTCATCATGTTCCCGGTTTCCCTGGCCTGCTTCGCCTGCTGGCTCCTGCTCATCTACCGCCTGGCATGGGATGCCCGGCGCACCGCAGGAAACCTCATGCAGCCCAGCCCTGCCAAATGCGTTCTTTGCTTCATTCTTCCCGTCGGCAACCTGTGGATGCCCGTGAAAGCCCTGCTAAACATCAACAGCATTCTGTCCCCGACAAGCCAAACTTCCGGAAAAGTGCTCATCTGGACAGCCTGGGCCCTCAGCGTACCCGTCACGTTCCTGACACTCCTTTATACCTTGATCCACCCATTCATCACGTTCATGGAGACATTCGGAGGGTGGCAGGAAGAAGCGGATTCCTTCCCCATGGAACCGGTCGTTCAAGACATACAGTCCCTCTTCAGCGCCATGCTGGGGCCTGTTCTGTTTTATAACGGCATCGTATTCATGCTAAGCCTGCTGGCTTCCAACCTGATGATCTATTATCTGGACGCCCGCAGCCGCCGGATGCAGCCGCCCTGCAACTGAATAAATCATCCATAGCCCGTGCCGGGTACAGAGGGCCCCCCCTCCCTTCCCTTCATATATCTCTCTCCCTTGAAGAATACCACGCGGCATCCCCT
>OLGB01002723.1_pt1 | contig 18022 bp, 13 predicted proteins | sample 1605691 | NCBI WGS metagenome assembly OLGB01 (sample SAMEA3888925, study PRJEB22519) | human gut metagenome | biome: human gut; feature: human-associated habitat; material: faeces | place: Denmark | collected 2010 | reverse complement strand
CCCGAAGAACTTAACATTTATATATTTTATTTTTGGCTTTCGCCTTCGCACATTAGTATAGCCATAAACTGCCTTTGCGTCAACCCCTTGTTTTTCCGCAGACCATTTTTCTGAATCTGTCACTTATTTATGCTTACCGGATAGCTTCATCGTAAGCTGGATTCTCTTTTTCGGGATATCTACACTCATGACCTCAACATCTACCACATCACCGACGCTGACAGCCTCCAGCGGATGCTTGATATATTTATCCGTCATCTGGGAAATGTGTACCAGTCCGTCCTGATGCACACCGATATCAACAAACGCACCAAAGTCAATAACATTGCGGACAGTTCCTTTTAATACCATGCCCGGCTTCAGATCTTTCAGATCCATGACGTCACTGCGCAGCAGCGGACGCGGCATATCCTCACGCGGATCTCGTGCCGGTTTTTCCAGCTCCTTCAGGATATCGTCCAGTGTCAGTTCACCGATGCCCAGTTCCTTTGCCAGCGCTTTCTTATCCCCAACCTTCTGCATCAGAACAGAAGTCGTTGCCCGGGACTGTTTATTTTCTTTTTTATCCTCTGCCAGTGTGACAGAGCCCATTGCCTGTGCCAGTGCTCTTCCCATGGCGGTACCGGTATTGCGGATCACAACCTTCTTTTCCTTCTTCACCGGCTGTTTCTTTACCGTCTGTTTTACTTTTTCCTGTTCTTTCGCAGACTGTCTGATCTCTTCCATCGTAAGTCCCGTTTTGGTCAGAAGCTGTTCTACCGCACCATAGGATTCCGGATGCACACTTGTTGCATCCAGCGGATTGTCCCCGCCCTGAATCCGCATAAAGCCCGCACACTGCTCATATGCTTTCGGACCGAGCTTGGCAACCTTTAAAAGCTGTTTACGGTTTGTAAATCTGCCGTTTGTTTCTCTGTAATCCACAATATTTTTGGCAACCGCCTTGGAAATACCGGAGATATAAGAAAGCAACGGTGCAGAAGCCGTATTCAGATCAACACCGACTTTATTCACGCAGTCCTCTACAACACCTGTCAGTGTTTCAGACAGCTTTTTCTGGTTCATATCATGCTGGTACTGTCCGACACCGATCGACTGCGGATCGATCTTCACAAGCTCTGCCAGCGGATCCTGTAATCTTCTGGCAATGGACGCTGCACTTCTTTGTCCCACATCAAACTGCGGAAACTCTTCAGTTGCCAGCTTGGAAGCCGAATAAACAGATGCGCCCGCCTCATTGACGATCACATATTCCACCTTGGTATCCAGCTCCTTCAAAAGTTCTGCGATCACCTGCTCGGATTCTCTTGAAGCAGTTCCGTTTCCGACAGAGATCAGGGATACGTGATATTTTTTGATCAGCTTTTTCAAAATTTCTTTAGATTCTTTTACTTTGTTCTGTGGCTCTGTCGGGAAAATAACCGTTGTATCCAGTACCTTTCCGGTCTCATCCACAACAGCCAGCTTACAGCCGGTACGGAATGCCGGGTCCCAGCCCAGCACAACTCTGCCTGCGATCGGAGGCTGCATCAGAAGCTGCTCCAGATTTTTGCCAAAGACAGTGATCGCACCGTCCTCCGCCTTCTCTGTCAGCTCATTTCGGATCTCACGCTCGATTGCCGGTGCGATCAGTCTTGTATATGCATCTGCAATAACCTCTGTCAGAACCGGTGTTGTCACAGGATTATCCGCTGTAATGACCTGTTTTTCCAGATAACGCAGGATACGGTCTGTCGGTGCTTCTATCTTTACGATCAGCATCTTTTCCTTCTCGCCACGGTTGAGTGCCAGAATACGATGACCGACCACTTTTTTGATTGGCTCCTCATAGGCATAATAATTTTCATATACGCTCTGTTCTTTTTCATCCTTGGCAGTGCTGACAATCTTTCCTTCTTCAAAGGTCAGATTACGGATGTAAATACGGTAATCCGCTTCATCGGATATCTGCTCCGCAATGATATCTTTGGCGCCATCGATCGCTTCTTTGGCGTCTGCAACGCCTTTTTCCTCGGAGACATACTGGGCAGCCAGTGTCTCAATCGGTTCTTTTGTCACCTGAAGCAGGATCGTATCGGCCAGCGGCTCCAAGCCTCTCTCCTTCGCCATGCTGGCTCTTGTCTTTCTCTTCGGTCGGAACGGCAGGTATAAGTCCTCCACCGCCACCATAGTCTCGGCTTCCTCGATCTTCTTCTTTAAATCAGCCGTCAGTTTTCCCTGATCCTCGATCGATGCGAGAATCTGAGTCTTGCGGTCTTCAAGACCTCTCAGATATTTTAATCGTTCATCCAGGTTTCTTAATACCTCATCGTTTAAGGAACCGGTTACTTCTTTCCGGTATCTGGCAATGAAAGGAATTGTATTCCCCTCATCGATCAGTTTGATCGTTGCCTCTGCCTGACTTTTTTTGATATTTAATTCTTCTGCTAGTTTTGCACTGATATCCATTTTATTTCTCCATCTTTATTTCATAATACCCGCAAGCAGATAGATCAGCGGTGAATTCCAATAGATCGTTACCTCGTTGCAGGAATAGCTCTGTTCATTATCTGCATAGCATTTTGCTGCTGCCTGTCCCTTCAGGGTCGCTTTTGCATACGGATCTTCCAGATTGGAATCCGGTCCGCCGACAAGCATGCCTTTCATAGTTTCTCCCAATGCCTGGGATGGTCTGTGATGTGTATGCTCCGGTGACAGTGATCCATAGCCGGTCACAAAGCAGTAGCTGTTCGCATTTGTACCCAGCAGATAAGAAAGCTGACGCTGTGCATTGGAAAGATTTACACCATTTGACTGCTTCATCTTCGTACCGAGCTGTTCCATCATCAGATACAGCATACCATTGTTGGCGATCGTCATATTTGACCCCCACGGATATGCGCCCTTAATAGTAGATCCGTAAGCATCTGCATCCAGTGCTTCCTGCATATTATCCAGTGCAAAGGCAAATTTCTTCATAAGCTTACCCGCAAAATCCGCATCTGTCTGTTCACAGGTCAGATACGTATACATACCATAAAAATCTACATTTGCCCAGCCCAGTCCGCCGGTCGCACCGACACTGCCAAACTGCTTCAGATGATCTTCATAGCTCTTATCCCCTGTTGTTTTGTAGAGTTCTGCAAGTGCCCAAAAATATTCATCCTTTACAACTGTATCCGGGTATTCGCCAGTCACGATCTCCTGTGGATTCTTGAAGCCTTCTCTGTCTGCATCCGCATTGGCATCCATATAGTCAAGCGCTTTCTCTGCTGCCTTTAAGCAGGTATCCGCAAAAGCTGCATCGACATCTTTGTAAATTCTGCCAGCCATTGCCATGACTGCTGCGAAATCTCCTGTCGCTGCAGTCGAGATCGGGGAAAGAATGAGCTGTTCCGTTTCTTCCTGCGGCATGACTGTGCTTGGGAAGTTAGCACAAGTTACCTTATGATACACACCGCCGCTTGCACTGTCCTGCATCTTCAGCATCCAGTCAAGCTCATAACGTGCTTCATCCAGCACATCCGGTGTTCCGTTCCCGCTCTCCGGGATATCCATATCATCCCCGAATACATCCGGATAATTTTCATAGGCAAGTAAGATATCGGCAACTGCTTTTGCACCGGATACCACATATCTGCCGTAGTCTCCTGCATCATGCCAGCCGCCTGTTACATCCTTCTTCTCATCCGTTCCGTAAACAACCGCTTCTCCCGTATGACATGCAGGATGTGCAAAATCACCTGCCTGTTTTTCGGAAAGTTCTTCGCCGCATCGCTGCAGATACAGCATTCTGACAGCATCCTTTAACAGATCCTGATACACATCATCACCGATCTTAAATTCATAAGATTCTCCACAGGCATCGTTTTTGATTTGGTACGTGCCCGGCTGGATCACAGAAGAAAAATCTCCTGTTGCACAGGTTTCTCTCGAAGAAACATTTTTCTCGGCTTTGTTGATCTGTCCGGTAAATATACTCTTGCCTGTTGTGGTATCGACCACTTCAAAGCTGTCACCGGTCTCATCACCGCGGAAGGTTGCGATCTTGATGTCACCCGGCTGATAACCGACCTGATTGATATTGATGTCAGGTGTCTCGACCTCTTCCACTTCTGCCGCTCTGTTGGAAGCATCCGTGATCTCCAGATCCACATTATCCAGTGTCACGATGTGCTCACCAAGATCTCCGTCTTCCTCATAAGTACCGAGGTTAAAGCAAAGACGCGGAGAAGGATCACTGACTTCTTCCATTGTCAGCTCATATTCATAATGCTGCATTTCCTCTGTTGCAGCGATCGTGTCCGTAAAATATGCATGATAGTCACCACCATTGATCTGCAGGCGCCACACGACCGTTCTTGGTTTGCTGACAGCAAGATCAAATGCAAACTTATAGGTAACACCCGTATCCAGACGGAAACCATCATAGTAAAGCTGCACGCTGTAATCCAGATTGCCGACATCTGTGACATCGACCTCAAGCTGTTCGTCATCGTTGGTGCGGAGTGTTGCTTCTCCGCCGTTCTTATAGGTATTCCATCTATCTGTTCCGCTCTTGAAATCGCCGTTTTTGATCATATTGCCGACCGGAAGCTCATCCTCCTTGCTTTCTTCCTTTTCCGGCTCCTTTGCGGCTTCGTCCGTTGCCTCCTCCGGCTCATCGGACACCGTATCTGTCTCTTCCGCGTTCTCTGTCTGCACGGTTTCTTCCGCAGTCTCCTGCTTTCCGCACGCCAGAAGCGATACAGTCAGCGATGCACACAGCAACGCCATCATCAGTTTTCTTTTCATGCTTCCTCCATACCTTTCCGGGAAAGACTCCTTCCGATCCGTAACCCGCCAGACTGCTTTCCCTCCATCAAGTATAATAAAAAAAAGTGCTTTATTCAATGAATTTTTCGTGTTATGATGAGGAAAAGTATATTGATCTTTAGCAGGAGTTATCATTATGGAAGAAATGCAAAATCAGCCTGTGCCAGAGCCGGGCAAAACCTATTCCTCTAAAAACAACAGTTTTACCATATTATCTCTCTGCTTTGGTATGATCGCAATTGCGACCTGCTCTATGTTTTTCATTGCATTACCGGCGGGCGGTCTCAGTATTTTATTTGCCATTCTTTCCAAGGGAAAGGAACGCAAAATGCAGGCGATCTGCAAAGCAGGCATCATCACTTCGGCAATCGGGATCTTCCTGTCTTTCCTCATCACGGGAGCAGCATTCTATCTGGTGTTCTCCAATCCGGATTACAGGCAGCAGCTCAATGATATGTCACAGCAGATGTACGGTGAAACATTTGATGATATGTTAAAAGAAAGGGGACTGGATCTATGAGTATGACGATCGGTGCTTCTCAATCATATGGCGGTTATTACGGGATACAGCCACAGACGGGCTCTATCAAAAATCCGGGTGAGTCTGAAGTAACCGCTCCGGGGCGTAAATCCTCCCCCGCAGAGTGCGAAACCTGCAAGGAGCGCAAATATCAGGATGGATCCGACGAGATGGTATCTTACAAATCCGCCTCACATATTTCGCCTTCCGCTTCCGCATCGGCTGTCCGTGCACATGAACAGGAACATGTTTCCAATGCATTTAAGAAAGCAGCCACGGATGGTGGCAAAGTGCTGCAGGCAAGCGTCAGCTTAAAAACGGCGATCTGCCCGGAATGCGGTACAAGCTATGTCGCCGGTGGGGAAACAACCACCAAAATTTCCTATACAAATGAAGAAAATCCATATCAGAAGCAGAAAAAAATCCAGGACAGCCTGCGTTATACAGGACAGAACCTTGATCTTGCCTGCTAATTATTTGGGGAGACAATACAGAAATGAAACAGATAAAATCTTCTGCTGCTTTAAAGGCAGATGCCAGACAGCAGCTTCTCGGAAAATATAAAACAGTAATCCTTGCCTATCTGATCATGCAGTTCCTTATATCCGGCTGTATGAATCTTGCACAGGCACAGGTCAATTTAAACACAGGCGCAGGCATGGGCATTTATTACCTGATCTATTTTATCCTGTTGCTGCTATCCGCGATCTTCATCACCGGACAGAACCAGCTCTATAAGAACATTGCCCGCGGTCTTCCCTATTATGTCAAAGATATGTGGGTCGGCTTTCACGGACTGGCAGACCATGCGATTCTGGTACATCTGATCATCTTTGGTCTGTGTCTTCTGGCAGGCATTCCGTTTATCCTTTCATGTGCGTTCATGGCATATACGAAAAATTATTACCTGTCCCTGCTTGTTGCAGCAACCGGTATTTTCTTTCTTGTGATGTCCATCCTTTTATCGATCTGGTATTCTCAGGCTCTTTATCTGATCACAGATTATCCGGATGAATCAGCACTGCAGCTGTTAAAACACAGCCGTGCACTTATGAAAGGACACGCCGGCAGTTATTTCTACCTGCTGGTCAGCTTTATCGGGATTGGACTTCTCGTTGTACTGACATTTGGGATCGGTATTCTTTGGGCGTATCCTTATTTTACAGCAACAAAGACCAATTATTATCTGGAGCTGACAGCTCCAAATCCGGAAGAGATCTAAAGCCATGCTTTTTCCAGCAGTCCCATTCCTTCTTCTATCCCGGAGAGGGAAAGGGATGCATAACCAAGCATGACACGATGGGTCTCTTTTTTTATAATCTGATAATCGGAAAGTCCATACACTTTGCAGCCCTGCTGCCGTGCTTTCTGTATGAGCATCTGTTCCGTCACATCTTTATCCTTTGGCATAAGCAATATATGCAATCCTGCCTCTTCGCCCGCGATCGTAAAACAACTACGGAACGGCTCAAGACATGCCAGCATTTTTTCCTGCTTCTGCCGATATACCTTTCGCATCTTATTCAGATACCGTTCAAAATACCCTTCTGCAATGAACCGGTTTAAAACCGCCTGATCGATCCGCGATACCGTAGAAGATAAAAAGCTGCAGTTCTGCTCGTAAAGCGTCAGCAGACGCCTTGGCAGAACCAGATAGCTGACACGGATCGCAGGCGCGATTGACTTAGAAAAGGTTCCCATATAAATAACCTTCTCCTGGCGATCCAGCGACTGCAGTGCAGGGATCGGTTTTCCCTTATACCGGAACTCACTGTCATAATCATCCTCTATCAGATATCTGTTTTCCTTCTCCTTTGCCCAGCCAAGCAGCTCCAGCCTTCTTCCAACAGGCATCACGGCACCGGTCGGGAACTGGTGGGCAGGCATCACATAAGCAAGGTCTGCCTCCGTCCGTTCCAGTGCGGAAGCACACATTCCTTTTTCATCCATGTCCGTCACACAGATACGGTATGCATTGCTGCAAAAGATCCGGTAAGCGCGCAGATATGTTTCATTTTCCATTGCAACTGTCCGCACATCTCCAAACAGCTTTTGCAGCAAAAGCAGCAGATAATCATTTCCCGCACCGATGATGATCTGTTCCGGGCTGCAGTCCACCCCACGGGAGGCATGCAGATAGTGTACGATTGTCCAGCGGAGTCTTTCATCCCCCTTCGGATCTCCCTTATGCAGTACATTCTCCTGTTCGTCCAGAAGCACCTGCCTGTGGATCCTCTTCCAGGTTGAAAACGGAAAATAAGACATATCGATCGTATTCGGGGAAAAATCACACAGAAAACTGTCTTCTGTCTGTTGCTTCTGTATCTCTTTCTGTTCTTTCTTCTGCATATCATCATTCTCACGGATGATATGATACAGTTCTTCCACATGACTGACAAAATATCCCTGACATGGTTTCGCTTCCAGATACCCCTCTGATACAAGCTGCCCATATGCCAGATCTACGGTCGATCTTGAAATCTGAAGCTGCTGTGCCAATAAACGAGCGGAGGGAAGCCGTTCTCCATAGCACAGCTTCCCTTCTCTGATTTCTTTTTTGATATGATCATATATTTGTTCGTATAAATGTTTCTTGTTGTCCGGATCTAACACAATCAGCAGATTATCCATTTTTCTGTTCCTTCATCTTTTTCCTCAGATCGTCCTTCAGATCTCTGGCTCTGTCTTTAATCCTCTTATTTGCAGCCTGTGATACCAAAATGCCGGACAAAAGCTTTGCCGCCATATCATAATGTTCAAATTCCATGGACAATACTGCGATCAGGTAATCCACTGTCAACTCATCCATTCCGCAGATTGGAAATGCTTCCGACTGTCTCGCAGCCAGAAATCCCTCCAGTGCACTCTGGCGGTATTCCCTCTCTTCCTGCAATAGCTCCGGCTTTGGATCTGTTTCTGCCATCTCATCCAGCATACCATGCAGAAGCCAGGATGATTTCAGACAAATGTACGCTTTTTCACTTGCTTTCGCTTTCTTGACGATCGCATTTGCCAGTGTCAGCTTATAACGTTCCAGTGCCTGCTCATAAGTGTAGATCTCGCCGTCCATCTGTACCGGCTTATAATGGGCACAGATTCCCGCACGGATCATTTTTGCCTGCATGCTGGAAGTCAGCTCATAATAACGACCGAGTGCAGCATAGCCACAATGCGGGCATACGATTGGATCATATTTGACTACATCTATCCCTTCATATCTGGGACGCAGATCCTGATCTGTCCCCAGTCTTCTCGCCTTGCCTGCACGGATCGTCTTCGTTTTAAACTCTGCCTCACAGATCGGGCAGACGTATTTTTTATCAAACAGTATATCAGCTTCTTTTACTACAGGAGCATCTGTATCCTTTTTGATTTCTTTAGGATCCGGCTTTTCATATAAAGAAGCATTTTCCAATTCTCCCAGTCCGAATTGTTTCAGCCCTGATAAGATACCCATTTTTTCTCCTCCATTATGCCTTTGGCAGCTTGAAGGAACTCTTCAGAGAAACAATTCTGTTAAATACCAGCGCATCTTCTTTGGAATCTTTATAGTCCACACAGAAGAAACCGTTTCTTACAAACTGAAAACTCTCGTAAGCTTTTGCGCCTGCGATCGCCGGTTCTATATAGCAGTTCTTCAGAACAGTCAGGGAATTTGGATTCAGATTCAGACTACCGTCTTCCTTGTTATAAACGCCCTTCTCTTCATCTACCAGATTTTCATATAAGCGCACCTCTGCTTTTACCGCTTCCTTTGCAGGAACCCAGTGAATGGTGCCTTTTACTTTACGTTCAGCAAAACCGGAACCTGCCTTTGTTGCAGGATCATACGTACAATGAACCACTGTGACATTTCCGTTTTCATCTTTTTCAAAGCTCGTGCATTTTACAAAATAAGCATGCATCAGTCTGACTTCATTGCCCGGAAACAGACGGAAATATTTCTTCGGCGGTTCTTCCATGAAGTCATCCCGTTCAATATATAATTCTCTGCCGAACGGTACCTGATGGGAACCAAGCTCCGGATTTTCCATATTATTGGCAGCTTCCAGCATTTCTGTCTGCCCTTCTGGATAGTTATCAATAACTAACTTGATTGGATCCAGCACAGCCATCATACGCGGGCGTTTCAGTTTCAGATCTTCTCTGACGCAGTACTCCAGCATTGCATACTCTGCTGATGAGTTAGCTTTGGAAACACCACAAAGCTCCACGAATTTCTTAATGGACTCCGGTGTAAAACCGCGTCTTCTGAGCGCTGCGATCGATACCAGACGCGGATCATCCCAGCCGTCTACAATCTTATCTTCTACAAGCTTTTTAATATAACGCTTACCGGTCACAACGTTTGTCAGATACATCTTTGCAAATTCGATTTGTCTCGGCGGATGCGGATACTCCAGTTCTCTGACTACCCAGTCATATAACGGGCGGTGATCCTCAAATTCCAGTGTACAGATAGAATGGGTAATTCCTTCGATTGCATCCTCGATCGGATGTGCAAAATCGTACATCGGATAGATGCACCACTTGTCACCCGTATTATGGTGTGTCATATGTGCCACACGATACAGGATCGGATCACGCATATTGATATTCGGGGATGCCATATCGATATGGGCACGCAGTACCTTTGCGCCATCCTCGTACATGCCGTTTTTCATATTTTCAAACAGCTCCAGATTTTCTTCAATGCTTCTGTCACTGTATGGATCTTTCTTACCCGGCTCTGTCAGTGTTCCTCTGTAGGCGCGTATCTCATCTGCGCTCAGATCGGATACATATGCTTTGCCCTTTTTGATCAGTTTTACTGCGCCTTCATACATCTGATCAAAATAATCGGATGCAAAGAAGAGACGATCTTCCCAGTCAGCCCCAAGCCATTTGATATCAGCCTTGATGGACTCTACGAATTCTGACTTTTCCTTCGTCGGGTTCGTATCATCAAAACGCATGTTGAACTTCCCACCGTATTCCTGTGCCAGTCCATAGTTTAAAAGAATACTCTTGGCATGTCCGATATGCAGATATCCATTCGGTTCCGGCGGGAATCTGGTGTGTACCGTATCATAAACGCCCTCTGCAAGATCTTTATCAATTTCCTGTTCAATAAAATTTCTGGAAACAACTTCTTTTTCTTCTGTCTTTTCTGTCATCTCGTTATTTTCCATAATTTCCTCCTCGTGTCAAATCCTCTGCCGCTTTTCTTCGTCATTTCTCCTTATGATAGCATAAATACGGCTTAAGTTAAATATATTTCTTATCAAAATCCTTCCGGGTCATCGGGCGGTCAAAATAATAGCCCTGCACAAGCCGCACCTTCATACCTTCCAGTACTTTATACTGTTCTCTCGTCTCTATTCCCTCGATACAGATGCTGACACCGATCGCACCTGCCAGCTCCGCAACCATCTTGATAAATGACTGTGAATAAGAATCTTCTGTCAGATCCGATACAAAGCTCTGATCTACTTTAATCACATCCAACGGGATCTCCCGGATATGGTTCAGGGAAGAATAGCCTGTTCCGAAATCATCCAGCGCGATCCTCGCGCCCAGTCCCCTGATCTGGTTCAGTATCTTTTTCATACGTTCCATATCGTTGATCGCAAGACTTTCCGTTACTTCCAGTGTCAGATTGTGCGGATTGATCCCCGACCGGCGGATTGTTTCTTCTATTGTCTCTACGATATCCGTCTGCAGCAGCTGTACGACAGACAGATTGACATTAACCTTAAACTCGGGATGTCCGTGTGTATTCCAGTATTGACATGCCTTGCATGCCTCTTTCATTACATGGTTTCCAATCGGATTAATGAGCCCGAGATACTCTGCCAGCGGAATAAAATCAGACGGTGGAATAAAGCCGAGCGTTGCGGAATTCCATCTGACCAGCGCTTCCGCACCGACACATGGGGTTCCTTCCTTCTGGATATCAATGATCGGCTGATAATATACCTCGAACTCCTTGTAATCACCTGCCGTAGCATCACGCATATTTTTTTCCATATCCAGTCGTTTATTGGAAGTGGAGCTGATATTATCGGAATATACCGCCACTCTGTTTTTGCCACTCTTTTTGGCTTCATACATGGCGATATCCGCTTTCTTGATCAGATCCTGTACACTGCTGCCATCCTCCGGGAAATAGCAGATCCCCATACTCATCGTGCAGTAATAATCTGCATTTTTTAAAAACCATGGTTTGGAAAAGATCTCCTTGATCTCTTCCACGATCCCATCGAACCTTGCAATGCTCTCCGGCGGTACAACAATGACAAATTCATCGCCGCCCATACGGTAGCATGTATTATGGATCTCCGGAATCCGCTGCAGACTGTGCGAAATGGATTTCAGCAGTACATCCCCATACTGGTGTCCCAGTCCGTCATTGATATGTTTGAAATCATCCAGATCCAGATAGAGCAGTCCGCCCTTGCCGCCTTCTGCCTCTGCTTTTTGAATATACTGCGCCAGATCCCGTTCACAACACATACGGTTGTACAATCCTGTCAGGAAATCCGTATATGCCTGTTGCTCGATCTTACGCTGATATATTTTTTTATCCGTAATATCATGCAAGGCACTAAAAGATACTTTCCTGCCATCTACCCAGTCAATCTCTGTCTGATGCAGATCATACCAGTGCTTTCTGGAGGGATGCTTCAGTTCATAATAACCTTGCTTCACAAGGGCACTTTCTGCCTGCTCCAACAGTCTGTTAATCGTGCCCTGTTTCAACTCCTGTTCAAATTCGTGCTGCATCAGATCATTACAAAACAGTACATGCCCGGTTTCCTTATCTCTGACATAAATACAGCTTCCCACCGTGTTTAAAATCTGGGTCAGAGACTGGTAAGAGCTTACAATGGAATTGTGCGCGATCCTGTTATCCAGTATGCTCTGCAGTATCTTCGCCATATCCGTTGTATACCTGATCTCATCATCGGACCACGTATGCTCTCGTTCTGTTATAAGTGCGCAGAGATACATACTGATCGTACCACGTATACTGATCGGAACCGTGATCAGAGAAGTGATCTCCGTTGTTTTTAATAAAGCCGTTATCTGCCCATCCGCATTCTCAGCACCGGATATGATCACTGTTTCGCTGCCGCATACCGGCTCCGGTTTTACCTTTTCTCGGCCTGCTGCCTGTAATAGGGACGGATGTGCTGCAGTCTCTGCTATAACAGAAACTGCTTTCCCGTCTTTGGAAAGCTTTAACAGCTGCATATTGCTGACCGCCAGTTTTTCCTTCATCAGCTGCAAGAGCTGCCCTGCCAGCTGCTCAAACGGGCTTTGGTCCAGAAGCAGCTTTACGATCCTGCCCAGTCCCCCTTTTTCTGCCTGCTCTTTTTCTTCTTCCGTCAGCCACATGCGGAGCAGATCAAGTGCCTGCATAAATGCGCTTTCACTCGTCACACGTAAAAAGCCGTCCGCATAATGCCCCCGCTTTGTAAATTTCTTTTCTAAAACGCAATAAGCAAGCCAACACATGGTTGGCCTGCCTTCCTTTCTTACCGTAACAGCTGCTGTTTTAACATTCCCATAGGAGGTATCTTCTATGATCTGATCTTCCAGAGAAGATCTGCACAGCCTGTTATACAAAGCTTCTATATTTTCTTTCCCGATCAGCCGGAGTAATCTCTCTCCTTCTTTCGGTTCACCTGACAACTTTGTAACAGCGTTTCCGTCCGCATCCACACAGTACAGATATATTCCTGCAAGTTCTGCTATCCCATCCTGTATTTTCTGTAACTTTTCATGATCTAACGCCTGCATGAACCTAACCCCGCCTTATAGTATTCTTTTTGCGCTTCTTACTGTTCTACGCTGTAGTTTGGTGCCTCTTTTGTAATATGAATATCATGTGGATGACTTTCCTTTAAGGCTGCTGCAGAAATTTTCACAAATCTGCCTCTCTCCTGCAGTTCAGGGATAGAAGGCGTACCACAATATCCCATACCGGAACGGATACCACCAACTAACTGGAATACGGTGTCTTCTACGCTTCCTTTATATGCAACACGGCCTTCCACACCTTCCGGTACCAGTTTCTTTGCATCTGACTGGAAATAACGGTCTTTGCTTCCGTTTTCCATTGCTGCAATAGAACCCATGCCACGATATACTTTGTATTTTCTGCCCTGGAACAGTTCAAAAGTACCCGGTGCTTCATCGCATCCCGCAAAAATACTACCCATCATACAGATGCTGCCGCCTGCTGCGAGAGCCTTTGTCATATCACCTGAATATTTGATACCACCATCCGCAATGATCGGAACACCATATTCTTTTGCTACGGAATATGCATCCATAATAGCTGTGATCTGCGGTACACCAATACCGGATACGATTCTTGTTGTACAGATGGAACCCGGTCCGATACCTACTTTTACTGCATCTGCTCCGGCTTCGATCAGTGCTTTTGTACCTTCTGCTGTTGCCACATTACCTGCAATAACCGGAAGATCCGGATAATTCTCTTTGATCATGCGCAGACATCTGAGTACGTTTTCTGAGTGTCCGTGTGCACTGTCAAGAACAACTACATCAACCTTGGATTCAACAAGTGCTGCCACTCTGTCAAGTACATTTGCTGTAATACCGACGCCGGCACCGCAGAGCAGTCTACCCTGTTTATCCTTTGCTGCAAGCGGATATTTGATCGTCTTTTCAATATCCTTAATTGTAATAAGACCTTTCAGATTAAAATTGTCATCCACGATCGGAAGCTTTTCTTTTCTTGCCTTTGCCAGAATTGCCTTTGCATCTTCCAATGTAATGCCTTCCTTTGCTGTAACCAGTCCCTCGGAAGTCATGGACTCTTTGATCTTTTTACTGAAATCTGTTTCAAATTTCAGATCACGGTTTGTAATGATACCGACAAGTTTACGGCCTTCCGTGATCGGAACACCGGAAATACGGAATTTAGCCATCAGCTCATCTGCATCCTTTAATGTATGCTCAGGAGTCAGAGAAAATGGATCTGTAATGACACCGTTTTCAGAACGTTTTACCTTATCAACCTCTTCAGCCTGTGCCTCAATCGACATATTCTTATGGATGATTCCGATACCACCCTGTCTCGCCATTGCGATCGCCATGCGGTGCTCTGTAACCGTGTCCATACCTGCACTCATCATCGGAATGTTCAGTTTGATCGTCTTTGTCAGGTTCGTACTTAAATCCACCTGATTTGGAATCACCTGAGAATAACCCGGTACTAAAAGAACATCGTCAAATGTAATGCCGTCACCAATAATCTGTGCCATTTTTCTTTTCCTCCATGATCTCGTGTTAGTTTTTTCTTATGGGCAAGTTTATCAAACTTGAATCGCTTCGTCAATCCCGGAAAGTAACGCGGGGTGCAACCTTTCTGATCTGCTCAAAGAGTTCATCATTTACTTCAAGCAATACTCTTTGCAGCTGATTATTTACCTTAATGATCAGGGCATATGGGCTGCTGTCCTTTTCCCCTGTGGAATAATCTGCCGTTTTGATATCATTTCTCCCCTGATATGCAGCCATTCTGCCAGATGATGCAGGGGCAAACAATTCTGTTGTTGTCAGATCATATTCTGCCACCGTCTTTCTTCTGGACTGATTCTGGATCCTGTCGATCGTCAGATGCTTGTCCAGAAACAGATATTCATATTCGATTATTTTGTTGAAATTTACCAGATATGCCAGTCCCAGTAAGATTGCACCGGCTAAAAACAGTACAATGCTTCCGGTCAGTAAAAACGCTGCCAGAAGTGCAAGTACTCCTGCCACGATCAAAAGATTACGAAGAAGCACCGGCAAAATGCTGTGCTTTTTCCTGATCAGTAATTCTACATAAGTATCATTCATTTTTATCACCTGCTGTTTTTTTTGTTCTATTCTATATTAGTACAAAAAAGACTGAAAAGCTATAGGAAATTATAAAGAATCTCTGCCCCAGTCATGAAAAGAATGTGAAATATCATTCTGCTTCGTTGACACTTTACATGGCTGCCAGTATCATAAGAAAGATGAAAACGGTTAAATCGCAGCAGATACTGCCGCATAGAAGGAGACGATAACTTATGATGAAAGATGAGATCCGTGCCCAAAAGGAACGGGTAAAACAGATGTCCCGCTGGGAGCGATTTAAATATTTCTGGTATTACCAGTGGAAATGGGTTGCGCTTGCTGTCGCGGTCATCGCTTTTCTCTGCTACCTTGGATTTACGATTTACAAAAATTCCTTTGAGGAATATGTCTATGTCGCGCTCGTCAACTGCGATATCACCAAATCGCAGCAAAGTCAGGAGCTTATGGAAGGTTACGCCGCCAGCAGAAATGTGGATACATCTCAGACACCTGTCTCCATCAATACCAAGCTGTCTATTCCTGAAGAAGCAACCGGAGCACTCTCCGTTGCCAATTCGCAGACGCTGCAGGCTTATATTGAAACAGGAGATTATGATGTGCTGATCGGCAATACATGGCTCATCGATGGTTTTGCTTCACAAGGCTACCTATGTGATCTGAAAGCACAGCTTCCGGCTGATCTGTACGAGAAGGTCAAAGACCGGCTTTATGAGTTTACCTATGACAACGGCGAAACATATGCCATCGGTTTTTATGCGGATGATCTGCCGGCGATCACATCCTTGTATACAGAAGATTCCCGTCCGATCATCGCACTGCCTGCTTCTTCCAAGTCACTGGATGTAGGAATTGATTTTATAAGATATCTGTATGAGCTGGCGGATAATAAAACAGAAAGCTGAGAAGCATAAAATATAAACTCCCGGGCTGAGGTTCAAAGGCACTATCGATTGCTTAAGATATCTCAGCCCGGGAGTTTTCATATGCACTTCTTTTTTACAACAGTTCCTTCAGGATCTTGTTTACCATGCCCGGATCGGCTTTGCCGTGCATTGCTTTCATCGTCTGTCCAACCAGGAAGCCGATCGCCTTTTCTTTTCCGTTGTGGTAATCTTCCACTGACTGCGGGTTAGCTGCGATCACATCACCAATCGTCTTACGGAGTGCGCCTTCATCGTTGACGGTTTTCAGTCCGTTTTCTTCCACATATTTTTCCGGATCGATATCTCCCGCAAACATCTTCTCAAAAACAGTCTTTGCCACGCTGGAATTGATGGCTTTGTCATCTACAAGCTTGATCAGGGAAGCCAGATGCTCCGGTGAGAAACGGATGTCTTCAGGATCCATGCTGTTCTCCTTCAGAAGCTGCATTGTCTGTACCATCAGCCAGTTGCTGACCTTCTTCGGCTGGTTGCAGATCGCGGTCGTTTCCTCAAACAGATCCGCCATTTTCTTAGTGCCTGTCAGGATTTCGATATCATAGTCCGGCAGATCAAATTCTTCTTTGTAGCGCTGCATCTTCTCCGGTCTGAATTCCGGTTCTTCCGCTTTGATCTGTGCAAGCCATTCATCCGAAACAACGATCGGTGTCAGGTCCGGATCCGGGAAGTAACGGTAATCCTGTGCATCTTCTTTGCTTCGCATTGCATAAGATTCACCCTTTGTATCATCCCAGCGTCTTGTTTCCTGTACGACCGCCTTGCCTGCTTCGATCAGATCGATCTGTCTTGCCTGTTCACCTTCAATGGCATGTGCGATCGCCTTAAAGGAGTTCAGGTTCTTCATTTCTGTACGAGTTCCGAATTCTTTCTGCCCGACTTCCCGTACGGAAAGGTTGACATCTGCACGCATACTGCCTTCCTGAAGTTTACAGTCGGAAGCACCGAGGTACTGGATCAGCATACGAAGCTTCTCCAGATAAGCAATGACTTCCTCTGCGCTGCGCATATCAGGCTCTGATACAATCTCGATCAACGGAACGCCGGAACGGTTATAGTCTACCAGTGTGCAGTCTTCCCATTCATCGTGGATCAGCTTTCCTGCATCTTCTTCCATATGGATCTCATGAATCCCTACCTTCTTGCTGCCGGCTTCTGTTTCAATCTCCACATAACCATTGCGACAGATCGGCAGATACAACTGGGAGATCTGGTAGTTTTGCGGGTTATCCGGGTAAAAATAATTTTTCCGGTCAAACTTGGCATATCTTGTAATATCGCAGTTCATTGCCATACCGACTGCGACCGCATATTTTAATACCTGCTTATTTAAAACAGGCAAAGAACCGGGCATTCCGCTGCAGACAGGACACACATGGGTATTCGGTGCGCCGCCGAAAGCGGTGGAACAGCCACAGAAAATTTTTGTTTTGGTCGCCAGCTCTACATGAACCTCCAGACCGATGACGGTTTCATACTGTTTTGACATTGTTTTGCTTCCTCCTTACCATTCTTTCGGCTGCCCGAATGCACCGCGTGCCTGCTCATAGGTGTACGCTGCACGGAACAGTTTTTTCTCTGAGAAACAGTCTCCGATAAGCTGTATGCCGATCGGAAGCCCCTTATCATCCATACCGCACGGAACGGTGATGCCCGGAAGGCCGGCGAGGTTGACGGATACTGTGTAAATATCGCCCAGATACATCTGCAGCGGATCGGAAAGCGATTCCCCGAGACGCGGTGCGGTCGATGGTGCTGCCGGGCTTAAAATCATATCGTATTTTTCAAATGCGCGGTCAAATTCCTGTTTAATCAGGGCTTTCGTGCGCAGTGCTTTCAGATAATACGCATCGTAGTAACCGGAGCTTAAGACGAAGCTTCCCAGCATAATCCGTCGTTTCACCTCCGG
>OLGB01002722.1_pt1 | contig 18024 bp, 12 predicted proteins | sample 1605691 | NCBI WGS metagenome assembly OLGB01 (sample SAMEA3888925, study PRJEB22519) | human gut metagenome | biome: human gut; feature: human-associated habitat; material: faeces | place: Denmark | collected 2010 | reverse complement strand
CTTGGGTTTCCCGCGCACACCCTTCCTTACCGTCGCGGAGAATTTACCACTTTATTGACAGTCTAAATTTTACAGAAGAGACGATCAGTTTACGGTTGCAATTCCAACGGCGGTTGCTTATAATGCTGATTGTAGCAATAAGACCCGCTGATTATGGAGGAAGCGCGTATGGCAGTAAAACTGGAATTGTACCGGGTGTTCAAGGAGGTCGCGGAGACCGGCAACATCTCGGCAGCGGCAAAGAATTTGTATATTTCCCAATCGGCGGTGAGCCAATCTATTAAACAGCTGGAAACAGCCCTGCAGGCCCGGCTGTTTGCCCGCTCCCCCCGGGGCGTGACGCTGACGGGAGAGGGCCAGATGCTCTATCAGTATGTCCGCAACGCCTTGGGCCTGCTGGCCACCGGTGAGGACAAGCTCTCTCAGGCCCAGCAGCTGCTGTTGGGTACCCTGACCATCGGCGCCAGTGACACGGTGACGGGGCAGTTCCTGACGCCGTATCTGGACGAATTTCACCACCAGCACCCCGGCATCCGGCTGAAGATCGTCTCCGGCCGCAGCGCCAAGGTGGTGAGCATGCTTCGCTCCGGGGCGGTGGACATCGCCTTTGCCTCCTCTCCCAAGGACAGCACGCTGGAGACCTGGCCCTGCTTTACCACCCATTCCGTGTTCGTGGCGGGGAAGAATTACCACTGCGATTTCGACAAGATCTACACCCGGCAGGAGATGGCGGAATTCCCCCTGATCCTGCTGGAGCGGAAGGCCAGCTCCCGGGTCTTTCTGGAGCAGGAGTTTTTGAAGGCCGGCGTTACCTTGACCCCGGAGATCGAGCTGTCCTCCCGGCAGCTTTTAGTGACGCTGGCGGGGATCGGTCTGGGCGTGGCGGGCGTGACGCTGGAATTCGTCCGGAAGGATCTGGAAAGCGGCGATATCCGCCTGCTGAAAACGGACTTCACGATCCCGGAGCGCAGCGTGGATATGTGTACCTTGAAGGAAGTTCCTCCCACGGCCGCGGCTACCGCCTTTATGGAAATGGTGCGGAGGGGCATGTGAGACATGGAGACCTTTCTCTTTCTGTTTGAAATGCTGGGCACCATCGCCTTCGCCGCCTCCGGCGCGGTGCTGGGGGTCCGGAAGGGACTGGATGTGTTCGGCGTCTGTATCCTTGGCCTGACCACCGCCTGCGGCGGCGGTATGGTGCGGGATGTGCTGCTGGGCAACACGCCCCCGGCGGCGTTTCAGAATCCGACGGCCTCCGCGGTGGCGGTAGTTACCTCGCTGATCATGTTTCTCTCCGGCGTGCGGCACCTGCTGATGGGCAACCAGCGGCGGTATGATCTATTTATGCTGCTGATGGACAGCGCGGGCCTGGGCATCTTCACGGTCATGGGCGTCCGCGTGGTATGGAACTGCGTGGAAGCGCCGTCCCTGTACCTGCTGGTGTTCGTCGGCGTACTCACCGGCGTGGGCGGCGGGCTGCTGCGGGATGTGATGGCCGGAGATATGCCCTATATTTTCGTGAAGCATATTTACGCCTGCGCCTCTCTCGTCGGCGCGGTGATCTGCGGGGTGCTGCGGCAGCCGGCAGGGGAGATGACGGCCATGCTGGTCGGTGCGGCGGCGGTGTTTGCCATCCGGTGTCTGTCGGCCCACTACCGGTGGAATCTGCCCCATCCCAACGCCTGAAAAAACGGCGAAACTTCCCGGATATGGCGCGAATTTCCTGTGAAAATCGACAGGATGCGCCCCTTGACAATCCAAAAGAGCCGTGCTATCATAATTCCATTCTGAAAAAAGGCTTGGAAAAGGACGCTGTCCGGGAAGAACTTCAGAGAGACGCTGTCATGGGCTGAAAGCAGCGTCAGTCAGAACCGGAACAGTCACCGCCTTGGAGCTGCCCGCCGATATGTAGGCCGGGACGGGACCTCCCGTTACAGAGGACACGAGCGGCGCTCCTTTGGGAGCGCAAGCAGGGTGGAACCGTGGAATACGTTTGTTCGTATCTCACCCCTGATTTTTCGTCAGGGGTGGGATTTTTTTCACCCCTCGGACAAGGAGGAAACGTCATGAGCGAGGAAAACATCTACACCTTTGAAAACCCCGAATACCGGAAAACCTACTGGCACACCTGCTCCCACGTCCTGGCCCAGGCCATGAAGCGCCTGCACCCGGAGGTGAAGCTGGCCATCGGTCCCAGCATTGAAAACGGCTTCTACTATGACTTCGACACCCCCCGGCCCTTCACCCCCGAGGATCTGGAGGCTCTGGAGGCCGAGATGCGCAAGATCTGCAAGGAGAAGCTGAAGCTGGAGCGGTTCGAGCTGCCCCGGGAAGAGGCCGTGAAGTTCATGGAGGAGAAGGAAGAGCCCTACAAGGTGGAGCTCATCAACGACCTGCCCGCCGACGCCGTCATCTCCTTCTACAAGCAGGGCGAGTTCACGGACCTGTGCGCCGGTCCCCACCTGGACTCCACCGGCCGCATCAAGGGCAACGCCATCAAGCTCACCAGCGCCACCGGCGCCTACTGGCGGGGCGACTCCAACCGCAAGATGCTCCAGCGCATCTACGGCGTGGCCTTCCCCAAGAAGGACGAGCTGGACGCCTACCTCCAGCAGCAGGCCGAGGCCCTCAAGCGGGACCACAACAAGCTGGGCCGGGAGCTGGAGTACTTCACCACCGTGGACGTGATCGGCCAGGGCCTGCCCGTGCTGCTGCCCAAGGGCGCCCGGGTGGTCCAGCTGATGCAGCGCTGGATCGAGGACACCGAGCAAAAGCGCGGCTACCTCCTGACCAAGACCCCCCTCATGGCCAAGCGGGACCTCTACAAGATCTCCGGCCACTGGGACCACTACCTGGACGGCATGTTCATCCTGGGCGACCCCTATGATGAGACCAAGGAGTGCTTCGCCCTGCGTCCCATGACCTGCCCCTTCCAGTATCAGGTGTTCCTCAACCGCCAGCGGTCCTACCGGGACCTGCCCATGCGGCTGGGCGAGACGTCCACGCTGTTCCGCAACGAGGACTCCGGCGAGATGCACGGCCTCATCCGCGTCCGCCAGTTCACCATCTCCGAGGGCCATCTGATCCTCCGCCCCGACCAGCTGGAGGAGGAGTTCAAGGGCTGCCTGGACCTGGCCAAGTACTGCCTGGGCACCCTGGGCCTGCTGGACAAGTGCACCTTCCGCTTCTCCCAGTGGGATCCCGCCAACCCCAACAACAAGTACGAGGGCACCGCGGAGCAGTGGGAGCACGCCCAGTCCGTCATGGCCCAGATCCTCAAGGACCTGGACGTGGAGTACACCGTGGGCATCGACGAGGCCGCCTTCTACGGTCCCAAGCTGGACATCCAGTACAAGAACGTCTACGGCAAGGAGGATACCCTGGTCACCATCCAGATCGATATGCTCCTGGCCGAGAAGTTCGGCATGTACTATATCGATGAAAACGGCGAGAAGGCCCTGCCCTATATCATCCACCGCACCTCCATGGGCTGCTACGAGCGGACCCTGGCCTACCTGATCGAGGAGTACGCCGGCGCCCTGCCCACGTGGCTTGCCCCCGAGCAGGTCCGCTTCCTGCCCGTCACCGACCGGGCCGCCGACTACTGCGCGGACCTGTCCCGGAAGCTGGGTGACATGGGCTTCCGCTCCGAGGTGGACTACCGCAACGAGAAGATCGGCCGCAAGATCCGGGACGCCCAGATGGACAAGGTCCCCTATATGCTGGTCATCGGCGACCGGGATATGGAGAACGGCACTGTCTCTCCCCGCCACCGCGCCGACGGCGACCTGGGCGCCATGTCCTTCGAGGACTTTGCGGCCCAGCTGCGGGAAGTGGTGGACACCAAGGCCAAGCGCTGAGCCCCGCCCGTCACAGAGAACATTTGGAAAAGGCCGCCCGACGGGCGGCCTTTTCTGGAAAACAGGGAAAATGACCGTTGATGGCGGACATTAGTCCTGCTGAAATAGACAAAATCTGAAGTAATCTTACGCAAAAAAACTGGATGCTTTTCTGAAAATCATTTCCTCCGCCGCGAAGGCGTTGCCACGGCCGCGGCGGGGGAGTATACTCATACAAGAGAAACGATACCCGCCGGGGCCTGTCCCAAAAGGACGGAGGCGCCCGGGGGAAAGGAGGAACCGGCCATGAGCCAAGAATTCAAGAAAGTTCTGGTAGCCAACCGGGGCGAGATCGCCATGCGGATCTTCCGGGCCTGCCACGACCTGGGGCTCCAGACCATCGCCATCTACTCCAATGAGGACATGTACAGCGTGTTCCGCACCGCCGCCGACGAGTCCTATCTGATCGGCAAGAATCTCAGCCCTCTGGGGGCCTATCTGGACATTCCCCGGATCATCGCCCTGGCTAAGAAGCACGGGGCCGACGCCATCCACCCCGGCTACGGCTTTTTGTCGGAGAACGGCGACTTCGCCCGGGCCTGCGAGGAGGCCGGCATCAAGTTCATCGGTCCCTCTTCCCGCGTGCTGGACCTGATGGGCGACAAGCTCTCCGCCAAGCAGATCGCCGTGGAGTGCGGCGTGCCCACCACCCCGGGCACCACCGAGCCCCTCCAGAGCCGCCAGGCCGCTCAGAAGCTGGCTATGGAGTTCGGCTTCCCCGTGATTTTGAAGGCGGCCGCCGGCGGCGGCGGCCGGGGCATGCGCCGGTGCGACACCGTGGAGGAAGTGGGCGTCAACTTCGACCTGGTGAAGGCCGAGGCCAAGAAGGCCTTCGGCAACGACGACATCTTCATGGAGAAGTTCCTGGTGGAGCCCAAGCACATCGAGGTCCAGGTCCTGGGCGACGAGCAGGGCAACGTGGTGCACCTGTTCGAGCGGGACTGCTCCCTCCAGCGCCGCTACCAGAAGGTGGTGGAGTTCACCCCCGCCTTCTCTGTGGACAAGAAGATCCGCCAGGCCCTGTACGAGGACGCGGTGAAGATCGCCAAGCACGTGGGCTATGTCAACGCCGGTACCCTGGAGTTCCTGGTGGACAAGGAGGGCCATCACTACTTCATTGAGATGAATCCCCGGATCCAGGTGGAGCACACCGTCACCGAGATGGTCACCGGCGTGGACCTGGTCCGTTCCCAGATCCTCATTGCCGAAGGCTGCCCCCTCAGCGATCCCCGCATCGGCATCAGGAAGCAGAGCGACCTCCACGTCAACGGCTACGCCATCCAGTGCCGCGTGACCACCGAGGACCCGGCCAACAACTTCGCCCCCGACACCGGCCGCATCACGGCCTACCGCTCCGCCGGCGGCTTCGGCATCCGCCTGGACGGCGGCAACGCCTACACCGGCGCGGTGATCTCTCCCTACTACGACTCCCTGCTGGTGAAGATCACCACCTGGGACAACACCTTCGAGGGCGTGTGCCGCAAGGCCGCCCGGGCCATCAACGAGGTCCACGTCCGGGGCGTCAAGACCAATATCGCCTTCATCACCAATATCCTCAAGAACCCGGCCTTCATCGCCGGTCAGTGCCATACCAAGTTCATCGACGAGACGCCGGAGCTGTTCCAGCTGGACGAGAGCCAGGACCGCGCCACCAAGATGCTCAAGTATATCGGCAACATCGTGGTCAAGGAGCAGGGCGAGCACAAGCTCTATGACGAGTGCCGCTTCCCGCCGGTGACGGGCAACCGGCCCGACGGGCTCAAGCAGATGCTGGACGCCAAGGGCCCCAAGGCCGTGGCCGACTGGGTGAAGGACCAGAAGAAGCTGCTGATCTGCGACACCACCTGCCGCGACGCCCACCAGTCCCTGCTGGCCACCCGGGTCCGCAGCCGCGACATCCTCAAGGGCATGGAGGGCACCAGCGAGATCCTGGCGGACGCCTTCTCCCTGGAGTGCTGGGGCGGCGCCACCTTCGACGTGGCGTACCGCTTCCTCCACGAGTCCCCCTGGGAGCGGCTGGACATGATCCGGGAGAAGGCCCCCAACCTGCTGCTGCAGATGCTGCTGCGGGGCGCCAACGCCGTGGGCTACACCAACTACCCCGACAACGTCATCCGGGAGTTCATCAAGGAGGCCGCCCGCTCCGGCATCGACGTGTTCCGGATCTTCGACTCCCTGAACTGGATCCCCGGTATGGAAGTGGCCATGGATGAGGTCCTCAAGCAGGATAAGATCTGCCAGGCCACCATCTGCTACACCGGCGACATCCTGGATCCCAAGCGGGACAAATACCCTCTGAAATACTACGTGGATCTGGCCAAGGAACTGGAGAAGCGGGGCGCCCACATGCTGGCCATCAAGGATATGTCCGGCGTGCTCAAGCCCTATGCCGCCAAGAAGCTGGTCTCCACCCTCAAGCAGGAGATCGGCATCCCCATCCAGCTCCACACCCACGACACCTCCGGCAACCAGGTGGCCGCCTATCTGCTGGCGGCGGAGGCCGGCGTGGACGTGGTGGACTGCGCCATCTCCTCCATGGCCGGCATGACCAGCCAGCCCTCTCTCAACGCCGTGGTGGCGGCCCTTCAGGGCACCGAGCGGGACACGGGCCTGGATCTGGACCGGCTGCAGCTGCTGACCGACTACTGGGAGGACGTGCGCAAGCGCTACGACTCCTTTGAGGGCGGCCTCACCTGCAACAACGCCGACATCTACCGCTATGAGATCCCCGGCGGCCAGTACACCAACCTCAAGCCCCAGGTGGAGTCCCTGGGCCTGGGCAGCCGCTTCATGGAGGTCAAGGAGAATTACCGCAAGGTCAACGAGATGCTGGGCGACATCGTGAAGGTGACGCCCTCTTCCAAGATGGTGGGCGACCTGGCCATCTTCATGACCCAGAACCATCTGACGCCGGAGAACATCGTGGAGAAGGGCGAGGGCCTGGCCTTCCCGGACAGCGCCGTCAGCTACTTCTCCGGCATGATGGGCCAGCCCGCCGGCGGCTTCCCCAAGGATCTCCAGCGGGTGGTCCTCAAGGGCAAGTCGGCCATCACCTGCCGGCCCGGCGAGCTGCTGCCGCCGGTGGACTTCGAGGCCAAGAAGCGGGAGATGGCCTCCTTCGACCCCGATCCCACCTGGCGGGCCGTGCTGAGCTACTGCCTGTATCCCAAGGTGGTGGAGGACTTCGTCAAGAACCAGAAGGAGTACGGCTATATCATGCGGCTGGGCAGCCACGTGTTCTTCCACGGCCTGGCCGTGGGCGAGACCAACAAGGTCAACATCGCCGACGGCAAGACCCTGGTCATCAAGTACCTGGGCCTGGGCGAGGTGGACAAGGAGGGCATGCGCACCGTCAGCTTCGAGCTCAACGGCATCCGCCGGGATGTGCAGGTGCCCGACGAGGCGGCCCAGAAGAACATCGTCAAGGTCCCCATGGCGGACCCCGAGGACAAGAGCCAGGTGGGCGCCTCCATCCCCGGCGCGGTCAGCAAGATCAGCGTCAAGGTGGGCGACACCGTGGAGAAAAACCAGACCCTCATCACCATCGAGGCCATGAAGATGGAGACCGCCATCACCGCCCGCATGGGCGGCGTGGTGGAGAGTATTTTGATCCACGAGGGCGACACCGTCAAGGGCGGCCAGCTGCTGCTGACCATCCGCTGAGGATAGCCTGCCGGGGCCGGTTCCTTCTTTGGGAGGGAGCCGGCCCCTCCGCATTTCCGCCGGAGGGGAGCGGATTTGCAGGATATCTGTCATATTCCAGAGACTGGAAAGGAAAAGTGAAACCCGACTGACATCAACTTGCAAAAAAGTGGGATATTCATAAAAAAAGACTTGAAAAATGACGGCAAGTGGGATATGATATGCAAGTATTCAATAGAACCCGGCAAAATATGAAAAGGGAAAGAGGAACCATGATGAAGAAGTATTTATCTTTGCTGCTGGCCGTCCTCATGACGGCTTCTCTGCTTGCCGGCTGCGGCGGCGATACCGCCAGCGACGATACCGCTGCTGATGACACCGCTTCCGCCGAGACCGGCGATACCGCCGCTTCCACCGGCTCCGGCGTGGAGCTGAAGTTCACCACCGGCGGCGACCAGGGCACCTATTATGGCTTCGGCACCGTGCTGGCCCAGTATGTCACCAGCAACACCGGCTCCAAGGTCACTGCCGTGGTCTCCAACGGCTCTCAGGACAACATTGAGCAGATGGACCTGAACACTGCCCAGCTGGGCTTCGTCCAGTCCGACGTCATGAGCTACGCCTATAACGGCGAGCGCCTGTTCGAGGGTATGGCGGTGGAGAACTTCTCCACCGTGGCCGCTCTGTATATGGAGCAGGTCCAGATCGTCACCTGCGATCCCTCCATCCAGTCTGTGGCTGACCTGAAGGGCAAGAACGTATCCATCGGCGCCTCCGGCTCCGGCGTGTACTACAACGCTCTGGACGTGCTGGCCGCCTATGGCCTGACTGAGCAGGACATCAACCCCACCTTCCAGGACTTCGGCAACAGCGTGGACGCCCTGCAGGACGGCAAGATCGACGCCGCCTTTGTGGTGGCCGGCGCTCCCACCGTGGCCGTGACCTCCCTGGCCACCGCCAAGGACGTGTATCTGGTCAGCCTGGACGACGAGCACATCGAGGCTCTGAAGGCCGAGTGCCCCTACTATGAGAAGTACGTGATCCCCGAGGGGACCTATGAGGGTGTCGCCGAGACCACCACTGTGGCCGTGGGCGCCGTGGTCATCGCCCGGGACGACGTGGCTGAGGACGACGTGTACAACTTCGTCTCCGCCATCTTCGAGAACGCCGACTCCCTGGCCCACGACAAGGCCGGCGAGCTGAATCTGGAGTTTGCCTCCTCCGGCACCGCCGTGCCCTATCATCCCGGCGCCGCCAAGTACTTCGCCGAGAAGGGCATCGAAGTTCCCACCAAGTAAGGGGCAGCTGAATCTGTACCATCCGGAAACTACGGCGGAGGATCTCCGCCGTAGTTTCCGCGGTATAAAGGGCTGTTAAGGCCCTGACAAGAGATGTTCAAGATATTCCAAAGTGAGGGGGAGCCCCCATGGGCCTATTCAAGAAAAAAGCGACTCAGGAGCCGGTGCTGCCGGTAAATGAGGTACACGACGATTCCACCGGCACCGCCGCCGACGTGGAAGCCGTCATGAAAAAATACGACCGGGAGTCCAACACCCGGGTGTGGGAGGGCGCGCCCAAGGTTGCGATCAGCATTCTGATGGCCGCGTTCTCTCTGTACTGCATCATCGACACGGTCTTTCTCACCACCCTGACGGAAATCCGTCTGCCGGTGTTTGTGGGACTGGTGCTGCTGCTGGGCTTTTTGACCTTTCCCGCCCGGAAGGGCGACGACCGGGTCAACCACCTGCCTTGGTATGATGTGCTGCTGATCGTCTGCGGTTCCGGCGCCTACTTCTTCTATGCCGCCAACGCCATGACAGTCATCCAGCTGTCCAGCCGCATCATGAAGGAACCCCTGTACATGGTGATCGGCTTCATCGGCATCATTGCCCTGATTGAGCTGTGCCGCCGCTGTGTGGGCATTCCCATTTTGTGCGTGGCCGGCGTGCTGCTGGTGTATACCTTCGTCAACCTCATGGGCACCCGGGCGCTGACGGCGGATCAGCTGGCGCTGACGCTGTCCCAGGTGATCCGCACCATGTTCTATACCACCAACGGCATCTTCGGCGGACCCATCAGCGTGTGCGCCAAGTTCATCGTGGTGTTCATCATCTTCGGCGCGTTCCTGGAGCGCACCGGCATCGCCAACTTCTTCATCAGCTTTGCCAACCGTCTGGCTGGCTGGTCCAGCGGCGGCCCGGCGAAGGTGGCTGTTATCAGCTCCGCCCTGTGCGGCATGGTGTCCGGCTCCTCCGTGGGCAACACCGTCACCACCGGTTCCGTTACCATTCCCATGATGAAAAAGACCGGCTACAAGGGCGAGTTCGCCGGCGCAGTGGAGGCCGCCGCCTCCACCGGCGGCCAGATCATGCCGCCCATTATGGGCGCCGCCGCCTTCCTGATGGCGGAGTTCACCGGTGAGCCTTACAGCCAGATCGCTGTCCGGGCCATCCTGCCCGCCGTACTGTACTTTACCGGCATTTACATCGCCGTCCATCTGGAGGCTAAAAAGCTGGGCCTCCAGGGCATTCCCCGGGACCAGCTGCCAAGGCTTGGGCACCTGATGAAGCGCATCTACCTGCTCTTCCCCCTGGTGCTGCTGGTGGCTCTGGTCTCCACCAACACCTACACCATGGCTTACTCTGCCGCCCTGGCCATCGTGGCCACCATCGTGGTGAGCCTGCCGGACATCATTCTGGACGGTATCCATGCCGGCGGCGCGCGCCGCTCCGGCCTGGACCTTGGCCGCATGGTATTCGGCGCCCTGGAGGGCGGCGCCAAGGGCTCCATCACCGTGGCCGTGGCCTGCGGCATGGCCGGCGTCATCTCCGGCTGCATCACGGTGACGGGCCTGGCCTCCAAGCTGCTCAGCGCCATCGTCTCTGTGGCCGGCGGCCATATGATGGTCGCCCTGGTGCTGACTATGCTGTGCTGCATCGTGCTGGGTATGGGCGTGCCCACCACCGCCAACTACTGCATCATGGCGGCCACCTGCGCCCCCATCCTGATGGATCCCTCCATCGGCGTGACCATGATGGCGGCCCACTTCTTCGTGTTCTACTTCGGCATCGTGGCGGACATCACCCCGCCTGTGGCCCTGGCGGCCTATGCCGGCAGCGCCATCGCCAAGGCCGATCCCATGAAGACCGGCGTCAACGCCACCAAGCTGGCCATTGCCGCCTTCATCGTGCCCTACATCTTTGCCCTCAGTCCCCAGATGCTCTTTATCGATGTGGACAGCGCCTTCCAGGTGGTCCAGATCTGCATCAGCGCGCTGCTGGGTATCTTCGGTGTGGCTGCCGCCTTCAACGGTTTCCTCTACCGGCATATCCCGCTGGTGCTGAGGGTGGTCATCGCCGCCGGCGGACTGTGCATGCTGGTCCCCGGTACCTGGAGCGATATCGTGGGCTTCCTGCTGGTGGCGGGTGTGGTGCTGTATCAGCGCTTCTCCGCCCGGCGCCTGACCGCGGCCTGAGTGACTGCTCCCCCTGTGCCGCTGAAAGAGGCCGCTTCCCGAACAGGAGGCGGCCTCTTTTTTACTTGCGTAATTTTGCGATTTCTCACAGCTGTTTTTTGCTGCTTTTGGCCGTATCTGATCGCTTCTTGCGCTTCTGAGACGGGGATTGCAGGCGGCCGTCATTTGTAACTGTTTTGTTGTTGCTTTGCAGCGCTTAGTGTACTAGTATGAGCAATACAGTTACTATGTGAAATCACGTTTCGACGAAAAGGAGAACGAGTCATGGCTGAAGTCAAGGACCTGGAACAGCTGCCGGAGACTGCACCGGAGCAGGCACAGGAGGCTCCCCAGACCCCGGCGGTGCCGCTGAAGGAGCGGTGGCGGGCGATGCCCCGGAAAAAACGCCGCCGGATCATCCGGTGGACCGCGATCTTGCTGGTGCTGGCCATTCTGGCGGCGATCTTGCTCAAGGTGTTCGGCGGAAAGGGCGGCGACGCCCAGGTAGTGACCGATGTGGTCCAGTACGGCTCCATTACCTCCGTGGTGGAAAACAGCGGCCTCACCAAGGCCAAGAGCAGCGAGACCATCACCCTGACCACCACCGGTACGGTAATGGACGTGCTGGTGGCGGAGGGCGAGAAGGTCACCGCCGGCACGCCGCTGTTCGTGGTGGAATCCCCGGCGGCGGAGACTGCTGTCCAGAAGGCCCGCAGCAATGTGGAGGGCTATGAAAAGCAGCTTGCCCAGGCCCAGAAGGACCTGGCCGGTCTGAATTTCAGCGCCCCCTTTGCCGGAAAGATCATGCTGAAGGATGAGCACCCGGATCTGCAGGTGGGCGATGAGGTGGCCAAGGGTGCCGCCGTGGCGGAGCTCAACGACGATACCAGGCTGCGCCTGGAGCAGTATTACAGCTATGCCTATGCCGGAGACCTGTATGTGGGTCAGTCGGTGAACGTGTCCATCCCGGCGCTGATGACCTCCATCCCCGGCACCGTGGAGGCGGTCCACATGGTCAGCCGCATCACGCCGGAGGGCTCCAAGCTGTTCTCTGCGGAGATCGTGGTGAACAACGAGGGCTCCCTGACGGCTGAGATGGCGGCCTCCGCCACCGTCACTGTGGGCGGCGAGACCGTGTATCCCTACGAGCCGGGCAAGCTGGAGTACTACCGCTCCACCACCCTGACCACCACCGTGGGCGGCACCGTGCTGGCCAACAACCTGGTGAACTACCTCCAGGTCTCCGCCGGTCAGGTGCTGCTGCAGATTGACGCGCAGCAGAGCGAGAGTGAGCTGTTCACCATCCAGCAGAACCTGGAGACCGCCAAGGCGGATCTGGAGGCGGCAGAGAAGAACCTGGCCAACTGCAAGGCCACCGCCCCCATTGACGGTATGGTGATCGGACTGACCATGCAGCCCGGCGACGAGATCGCCGCCAACACCGCCGTGGTCACCATTTCCGATACCTCCGCTATCCTGGTCAGCGCCAACGTGGATGAGCGGAACATCAGTTACATCAAGCCCGGCATGCCGGTGGAGCTGGACCAGTGGGGCACCCCGGCCTTCGGTACGGTGGAGACCGTCAGCCTGTCCTCCACGGTCAACAACGGCGTGGCTACCTATCCCATCACCATCTCTGTGGACAACAGCGAGGGGACCATCCAGGTCAACAGCTACATCAATTTCAAGATCACAGCCAGCGAGAACGACAACTGCCTGGTGCTGCCGCTCCAGTGTGTCCGAAAGATCTCCCAGGAGGACGGGACCACCGTGGATGTGGTGTTCGTCAAGGGGAGCCGGCCGGAAAACGCCATCGAGACGCCCATGCTGGAAGAGGAGATTCCCAGCGGCTTCTGGGCGGTGCCGGTGGAGATCGGCATCTCCGACAACAGCAATGTGGAGATCAAGTCCGGCGTGGAGGAGGGGACCGAGGTCTTTACCCAGATCCAGTCCATCCAGGCCTATGGTTGATGCCATGGAGAAACATCTGATCGAACTGCGGGACGTCTATAAGATCTACGGCGAGGGCCTGGAGAGCGAGGTCCGCGCTTTGGACGGCGTTTCCCTGACCATTGACCGGGGGGAGTTCGTGGCCATCGTGGGCCAGTCCGGCTCCGGCAAGTCCACCATGATGAACGTGCTGGGCTGCCTGGACGTCCCCACCCGGGGTGACTACCTTCTGGACGGTACCGACGTCCGGGAACTGACGGACAAGGAGCTCTCCCATATCCGCAACAAGCAGATCGGCTTCATCTTCCAGCAGTATAATCTGATTCAGGATCTGACGGTGCTGGAGAATGTGGAGCTGCCGCTGATCTACCAGGGGATCCGGGTGGACGACCGGTACGACCTGGCTACAGAGGCCCTGGCCCGCGTGGGACTGGCAGGCCGGATGAAGCACCGGCCCACGGAGATGTCCGGCGGCCAGCAGCAGCGAGTGGCGATTGCCCGGGCCATTGCCGCCAAGCCCCCCATCATCATGGCCGACGAGCCCACCGGCGCGTTGGATTCCCGCACAGGCCATGAAGTGCTGGAATTCCTCCAGCAGCTCAACCGGGAGGGGACCACGGTGATCCTCATTACCCATGACAACGGCATTGCCGCCACCGCCCGCCGCTGCGTGCGGCTTCAGGACGGGAAGGTGGTGGAGGACCGGCAGCAGGAGGTGGACTGGTTTTGAATATCCGACAGGCCATGAAAATGGCGTGGAAGTCCATCTGGGGCAAGAAAGGCCGGTCCTTTCTGACCATGCTGGGCATCATCATCGGCATCGCGGCGGTCATGACCATTGTCTCCGCCATCAACGGCTACACCACCAAGACCATGGAGCAGTATGCCGCCATGGGCAGCAACAAGCTGACGGTCTATATCTGGAACTATCTCTATGATGAGAAGGGCAACAGCCTGGGCAAGGATTACTTCCCGGCTCTGTATGACTATTGCAGTACCATCAAGGAGTATGTGGTGGGCGTGACGCCCCAGGCAAACTGCGAAGCCACGGTGGTGTACGGCACCAAGAGCTCTGCCAATATGCAGTACAATTACGATGACAAGGGCAACCCCATAGGCGATTTTCCCCCCAGCATCTACTATGTCAGTGATCAGTACAGCATCTGCAACAATCTGACGGTCACCAAGGGGCGGGACCTGAGCATGCTGGATTGCCAGCGCTATAACCAGGTCTGTGTCCTGGGCGCCACGGCGGCCAAGGCGTTTTTTGACGGCGTGGATCCCGTGGGCAAGGAAATGCAGTTCAACGGGCAGAGCTTTGAGGTCATCGGCGTCTATGGCAGCCGTGTGGGCAAGGACAATCCCAACGGCCAGAACATGGACAATTTCATCCTTGTGCCCTATACCGCCCGGCGGGTCCTGGGCGGCGCGGCTCCGGAGCAGTTCATCGTCAAGGCCCGGGACAGCGCCTCCATGATTGAGGCCAGCACCCGGATCGGCGGTTTTCTGAAGGGCCTGGTGGATCCCGCCAGCGGCGGGTTCAACGTGGACAAGGAGAACTCCTGGCAGGACTACCAGAACCAGCAGATGGGCATGATCTCCATGATCCTGGGCGGCATCGCCGCCATCAGCCTGCTGGTGGGCGGCATCGGCATCATGAACATCATGCTGGTCACCGTCACCGAGCGGACGCGGGAGATCGGCATTCGCCGGGCCATCGGCGCCGAGCGGGCCTCCATCATCACCCAGTTCCTGATCGAGGCGGCTATGCTCTGCGGCATCGGCGGCGTTTTCGGTATCCTGGTGGGCACCGGCGGCAGTCTGCTGGTGGGTCGGCTGATGTTTAAGATGACCATTTTCCCGGCAGTGTGGATCACGCTCTGCGCGTTTACGCTGTCGGTGGCGCTGGGAATTCTGTTTGGCATTTATCCGGCCGTCAAGGCATCCAAACTTCAGCCGGTGGAAGCCCTGCGGGCGGAATGAGAGGGAGATCAACATGAAAAAACGACTTGTGACTTGTTTGCTGGCGATCTGCATGGTCCTGTCGCTGCTGCCGGTGTCCGCCGGCGCGGCGGCAAAGGACACCGTCACCTTTTCGGATGTGGGGGACCGGAATACCGCTGTGGCGGTGGAGTCCCTGCGCCTTCTGGGCGTGCTGGACGGCTATGGAGACGGCACCTTCCGGCCCGGCACCATCCTGACCCGGGCCCAGTTCTGCAAAATGGCGGTCTACGCCATGAACGGCTCTGAGGAGCTGGGGCGCTACCGCACCGTCACGGTGTTCCCGGACGTGAAGCCCTCCCACTGGGCCGCCGCCTACATCAACATGGCGGCTAAGGGCAAGGGGATCATCTCCGGCTATGTGGACGGCCAGTTCCACCCGGACCGCACCGTCACTGTGGGCCATGCGGTGACCATCCTGCTGCGGATGCTGGGCTACAAGGATGAAAACATCGGCGGCGTCTGGCCCGACAGCTATATGGCAGAGGCTGCCGTCATCGGACTGACCGACGGCGTGGGCACCGACGCCAGTGCCGGTCTCACCCGCGGTCAGGCGGCCCGGCTGTTTTTGAACCTGCTCCGGGCAGATATGCGGGAGGGCGGCTCCTATGTCACCGTCGGCATGAAGTGCGCGGTGGTGGAGAACGCCATGCTGGTCTCCTCCCGGGCCACCGGGGCGGACGGCCGGGAGAACGCGCTGCAGCTGGCCAACGGCACGGTATATCCCATGGCCAGCGGCAAGACCTCCAACGGCATGCTGGACGGCTCCAAGGGCACCCTGGTGCTCAACGACCAGGGCCAGGCCATGACCTTTGTGCCTGACAGCGTGGGCTCTCAGAAGACCATCACCCTGGCTTCCGCCAAGGCAACGGAGATCACCGACACCTTCGGTGTCACCTATCCCGTCAGCGGCGACGTGTCCGCCTACTACCAGGGTTCTCAGCAGTCCTGGAGCGGTGTGTACGCCTGGCTGAATCCCGGCACCTCCCTGACGCTGTACCTCAACACCGCCGGCAAGGTGGAATACGTGTTTGTGGGCGGCGGCACCAGTTCCAGCGCGGCCATCATCGTCTATGAAAAGGGTTCCACCAAGGGCTTTGATTCCCTGGCGGGCACCACCACGTACAAGATCTTCAAAAACGGCATGGAAGTGACGGCGGGCGATATGCGGCCTTACGATGTGGCCACCTATTCCAGCAGTACCAACTCCATCCGGGTGTGCGATACCAGGATCACGGCCTATTACCGCAGCTGCTATCCCAACGCTCAGGAGCCCACCACCATCACGATCTTCGAGGATACGGAGCTGAAGGTGCTGCCCACCGCCAGAGAGACCCTGTCCGACTTCAAGCCCGGTGACCAGATCACCGTGCTGCTGACCGAGGACAATCAGGTGGCCGGCGCGGTCAAGGCCGGCAGCGGCAACGTCCAGGGCAACGCCGTGGGTATCGCCAAGAGCGTCTCCTCCGGCTCCGCCGAGGTGAATCTCCTGTGCGGCCTCACTGTCAAGGGCACCTCCAGCCTCACCGGCACTGACGCTGAGCGTCTGTCCGGCCAGATGGTCCGTGTGTCCTCCGGCGCCAAGGGCGCGCTGAATCTGACGCAGCTGACCGGCGGCGTCAGCGGCGGACTGGATGTGGCGGCCCGGAAGCTGGGCAGCAAGGATCTGGCGGACAACGTCATGATCTTTGAAAACGCCCCCGAGGGCATGCGCAGCGTCAGCCTGTCCGATCTGAACATCGGCACCATCCCGGCGTCCGACATCGGCTATGCCCGCACCAACTGGAGAGGCGACGTGGATCTGATCATTCTGGGCTCCGCCGTGGGCAGCACGTATATCTACGGTATCGCCAAGTATGAGCGGGGAGACCTGATCTCCGGCGCTGACGGCAGCTATTACGCTCCCGGCAAGCTGACGATCCTCCAGGGCAACGGCAAGAGCTTCGGTCCCATCGAGACCGGCTATGTGGTCACCACCGGTGAGTGCATCGGCATCACTGTGACCGGCACCGGCTCCAACCAGCACATTGCCAGCCTGGTCCGGCTCACGGCGCTCAAAGACGTTCCCAACAGCGCCTGGAGCGGCTCCGGCGCGGTGACGGTGGGCTGGTCGGCGTAGGGGTCGCCCTCTGCCTCCGGTGCAGCGGCCAGAAAATCCAGCAGCTGGGGCTTTTCGGCGGCGTCCGGTGCTGTAGCCGTCTCTTCGAGAGCGGGCTGTGCCTCGGCCTGCTTTGCGGCCAGAGCATCCGTCTCCTTCTGCACAGCGGCAATGACGTCCTCGCCGAGCTTTGCGGCGCTGCCGTCGAACATACTGCCCGTTTCCTTCAGGCGGCGGGCAGTCTCGCTGGCCGCGTCGATGTCAAAGACCTCGGCCTTCGGCTTCTTTTTCGCGGCCATCTCTGCCTTCTGCAGGTCGAGGATGACCTGCTCAGGGTCGGAGGCGGCGTCCACTGTGGTGGTATAACCGGGTTTGCGTCTGCCAAACAGCATGATAGTTCCTCTCGTTTCTGTGAATTACTGGGCTGCAGTCTCCTCAGCGGGAGTCTGGTCGTAGATGCCGCGTGCTTCCAGATCGTCGGCCATGTCGCCGAGGTCGAACTTCTCCAGCGTCTCGCGGGTAGGCACACCGGTGGTCTTGTCCCAGCCGAAGATGTCATAGAACAGGTCTTTTGCCTTCTCCATGTCGGCGCGGTCCAGCTTGGTGGTGCCTTCCTCGAATGCCTTGAAGTCGGGTTCCTTGTCGAAGACCCAGTCGCAGATGGCGTCGTGCTCCTGACGGAGGTTTGCGCTGCCGCAGTTCTTCTGGAAGCTGATGGCGGTCATGGCGCGCAGCATCTGGGTGATGCGCTCGCCTGCCTCCTGCAGACCGGCCTGGGTGTAGGTCTCGCCGGTGACGGCGGTCATGAAATCTGCCTGCAGGTCCAGATCGCCGTGGTAGGCCCGCTCCTTGGAGGGAGACTGGGTCATGGGCCACATCCAGTTGCAGAGGGTGGCAGAGTCGTGGAAGTTCTTGTCGTTGACGCAGTAGGCGGCCAGCTTTGCCTTGTTTTCGTTGATGGGCGTGTAGGCCTTGGCCTT
>OLGB01002721.1_pt1 | contig 18024 bp, 14 predicted proteins | sample 1605691 | NCBI WGS metagenome assembly OLGB01 (sample SAMEA3888925, study PRJEB22519) | human gut metagenome | biome: human gut; feature: human-associated habitat; material: faeces | place: Denmark | collected 2010 | reverse complement strand
TCTGGGAGACGATCCGACCATCTTCGATACGGATAATGCGGTCTGCCATCTGCGCGATTTCTTCGTTGTGTGTTATCATGACCATTGTCTGCGAAAATTTCTTACTTGTTATTTTCAGAAGCCCGAGAACGTCCTGCGAGGTCTTGCTGTCAAGGTTTCCCGTAGGCTCGTCAGCGAGGATTATCGCAGGCTTTGAAGCGAGCGCACGGGCAATGGCAACTCTCTGCTGCTGACCGCCCGAAAGGTTGTTGGGGAGATTTTGCAGCTTGTTTGCAAGCCCGAGAGTTTCGATAACACTGCTGATGTATTTTTCATCGGGCGTTCCGCCGTCAAGCTGAACGGGGAGAACGATGTTCTCATAAACATTCAGCACGGGAACAAGGTTGTAATTCTGAAAAACAAAGCCTATTTTTCTTCTGCGGAATATGGTGAGTTCTTCGTCCGAAAGCGAGAAAATGTCCTTGCCGTCAACTTCGACCTTGCCCGAAGTCGGTCTGTCCAGACCGCCGAGCATATGGAGCAAAGTGGATTTGCCGCTGCCCGATGTGCCGACAATAGCGGTAAATTCTCCGCGCTCTATCGAAAGGTCTATCCCGTCCAGTGCGTGGACTGCATTTTCACCGCTGCCATAGGTCTTGCGCAGATCAGTCGTTGATAATACTGTCATATAGTACCTCCAAAAAAATCTGTATTGCAGGAATTTTTTCCTACAATACAGATCATAACACACAAATCTTTCTCAATTCTTTCCCCGAAAAAACAATTCTAACAGTTTTGAAAGAATTACCGCTGAAAAAATACGGAAAATGTCGTACCCTTGTTTATCTCGGACGATACCTTGATATATCCGCCGCAGCCATTCACTATCTCACGCGCAAGATAAAGACCAACGCCTATGCCGTCCTTTTGTGACACGGACGGCGAGCGGTAAAAGCGTGTGAATATCCTGCCCTGCTCTTCCTCGGCAATGCCTTGTCCGCTGTCGGAAATTACGACCGAGCAGAACATTTCGTACTCCTTAACGCTTATCGTCACAAAGCCGCTGTCAGTGTATTTTATCGCATTGTCAACAATGTTGCCGATAGCTTCGGAACACCATTTTTCATCAAAAACTGCCTGCGCTTCAGTCGGCTCTAAGGTGAGGCGAAGCCCCTTTTCCTCAGCCTTGGGCAAATACTGACGATATATTTTTTCAAGCATTGGCATAAGCTCTCTCTTTGTCGGCGACAGCGTGAAAACTCCCGTTTCGAGCCGTGAAAGCTTTACCAGCGTGATTATGAGGAACGAAAGCTTTTCTGCCTGAACCGCCGTTTCCTCCACACACGTCCGAGCCTGCTCATTAAGCTCCTGCTCCTTTAAAAGCTCGGTGTAAAGCAGGATATTTGCGATAGGCGTTTTCGTCTGGTGCGAAATATCGGAGATGAGCTCCTTTATCCGCTCTTTTTCAGCCGCAACATTCCTTGCCGAAAGCTCCGAAGCCGAGAGATATCCCGCAAGCTTGGATTCGACCGAAGAAAGCATAGTTTCGTCAATATTTTCCTCGGTAAAAGTTCCGTTTATGGCTTTGTCTATCATCTTGTCGAGCGAACGGATAATTTTCACGGTTCGCCTACGGTAAATTATAATTGCAGTCACCGTCGTGACAAAGCATATTAAAGCAGTGATGACTAAAATCTGTTCATTCATTTTCTTCCGCCCACATATAACCGATACCGTAAACTGTCTTTATCCTTTTCTGCGCACCAAGCCTGCTCCGCAGACGGTTCACCGCCACGGAAAGAGCATTTTCATCAACATATTCCGCTCCGTCTGTCCATATTCGGTCGATAAGCTTTTCACGGGAGAGCGTTATGCCTGCGTTATCGGTAAGGATACGCAGAAGCTTCTGCTCCGTCACGCTGAGGTCGGTCTGAACGCCATTTACGGTAAAAAGCATACGGTCAAAGTCGAAAGCATATTCTCCGCAGATGTATTTGCCGTTTCCGCTGTTTTCTGCCCTGCGAAGCTGAGTATTCACCCTCGCACGAAGTACCGCAAGGCTGAACGGTTTTGTTATGTAATCGTCAGCACCCGATTCAAGTCCCGAAACGATATCCGATTCAAGGTCGTTCGCCGTAAGGATTATCACGGGATAACCGTATTCTTTTTTCAGAAAAGCAAGAAAATCAAACCCGTTCCCGTCGGGAAGATTAATGTCGAGTATCACCAATGAAAAGCTGTGCGCCGTAAGCACAGATCTTGCAGCTTTCAGATTTTCGGCGGCTTCCGTTACCGTATCATCGCTGTTCAGTGCCCTGCATAATCCTGCCGAAAGCGCCCGGTCGTCTTCAACGATTAGTATCCTCTTCATTTTATCCCACCTTTCAGCATAATTATATTATATTGCTGGTATTGTGTCAAGTAAGGCTTACTGTTCCTTGTTTTTGTTTTTAAAAGTTCTCTTGTATATTCACTTTTGTCTTTTTATCATTTTCCTTTTTTACAGAAATTATTCCAAAATGTTTGTACTCTAAGCCATACTGTTAATTTTCTCAATTAACTCCATATCAGCGGTGCTTCTTGGTATCGAGTGGCTTGAACTGCGGTCGTCACTGTTATCTAAATCACTGCCACAACCTCTGACATCTAATCCACAGCCTAAACCCTACCATTCATTTTCCGCTGCTCGGCAAATTCGCTTAGTAGATATGTTTCCATATAAGAAAACCGAGCTTTTCGCAAGGATGCTCTGATGGCACTTACCTCGCAAAAAGCCCGGAAATACGCCACTTTCTGGCTTTTATTTATCTTTCCTTGACATCAAACATACCGTCTCAACATGCTTAGTCCTCGGGAACATATCCACCGCCTGCGCGGATTCAGCAGTGTAACCATGTTCGCATAAGTAAGCGCAGTCGCGCGCAGCCGTCGCAGGGTTGCAGGAGATCATAACTATCCGCTTCGGCGACATTTTCACTATAGATAAAAGCGTCTGCTCGTCACAGCCTTTTCTCGGAGGGTCAGTCACAATAACGTCGGGACGGATTCCCTTTGCCGCAAGCGCTGCTGCTATCTCGCCCGAATCTCCGCATATAAATTCCGCGTTATCCACTCCGTTCGCGGCGGCGTTTTTCTTCGCGTTTTCTACCGCCTGCGGAATTATCTCGCCGCCGATGAGTTTTTTTATCCCGTCCGACATTGACAACCCGACCGTTCCCGCACCGCAGAAAAGATCAAGCAGCGTGTCTTCGCCGCTCAGCTGTGCATACTTCTTCGCAACACTGTAAAGACGCTCCGCCTGTGCAGTGTTTACCTGATAGAACGAGAGGGGAGAGATCGATATTTTTTTTCCGCACATTGTATCTTCGATGCAGTCATTTCCTGTGAGCGTTATGCAGCGTTCGCCCGTGATGACATTCGTTACTTTCGGGTTTATGTTCAGGATAAAGCTTTTTATCATCGGGAATTTCTTGCAGAGCTTGTCCGCAAGCGGCTTGAAAGAAGCTGTGTCAGCCTTTGTGACGATAAGGCAGACCATTACTTCGCCGCTGTGAAAACCTCTTCTCAAATAAATATGACGAACAAGTCCCTTGCCCGTTTTTTCGTCATAGACAGGCAGATTTTTTTCGTCAATGTAAGCGCAGATTTCGTCCGTAAGCTCCTTGAAAAGCTTCGGCTGCAAAAGACAATCACCGCAGGGGACAACACGGTGGCTTCTTGGCGCAAAAAATCCGCAGACAGCTTTTCCGTTTGCATCATAAGTGAGCGGATACTGCGCCTTGTTGCGGTAGCGTTCCGTTTCCGTGCAGCCGAGTATAGGTTCGAACGGCACATCTAAGCCGCCAAGCCGCGTAAATGCGTCTTTTACAGCCTGCTCCTTTGCCGCGAGCTCCGCTTCGTATGAGATATGACGGAAAAGACAGCCGCCGCATTTTTGGTAAACGCCGCAGCTGTTTTCGCATCGTGTTTCGGACGGTTCGAGCAGTTTGTCGATTATTCCGAAAGCATAAGTTTTGTTGACCTTGACAATTTTGCAGGAGATCACATCTCCGACAGCGGTGAGCGGCACAAAGACCGCCATACCCTCGTCAGTTCTGCCAACGCCGCTTCCCTCGGAGGTGAGTCCCGTTATTTTCAGGGTGCAAATATCATTTTTTTTCATAAAATTTCCTTGTGTGTTTTAGTCAAGCTTTTCTCCGCATTTTGCGCAGTAAACAGCGTCAGCGTCATTTTCCGTAAGGCAGAATTTGCAGGTCTTGGGCTTCTTCGACTTTACGGCTCTGTCGGCATCGTCAAGCTTTGATTTAAGCTTCTTGATATCGGCAATGACTATCTTCATTCTGCCCGTTTCGTCAGCGTCGCTCTCGTGCATATTGTAGCAAAGCTTTCCAAGCTCGGTGTATTTCTCGTTGATCTTCGCACGAAGCTGCGCACGGTCGATCTGATTCTTGGAATAATCGATGACTTCGGCTGTCTTTGATGCCGCCTTGTCAAAAAGATTCATTGCGTCTGCTTTAAGATTGTCAAATGTGTAAGCCATAGTTAGCCCTCCTGTAAATAGCTCTTGTAGAACTCAAAAATTTTATCCTTTTTTTCGATCATCTTTTCATAGCGCGAAATGTATTCATAGGGGAATTTGTAGTTGAAAAGACGTTCGATCTTTCCAGTTTCGGCGTTGACAAGCTTTGTCGAACCGGCCGCTCCGACCGCCAAGATAGTTTGCGCTTCTTCCATTATATAAATGTTGTAAAGACTCTCGAAGCCTGCCTTTGCGAAGCCGACATTTTCGAGGTTGTCAACGGTGTTTTTCTGGCGGTAGAGGTAGTAGGGGAGATACCCCTCGCCGAAAAGCTTCGCCTGACCGTAATCGACCATATCCGAAATGTGCGAGTCAACGCAGCGTTCTTCCTCTCGGAAAAGGTTGGACGAGCGTTTGAGCGTCAGCGTGTGGATAGTGATGCTCTCCGGGTCAAGTCCGCAAAGCTCATCTATCGTGTGAACGAAACCGTCATAAGTGTCGGTCGGAAGTCCTGCGATAGTGTCCATATTGATGTTGTCAAAGCCTATCTCTCGCGCAAGTCTGAACGACTTCACAACATCAGCAGCTGTGTGCCTGCGTCCTATAGCTTTGAGAACATCATCGTTCATAGTCTGCGGATTGACGGAGATTCTCGTCGCACCGTTTTCTTTGATAACTTCAAGCTTTTTTGCCGTAATTGTGTCGGAACGTCCCGCTTCTACAGTATATTCACGAATTTTTGAAATGTCAAAGCTTTTTTTGAGCTCGCCCATAACGAGCGAAAGCTGTTCAGCGGAAAGCGTTGTCGGAGTGCCGCCGCCGATGTAGATAGTGTCAAGCTTCAAACCAAGTTCGTCTGCGATCTGCGCAGTTTGACGAATCTCTTCGCAAAGCTTGTTCGCATATTCGGGAAGAAGCTTTTTCGCACTTGAACTTTCTATCGAATGAGAAACGAACGAGCAGTATGAGCATCTCGACGGGCAGAACGGAACGGAAACATACAGCGAAAATGAACGCTTGTCAAGCGAGTCAAAGTATTTTTTCTGCGTAACGGCTGTGTTGTACGCAAGTTCAAGCTTCTTGTCGGAAACATCGTATTCATCTTTTAAGCGCGCGAAAATTTCCGCCTTGGAAAGTCCCTCGTCAAGCAGAGCATTGACCTTTTTTACGGGTCTTATTCCCGTGAGCCGTCCCCACGGAGGAGTTATGCCCGTGAGCTTTCGCATAACATCATAAAGAAGCTTGCAAAGCGCAGTTTCAACGTCTTTATCATCGCTTACGAAAGCTTCTTGGCAGTCAAAACCGCCGCCGAGCGAAACTTCGCATTTAGCGTTGTGGTCAACGTAGGAAAGTACAGCAAAATCACCGCTGCGGTCTTCCTCCCCGAATAAAAAATCAAACGTTTTTATCGGAAGAAACAGCTTCATTATCGCTTCGATCTCGTATTTGCAGCTGTTTCCCTTAAAACATATCGTCATAGTCAAAGCCTTTCATAAAAGGGTTAAATTTTCTTTCGTTTGAAAGAGTGGAGCGGTCGCCGTGACCCGATAAAAGAACATAATCTTTGCCGAGGTTATCAAGCATTTTTAGGCTCTCATTGAGCTTTATGCTGTTTCCGTCGGGCATATCGGTCCGACCTGCCGACATCTTGAAAAGCGTGTCGCCGCTGAACATTGCTTCATCGCAAATATAGCATACCGAACCGCTCGTGTGTCCCGGAGTGTGCAGAACTTTGAACGAAAGCTCGTCAAGCGTGATGATATCACCGTCCGAAATCTTTTTCGCACCGCTGAAATGCTCAACCGGCTTGTCGTAATAATCGGAAAAATATTCGGAAAGGTTGAGGTAATCGTCCGAAAGTTTCTTTTCGTCCATTTCGTGAATGTAGACTTCAGCACCCGTTTCCTTTGCAAGAAAAGCGAGCGATTCAATGTGGTCGCAGTGACCGTGCGTGAGGAGAATTTTCTTTATCGAAGCGCCATTTTTCTCCGCTTCGGTGAGAATTCTCTCACCGCCTCTCGGCGCATCGATAAGAGCGGCGTTTCCGTTGTCGGAGATGACAAGGTAGCAGTTTGTGCCGAAAATTCCGCCCGAATTTATCATTACAGTTTTCATATTTTTTATCCTTAATTTTTAAAAGTACGGTCAACGCTTATAACATCGGGCAGCTTGCGTATCTTCGCAATGATGTTGTTGAGCTGTGCAACGCCTGCCGCATTTATCGTCGCAAGAACGTTGGAGTTGCCGTTTTTGAGCATACTTACGGAAATGTTCGTGAGCGGAATGTGAAGCTCCGCCATAAGCTTTGTTATGTCGGCGATGATGAGCATATTTTCCTTTGCAACAATGTCAAGAATAACACGGTAAGTCGTTTCATTGCTCGTTGCAGATGCCCATTTTGCCTCGACCCAACGCTTGGGTTCTTTTCCGTCTTTCATTGCGGCAAGATAGGTCGGGCAGTCCTGTTTGTGAATGGAAACACCGTGACCTTTCGTGATAAAGCCAACAATATCATCACCGGGGAGCGGATTACAGCACTGCGCAAACTTGACGATGATGTTGTTTTCGCCCTCGACGATAACGCCCGAGCTGCTCTTGGACGGCTTGGAATTGCCCTTGACTTCGGCAATATCAGGCTGAGCATAATATTTGAGGTATTTGTCCTTCAAGCGCTGCATTATTCGTGAAAGGATAACGCCGCCGTAGCCGATAGCAGCATAGAAATCATCGACCGTCGAGCAGTTGTGGCGCTTCATATCATCGGCAAGAAATTCGGGCAGCTGCTCGTCCGAAAGGTGGATAAAGTTGCGTTTGAACTCCTTTTCAAGCTCATTTCGACCCTGAACGATGTTTTCCTCACGGCGCTCTTTTTTGAACCATGAGCGAATTTTCGACTTCGCTTCATTCGTACGGCAGATATCGAGCCATGCTCTGTTCGGAGCGTGGTTTTCGTCATTTGAGGTGATAATTTCAACAATTTCACCCGTTTTGAGCTGATAATCAAGCGAAACGAGCTTTCCGTCAACCTTTGCGCCCTTCATCTTGTTGCCAACCTGCGTGTGGATAGCGTAGGCAAAGTCAACGATAGTCGAGCCAACGGGGAGAGTTATCATATCGCCCTTTGGAGTGAACGCAAAAATATCTTCGGGAGAAAGGTCGTTTTTAATAGTGCGGACAATTTCCTCAACGTCATCTGTCTCCTGCTGTGCTTCGATGATCTGACGTATCCATGCAAGACGACCCTCGAGCTTGTCCTTGCCGCTGATGCCCTCTTTGTATTTCCAATGCGCAGCGATACCGTATTCAGCGGTGTGGTGCATTTCCCAAGTTCTTATCTGAACTTCAAAAGGGATTCCCTCGCTTCCGATTACGGTCGTGTGGAGCGACTGATACATATTCGCTTTTGGTGTTGCAATATAATCCTTGAAGCGGTTCGGGATAGGTCGGAACATATCGTGGATGATTCCGAGCGCGTTATAACACTCCGCAACCGTGTTCACGATTATACGAACGGCATATTTATCATAAATTTCATCAAAGCTTTTGCCCTGAATGAATGCTTTCTTGTAAATGCCGTAGATAGACTTTACTCGACCGTCTATCTGCGGCTCACTGCCGAAGTTTTCTTCCTTGAAACGTGCGGCGATCTCAGCCTTTATCGACTCTATGAAAGCTTCGCGCTTGTCACTGCGAATTTCAAGCATACGCTCTATCTCGCTGTAAGCATAAGGGTCAAGGTAGCGGAACGCGATATCCTCGATCTCATCTTTGAGTGCTTTCATACCAAGACGGTTCGCGATAGGCGCATAAATATTCATCGTTTCAAGAGCGGTGTTGCGCTGTTTTGCGGCAGGTCGGTACTGTAAGGTGCGCATATTGTGAAGTCGGTCACAAAGCTTGATGATGATGACACGGATATCCTGCGACATCGCAAGGAGTATCTTTCGCACATTCTCCGCCTGCTGTTCTTCTCTGGTGAAAAGCGGAATTTTACCGAGCTTTGTAACGCCGTCAACGAGCATCGCAACGTCCTGACCGAAAAGCTTCTTTATCTCGTCAAGCGTTACATCGGTGTCCTCAACAACATCGTGGAGGAGCGCCGCACAGATAGTATCGGTGTCCATTCCGAATTCAAGCAGGATATAAGCGACCGCAAGCGGGTGGGTGATGTAAGGCTCACCCGAGGAACGCACCTGATTCGCGTGTGCCTTTGCCGCAAATTCGTAGGAAGAAATTATCTTGCTGAGGTCATACTGCTTCTCCTCATCAAGTATCTTCTGGATTATCATATCAATGGTGTATATGGTTTCAGGCTTGTTGTTAGTCATAAATATGACCATTCCTTTCCGAGATTCAGTTTATAAGCGCCGCAAATGATTGATAAATTTTTGAGCTTTCGATAGCCGCTTTCGGCGGATCTTTTATGAATGTTATCCTGTCGCTCCATATTTCGTATGTAATAAATCCAAGCTCGGTGAAAATATCTACCGCAATTCTTAATTTGCAGTAGGAAATAATATTCTCGTCCAGCCGTCCGAAAAGCTCATCGGACGAAATAACGCCGAACTTTGCGATAGTTCTGTATATAAGTATAAGCTCATCTCTCGTAGGCAATGCACGTTTCGCAAGTGTGGGTTCAACGCCCTCGCCGCGCTTGAACTGTTCGTATGCGGCTTTTGCATTGAAGTATTTGAGCTGTGAAACGCTGCTGCTCCGCATATCGGCAATGCGCATACTAACGCTTTTTCTTCCGTTGAAAACGTTGATGCCAAACGAAGCGAGCAGGTCGAGCGTGTCGCCTTTTCTGTAAAGTATGTCTTCCGACTTTGTGCCGAAAAGCAAGCCTTCGAGCATCGTTCCGCCATAATTAAGGCGAAGCTTTGTGTGAATCCCGCCCGAAAGGGGAACAATATCCGTCAGAACGGCTTTTCGTATAAGAAATATCGGCTGACGGCTTCCCTCGCCGAATGGTTCGAGCGAAGAAAGCGAGCTTATCGCATCGAGCGAAAGTTCATTCGGGAGAATTATTTTATCCGCACGGATAGTTAAAACGGGCGGAGCAGGGTAGTGTTCGGCGGCAAATTTCTGCATAGCCTCTTTGAAGTTTCCAATGTTTTCTTTGAGAAGCGAGAATCCTCCTGCGCCGACGTGTCCGCCGAATTTCATAAGATGATCTCCGCAGGCGGCAAGCGCTTCATATATTGAAAAGCCCTCGACCGAACGTGCAGAACCCCTCGCTTCATCACCGTCGTCCGAAAGCAGGAAAACGGGTTTCCCGAAGCGTTCGACGAGCCTTGCCGCAACAATGCCGATAACTCCGTGATGCCAACCCTCGCCGTATATAACAAGCACCCGGTCATATAAAATCTCGGGCGAAGCGGAGATGCTTTCCTCTATCGAAGCAAGTATCTGCTCTTCGGCGGCTTTTCTCTCGCTGTTCAGACGGTCAAGCTTGTCTGCAAGCTCCTCGGCGCGCTGTTCATCGTCCGTGAGGAAAAGCTCCACCGCGTCCGATGCCGAACCGAATCGTCCCGAAGCGTTTATTCTCGGAATTATCGAAAATGAAACATCGACCGAAGAAAGTCTGTCCTTGACGTTGGCTTTTTTCATAAGCGCCTGCAAGCCGAGATTTTCCGTGTTTCTCAGGTAATGCAGACCGTTCTCGACAATGAAACGGTTCTCACCCGTGAGCGGAACAACGTCTGCGATAGTTGCAAGCGCCGCAAAATCGGAGAACTGTTCAAGCGCCGCACTGTAATCTCCGCCGTCCATTGCCGCAATAAGCTTCAATGCGACCGCACAGCCGCAAAGGTCTTTGTAGAGCGAGGTGCAGTCAGTTCTGTGAGGGTCAACGACCGCAAGCGCATCGGGGAGGGATTCGCCCGGCTGGTGGTGGTCGGTGACAACGACTTTCATTCCCAGTTCATTCGCAAGCTTTACTTCGCTGACGGCAGAAATTCCGTTATCGACCGTTACGATAAGCTGAACGCCGTCCTCGGCAAGTTCCCGTATGCCTTTTTCACACAATCCATAGCCGTCCGAGCGCATATTGATGTAGTATCTGACATTCGCTCCAAGACATTCAAGATAAGAATATAAAATGGTAGTCGCCGTGATTCCGTCGCAGTCATAATCGCCGTAAACGCATATATACTCGCCGCTGTCAATTGCTTCAAGCACTGCATCCGCCGCAGCTTTCATATCCTTGGTGAGAAACGGGTCGGAAAGTGCAGGCTGGCTGTTGTCTTTTCTGAAATTGAAAAAGTCGCAGGCTTTCTGAACGCTGTTTATCCCTCTCGATACAAGTACAGACGAGCAGAGAGGGGAAAGTCCGCATTGTTTTGCGAGTTCCGACGAAGCCGCATCATCAGGTTTGCCGATAATCCATTTTTTCATATATCTTATCCCTTTATAATTTTAAATCTGAAAATATTTATTTTTAATTATACTATATTATTGCAGAATAATCAATAGAAATCTGATTAATTTGCGCTCCAACATAATTTTTTTGCACCAAAACAGCAAAATTATCAAAAATCTATGTGGAAAACCTTGTGGAATATGTTCAAAAAGCAGAAATTAATGTTTTTCAGAAAATCTATATCCTATTAAAGAAACTTGTGTTATAATAAAAATTGTTTAGGCAGAATTAAAATAGAATTAACAGGAAAATCTGGGAAGGAAAATGAAAATGTCTGTAATTGATATCGTGTCCATTTTCATCAAAGCGATAGGAAGTATCGCGCTCTTTATCTACGGTATGACAATTCTTGGAGGAAGATTGGAAAAGCTTTCCTCGGGAAGAATGGAAAAGGTCCTTGAAAAGCTTTCAAACAATGTTTTCAAAAGCGTTATGCTCGGCGCACTCGTTACGGCGGCAGTTCAAAGCTCCGCGGCAACGACAGTTATCGTCGTCGGACTGGTAAACGCAGGTATCCTGCGCCTTTCGTCTGCTATCGGCGTTATAATGGGCGCGAATATCGGTACGACTATCACGGGTCAGATACTCCGACTCGGTGACCTTGAAAATAATGAAAATGTCGGTGCGGTACTGAAACTTCTTTCACCGACAACGCTTGCGCCGTTCATTGCGGCGGTCGGGCTTGTTATTTTTATGCTGTCCAAAAAGGAAATCGGAAAAACGATAGGCGAGATACTTATCGGCGTTGGTATCCTTTTTACGGGTATGAATTCTCTTACGGAAGCCGTAAGTCCTCTCTCGGAGCTCCAGGCGTTCCGCGACCTTTTCGCAACGCTCAGAAATCCTATCCTCGGAATCATAGTCGGTGCAGTCGTTACGATACTCCTGCAAAGCTCGTCCGCATCGGTCGGAATCCTTCAGACTATTTCCACAACGGGTGTTCTGACATTCTCGGCGGCTTTCCCGATAATCATGGGACAGAACATCGGTACTTGCGTAACTCCTATCATTTCCGCGGTAGGTGCAGGCAAGAACGCAAAGCGCGCAGCCGCAGTTCACCTTTATTTCAACATCATCGGTACAATAATGTTCCTTATCGTTGTGTATGCGCTTCAGGCTATCGTCGGTCTTCCTTTCTGGGACAAGTCGATAGATATGGGCGGCATCGCGAATTTCCATACATTCTTCAACGTTGTTGTAACTATCTGCTTTATCCCGTTCACAAAGCTTCTTGAAAAACTCGCTATGATAACCATTCGCGACAAAAAGACAGAGGGCGGCGCTGCGATGTCCGAATTCACCGCTCCTGCGCTTGAAGACAGACTTCTCGTTTCTCCCTCGCTCGCAGTTCAGCAGGCTTCAAACACCGCACTTGCAATGGGCAACCTTGCATTCTACAACTTTGAGAATATGCGCGGACTTTTCACGGGAAATTATGATGAAAAGCTCATTTCTTCGCTGAAAGACAACGAAGAAAACATCGACCGTATGGAGGACAGGCTCAATGCTTACCTCGTCAAGATAAACGAGTGCGAACTTACCGACTTTGAGAACCGCCGCGTTACCGAGCTTCTCCATTTGAGTTCCGAATTCGAGCGCATCGGCGACTATACGATGAACCTTATCGAAGATGCGGAAAAGCTTCACGAGAATTCTGTAACTTTCTCACCCGAAGCTATCCGTGAGCTTGACGTTATCTCACGCGCCTGCGAGGAGATCATCGGTATGGCAATACGCTGTGTGGAGCTTAACGATGCTTCGCTCGCCGCAAAGATAGAACCGCTCGAAGAAACCATCGATTATCTCAATGAAACGCTCAAAGCACGTCATATCGAGCGTCTTAAAGAGGGCAAGTGCGTTGTCGAAAGCGGCGTAAACTTCCTCGACCTGCTTATCAATCTTGAAAGAATTTCCGACCATTGTTCAAATATTGCGGTCTATGTTATCGGCTCGCAGAAGAACAATACCGTCATCAACCGTCACGAATTCATTCAGAATGCTCACGCCGCAAAGGACGAATCCTATGTCCGCCTTGAAGAAGAGTTTATGACAAAATATGCGATCTGACCTTTTCGGCTGCTCGGAATAAAGAGCAGCCGAATTTTTCCTTTACAAACGGTAAAAAATATGCTATAATCAGAGGAGAAAAGGAGTGTTTTTGTGTCATATAATCAGGATAATATCAGAAATTTTTGCATTATTGCTCATATAGATCACGGCAAATCGACTCTTGCCGACCGAATCCTCGAGCTTACTTCCTCCGTTGCGAAGCGTGATATGGAAGAACAGCTCCTCGATAATATGGATATTGAGCGTGAAAGAGGAATCACTATCAAGGCGCGCGCCGTTCGCCTTAATTATACCGCGAAAGACGGCAAGGAGTATGTTTTCAACCTCATCGATACTCCCGGTCACGTTGACTTTAACTATGAAGTTTCCCGTTCGCTCGTTGCCTGCGAGGGTGCTATTCTTATCGTAGATGCATCGCAGGGGATCGAAGCACAGACCCTTGCAAATACTTACCTTGCAATAGAAAACGACCTTGAAGTTATGCCCGTTATCAATAAGATAGACCTGCCCTCGGCTGAACCCGAACGCGTTGCTGAGGAAGTCGAGAACGTTATCGGCATACCTGCAATGGACGCTCCGAGAATTTCCGCTAAAATGGGTACGAACGTTGAGGAAGTCCTCGAACGTGTCGTTACGGATATTCCTGCACCGAAAGGCGACATAAACGCACCGCTCAAAGCGCTTATCTTTGACTGTTACTACGACAGTTACAAGGGCGTTATAATCTACGTCAGAGTCATCGACGGCGAAGTAAAGATCGGTCAGAGAATTCGTCTTATGGCTACGGGCGCAGAGTTCGATGTTGTCGAAACAGGCTATATGGGCGCTGTCGATCATGTCAATTCGGGTACGCTCAAAGCAGGCGAAGTTGGCTATATCACAGCTTCAATAAAATCTATCGGCGATACAAAGGTCGGCGACACCGTTACCGATGCCGAAAACCCCTGCGACGGTGCTCTTCCGGGCTACCGTGAAGTAAACCCAATGGTGTTCAGCGGTATCTATCCTGCCGATGGCGCAAAGTACGGCGATCTCCGTGATGCACTTGAAAAGCTCCAGCTCAATGACGCTTCACTTTCGTTCCAGCCCGAAACCTCCGTTGCCCTCGGCTTTGGCTTCCGATGCGGCTTCCTCGGACTTCTCCACATGGAGATAATTCAGGAACGCCTTGAACGTGAGTATAACCTCGATCTTATCACGACCGCGCCCTCGGTTATCTATAAAGTTAACCTCACCAGCGGTGAAACGGTCTATATCGATAACCCTACGAATTACCCCGACCCTGCAAATATCCAGTCGGCGGAAGAGCCTATGGTAAAGGCTTCTATCCTCGCACCGTCCGATTATGTCGGAAACATAATGGAGCTTTGTCAGGAGCGCCGCGGCGTGTTCAAGGATATGAAATACCTCGATGCTACGCGTGTCGAGCTTCACTATGAACTTCCGCTCAATGAAATAATTTATGACTTCTTCGATGCGCTCAAATCACGCACAAAGGGTTATGCTTCGTTCGATTATGAAATGCTCGGATATGTTCCGTCGAAGCTTGTCAAGCTTGATATTATGCTCAACGGTGATATCGTCGATGCACTTTCGTTTATTGTTCACGCAGATAATGCGTATAAACGTGCAAGAAAGATAGCAGAGCGTCTTAAAGACAATATCCCGCGTCAGCTTTTTGAGATTCCTATCCAAGCGGCTGTCGGCGGAAAGGTCATCGCGAGAGAAACTGTCAAGGCTATGCGCAAGGACGTTCTTGCAAAGTGCTACGGCGGCGATATCACGCGAAAGAAAAAGCTGCTTGAAAAGCAGAAAGAGGGTAAAAAGCGTATGCGCCAGCTCGGCACTGTCGAAGTTCCGCAGGAGGCGTTTATGGCTGTACTCAAAATGGACGATGAATAATATACTGATTTTTTACAAACCTATAGAAAAATCAGAAATTAGTATGATTTGGGGCGGCTCTCGGGTCGCCCTTATTTGTTTTGGAGAAATAAAATGTACAGAGGACTTTATATCCATGTTCCGTTCTGCATAAGAAAGTGCCCCTACTGTGACTTCTATTCGGTCACTGCAACAAGCCTTGCAGACGATTATACTGCGGCTGTTGTGAGGAATATAAAAGCACAAAACGTCAGTGCCGACACTGTCTATTTCGGCGGAGGAACGCCCTCAATTCTGACAGCGGAGCAGATAAGCACGATGCTTTCAGCCGTTTCGGATATCGCACCGAACGCCGAGATAACAATGGAGTGCAATCCAAATTCCGTCAGCGAAAAATACCTCTCGGAAATACTTTCGGCAGGCGTGAACAGAATATCTTTCGGTGTTCAGTCGCTCTCCGATAAGGAACTGACCGCCCTCGGCAGGCTTCACGATGCAGAAACCGCCGTAAAAGCTATAAATTCCGCTTATAAAGCAGGTTTCCGCAACATTTCAGCCGACCTTATGCTTGCAACGGCATATCAGACCCCTGAAACTCTTTCCGAAACGCTTGAAAAGCTTTGTGCACTTCCGCTGAACCACGTTTCGGCTTATATGCTGAAAATAGAAGAGGGGACACCTTACGGCAAAAGCGATATAATACGAAAGCTTATTCCCGATGAGGACGAAACTGCCGATATGTATCTCGAAGCCGTGCATAAGCTTGAAGAAAGCGGCTTTGCACAATATGAGATATCCAACTTTGCACATAAAGGCTATGAATCCCGTCATAATCTCAAATATTGGCGGTGTGAAGAATATTTCGGCATAGGTCCGTCCGCACATTCATATACTGAGGGCGTAAGAAAAGCCTGTCCTCCGTCCGTTGAGGATTTCATCAAAAGCGAATTGCAGACTGAAAATGTCACCGAGAAAAACGGCGGTGAAACGGACGAGAAAATAATGCTCCAACTTCGCTTAACGCAAGAGGGAATACCGCTTTCGGCACTTGCGCATGACAAGCTTCCCATTGTTGAGCAGCTAAAAAAACACGGTCTGCTTCGACAGAACGGCGAGCGCATAATGCTCACCCCGAGCGGCTGTCTTGTTTCAAACGGAATAATCTGCGAGTTGACATAAAAAGCTGAACGATGTTAGGAAACGTTGATATTCCTAACATCGTTCAGCTTTTAGTTTATTTCTTTCGCAAGCTTATCGTTGGGATTTTCCTCTTCTGTATTCTTGGTGCGGCGGAAGATCAGCCTGAACAGCGCTCTTGCGATCGGACCTGCAAGAAATAACTGTATGGGCAGTGCCATTGTGACAAGATAGTTTGGGATAAACTGATTTGTGAAGTCGTATCCATGCTGTAATTGCGGTAAAAATTACGGATTCAAATTTTGTTTTGGGCATTTGTTTGTTCCCCAATTTTTTATTCGGATCGGCAGAATTTCATTTGCTATGATAAAGTTAATGAATCTCGCCGAACTTCCTCTTTTTGTCGTTCGGTTATTCTTGTGCTACATTTCATATCCTCCCCACAAAAAAATGTCACTTTGCCGTCCGACAGTGGCAAAGTGACATTTATTGTCTTAAATGATATTCGGTTGAACGTAAAAAACCTGACAGACATACAAGCCTGTCAGGCGTTTTATTAATACTGTTTTTGCCTGCTGAAATCAACTGTATTTTTGTGAATAGAATATTTTTTTCTGAAAAAATCAGTCCTTTTTCCCGAAAAGCACAGCCTGTGCATAGTTAATGTTCTCGAAAGCCGTCAGTTCACTGCCGTCAAAAAATCGGTGCTGAATTTCATCGCGGTTCAGAAATTCATAGAGCAAAAAGCCGTGTTCTTCGAGCATTTTTTCAAGCTCTCCGTAACCGAAGCAGGTTCTCATCGGCTCGCCGCTCATTTCCGCCATTTTTAGCATCTCTTTCACCCTCGGGATATTCGATGAAAATAAATGGCTGTCGGGAAAGTCGAACACAACAGCACTTCCGTTTGAAGCAACTGCCGCAATGCTTTCAAAAAGTGCCGATATTTCGTCGTTTGTCAGATAATACAGCAGTCCGAGGCAGGAGAACAACGTCTTTTTTCGTCTGTCGAAGCCATTTTTATCAAGAACTGTTCCGATATTTTCGCACGAAAGGTCGGCAGAAATGTAATGTGCTTTTTGCGGTATTTTAAGACCGGCGCGTTTTATTCGGTGAAGCTTGTCGGCAATGACAGCTGCCTTGTCTATCTCAAAAATCTGTAAATTCGGGTCAGTATTTCTGAGTGAAAATGTGTCATAGCCACAGCCGAGGATAACATACTGCTGAGTGCCCGTTTTTTCAGCCGTTTCAAGGCTTTTCTCGCAGAATTTGCTCCGCCCGAGCGGAGTAGGGGCAAGGCTCGTGTTCACATAATCGGTCACATCGCTGTGTTCTGCGGAAATAAAGTCCTCTATCTGCCGAAATTCTTCTTCGGTGAATAATTTTTCAGCATAAATGTCACGAAAAGAAACAAATTTACTATGCTTGTTCACATACGCCCTTGCAAAAATCGAGATAAGAGCGGTCAGGCTTGCCTTGTCTGCTGATTTACGCTTTTCTGCAGGCGTTTCGTACTCAAAAAGTCCATGCTTGGTGCAGTAAAAATAGAATTTTCCACCGCGAAGCTTCGGAAATACCACCGATGAATCCTGCTCGGGGCAAAGCTTTACTGTCATTACAGTATCGTTCGATACATACGAAGTGAAAGCAATAAAATGTTCCCGCGACATTTCGTGTTTGACGGTGACGGAATATCCGCTCTCCGTTTTACTCACCTCAATGCAGTGCGTACCTTCCTGCGGCAAAGCGTTCAGCGGAGAAAGCTTTTTTCCGCAGCGGGAAACTACAGCCTCGCCCGTTCCGTGCAGAAAGCTGCCGCAGTGAGGGCAGACGTAAAACCGAATTTCCTTGAAATTTCCGACAAATTCGCCGTTCGGGGACAGCTCGCCCGATAATATAGTGTCGGCATTCGTTCCGAGTATATCGGCAAGTCCGTTCAGAAGTGAAGCATCGGGAAAGCCGTGACCCGTTTCCCTTAATTAAAGATATTGTTGGGTAAAAAAGAAAGGTCAGTCGATTT
>OLGB01002719.1_pt1 | contig 18032 bp, 15 predicted proteins | sample 1605691 | NCBI WGS metagenome assembly OLGB01 (sample SAMEA3888925, study PRJEB22519) | human gut metagenome | biome: human gut; feature: human-associated habitat; material: faeces | place: Denmark | collected 2010 | reverse complement strand
CAATGCCGGGAATCTCAAATACACATACATGAGACAGGGTTCCACCGGTACGAAGGCCTACTTCTTTGTTCAGTACGCTCTTTAAGAAGTTCTTGGAGTCGATCAGGCCCTTCATATACATATCTGCACGGCCGTCATGTGCCAGCTTTACAGCTTTCAGGGAAGCTTCGATCATATCCGGCTCATTGATGATCTCATAATCGGAGAGGTCCATATTCAGTCCGGCTGCAATCTCACGGATCTTTGCCTCATCACCTACCAGGATTGCATCTGCAATGCCCAGTCTCTTGGCCTCATGTACAGCTTCCAGTACTGCACTGTCTTGTGCAACGGAGACTGCGACGGTCTTCTTCCCACACTCTTTTACTTTTGCTACGATGTCATCAAAATTCATTTTCTTCCATTCCTTTCCGCCCCTCGTGGGCTCCAAGTATGAATACATTCCACACATTATTCGCAAAATCGCACGATAAATCGTGCTTTCGCTGCTGCGCAGCTATTTTTGCTCATATGTGTGGCGGTGACTCTATTCGAGTCACCTAAAATCAAGCAAAACTGCTTTTTACATGCAAGCATGACAAAGCAGTCCCGCTTGATTTCATTGTCTTCCGAATAGTCACTCTAATCGTTAAAATAATAACACACTGGAATACAAAAATCAAGCTACTATGACAAATATAGCCACCTCTAAATGAGGTGGCTGATATCTGCCAGGGTCGGTACGCAGGCGTACAGACATTTTTTTAATTTTTCATCTGGCTGTGTCTGATCCGGCACCATCACGACCTTACAGCCGGCGCGGTAAGCACTCATGACTCCGTTGGGAGAATCCTCCACGGCCATGCACTCTTCCGGTGCCAATCCCAGCTGCTTGCAGGCATAGAGATAAATATCCGGGGACGGCTTACCTTCTGCTACCATAGTGGCCGAAATCAGTTTCTCAAAATACGGCCGAAGTCCTGCCATCGCCAGATATTTTTCCGTCCGCTCCAGATCCGTCGCTGTGGCAACCGCTGCGGTGATATGCCTTTTTTTCAGATCTTCCAGAAGCTCCACGGCACCGGGCTTGCATTTGATGCCATCCCGGTCCAGTGTTTCTTCCATCATCTCTTTTCGTTTGTCACGCACCACATAATAGTCAAAATCTTCACCGTACCAGTCCTTGAGCTGTCTGGGGGCAAAGGGGCGTCCCAGACTGCGCATCGTAAGTGCCTGCTCATCTGTCATGGTATACCCACAGGCTGCCAGTGCCTTCGGCCAGAAAATACGGTAATATTTTTCGGTATCGATCAGCGTACCGTCCATGTCAAATAAAACTGCCTGAATCATTGTTATTCCTCTGCGTCAGCCGTCTGTCCGGCATCTTCTGTTGCATCCGTAACATCAGTACCTTCTGCTGGGCTGTCCTTTGAATCACTTTCGTTTGTGCCGCTCTGGTCCTCGTCAGCTTTTCCGGCTTTCCGGTCACGTTTTGCCGCCTTGCGCGTCTTCCGGCGTTTTGCCGCTTTTTTCCCTAACAATACGATCAACAGGATCACGACTGCACCACCGACGATGCAAAGTACGATCAGCAGTGTATGACTGCCCTCGACCTCTACCGTGCGGAAGCTGCCGGGCACTTCCATGGTAAACTGTCTATAGCTGCCGATCACAGTGGATTCCACTTCCGTGTACTCTCCATCCTGTGCTACCTCTATGACAGTGTTATCCGCATCCTCACAGTAGACACGCAAGGTTGCTTCTCCGGTATAGTCCGGTGCATCCTCTTCCATGGAATTGGTCATGGATACTGTATAAGTATTTCCCTCTACCTGCAGATGCAATGCTGCATTGGGATAGAAGTTGCCTTCTGCCATAACCAGTGCCTTATTGTTATCGTTTTTCTCTGCGGAAGCAATGGATGCGGTCCATTCCTCATACTCTGCTTCCAGCACTTTATTACCGGTAATATCACTGAAATCATAATCCGGCCACACACCGTAATAGCCATCCTTCTCCGGTACTTCCGGAATCTGGTCTGCCGACAGATAATCCCCGTAACCGCATTTATAGGAAGCCACTTCTACACCATCCGCCTGGAAGGTAATGGTAAACTGTGAGAAAGCGTCCGGAACGTCTTTGCTGCAGAATTCCTGGTAGGACAACGGGGTAGCACCGCCCTGATAACCAATGCCGTCTACGCCACCGGCTCCGCCTTCCACATAATAGTTGCCATACAGAGTTCCATCATCACTGACTTTTCCGGCAATGCTGCCCTGGCCTTCGCCGGACATATCCAGATCATTGTACGCATAGCTGTAGAAAATATCACAGCCTTCTCCGGCAATACCTCCGATATTATTTTTACCGGTGATCCTGCCCATGCTGTAACAGCTGCGGATCGCATAGCTGGCAGATCCGGCAATTCCTCCCACATAGCTGCCTCCGGTACTCTCTACGGGTGCATAAGACTCACAGGAAATGACTGCGCCATATTCTGCTTTACCGACCACACCGCCGACATAGTCTTTTTTACCGGTCACGTCTCCAAGGTTGCGGCTGTCTCTGATGACTGCCTTGACCGTCTGCTCCACATCGAAACTCTCCGTTCCGGTTAAAGTGATATCGTCCTCAGGGTCAAAATCGTATTCCGTTGCCACCTGTCCAACGATACCGCCCACATTCGTATCGGCTTCCACCGTACCGCGGTTCACACATAAGGTGACCTTTCCCTTCTGGAAGCTGGAAGTATCATAGCGCGCTTCTTCGGTTCCTTCCGGTTCTGCGGTGTCATCCTCCGCATCGGGATCTCCGGGGTTCACCTCTTCCTTGCTGGCTGACTCATCCGAAGTATCTTCTACAGAAATTCCTTCATACCGGAAGAGATCATCCCGGATTTCGCTGACCAGATTCCGCAGAACTCTGGCCTGATCCATCAGCTCATCCATGTGGGCACTGGTGCTGTCTGTCCCGGCTTCCAGTACATCCCCCAACTGACCCAACTGGTCAAAAGCCTTGTCGAGCCTGTCATTCAGTGTATCCAGATTATCTTTGATACCGCCACTGCGATCCGTGAAAGCATTCGTCATGTTATCCAGACGCTTGGTGGCATTCTCTCCGAATTTTTTCAGTGCCGATTTATAGCTCTCCGTATCGTCCGGTACGGTGATGGTAATGTTTCCGCCACTGACGTCATGATCGCCGTCGCCACCCCAGTTACCATTCCAAATATCATTTCCACTGATGGTAACGTCATGACTGTTGCCGTTATTCTTGTCATTATCCGCCTGCTTGTTCAGATCGTCATTCAGGACTTTCAGATCGTTGCTGACGCCGTTCAACTCTTGATTGTAAATATACCACAGATCATGAGCGGTCCCGGTCAGAGAACTTCCCGCATTGTTGGCATCCTTCAGGTTCGAACTGATACTCTTAGCAATACTGGATGCCTGTTTGCTATAGCTGCTCACATCTTTCTGGGTGGCATCCAACATATCCAGGAATTTGTCTGTCTCCGTATCCAGTTCCTTCAGCTTGTCACTGAGATACTGGATTTCCAGGAACGGCTCCATCTGACCCACGATACCGCCCACATCTTTTCTGCCCTGCACATATCCGGTGTTGGTGCAGTTCTGCAGATAGCCCTGATGCAGTCTGCCTACGATACCTCCGGTATTGTAGCCTACGTGCTGGTAGCCGATGGCACCGGAATTGGAGCAATAATAAATCTTACCATCCGAAATACCTGCGATACCGCCGGTGTCCGTATGAGCTGCCACATTGGAGGTACTGTTGATCTGCTCCAGATTGTCCATGGTGATATCTTCCAGATCATAAGTCACTTCCGTGCTGTACGTATTGATATTGCCATTGTTGCTGCAGTTATTCAGAATACCGTGGTTGTTGCCCACAATACCGCCTGCGGAATGATTGCCGATCACATTTCCGGAGGATTCACACCGACGGATCTCTCCGCTCTCGGCATTGACTCCGGCAATACCGCCGACATCCGTATCACCGACCACATTTCCGGTAAATTTACAATTTTCAATGCTGCCATAGTTCACACCGACGATACCGCCGACCTGATCCTGACTTCCAGAGGGAGATACTTCCCCCGTGACCGTAAGGTTGCGGACTTTTGCTCCCTCCTGTACATAGCGGAACAATCCCACTGCCGAACCGTCTCCGGTCAGTTTCACATTGGAAATAGTAAAACCGCTGCCGTCAAAGATTCCTGCAAACGTAGGAATACTGAGTTCACCTGTCATGCTCAGAACAATGTCGTTCTGCAACACTACTTTTTTATCTCTGGACCAACTGTCCAGTACACAGTTCTCCACCAGTTTCCGCAGATCCTCCTCCGTGCTGATCTCTATGACTGCATAATCCTGCTCCTTTATCGTGCTGCTATAACCGCTGCCGCCTCTGTACTGCTCATAGGTCAAAGTTTCTGCTGCATAGGCGGTGGCCGGTGTCTGCAGGATCAATGCTGCTCCCAGCAGGAAACATAATAATCTCTTACTGTTCATCTTCTGTTCCCTCGCTTTCTGCTGTTTTTTCTTTATCCGAAGCTTTCTTATCCGCAGCTTCTGTATCTGCTCCGGTTGCTTTCTGTCCGGCTGTCTCATCCTCCGGCAGCTCCTGTGCTTCCAGTCTGGGATAGCTTTCTTCCGGGGCATCGTCCCGCTCCTCCATCGTCACGGTATCCTTGGGACGCACCACCGCACCCATCTCACCATCAATGACACCGATGAAATCACCCTCCAACACACCATTGACATAACCCTTGATGTGACCGTTCATACGGATTCTTCCGGCGGAGGGCAAGGGCTTTGCCAGATCCCGTTTCAGTGTAAATGCTGTCTTCTGAATAATGATATCTCCGATCAGCAGTGTCTGCGGCAATGCCAGCAGTACCAACAAAATAGATGTCAGAGTACCACGACCAAGAGCCAGTCCGATGGCCGCTACCGCTGCATTGGAAGATACATAGCTGATAATAAATCCCGCAGATACCAGCATGGATCCGCTGGTAACAATGGTAGGGAACGCCTGGTTCAGTGCTTCGATGGCGGCTTCCTTGATCGGCATATAGGTCTTCAGATCCATGTAACGGCTGGTGATAACGATAGCGTAGTCGATCGTTGCACCCATCTGGATCGCAGATACTACCAGATATCCCAGGAAATATACATTTTCATTCAACAGATACGGCAATGAGAAGTTCATCCAGATACTACCCTGAATCGTTACAACCAACAGTACCGGCAGACCGGCGGACTGGAAGGTAAACAGCAGGATGATCATAACAAACAATGCTGTCAGCACCGTGATGATCGTATTATCCGTTGCGAAGGAATCGCCCAGATCCTTATCACTGGTGGCGTTACCGACCAGCAGAATGTCATCTATATTATAGAACTTTGCCACGGTATTACGGATCTGATCCAGTGCTGCTGTGGTCTCTTCTCCCTCATAAGGAACATTCAATTCCAGAACAAATCGGGAATTGTCTTCGCCCAGCAGCTGATCTTTCGCAATACAGATCTGGGAATAAGCATCCGTCAGAGTTTCTTCCAGATCATCGTCCAGTGTGATGTTGCCGCTTTCTTTCTGATCATAAATGAACAGGAACATATCAATAAACGGAACTTCGTATTCACTGACGCCACTGACCAGCGCACCATAATCACTCTGATCCAGTGCATATGCCGAATACAACATATCCGCCACTTCAATATCCAGATCGATCAGTTCCGCAAACTGTCTGGGATTCAGCTTATCCGTCAGCATATAGCCGTCCATGGCCTCGATATTGCCAAGTCCCTGACAGGATTTCACCACATCCAGCTTTTCCAGAGCTTTCAGTGTCTGTGCCTCTTTTTCATAATCACCGTTGGGCACAATGACTGCCAGCTGGTTCACCATGCCGAATTCCTTATTTACCATGCTGACGGAAAATTTATTATCACTCATAGTACTGGATTCCAGAGTGTTGGTATCGTACACGTAGTTTGCCTTATTGGACAGGAAAAATGCTATAATAACACCTACGATCAGAATAGGCGGTATAATGTAGCGGGTAGCCACACAGAATTTACCGACCGCCGTGATCTTCGGCACGAAGCTCTTGTGGTGAGTATTGTCAATGGCCTTGGAAAAGGTCAAAAGCAGTCCGGGCATCAGGAAGAATACGGCCACCATACTGAAAATAATGGATTTTGCCAGAATGATACCCATATCATAACCAATTCTAAACTGCATGAACATCATGGCTACCATACCGGAGATAGTGGTCAGGGAACTGGAAGAAATCTCCGGGATTGCCTTACTCAGGGCCACGATCACGGCCTCTCTGGCATCCTTGTCCTCATGTTCTTCCATAAAACGGTGGGCCAGAATGATGGCATAGTCTACCGCCAGACCTAACTGCAGTACCACCGCAATAGAGTTCGTTACAAAACTGATGGTTCCGAACCAGTAGTTCGTACCTTTGTTCAAAATAGCTGCCACAATAAATGTAGTCAGATAAACCGGGATTTCCGCATAAGTCGTAGAGGTAAATAACAATACGGCTACGATAACCACTGCTGCCAACAACAGAATGACGATCATATCATTATTCAAGTCATCCGCGTCACGCTCTTCCTGACCGATATCGGAAGAATAGTAAACATCATAATCGGACAATGCATCCAATACCTCATCCAGATGCTGCTGTGTAGCTTCCGTGTCTGCTTCCTCATCAAAAGTGACAGACAATAAAGCCTCCATGTCATGATAATGATCCTCGGTGTCATCGAAATCCAACATGCTGACACCGTCCATCTCCTCCACCTGATCTGCCAGTTTCTGTGCCTCGTCAAACGTCACGTTACAGATCAGGATCCGGGCGGAGCCATACGTGGTAAATTCCGAATCCATCAGATCCAGTCCCCTTCTGGTCTCTGTTGTGTCCGGCAAATAAGTGGTCAGATCGTTATTAACCTTGACTCTGTTCATGGATAATACGCAAAATATGCATAAAACAATAAAGATCAGATAGAATCCTTTTCGTTTATCTACGATAAGTGTGGCAAGTTTCATCATAAAGGAATTATCTTTTTTGTCTTTTTCTGCGTTGTCTGCCATAGTTCCCTCCTGCTTTTTCTCTCTTTGTACCCTTGTTTATGTATTTGATTTTATACACCTCTAGTTTAAAATGTTTTTGAACATCTGTAAAGACTTACTACAAAGATAAGAAATTGTATTAATGTCATTTAATGAACTTGTGTTGATTTTCTGCCACATGCAAAATATAATAATGGGGAAGAAAAAGCAAGCTACAGATTTTTTGTGATTGTTTATTTTTAGACATTTTCGTGATGTTCGTCTATTATTTTAGAAAAAATTCAGATTTGTATTACATATAGGAAATGATTTCTTCTTTTCCCGGAAAGGCTGGTGGATTGTCTTATGGAAAAAATGGATCGCCGTGTGCGCAAGACAAGAGCTCTCTTATTACAGGGGCTGGTAAAAATGTTAGAAACCCATGATATTCAGGATATCTCCGTCAAGGAGCTGACCGAACTGGTGGATATCAACCGCGGAACCTTTTATCTGCATTATGATGATATCTACGATATGCTCCATAAAATCGAGGATGAAATGTTCCTGGAATTTAATGAAATCATGGAGCAGAAACCGGTCATTACCAATTCTCTGGCCTCTCAGGGGCCGTTGTTGGAATTCTTCCGTTTTCTGGACCGAAACAGGGATCTGGCCAAGGTCATGATCGGCCCTCATGGGGATCTGGCTTTCGTCAATCGTCTGAAAGATCAGATTGAAAAACGCACTCTCCAGGTTCTGGAAAGTGCGCAATCCGATGCTAATTATGAATATCTCTGCTCCTTCATTATCACCGGCTGTGTCGGTGTCGTAGAGACCTGGCTGAAAGAATCCGATCCCCAGTCCCCGGAAGAAATGGCAGAGATTCTCGGTGCCATGCTCTTACGTCAGCTTAATTTTGCTCCGGGGCCTGCATAGGCTGTGTCGACTCCGGCATACCTACGCTCAATGAAGTCACTGTCTCACCATCCAGGAAAAAGGATACGGTATCACCTACCTGAAGTTCGTCCAGAGTGGCATCTTCTCCGTCAATCGTAATGATCGTATCGTCATTGACTGTGATAGTCATAGTATCTCCGCTGAGAGTTAAGGTCATCTCATCCAGCATGTCTTTCTCAGGTTTCTGACCGTTCGGTGCTTCTCCGTTGGGTGCGCCACCGTTACCATCAGGGGCCTGGCCATCCGGCTTTTCTCCGGTTGGAGCTTCGCCGGTAGGGGCTTCACCATTGGGAGCGCCACCGTTGCCGTCAGGAGCCTGGCCATCCGGCTTTTCTCCGCTGGGTGCCTCACCGGTAGGAGCTTCACCATTGGGTGCTTCCGGCTTCTCTGCCAGTGCGATGGAGATCACATTGCCATCAATGGCAGTGATCTGGCCGAGATAAGATTCCACCTTCTCTTCACCGCTCTCCGTGCTCTCCGTCGTACTCTCCGGTGCGATCGTCTCCTTCTGTTCTGCTGATTCACTTGCTACGCTCTCCGTACCCGCAGATGTTGTTCCTCCGCATGCCGTAAATCCCGTCATCACCATAGCAGCTGTCAACACTGCACACATTACTTTTGTATTCACCTGGGGTAAATTCCATCTTCTCATATTCTCATTCCTCCTGTTCCATTCATTCCTTAAAAAACTTGTGAATATTTACTTCCCCTTATCTGTCTCTTATGATAAAGGTCATCTGCGAAGGAATTGTGAGAAAAATGTGGTGATTCTGTGAATTTTTCAGGCATGACATCCATGTCATGTATGCAGTGTTGACAGTGTCAGATCATGTGTCGATTTTGCTGTTTTGTTGTAAATATTCAAGGAATGCGGTACAGCCTTCCAGAACGTCATCGTAGGTTGTCCCAAAATCTCCCGTGTACCATGGATCCGAGATATCCCGTTCCGATCCCGCGTAGGAAAGCAGCTTCGCTACTTTCCCCTCCGGGTCTCCCCCGAATATCCGCAGCATGTTGCGGATATTCGCACCATCCATACCAATCAAATAATCATATTCCGCATAATCCGCTCTCGTCACCTGCCGGGCCCGCTTCCCCTCACAGGAGATCCCATGCCTCGCCAGCTCCGCCTTTGCCGGCGGATACACCGGATTCCCGATGCCGTTCCAGATTTCCTCCGTGCTGGTGGCCGCGGAGACGATCTGGAAGCGGGCGGTGAGTCTGGCATCGGATACTAATTTTTTCATTACGAATTCCGCCATGGGGGAACGGCAGATGTTGCCGTGGCAAATAAAAAGCACTTTAATTTTATCTTGCATATCTTCGTTTTTCCTTGTATATCCTTATTTTTCCTAGGTTTTATCGCACTTTCACGACATCTAACCCAATGGTCTTATCCTAGCATAAAATCGCATATTTTACCATATCTCGGTAAGTAAAATGAGTACAAATCTAGGTACAAACCCGATTCGTACTCATCAGTACTTTTTCCCTATGCCCTTTATTTCCTTACTTGGCACACTTTTTCATTTCTTTTTCTATCCTTTCAAGCCTCTCCATTTCTCTCTGTGCATCTTCCAACTTAAGGTGTGTATACACATTTGAGGTAACACTTATATCTGTATGTCCCATTAAATATTTCAATGTTTCTACAGATATTCCTCGCTTTGCCGCATTCGTACAAAATGTATGACGGCACACATGTGGTGTTATCTTTGGAAGTTGCACTCGATAAATTCTATTGTACTTCTCAACCACATGCTGAAAGCGTTTTTCCCATTGATAGGGCATCATTGGTTTTCCACGCTTATCCAAGAACAGAAAACCTGTATAACCATCTATCATTTCCTCGACTTTAGGTTTCTTTCTATTCTGTATTACCCTCTTGAATGCTGCATAAACTTCATCCGACATTGGCAATACTCGTGTCCCAGCTTCAGTTTTTGTTTTTTCTATGTACTTTCCCCTACTGCCAACATACTGTAATTGATGGTTCACGTTGATTGTTCTTTTCTCCAAGTCTATATCCTTTAACGTAAGTCCGCAAAACTCGCCTATTCTCAAGCCTGTTCTAAATAATATAAACATCCCATCGTAGCACTCACTGAAATATTCATCCTGTTGAACAAACCTTAAAAACTCCTTTTCCTGTTTTGATGTTACTGCATCTCTGTTTACTGAATCATCAATTAGAAAATTATGCAGTTCAAAATCAAAAGGATTTTTTCTGATTAGGTCTGCCTCATAAGCCATCTGAAAAGCTGGTCTTACTACTCCACGTATTGTATGGATACTGCTATAGCTCTTTCCATCCTCCGACTGTAATTTTATTAACCAAGCCTTTGCATCTATCGTGTTGATATGATTAATCTTCTGACTTCCAAAGCTGTCTCTTTTTAATACATTAACCACTGTTTTATATCCAGCGGCTGTGGTAGGTCTGACATTGCGCTTTTGCTCCAAATATTTCTCTACCAGTTCTAATACTGTCATATCTCCACCGGATAACGAAATACCATTTGCCAAGTCACGCTCCAGTAATTTTTCCTTTTCTCTAAGCGATAAGTCTGCCTTTTTTCCTTCTGGCATCTTATCGTGCCTTTCCAATTTCCAACTGTATACAAACTTTCTCTTTTTGGTTATTGGATCTATTGTACTGAATAAATATCTTCCATCGGCACGCTGTTGCTCTCCTATACGTAATATGCGATTCTTATTGTCTCTTCTTTTTTCACTCATGGTTTATCCTCCAAACTCTAGTACAATCCCCACCATTGGGATGGGGATTGTATCGGAACTACATATATTTTGCAAGGTATTTTTTGCTTTTATATAGAGCCTGTCTCATCAATAAACAGCTCGAATATCTTACGTTTAATAAGTATCTTATTTCCTACCATAAGTATGTAATCTGCTGTCGGATTGTTCGCCACCAGTTTACGAAGATTTTTCTCTCCAATGTTGAAGTACTGAACCGCCTCTTTGATTGTGAGATTATACTTCTCGCTTGCCATTAAATAATCTTTTTCTGTTTTCATACTGATTCAAAATCCTTTCTATCGGATTTTACTGAATCATTTTGCACCTCATCTTTTTGCAGTCCGACACCGATTGCATCAAACTACCATTTGCTTTTTTACTTGCTGACTACTGTATTTGTTTGTTGCTTATGCAGAAAAGGTAAACAGCTTCTTCTTTTCTGCATTGGTTGTTGTGAATGTTGCTTTGGTTTCATCAAGTGCGCTCTGAATTGCTCCAAACAATTCATTGATTTGTTCTGTTGAATAGGTGTAGTATTTCTTGTTTGAGAGTTTTTGCAGCTTCTCTATCTCTGCCATCACCTTTGATGCTTGGTTCTCGGCTTTTTCTTTGAAGCGTGCTGACTTGTCTGGCTGTGCCTGTTGTACTGGTTGGGTTGCTTCTGTGCTTACTGTTGATGCTGGGGTGTTTGTTGTTATACTGTCCATCTTATTTTCCTCCATAGATTTGTTTTATTTATACTGCTTTTCTCTTGTTGCTGTAGGTACCTTACACTTGCAATATACCACCAAAATTGCAAAATGTAAGCGAAAGTGAGTGTAGAAAAAATCTGCTCTGTTGGCTGTATTCTACACTCTTAAAATTCAAAAAAACAAATGTCATAAACTACTTAAGTATAAGTATATGTACATTTTTCATGATGAGTCTGTTGTGCATTTTGACGAACGCCAAAAAAATAGTTGCAATTTTCTTTGATATATCTGCTCCGAAATAGAAAATTGCATCAGAGTAAACTTCTAATGCAATCATCTGAATTTTTTACTATGTGATTTTGTGTCGGTATCTACTTGGGTTATTTTTTGAATTATTTGCTGGTGGTGTTTATTTACTGTTTTAACAGGGCATTTATGCTATGGTAATTATAGGTACATTTTATCTCACTATCTATTTATTCTCCCAAACTGCTATTTTTCTATTATTTTCATGCTGATTTTTTATAAAAATAAATTGTTTAGTAAAAATATTGATTCACTTTTTCTGTTTTTTCCATATTTTTTTCTTTATTGAATTTTTCAAAAATCCACATTTTTATAAGTGATATAAAATGCTGCTTTTTCAGAGCCTTCTCACTAGTCCTAGAAACTGTAGCAATTTTAGGTTGTGATAGACAAAAGAAAAGCACTACCGCTGGGGTAATGCTTTTACATGTGTTGAATTGTATTTAGTTTTGAAGTGCTCTGCGCAAACGCTTTTTGTATGCTGTTTCTATATCGTCATAGAAATCTACGTCTGCTCTCCAGTCTCCATCTACTGGTACTTCTGCAAACATTACATTGCAACACCTTCCATCTGGATATATCATTGTTAAACCTATTATGTTTCCTCTTCTGAAACTCTTGAATCTTAATCCCATATCTGTTGCCTCCTATGGTTATGCTAATTGCTCTGCTTCTTCTGCCTGTTGTAACTGTGCTATTTGCATTGCTTTATCCAATCGCTCCTCATACGCAGATAGGACTTTATCATAGCATTCCATATCTGCCCTCCAGTCTCCTCCCTGTGGCATCTCCATTGTGATTACTGTTTTTTGCTCGCCTGTCGGAATAATCATCTTGATGTTGATTTTACTTTTCTCTTTGTAGCCTTTGAATTTTACCTGCATGGTTCTGCTCCTCCTTATCAAAAATATTTTTTCTTTCTTCTCAATATAGAGTGCTTAAATCTGTAAGGAGTTTTTACTTTGCAGTATTTTTATAAGGTATTATGGCAAAATATAAGAGCATTGACTATACTGCCAATGCTCTTAAAATTGTTGAAGAGTCAGTTTTTTGAGTCTCTGTTGGTATTTATTTATGCCTCTTTTTAAGCTTATTACTAATATAATATACTAAATGTATTAGTATTATTGCAATTACATATATACAACCTGATATTACCATAATTATACCAATGGCGTATTCATTAATATATTCATCATTTGTTCTTATATATGCTATTCTACATGCTAGTGTTGATATTATCATAAATACTAGTAACAGAATGGCTTTTCCTCTGCTACTTATAAGTGGTCTCCACTCCTTATATTTTTTATATTCAACATCAAGTTCTATGTAAAAGTTTTTAATAGAACTTTTCAATTTCTTTATGTTCTCAAAATAAATCTGATTGTTTTCATAACTTTCAATTATATGTATGGTCTGCTCTTTTACATTACATAAGTTATTTATAATAGTACAATTGCTACCTACATTTCTATCTTGTAAATATATTTTCATTATTGTATCAATCGTATCTATAATTTGGCTACACCAAAATATTGTATCTATTTTACCAATATTTTCAGTCATTAATTTTTTAATATACTCGTTTAAAATCTCTTCATATGATAGTATCTGACTTAAACAAGACTTCTTATATTCTACCTCAGGTGTGCTTATTACATTGGAAAATAAAGCTATAAATATAGGTATTATAATTATTGTAATCCAAGCATTCATTGTATCTACCTCTCTTATTAGAAATGCTAGGGATTTAAAATTCCCTAGCATAGTTGTTTAGTTTATATGTGCTCCTCCACCATAAGAACTGTCACCTAATGAAGCTTGTCCCCCATCTGTTGACTGTCCTCCATTATCTGAAAAGAAAGCATCCCAAACATCCTGTGATATTCCACCTTGAGCAGTGCCATTATTATTACTATTATTGCTACTGTTATTACTTGGTGTTGATGTTGAACTGCTGTTGTTGGTGCTTCCAGTGTTTGTTTTATTTGTTGTAACTGTTGGTTTTGTTTCGGTTAAGTAATTACCACTTACAAACGTTCCATCTGATAACTGATACCATAAACAACTTTCACCTTTGTATGAGGTTACTTTGCCAATGACTTCTACTACTTCTGCATATGACTTTGAACCTACTTTATTACCTTCAGTTGTTGGTAAATCTCTTACATTTACTGTCTGTGTTGCATACATAGTAGCTGATACTTCTTCTACTATGTAATCTGCTACTGTTGACTCTGTTTGCTCTGTTGGCTCTGCTACTGGTTCTGTGGTGTCATAGTCATCTGAATTAATGTATTCAATCTCTTCTGTAAGCTCTGCTTCTGCTGATTCGATTTCATCTGTTGTCTCTGTAGAAATTTCTTCTGTAGACAGTTCTTCATTAGCTGTTTCCTCTGATTCTAATATAGCTTCGGTTTCAATCTGCTCTGGTTCTACTACCTTTTCTGTTTCCACTATTTCTACTGGTTTGGTACTAATTGCTTTGTGCGCTATGATGAACAGCACAACCAGCACTGCAATTATTCCAAGACATATGAATAATTTCGTTAATTTATTGTCTTTCATCTTTTCATTTCCTTTCGCAATTATGTTTTTTTGTTTTTCTATAATTGATTTCAAGGCATTAAAAAACAGACCTACTTAATTCTATGATTGTTTTATTCCTTTTCACAAATATATTTCCATACTATCAGCAGTATTTTTTTGTTTTCCTCGCTTTGAGTGGGTGTATATATTAATTTGAATCAAATGCCTACTTTATCGGTCTAATCAACAATGATTCCAAACCATACCAATCTGTGCTATTATGAATCTATAAAATTGTGAGCGAGGAAAAAGTATGGCGGAACATTTCAAACTGGAAATAACAAACAGAAGTACAAAGATTACCACATGGACTGGTGTATCAGATGATTTTGCAAATGAATATAAGGAACGCTTAGGGGCAGATGATAGCTTACCAGATGATTATATTCCTGCACCCATGAGTGATGCACTAAAGACTGTACTGACTCCATTTCCACCTGAAAATGATAAAGATAATAAAGAAAATGACAAACAAATTCCTCTTAAAAGTTCTGCCAAAAAGAATACTGGCAAATATGCAACCTACAACTATGCAAAGCGTGTGAAGAAAAGACGCTCTACCTTTAAAACCCTTGCATATATCAATTTCCATATTCCAAATGTGCAGTTTGTCACACTTACTTTTGACAGTCGAATAGTTAATAATGCAAATGACCTACAAACTTGTCATAAAGCATTCCAGAAATTTATCAAACGTATACGACACCAATATGATGATTTCCGATATCTTGCTGTGTTCAGCAGACAAACTAATAAGAACTGGCACTATCATATGATTTGTAATTTTGACGAGTCAGTGACTGGCAAGGCTATTCGAGAGCTTTGGACTTATGGCATTATTCACAATACTGTTGTAACTAAATATGATGAATTTGATACAAAAGTCTCCTACTGCGTTGATAATATGGAGCGTAACTCTTGGGAAGAATTGCAGGGTGAAAAAGGTTATCTAAACTCAAAAGGCTTGCAGAATAAAATTGTTCTAAGGTCTTGGAATGAAAATGAATATGATATGGCTTATGAATATCTGCGTCAGATACTGCAAAGTGATGATATTCCCTATGCCCTTCATAGTGTCACTAAAAAAGACAAACTGCCTTCATCATCTAAAGCTTACAATATAAACTATCTGGTTTCACATAAGGGATTTGCTGAGCTTTTTGCCAAGCCCATTGTTGCGAAAAAGAAATAAGTGTTTTTAATATAAATATAGTATGAATATGACCATAGCTGTCACATGTGAATTGATTTTATCTGATGAATTATGATTGTGTTTTATATGTGTCTGTTGTTCTAAAAATGTGCAAAAAAATAAACCCTATTGGGTCATTTACTACAATATTATTAATGGTGAGAGCAGTGCTGGTGTCAAATCTGTAGGATGAGGATGTGGTTGAACATATTCCAGCTGAACCAACTGTTGCCTTATAAGTAGTTGACATATCAGGTGACCTGTTTATAAATCTAGTTGCAAAGGTTTCATTATACTCGGTACCAGATTTGCGTGTGCCCTGTGGGGTGTTGGCTGATTTAAAGTTATATGCTGAATCATATGCCAAGCTCATTAAGTAGGATATTGCTCCACCATTTTTCCAATCTGCTAAGGTGAGGTGGTCTTGCCCTCTAAACAATACTGTAATGTAATTGAAATTACTGATTGATTGGGTGTTTTGTGAGGTTCCTGAACGTGTACTTGTGTTGTCCTTATAATATTTGTTGCTGGTGGTTATGGTGTTTACTGCTGGTGGCTGGTTGTAGGTGATGCTATCATTTTTTGATACTACTGCTTTGTTGATGGTGGAAGTATCAAGGGTGATGCCTAGGCTGGTGGTGTTGTCTGTCCATGTGAAGGAGGTACATGGGGTGTCATAACATGAGTTGGAGTGGGAATGTTCTTCTGTTGAACAGGTTAAACTTTTATTACCAAGGGCATCTGTTGAATAACAACCGCCACCATGGGAGTGTTCACTCTTTCCACATCCTAGGTGGTGTCCGTTGCCTCCATGGGATTGACAAGTGGTTATGGTTGGGGCTGGGGCTATCCATGTGAAGTTGTGGGTGAATAGCTGCTGTGTTGTGCTGTTGGCATCTGGAGTCATAAAACTTACTCGCTTGGTTATTTGAGATTGCTGGAGCTGGAAGTCATAAGGTTGTGGTGGATTTGGATTGACTTCTGTTTTTTTGTAAAGGATGTAAAGGTATTTTTCTCCAGTATCTTGGTCTAGGAGGATTTCTTGGGAGGAGGTACCTGTGTGGGTTGGGGTGATACTGTTAAACTGCTCCTTTGTATTTAATGCGGTATTGGTGGTGGATGTTTTCCAGCCTTCGATTTCATAGTCTGACTCGGTGTCTATGGAAATATAGGCTGTGGTGCTGGTTTGAGTGTATGGGTGATAATCTTTTGCTTCTGTGAGGATGGTGCCATCTGATGCTAACTCTTGGGTGTAATAGAGCTTTTGGATGGTACATTCACCTGAGGTTCCATCATCAGGGTCTGGGGTTTGGGTGTTGCCTGGGGTGCCTTTGGATTCATCATAGGTGTGGATTGGTGGGAGTGAAACCTTTAACATGATGATTGCATATCCATTATTCTGTATTGAAGCTTCTGATGATGATATTGAGCCTATTGACACGTTTCCTGCTGGGACATTTATGCCTGCTGTACTCTCCTGTAATATCATACTTCCTGCTGTTGCTTGAAACCATTTCCAGTTTAATGTTGAACCCTCTAAACCTGTTATTCCTTTACTACTGTAATATTGTGCAAATCCATACTCCGTTGTAAAACATCTTATCACTTCTCCGGGGTGCACTGTTGATGTTGTTACACTAAAACCACCTTGCTGTGAGTTACAACCTTGCATTTGCTCTTTGGAATCTGGGTCTGTTGATGAGAAAAAGGATTGTGCTGATACTGTTTCAAAAGCCAAGGTTACTTTTTGTTCTGAGACTTTTTGGGCTAACTCTTGGAGTTGGGACATTGAAAGCGGACTGTAAACTTTCCAATATTTTAACATTTTATATTGGTAGGTTGCATCCTCTGATAAGAGGTCGGCTTCTACTGCTGATTCGTTGGATGACCATGAATCTCCACTCCAAAAGACTGGAGCTATGGATTCTACACTGTATGTTCTTGTTTTAACATCTGAGTAGGTTACTATGTCGCCTGTTCTTAATGGGAATCTGGCTGTGTTTACCATTGATTGCCAGCTGTCATTATTTGAATCTTTGTCGTTTTTTATCATGATGAATGGGGTGTAGGTTCTGTCCATTTTGTTGGTGGTGAGGTCGATGACATAACAAATGACTCCACATCTATTTGAATCACCTGCCCAATAGGTATATGTTGGTGCTAAACTACCTACTGTGTCTGTACCATTAATTGCTGTGTCTGGTATGGTTATGCCATCCTGTCCTGATTCACCCATTGGCGCATCATAAACCCATTTTTTCTTTGTTGAATCCCATTTCATACAACTCTCTGCTGTGCCATCAAAGTCTGCCGGACGTGCTTGGGTTGTGGTTGGGAATGCTGTGAAAATAAACAATATTGAAAATATCATACATAGAATTGTGTGTGATATTTTATGATTGCTTGCTGATTGCTTTTCCATGTTGCTCCTCCTTGTTTTGATAAAAAATAAATTTTATTCT
>OLGB01002712.1_pt1 | contig 18061 bp, 18 predicted proteins | sample 1605691 | NCBI WGS metagenome assembly OLGB01 (sample SAMEA3888925, study PRJEB22519) | human gut metagenome | biome: human gut; feature: human-associated habitat; material: faeces | place: Denmark | collected 2010 | reverse complement strand
TCAGCGCAAAAATTTCTCGCTGCCGGTCACATTGGGAGTTTTCAGATACACCCTAAAGAAAAAACGAAAAGAGAACGCCCATGAAAGAAAAAACCGTCTTTTTTGACCTCGACGATACCCTGTATGACCGTTCCGGCCCGTATCTGGCCGCGTTCCGCCAGTTTTTCGGCGGGCGGTATGAAGACAAGGCCGCGCAGGCCTATCAGGCCGTCATGCACCGCGGCTACGAGGTCTTTACCGCCGCCCACACCGGCAAGATCAGCATGGACGCCATGCACATCTACCGCCACCAGATCGGTCTGCTCGACGTCGGCATCCGCATCACGGCGGCGCAGGCGCTGCAGCTGCAGGCCGTCTATGCCGCGCAGCAGCAGCGGATCACGCTGTCCGCCGCCGTCCGCGCCGCGCTGGACTACTGCCGGGAGGCGTACCGCGCCGTCGGCGTCATCACCAACGGCAGCGTCGGCCCGCAGCAGGGCAAGCTCCGCAGCCTCGGTCTGGACCGCTGGGCCGAGGCGAAACTCGTGTTCATCTCCGACGCCTGCGGCGTCATGAAGCCCGCGCCGGAGATCTTCCGTCTGGCGCAGGCGGCCGCGGGCGGCGGGCCGTGCGTCTTCGTCGGCGATTCGTGCTCGCAGGACATCGCCGGGGCCTCCGCCTGCGGCTGGCAGACCATCTGGCTCAGCCGCACCGGCGAAGAACCCACCGCCGCCCCCACCCTGACCGCCCACGCCGAACAGGACCTCCTCCCCTGCCTGCAGGCGCTGGCGGAGTGAAGAAAAGGCTCCCCTCTCAGGGGAGCTGTCTGCGAAGCAGACTGAGAGGTTGTATCAAATTTGCCACAACCTCTCCGTCTCGGCGTTCCGCCGAGCCACCTCCCCTGGAAGGGGAGGCTTTGCTGCGCACCCCAACGGCTTCCCCTATGAGGGGAAGCTGTCGCCGAAAGGCGGCTGATGAGGTGGACAACATCGCGTCAACGAAACTGCCCCCACCTCATCCGTCACGGCTCCGCCGTGCCACCTTCCCCTCGTAGGGGAAGGCATAAAAACGCCCGGCTTCCGATGGGAAGCCGGGCGTTCTTTTTCAGAGGAAGATCACGGTTTGACCGTCAGACCAGTTTTCGTACCGGTATGTGTGCCGCTGCCGGTGTAGATCGGTTCCCCTCTCTTATCTGTCCATCTCGCTTGAATATCACCGACGATCAAACCATTGTTGGTCAGTGTGCAAACGCCACCCGCACTGTCATTGTTGAAGACAATATCGCTTTCCACGGTCATTTCTTCACCGAAGGTCATACTGCCAGCAACGAAGAAGTTCCCGGTATTATTCTTGATCGAGCCAGATTCAAAGATATACTGGTTTTTTGCCGTGGCCGAGTAATTCGCAAATACGTGATTTGTTGCTTTATTGTTCTCAACCGTCAACTTTCTGGCAGAGAAATTGGAACCGCCGTTTCTCTGATAAATCAGAACACCAGAGCCAAAATCATTATTTGTTCCAGTATTTACCACGTTTCCGGTGATCTCTACATTGTCCATTTCTGTCACCGTTCCCTGCATCCAGAGCAGACACGCGCGGCCAATATTACCACTACTGGCAATACCAATCAATGTATTATCCTTGATCTTTACATTGATGAACCGTGCAGATTTTGCCTGTTCCGAGTGAACGATCTGTGTCCCCTTGAAATTCTGGATCGTAACGTCCTGCAGGGTCAGGACGCCATTCGCGCCGCCGTTGTCAACCACGAACAGCTTTCCGTTTTCCTCGTTTTCGCCATCAAACAGCATATGATCCAATGTCAATGCCGCATTAACGTTCATGAAGACTCGCTTGACATTTTCAGTAGTTGAATAGGTATCTGCAAGTGTAACCGTGTGACCGACACCATGAATGACTACATCACTGGTGATCTTGATTGGCGCTTCTACCTCAATATCCCCAGTAATAAAGATCTCCGTCCAACCAGCCTGAATGGCCTGCACCAGCTCCCCATAATTCTTCACGCCATGATTCGTCGTGAAGCCGCAGGTGGGGCAGGTCACGGTGCCGCTTTCCTTGGGGAAGCCGCAGTATTCTGTTTTGGTCTCGCCGCAGGCGCAGGTAGAGGTGTGTGTGCCGTTGCCGTTCGGCTTGGCTTCGCCCCAGACATGGGTATGCTCCGGGTTTTCCGCAAAATAGATCGCAGAGGCGATGGCGGCGGTGTTATCGGCGTGCAGCAGGTCCCACTTCTCGCACAGGCGGTACAGGATCTGGGCGACCTGCGCGCGGGTCGCATTGCCCTGCGGGCAGAGCTTGCTGTCCATGCCGGTCAAAATGCCGTTGGCGACGGCCCACTGCATGGCCTCATCGGCATACGCACTGACGCTCGCCGCGTCGGCAAAGCCGCTGAGATCGGCATAGGCCGCGGCGCGGACCAGCCCCTTGCGCTGGGCGTAGCGATAGAGCATGGCGGCCAGCTGCTCGCGGGTGATGGGCGCTTCGGGCGCAGTGCCGTCGGAAATATCATGCTGGATGGCCCAGAGCTGCGCGGCGGCGTACCAGTCGTTCGCGTTGCGCTTCGCGTTTTGTCCGTCCACGCGGGACAGAACTGCCCAGAGCATGGCGCGGCTGGTGGTCTGCTGCGGGGCAAAGCCGCTGCCCGTTCCGTTCATCAGGCCATTGTCCGTGACATAGCAGACCGCGTCGTAGAACCAGTCCGACTCCTTCACATCCGCGAAGGTCTGCACACCCTTCGCCATCGCCGCCACCGTCATCACGCTCAGCACCATCACCAGTGCCATCAGCAGGCTCAGAATCCGTTTTTTCATCGTCATTCTCTCCTTACATGTGATTTTTTCAAACCTTCATCTTCTGCATAAAAAATGCAGAAGAAAAGCGGGTACCCGCTTTTTCGCCATTTCTGGAAAATATAGTGTTATTGTACCATGGACTGTATGGGGTTGCAAGGTTTGGATGGGATTTTTGTGGAATTTATACAAAAAATTTACGGGAATGGCAAAAAAGCCTCCCCTTTCAGGGGAGGTGGCTCGGCGGAACGCCGAGACGGAGAGGTTGCAGCAGATTTGCGACGACCTCTCAGTCACCTTCGGTGACAGCGTCCCTACCCCTTTTGTCCCTTCGGGACATTTCCCCCTGATAGGGGGAATCGGCCCCTGAAAGGGGAGCCAAGGGGTGCGGCGCACCTCGCTGCCTTCCCCTATGAGGGGGAGCCATCCGCTGCGGCGGGGCTTCAGCCCTCACGCGCGGCGGCCGAGCTGATAGAAGGCGACGGCGCTGGCAGCGGCGACGTTGAGGGAGTCGACGCCGTGGTGCATGGGGATGCGGACGGTGAAGTCGCAGGCGGCGATCGTCGCGTCCGCGAGCCCGTCGCCCTCCGTGCCCATGACGACGGCGAGCTTCTCCGCCTGCATCAGGCGCGGATCGTCGAGACGGACAGAGTCGTCCCGCAGCGCCATGGCCGCCGTCCGGAAGCCCTGCGCGCGCAGCAGCGCCGGCCAATCCTCCGGCACATACGCCCACGGCACCTGAAAGACCGTGCCCATGCTCACGCGGATGGCGCGGCGGTACAGGGGATCGCTCCCCGCGCTCGTCAGCAGCACCGCGTCCATGCCCAGCGCCGCCGCGGAGCGGAAGATCGCGCCGAGGTTCGTCGGGTTCATCACATTTTCCAGCACCGCCACGCGCGTCGCGCCCCGCAGCACCGCTGCCGGGTCCGCCAGCGGCGGCCGCCGCATGGCGCAGAGCATCCCGCGCGTGAGATGAAAGCCCGTGAGGTTTGTCAGCACATCCTCCTCCGCCGCGTAGACCGGCACGCCGGGGCAGCGGGAAAGCAGCGCCGCGCCCTTGCCGGTCACGTGCTTCGTCTCCATCAGAAACGATACCGGCGCACATCCCGCGTCCAGCGCCCGGCCGATGACCAGCGGGCTTTCCGCCACGAACAGGGCGTTCTGCGGGTCGGCCCGGTTGAGCAGCTGATTTTCCGTCAGGCGGGCGTACACGTCCAGCTCCGGCGCGTCAAAGTCGGTGATCCTGCGCAGATCCATAATTTTTTCTTCCTTTTGTCTGTTTTTTCAGCAGTATTATAACATTGACAAGTGCCGGCCGCAACTTTATAATCGCGGGTAGAAACGCAGAAAGTGAGAATGTACCATGTATCAGCTTGCGATCTTTGATCTCGACGGCACGCTCCTCGACACGCTGGCCGACCTGCGGCAGGGCATCAACTACGCGCTCGGCACGCAGGGCTTCGCCCCGCGGTCGATGGCGGAGGTCCGCGCCTTCGTCGGCAACGGCATCTGGAAGCTCGTCGAACGCGCCGTCCCGGCCGGGACGAGCGAGGCGCAGATGGACGCCGTCTACGAAGCCTTCAACCCCTACTACGCCAGGCACTGCGCCGACCTGACCGCGCCGTATGACGGGATCCTCCCGCTGCTGCAGAAGCTGCAGGCGCAGGGCGTGGTCTGCGCGCTGGTATCGAACAAACCGGACTACGCCGTGCAGACGCTCGCGGCGCAGTATTTCCCGGGTCTGCTCGCCGCCTCCGCCGGGGCGAAGGACGGCGTGCGGAAAAAGCCCGCGCCGGATTCGGTCTTCGCCGTCATCCATCAGCTGAGAGCGGAGGGGCTGCGCGCCGTCTACATCGGTGACTCCGAGGTCGACCTGCAGACCGCGCAGAACGCGGCGCTGCCCTGCATCTCGGTCAGCTGGGGCTTCCGCGACCGGAGCGTGCTGGAGCAGGCCGGAGCGTCGTGCATCTGTGACACGGTGGACGCGCTTTATCAGGCCATCTGCAACGGATAAAAACAGCCCGCGGCATCACGCATGCCGCGGGCGTTTCTTATTTCCGGTTCAGTCTCCGGCAGACGGCCTTGACCGCGCCGATGCAGACGCAGATCCCTCCGGCTACCAAAACAGACGTCAAAAGCTCCATGATGCCCCTTCCTTTCTTGTCTGCAGCTGCTCCGGCAGCCGGGGCAGCTGCGCGAGCACGGCGCAGGCCGCGCTGTGCGCATCCTCAGCGTTCAGGCCCAGCGACTGCTGCATCCGGCCGGACAGCTGCTGACAGCAGCCCGCGTAGCGCTCGGCCTCGGCCCGGCCCGCGGGCGTCAGAAAGACGTTGCCGTATTTTTTCTTCTCCGCCAGCCCCGCACTGCACAGATTCCCGATCATGGAATGCACGCTCGGCTTCGTCACGTGCAGCTGCCCGGCGATGTCCATGCACCGCGCGCCCGTCTCGTTCTTGCACAGCTCGAGCAGGATCAGCAGATATTTGATTGCAGACGCGGTCAGCGGCTTGGGTGCATTCGTCATTTGGAACCTCCGGTCCTGCGCCGGGAAAGCGGGCGCGGCGTTTTGGTGGTGTTTTTTGTTCTTTTGGTTAGTCATCTCTAACCTTCCGATAGTTTAACATCTCTAACCCGCGCTGTCAAGCTTTTTTTCGCGCCTGTGCACCGGCCGGGATCCGACGGTTTTCTTCCGGCCGGTCTTCTGCTATAATATCTTCAAAATATACGCCGGAAAGGAACCGATATCATGAAAAGCACTGCAAAAGAGTTGGCGCTCGGCGGGATGTTCACGGCGCTGGGCGTCGTGTTTCTGTGCCTCGGCGGGATCGTACCGCTGGCGCTGTACGCGTGCCCGATCCTGGCGTCGGCCGTGCTGCTGCCGGTGCGGGAGAACTGCCGGAGGAGCGTCGTCTGGAGCTGCTACGCGGCGATTGCCGTGCTCGGGACGCTGCTTGGCCCGGATAAGGAATCGGCGCTGCTGTTCGTCTTCCTCGGCTACTACCCGATCGTCAAGCCGCGCTTCGACGCGATCCGCAGGCGGCCGCTGCGCCTCGCGGCCAAGCTCCTGCTGGCCATCGCGGCAGTCGGTGCGGAGTACGCGTTTTTGCTGTTCGTGCTGCGGCTGGAGGCCGTCGTCGCGGAGCTCTCATCCACCGCCCCCGCCCTCCTCTGGGCCACCGCCGCCCTCGGCCTCGCCCTCTTCCTCCTCTACGACCTCTGCCTGGACAGGCTGACGGCGCTGTATCGGAGGAGGAGAAAATAAGGAAAGCCCAAAGGCCTCCCCTTCCAGGGGAGGTGGATCGGCGAAGCCGAGACGGAGAGGTCGTGCTGGGAAGAGACCACCTCTCAGTCGCCTGCGGCGACAGCTCCCCTGAAAGGGGAGCCTTTCCGCTGCGGCGGGTTCACCCCTCAGGCGCTCCGCGCCAGCTCCCCTTGACAAGGGGAGCCTTGGGTGCGTACAAAACAAGAAAATCTCCCCGCAAAAAGGTGCAGACCAGCAAATTTGGTCTGCACCTTCTATTTATAGCAATTGTTCTACGGCAACTAGTATCAAACTCGATACCCCCGTATCAGGCGGCGCGTAATCAGACATACGAGAGGTGACCATCGAGTGGAACGACGCCTGAAAAATAGGGCCTCACCTAAAATCAGAGGCAGCACGCACCCCGCGTCCCCACGCACTCTTTTCTCCCCTATCTTTTCTCTTGCGAGAGAAAAGATAGGGCCGTCGGAGACAACCGGCAGCTGCAAATTTGATACAACCTCTCAGTCTCGGCTTCGCCGAGCCAGCTCCCCTGGGAGGGGAGCCTTTTCGTTATCTTCTGCCCACTGGGCGTAGAGGCTGCGCATCCAGGCCGGGACGTCCATGCCGTAGACGGCGTTGAGCCGCTCCGGGGTCAGGACCTGCGCGGCCGGGCCGTGGGCGATCTGGCGCCCATGATCCATCAAAAGCGCGTCCGTCCCGAACGACCGGGCCAGCGACAGATCGTGCACCACGCTCACCACCGCCCGCCCCGGCTCGCGGAGCCAGCTGCCGATGAGCGCGAAGATCTGCTTCTGATAGATGAGATCGAGGTGGTTCGTCGGCTCGTCGAGCAGCAGCAGCTTCGGGTCCTGCGCCAGGACCTGCGCGAGGAACGTCCGCTGCAGCTCGCCGCCGGAGAGCGTCAGCACCGACTGCCGCCGCTTGTCCTGCAGACCGGCGAGGGTGAGCGCCTGCTCGACCTTCTCCCGGTCCTCCGTCTGGCTGCGGCCGAACAGGCCGCCCGCGTACGCGAACCGGCCGAGCCGCACGACCTCCTCGACCGTGAAGCCGTAGCCGACGAAATGATTCTGCGCCAGCACGCCGATCGCCTGCGCGCGCAGGGCGGGCTTCATCTTCGCCACGTCCTGGCCCGCGAACAGGACCCTGCCCGTATAGGGCGCGCCCTGCGTGACGGCGTTCAGGGCCGTGGACTTGCCCGCGCCGTTCGGCCCGACGATCATGAGCCACTGCCCTTCCTCGACGGTGAACGAAAGCCCGTCGACGATTTTTTTCTGCCCAAACTGCACCGACAGGCGCGAAACTTCCAGCATCGGCATGCTCAGTGCTCCTTTCTGGACTGATAGAAGATGACGACGAACACGATCGCGCCCACGAAGCTCGTCACCACGCCGATCGGCAGCTCCAGCGGGTTCAGGAGCGTCCGCGCGACAAGGTCCGCCAGCATGAGGAAGACCGCGCCGCCGAACATCGCCGCGGGCAGCAGCCGCCGGTGGTTGGGGCCGACGAGCATCCGCGCCATATGCGGCGTCACAAGGCCGACAAAGCCGATCGTCCCGCCGATGGAGACGCAGACGCCGATGAGCACCGAGACCGTGATGAGCAGAACGAGCTTCGCGCGCTTGACATCCACGCCGATCTGGCGGGCGTTGTCCTCGCCGACGGCGAAGGCGTTGAGGATCTGCGCGTGCAGCAGGATCACCGCGCCGCACACGGCCAGCGCGAGTGCCAGCACGGCGGCATTCTGATACGTGCTGCCGCTGAGCGAGCCCATGGTCCAGAAGGTGATCTTCTGGACCTTATCGGCGGCAAAGGTGATGACGATGCTCATGATGCTCGAGACGAACATCGAGAAGATCACGCCGATGAGGATGATCGTGTTGGTCGAGAGCGACCGGTCGAGCTTGTACGAAAGCCCGAGGATGACCAGCAGCGAGCCGAACGCGAACAAAATCGCCATCACCATCGTCCCCGCGAACGGGAAGCCCGGCAGCGTGACGCCGAAGGCGATGGCGCAGACCGCGCCGAGCGACGCGCCGGACGAGACGCCGAGCGTCGAGCCGTCGGCCAGCGGGTTTTTGAGCAGCCCCTGCATCGCCGCGCCCGCGAGAGACAGGGCCGCGCCCGTCAGCGCCACGCACAGCACGCGCGGCAGCCGGATGGGCATGATGGACGAGACGAGCCCCTCGGGCAGCGCGCCGCCCGTGAGCTTCGCAGCAAAAAACGCCAGCGTGTCTCCAAGCGGCACGCGGACGCTGCCGATGCAGACGCAGAGGCACAGCACCGCCAGCGTCACGACCGCAAACAGAAGATACTCCCAGAGTCTGAATGTTTCGTGATACCGGCGCATGCTGTGCCTCCTGTGGATATTTTATTCTATAGTAATAGTTTACTCGCCGTAGACGAAGTCATACAGTGCCTGCGCGCCCTCGGCCAGCCGCGGAGCCGGACGGGAGAGCTCATTGTTCTGCAGGTTGAGGATCTTGCCGTTCTTGACGGCGGTGACATTCTCCCAACCCGGACGGGCCAGGATCTCCTCTTCCGGGGTGGGGCCTTCGCCGTAGTACATGGAGATGGTCACGATGTAATCCGGGTTGCGCTCGAGCACCTGCTCTTCGGAGATCTCGCTCCAGCCGGTCACGTCCGCGAAGCAGTTCTTGAGGCCCATCATGTTGGCGATCTCGTCCATGAAGGTGCCGGTGCCGGCCGTCCAGAGGCCGTACTGCAGCGGGGAGACCTCAAAGTACACGGTCTTGCTGCCGTCGCCGGCGTTGGCCTTGATCTCGTCGAAGGTCTTCTGCATGGACTCGACGACGGAAGCCGCCTCATCCTGCTTGCCGACGAGCTCGCCGATCATGTGGATGGCGGTGTAGACACCTTCAATATCCTGCGCGTCGCTCACGACGACATGCACGCCCGCAGCCTCCAGCTGCTGGACCTGCTCGTCGGTCTGGGACATGGTGCTCATGAGCAGGACCTGCGGCTGCAGCTCGACGATCTGCTCGATGTTGGTGTCGCTGCCGGACTCGACAGCCGGGATCTCGGTCACTTCCGCCGGATAGTCGCAGTATTTGCCGCGGCCGACCAGCAGATCGCCCGCGCCGATGGCGTAGAGGATCTCGCAGTCAGACGGGGTCAGGGCAACGATGCGGGTCGCGGGCTCGTCCAGGGTGATCTCCCGGCCGGTCATGTCGGTCAGGGTCACGGCGGCGGACTCCTCCGCGGGTTCTTCAGCCGGTTCTTCGGCGGGTTCGGCTTCTTCGGCGGGCGCAGGTTCTTCGGCCGGAGCGGTCTCGGTCTGCGCGGGCTCGGTCTTTGCGGCGCAGCCGGTCAGGACTGCCAGCAGCATCACGGCCGCCAGCAGCAGGGCAAGGATCTGATTCTTTTTCATGGTTCGGTTCTCCTTTATTATAATATCAATACAAAAGGCCCCTCCCAGCAGGGAAGAGCCTGAAACCGCCCTGTGCGCGGCTTGCACGCAGGGCGCACCTTACCCGTTCCCAGAAGCTCCGGCAGCGCCGCCGATCATTGCGGCCCTGCCTGACATACGTGACCAGGTCTCCCGGCTCTGCTTCCTCCTACCGGAGCCCCTTCCCGCCGTTCGGCAGTGGTGCTGGCTCCTTCGTCCGCATTACGGTTACTGGGTTAGCCCGGGCTTCGCACCCGGTTCCCACGGCGGCTGCCCGCCGACGCTTTCGCGCGGAGACGTATGGTATTGAATTTCCTACATTTTATCCGCTTCTGTGCGAATTGTCAACCGATTTTCCCCATCTGCGCGGCTTTGGATGCATGATTTTTCCATGGCGCAGGCGTTCCGGCGGGTTTTATGCTGGTTTCTCTGTATATATACGAATATTATTCATTTTATTCGCACCCAGCCTCCGGCTTTTTCTTCCGGTTTCTGCACGGTTTTTTCCCGTTTTGTGCACTTTGTCCGCTTTTGTGGACGTTTTTCCCGGAAGAGTTGGCGTGTTTTTCTTGCATCTTCTCTTGACAATATGCATTTCGTGTGTATAATTATGAGCATACAAAACAGAACCGACGAACCACTCGTCACAGGAGGAAATGAATATGAAAAAGTTACTTGCTCTGCTGCTTGCAGCCATCATGGTGCTGAGCCTCGCGGCCTGCGCCTCTACCGCAACGACCGACGCTCCGGCCCAGACCACCGAAGCTGCCGACACCACCACCGAGACCGCCGCAGAACCCGCAGCCGACACCGCTGACGAGACCGCAGCCGCTGAGGTCTCCACCGTCGTCCCCGGCAAGCTGACCGTCGCCACCAGCCCGGACTTCGCCCCGTATGAGTTCTACGCCCTCGACGAGAACAACGATCCGCAGCTCGCCGGCTTCGACGTCGCGCTTGCACAGTATGTCGCCGATTACCTGGGCCTCGAGCTCGACATCATCCCGATGGACTTTGACGGCGTGCTCAACGAGCTTGCCACCGGCAACGTCGACCTCGGTATGGCCGGTCTGTCCCCGGATCCCGCCCGTGCCGACGCCATGGACTTCTCCGACATCTACTACTTCGGCGGCCAGAGCTTCGTCACCGTCAAGGACAAGGCCGATCAGTTCACCGATCTGGCTTCCGCCAACAAGGCTGAGTACTCCATCGGCGCGCAGAACGGCTCCATCCAGTACGATCTGGCTGTTGAGAACACCCCGGACGCCGACATCGTCTCCCTGACTAAGGTCACCGACATCATCGGCGATCTGCTGAACGACAAGCTCGACGGCGCATTCATCGAGACCGCTGTCGCCGAGAACTATGCCAAGAACTATCCCGAGCTCGTCATCGTCTGCGACGTTCCTTATGATGTTGCCGGTTCCGCGATCGGCGTCATGAAGGGCAACGATTCCCTGATGAAGGGCGTCAACGAAGCCATCGCCGCCGCGCTTTCTGACGGCTCCATGGACAAGTTCGTCGCTGAGGCCAATGAGCTCTCCGTCGGCAATGTCTACGAAGGCCTGCTCGACGAGAACGGCAAGGTCGCCGAGGGCTAAGATCCCCGGAAGCCACGACCCCATCACCTGAAATCTCACCGCAAGAGCCTCTCCCGCAGAAGGAGAGGCCCTTGTGTGCATTCTGATCGGAGGAAAAACCATGTTTACTGCCGCCGGCTTTGCCAAGGCTCTGGCCTATTGGAAGCTGTTTCTGCAGGGCGTCGTATGTACCGTCTGCCTGTCATTCCTGACGGTCCTGTTCGGCTTCCTGCTCGCCCTTCTCATCACGGGTATGCGGATGTCCGACTTCCGGCCGTTCCGGGCGCTGGCCCTGACACGCGACGGCCATGAGCGCGACGAGGGCTTCCTTGCGAAGCTCAGCCGCTTCAACCCCATCCGCTTCATCGCGTCCGTCTATGTCGAACTGTTCCGCGCAACGCCGATGGTCGTGCAGATCATGCTCGTGTACTACGGCCTGTTCAACGGCGTGAAGGTCCTGCCGGGTTTCATGCTCTTCGGCTTCATCCGCTTTGAGCGGTTCTTCCCCGGCGTGGTGGCGCTGGCGCTCAACTCCGGCGCGTATCTGTCGGAGATCATCCGCTCCGGCATCCAGTCGATCGACGGCGGCCAGACCGAGGCCTCCCGCTCGCTCGGCATGTCCAAGCTGCAGACCATGCGCTTCATTATCCTGCCGCAGGCCATCCGCAACATCCTGCCTGCCATCGCCAACGAATTCGTCACCATCATCAAGGAATCCGCCATCTGCTTCACCATCGGCGTGCAGGACATCATGTCCGCCGTCAACTCCGTCAAGGGCGCGACCTACCGCATCACCGAGGCGCTGGTCATCGCGACGGCCCTGTACTTCTGCCTGACGTACCCGACGAGCAAGGTCATCGCGCACTTTGAGAAGAAGATGAGCGCGGGCTCCAGCCGCAACGCCGCGAACGTCGCGCACAAGCGCAAGGTCCAGGCACAGGAGGGCACGAAATGAGCAGTCTGATCGAGGTCAAGCACCTGAAAAAATACTATAACAAGGGCGAGATCAAGGCGCTCGACGATGTGAGCGTCAACATCGAGCGCGGCGACGTGATGGTCGTCATCGGCCCGTCCGGCTCCGGCAAGTCGACGCTGCTGCGGTCTTTGAACCTGCTGGAGGTGCCGACAGCGGGCGAGATCGACTTTGACGGCGTGGACATCACGAAGAAAAAGGTCAAAAACGAGGCCGGCAAGTGGGTCAAGCTCGATCTTGACAAGCACCGGCAGAAGATGGGCATGGTCTTCCAGCATTTCAACCTCTTCCCGCACATGACCATCCTCGACAACATGACCCTCGCGCCCATCCATGTCAAGCACATGCCGAAGGCCGAGGCCGAGCAGAAGGCGCACGCGCTTTTGGAACGCGTCGGGCTCGGCGACCGCGCGGAGGCCTACCCCATCCAGCTCTCCGGCGGCCAGAAGCAGCGCGTGGCCATCGTCCGCGCGCTCATGATGGAGCCTGAGGTCATGCTCTTTGACGAGCCGACGAGCGCGCTCGACCCGGAGATGGTCGGCGAGGTGCTCGAGGTCATGAAGGAGCTGGCGCAGGAGGGCATGACGATGGTCGTCGTCACGCACGAGATGGGCTTCGCCCGCGAGGTCGGCAACCGCGTACTGTTCATGGCTGACGGCAAGCTCGTCGAGCAGGGCAGCCCGGCGGATATCTTCGAGCATCCGCAGAACCCCCGCCTGCAGGACTTCCTGAGCAAGGTACTGTGATTCCCACAGGGAAGCGACAGCGGCGCTTCCCTGTTTCTTTATCATGAAGGAGACGATCATATGACACTAAACAAGCAGCCGGCGCTGGACGCCATTGAGAAAGAACAGAACACCATCCTGCACGTGGCCGACGAGATCTGGGACTATGCGGAGCTTTCTCTGCAGGAGTTCCGGTCCGCGAAGCTCTACTGCGAGGTTTTAAAGCAGGAGGGCTTCCGCGTGGAGGAGGGCGTGTGCGGCATCGCCACCGCGTTTGCCGCAAGCTTTGGCTCCGGGCGGCCGCATATCGGCATTCTGGCCGAGTATGACGCGCTGTCCGGTCTCTCGCAGCAGGGCGGGCAGCTGGTCCACGCGGAGCGCACGCCCGGCGGCACCGGCCACGGCTGCGGGCACAATCTGCTGGGCGCGGGCGCGTTGGCCGCCGCGATCGGCGTCAAGGCCTGGCTGGAGCAGACCGGCTGCCCCGGCACCGTCACGCTCTACGGCTGCCCCGGCGAGGAGGGCGGCGCAGCCAAGGCTTTCATGGCGCGCGACGGCCTCTGGAAGCAGCTCGACGCCGCGCTCACCTGGCACCCGGAGGACTGCAACGAGGTCATCACCGGCGGCTCGAACGCCTGCATCCAGGTGCAGTACACCTTCCACGGCGTCGCCTCCCACGCGGCGGGCGCGCCGGAGCTGGGCAGGAGCGCGCTGGACGCGGTCGAGCTCATGAACATCGGCGTGCAGTTTCTGCGCGAGCATATGACCGACGACGCGCGCATCCACTATGCCATCCTCGACGCCGGCGGCCGCAGCCCCAACGTCGTGCAGAGCGCATCCACGGTCTTGTACATGGTCCGCTCGAAGCACGTGGCCGAGGCCGTGAAGCTGCAGGCGCGTGTCGACAAGATCGCCGACGGCGCGGCACTCATGACCGAAACGCGCTATACCCGCAAGTTCATCGACGGCACGGCCGACTGCCTGCCGAACCGCACGCTCGAGACCCTCATGCACGAAAACTTCGCCGCCCTCGGCGTGCCGCAGTACACCCCGGAGGAGCTGGACTTCGCCAAAAAGCTCGCCGCGACCTATCCCAGCAACCAGGCCGTCCCCGGCACCGGCAGCCGCATGCAGGCGGACTACGCCCGCAAGATCCGCGCGCTGCAGCAGACCTCCGGCCACGCGATGAACGATTTCCTGCTCCCCTACTTTACGGGCGAAGCCTTCCGCGCGGGCTCGACCGACGTGGGCGATGTGAGCTGGCTGTGCCCCACGGCGCAGTGCTCCGTCGCCTCCATCCCGAACGGCTGCCCCGGCCACAGCTGGCAGATCGTCTCCTGCGGCACGACCTCCATCGCACACAAGGCCGCGCTGCACGCGGGCCGCGTCATCGCCTGCACGGCGATCGACCTGTTTACCCAGCCGGAGCGGCTGGCACAGGCGAAGGCGGAATTTGATCAGGCCGCGGAGGGCGGCTACGTCTGCCCCATCCCGCCCGACGCCGTCCCGGTCGTGGCGGACTGAGCGCAAAAAGGGCTTGACTTCCGGCCAAAATACAGGCACTATAGCTGTATAACATTCCGGAAACGAGGTTTTTTCTATGAACGTCGTCAACTTTGGTTCTCTCAATCTCGATCATGTCTACGCCGTCGACCATTTCTGCCGCGCGGGCGAGACCATCCACACGGCCGGCTACACGCAGAACGCGGGCGGCAAGGGCCTGAACCAGTCCATCGCCGTGGTGCGCAGCGGCCAAACACTCTGCCACGCCGGCATGCTCGGCGCGGGCGGCGAGCCGCTGGCGCAGCTGCTGGAGGGCTGCGGCGTCGATCTGCGGTATCTCGGCCGCACCGAGACCCCGCAGGGCCACGCCATCATCCAGGTCCAGCCCGACGGACAGAACTGCATCTTCCTCTACGGCGGCTCCAACCAGGCCGTCACGCCGGAGGACATCGACGCCGTGCTCTCGCACTTTGCCCCGGGCGATTATCTGCTGATGCAGAATGAGCTTTCGAACTTCACCTACCTGCTGCGCGCGGCGGTCGGCCGCGGGCTGCGCGTGGTGCTCAACGCTTCTCCCATCTCCGGGGAGGTACTGGCGGCCGATCTGACCGGCGTCGACTGGCTCGTGGTCAACGAGATCGAATGCGCCGCGATCGCGGGCTGCTCCACGCCGGAGGAGGGCTATGCCGCGCTGCGGGCGCGCTATCCCGGGCTCGGCATTCTGCTGACGCTCGGGTCCGAAGGATCCGTCAGCTGGAAGGACGGCGTGGAGATCCGGCAGTGCGCGTATCCGGTCCAGGCGGTCGACACGACCGGCGCGGGGGATACGTTCATGGGGTATTTTGTCGGCTGTCTGGCGCAGGGCATGGAGCGGAAGGACGCCATGCAGTATGCGGCCATGGCCGCCTCCATTGCCGTTACCCGCCCCGGCGCTGCCCCCTCCATCCCCATGATGGCCGAAGTCCGCGCCGCAGTGGAGGCCCTCTGAGCCATACAAAAGGCTCCCCTTCCAGGGGAGCTGGCTCGGCGCAGCCGAGACTGAGAGGTTGTTGCAGATTTGCGACTGCCCGATGCCTCCGGCGGCCCCTTCTTTTCCGTCTTGCCGGAAAAGAAGGGGGAGAAAAGGGGCGCTGGGTTACAGTTGGGTGCGTTCTGCCTCTGAATTCAGGCAGGAACCGATGTTTCGGGTATCGTTCCACACGGTAGTCACCTTACGGGCGTCTGACTGCGCGCCGCCTGATACGGGAGTATCGGATTTGCAGCTAGTTGCCTTAGAATATTTGCAGTCAATAGAAGGTGCAGACCAGGTTTGCTGGTTTGCACCTTTTTGCGGGGAAGTTATCTTTATTTGCTTTGCACTTTGTAGGGGCGGGGCTCTGCTCCGCCCGTTCTTCTGATCAGATCGGCACCAGCGGGCAGATCAGAGCCCCGCTCCTACAGAACGCACCCCAAAGGCTCCCCTTTCAGGGGATGGCATTTGGATCTGCGCACCCCAAGCCTTCCCCTATGAAGGGAAGGCGGCGCGGCGGAGCCGCGACGGATGCGGTGGGGCAGTCCGTTTTTGCTCCCGCAATGCGATTTGCGCGCTTTGATATATCGATTTTCATATATGCAATTCGTGTTTTTATATCGATACGGCCATACTGATTTTTGCCGTTCAGAATCCGTCATATTTCACATAAAATCAGAAAAAACTTGATTTTTTCAAAAAAACTGCTATCGTTATTCTAAATGGAGCCGGCCGGGTTTGCGGGCGGCGAGATCTGTGAATGGGACCGGTTTATGAAGCGTTTCTTTTTTTTGCTTTTTCTGTGTCTTCCGCTGCTGCTGCTCTCCGGCTGCGCGGAAAAGGAGGCGTCGCGCGAGTGCTTCGCCATGGACACGGTGATGCAGCTGCGCGCCTATGGTCCGCAGACTGCGGCCGCGCTGGACGCGGCGGAGCAGGAGATCTACCGGCTGGAGGGTCTTCTCTCCTGTCAGGACCCGGAGGCGGAGCTGGCTAGATGCAACACGGGCAGCGAGACAGTCAGCGAAGAGACCGCCGCGCTCATCCAGACGGCGCTGGACCTTTCCGCCGCGACCGGCGGAGCCTATGACCCGACGCTCTATCCCCTGACGCTCGCCTGGGGCTTTTCCGGCGGGCAGTACCGCGTGCCGGACGAGGCGGAGCTCTCCGCCCTGCGCACGCAGACCGGCGCGGAGCACGTCCAGGTCGACGGCTGCCGCGTCCGGCTGGACGCAGGCACGCAGCTTGATCTCGGCGGCATCGCCAAGGGCTACACCGCCGGGCGTGTCCGCAAAATTTTGCAGGACGCGGGCGTGCGCGCCGCGATCGTCTCGCTGGGCGGCAACGTCGCCGCGATCGGGAAAAAGCCCGGCGGCGGCGACTGGATCGTCGGCCTGCAGGACCCGCAGGACCCCGGCTCGTACTTCGGCACCGTCGCCGTATCCGGCGCCTGCGTCGTGACCTCCGGCGGCTATCAGCGGTATTTTGAGCAGGACGGCGTCCGCTATCACCACATTTTAGACCCGAAGACCGGCCGCCCCGCTGCCAGCGGCCTGCAGTCCGTGAGCGTCGTCTCGCAGGACGATACATTGGCCGACGCACTGTCCACGGCGCTGTTCGTCATGGGGCTGGACGCCGGGGCGGCGCTTTACCGGGCGGGGGACCTGGCTTTCGAGGCTGTTTTTATGACGGATGACGGTTCTGTCTGGATCACGCCCGGGCTTGCTGGACAGTATCAGTCCGACCGGCCGTATCAGGTGCTGCAGCCATGAAGCAGAGGAACTGGATCTGGGTCATGATCTTCGCGGCCATCTTCGCCGGGTGTCTCGCCCTTTGGCTGCTGCCGCGCGGGGGCGGAGAGACGGTCCTTGTATATCAGGACGGAAAGCTCCTGCGCACGCTCGATCTGCGGCAGGACACGGTATTTACCGTCGAGGGTCCGGCCGGGGAGAATACGGTCACAGTCACAGGCGGCGAGGTCTTCGTCTCGCAGGCGGACTGCCCCGATCAGGTCTGCGTGCTGCACGGGCCGCTGCACAGGACCGGCGGGCCGATCGTCTGCCTGCCGAACCGGCTGTCCATCGAATGGGCGACCGGGGCGGACGTAGACGCGCTCAGCGGAACGGGAGGGCTGTCATGAAGCTGCGGAAGCTGACGCTGACGGCGGTTCTGACCGCGGCGGCGCTCGTGATGTTCGTGCTGGAGAGCCAGCTGCCGCCGCTGACGGCCATTCCCGGCATCAAGCCGGGCCTCTCCAACATCTTTACGCTCTTCGCCATGCAGGCGCTGGGGCCCGGATGGGCGCTCGGCGTGCTGCTCGTGCGGGTGACGCTCGGCTGCGTCATCACCGGGCAGGGCATGGCGCTGCTCTACAGCCTGACCGGCGGGCTTTTCGCCTACGCGGGGATGCTCGCGCTGCGGCGCTGGTTTTCCGGGCGGCGGCTGTGGATCCTGAGCGTTTTTTGCGCGATGGCGCATAATTTTGGTCAGCTGTGCGCGGCGGCGCTCATTGCGCGGACGCGCGCTGTATGGTATTACCTGCCGGTCTTACTGCCGGCTGCAATTCTTGCCGGTGCTCTGACCGGGCTTTGCACGCAGCTGCTTCTGCAGCGGCTGGGCAGGGCCGGGCTGCTGCCGGCAGACAAGAAGCAAGAGGAGGAAGCAAACGGATGAGACTACACATCCACGGCGTACACGTGCCGAACCGCAAAAACACCGCGGAGCTGGCTGCGCTGCGCCTGCCCATTCCCGAGACGGTGGAGATCCCGATGTCCATGCACATCGGCGCGCCCGCCATCCCGGTCGTCAAGCCCGGCG
>OLGB01002711.1_pt1 | contig 18066 bp, 17 predicted proteins | sample 1605691 | NCBI WGS metagenome assembly OLGB01 (sample SAMEA3888925, study PRJEB22519) | human gut metagenome | biome: human gut; feature: human-associated habitat; material: faeces | place: Denmark | collected 2010 | reverse complement strand
TTGGCCGTGCAGGCGACGAGGTCTTCAACCAGATGTCCAAGTGGCAGGCCATGTCTGCCGGTATCCTGAAGATGCCGATGATCCTGCGTATGTCCGTCGGTGCCAAGTACGGCGCGCAGCACTCGCAGGACTGGGTCGCCATCGTCTCCCACATCCCCGGCCTGAAGGTCTTCTTCCCGGCCACCCCGTACGAGGCCAAGGGCATCATGCAGGCGGCTCTGAACGGCACCGATCCCTGCGTCATCTTCGAATCCCAGCGTATCTACGGCAAGGGCGAAGAATTCCACGAGGGCGGCGTTCCCGCGGAAGAGTATGAATGGGCGCCCGGCGCTGTCAACAAGGTCCGCGACGGCAAGGATCTGACCATCCTCACCATCGGCGCGACGCTGTACCGCGCAGTCGACGCAGCCAAGACGCTCTCCGAGAAGTACGGCGTGGAAGCCGACGTCATCAACATGCCGTCTCTGGTCCCGCTGGATTATACCGATCTGATCGCTTCCGTCAAGAAGACCGGCCGCGTGGTCCTGGCCTCCGACGCCTGCGCAAGAGGCACCTTCCTCAACGAGATCGCGGAGAACCTGACGAATATGTGCTTCGACTATCTGGATGCGCCTCCCGTCGTCATCGGCGCGCGCAACTGGATCACCCCGCCGCACGAGTTCGACAAGTACTTCTTCCCGTATGCCGAGTGGATCATTGACGCTGTCAATGCCCGCCTGATCCCGCTGGAGGGCTATACCTCCACCACGACCCCGGACGAGGCTGAGATCATCCGCCGCAACAAGCTGGGTGTGTAATGAAACCCATCCCCGCGCAGAGGAAACCTCTGCGCGGGGATTCCCAAAAAGAAAACCTTGACAAACACACAATTCATCGCTATAATATTCATGTTTTCGGGCCTGTAGCTCAGCTGGGAGAGCGAACGGTTCAATTCTATGCCCCCAAATTTGGGGATGTAGCGCAAGCGTCCGGCAGATGGTTCGCATCTATGCCGCCAAAAAAGTCAATAAGGGCCTGTAGCTCAGCTGGGAGAGCGTTCGGTTCGCATCCGAGAGGTCGAGAGTTCGAGTCTCTTCAGGTCCACCAAAATGTTCGGAATTTTCTTGTTTTTGCAGAAGATTCCGAACTTTTTTGCATCTTTCAAAATCAGACGCTCTCAACAGTCGCAATTCTGCCACCATTCGGTTCGCATCCCACACAAAGCCGTCTGAAATCAGCAAAGGAAACACGAAATTCAACCTCCAAACGGTAATCCCGGTACACATAGACGGCCTTGATAAGCTGCGACACAATCATCTTCTTTGCTTCAAAGGTGCAGTTGTCGTAAAGGTCAGCCCAGCTTTCCAGCTTTTCAAATTCGGCCTGTTCCTGCGCGGCGCTTTCCAGTTGACGTTCCATGTCGGCTTTTTGTGCGTCTACCTCCTGCGAAAGTTCTGCGATTTCTTCTTTGCATTTTGCAACAAGGCTGTTCAGCAGGTCAACATTCAAGCGGCTTTTGCCACGAATGACATTGATCGTTTCGGCTTCATAGTCGGAAAGTTCCTTTTGCTTTTCCTCCAGCCGCATAGCAGACATTTTGTAGCGGCTTCTGGCAAACGCTGTGGCCTTTTCGTGCTGCTCGGCTATCAGACTATCCTTGGCGGAAACGCGGATTCTGGAGAGTTGGTAGCGCACCAGAGCGTCCACAATTTCATCCAGCTTGATAACGCCGTAGCCGGATTGACCGTCGCAGAGGTCAGGATGCCGGGCCTTAAAATGGCATTGATAACGGCTTTTGACCTGATTGCGCACCGTTCCATCTTTGCGGATATACTTCTTGCCGGAGGTCGTCAGCGTCAGCCGGTTTTTACAATGCCCGCAGAAGATATTCCCTACCAACAGAGAACTGCCGCGCAGATTCAGCGGCGTATCCGCATGGTGTGTTGTCCGTTTTTCCATTAACTCCTGCGCTCGTCGAAAGGTCGCTTCGTCCACGATCTGAAGCTCTGGAATGATTTCCGATTCCGCGTTTCCGTTTGAAATTACACCCATGTATAGCTTGTTCTTTATCATACGGACGATCGTTGTGTTCGGAATCATGGAACCGTCTGCGCGGCGAATCCCGTTTTCCAAAAGGTAGTGGGAAATCCGCTGTGCGCCGTAGCCTTCGTTGACGTATTTATAGAAGATGAAACGCACGATTTCTGCGGCGTCCTCATCAATTACAAAATCGTTGACCTCTTGATTCTTCTTATTGATCCGTCCCTGTTTCTGGAGTTTGTAGCCAAAAGGCACAATACCGCCGGTGAAGCAGCCGTCCTTTGTAAGCTGTTCCATGCGGGTTTTCACGCGCACGGAGGTTTTGATGCTCTCGCCGGATGCCTGCCAGTAACGGATATAGTTAAGCAGCTTGTCAACATGATTGTCGAACCGCTGCTGCCCCTCTACGGCGCTCCAAACTTCAACGCCATTACGGACAAACCACTCTACGACAAAGGGCGTTTCGTCATCTCTGCGGCCGAGACGGTCAAACATATAGACAAGCAAAATATCGAAACTCCCGGCAACGGCTTCCTGCTGCAATTCCTGCATGGCGTCACGCTCTTTTGCAGATTTCTTGAAGCCGGACACGCCTTTCTCGTAAAACTCATTTTGTAAAACCCAGTCAGGGTGTGACGCGATGAACTCCCGGCAGAATTGCCGCTGCATGGGAATATCATCTTTTTCAACCTGACCGATTGTAGATACACGATACAAACAATTTACTCGTTTCTTTTGTTCCATAACATACACTCCATTCCGAGAAAAAAGTGTGTATGTCCTTGTTCGCTATTTGATTTTCAAGGTACATTTTATAGTATAATTATAGCACACTTCAGATATTTTATCAAGTTTTGTGCCTGTTATTATAAAATCCATAGGAGAAAACCGAACGTTTCAGCGTTTCTGTAATATGCGGATTGTCTTGCTCCGCATACTTTACAGAGATTGCGACACCGCAAAAAGATAGGGTTTCTTCCTGCTTTTTGGGCTTGGGTTCTGCGGTCTGTTTGTCCATGGAAAACCTCCAGAATGAAAAACTATTGTTTTTCTCATAGGTCAAACAGACGGCAGCGGCAAACTGCTCCATAGGCTGTTACCTCCCTCCATGCTTATGGCGGGGCGTTCCATTCTGTGACGTATGGCTAACGCAAGTATCATTGTCCTTTGTATGCGGTCGTCGCACGATTCAGCTATGAATCGCTCTCAGTGTAGGCGTTTATCGCTCCGCACGGAATCGGTATCACCTCCTATTCCGCGCATCCCCGCGCACCCATTGGCTCGCACATACAAAACGTATCTGTTGACCCTATTCAGTTGTCAAGCGGGATTGTCAGCCCGCAAAAGCGTATTCATAACAATGCGCTTTTCCAGAATGGCAATCGAGTACATTGCTGCGGACGGCTGCCCCGCAGACTGGACAGACCTGCCCGTCTTACGAAAACGCCATGCCGCATAATCACATAGGTTTCAGATTGCGAACAAATTACGTCTCACCGTGGGACGTATTTCGACAGATTAGGACTCAAATAATGCTCAACACAGTTACCCATTCCGGTCTGCCCAAAGCTTTGCTGAAATCAATGAAATCAGTTCCTTTGCAGTGGGTGGGTCCTCAATCCAGTATGCACGCAGCTCCCGCCTGCGACCGTTTTGCCAAATGTCTTTGGCTGCGCGGTTTAACGCCCGCGAAACTGCTTCGTTGGTGCGCTTTCCTGTCCGCTTGCGGACTTCATTGCAGATGAAGTGCATTTTCGGCATATTTGGTTGATGATCGATTGCAACGTCAATCGCATGACATAAAATGCAGTAACATTCTTTTCCGCGTGTCTCGACGATGGAGTATATAGCGTTCTGAACATCTTTCATATTATACATTCCTTTCCCGTTCGAGCTGATATAAGCATAATACATTTTTACATACTTTTCAGGATTTTTGACAAACTTTGACCTACTTAGACAAACTTTGACGAACAAAAGTAAAGCAGAGAGCAAACTGTTCCGATTATACCTTCCATCCTATGATCTGCGCTGATTATATGGTTAGATAAAAAGAAAAGGCTTCAAAATACAATGGGAAGTCATTTTGAAGCCGTTGCCTGAAGATGAAAATACCCGGCTGCATAATTTATGCAACCGGGTTCTTTTAGAAGATTGGCAAATGTACTTTACACACCACAAGGTGTGGAAAATCACGTGTTGGGATATTTTGGACTCCTATCCGCTTCTGTTTTGCTGTCCAACTCGTTGTGCTGCATGGGACGCATCGGCTGATAGGCAAGTCCAAAGCAATCGGGCGGCCATTTTTTCATATCGCGACGGATCATATCCTTCGCAAGCGTTTTTGCAAGATGCTTCATTTTCTTGTTTTCCATTGTCTACATATCTCCTTTTTCAAATTTCTGTTTTCCGTGTGCCACTATCAGTAAAAAGGCCGTAAAGCCGAGTCCGAGTACAATTCCGCTGGCAAACGCATAGAACTTTGTACTCAGGCTCAAAATCAGTGCCATATCTAATATCAGCACGGTTAACCTTGCCATATGTCTGGACGCTGCCAGTTCTTCCTTCGTCATGTGAAGGTTTGGATGATTGTAAGGGGCAAGCCAAAAAATTGTGATGGTCGATAGAGCCAAAATCCAAAGGCTTGTAGCGCTTTTCAAATACGGCAATATCAGCAAAAACAGCACACATTCGCTGCAAACAGAAAACAGCAGACAGCCTGCAGAAGTTTTTGCGTGGTAGCCATTTGCACGGGTCCGAAGCAGGAAAAAACTCAAATAAAATGCAAATGACGCAGAAAATGAAGAAAGCAACCATCCTAATGGGAATAAAAAGCAGAGCGTAATTAGTTTTTCGCAGCGTTGCACAAGGCCATATGAGAACCACTCCGCATCGCTCGAGGATATGATATCTTTTCGCACACAGTATTCTGTAAATTGCGCAATCACATTCATTTCTAATCATCACCTTACGCGTTTGATTATATCGGGTTTTAGATTGCTTTCAACGATTCCGACATCAAAACAGGTTTTCGCGGCACGAACGCGGAAATTTCGTCCAAACAGCAAAACCGCTGGAACGGAGCATGTGCTTCTGCACTTCTCCGGGCCCAGCGGTTCACTACCAGTTATTCTTCTAATTTGGTTGGAATTTCTGCCGTGAACTGAAACCAACCGTCTTCATAATCGTATACATACTCTGCGTGTAGGCTAGCAAGAATACGGCAAACGCTAGGAAGCCCAAAGCCGTGTTCGCTTGCGGATAATTTCGTTGTTGCAATTCCGTGTTCTGTAATGAGAACCGGAGGACTGGTATTCCGAATCGAGAGAAAAAAACCGTTTTTTTCAAGTATTGTGCATTGGATCTGGCGTCCTGTTTCTATCCGTCGGCACGCTTCAATTGAGTTGTCTAACAAGTTTGACAGCAGAACGACCAGTTTACTTGCGGATAACTGGATGCTGGAAAGATCGTTGATACAAAACTGCATCTCAATCTGCGATTCAATCGCTGTCTGATATTTCTGATTCAAAATGGCATCGATAATCGGATGATGTGTATTCACAATCAAAATTCGGCTCGTTTGCGCTTGGTTCAACTCCTGAACGTATTTCGCTGCAGTTTCATAGGCTTTCTGCGAGAGCAAGTCAGAGATGGTACATAGATGATTCTGAAAGTCGTGTGTGCTTTGACGCTGCTGTCGATATGCCTTGTCTAAGGCAAGAATACTGGCGGTTTGAATCTCCATCTGCTGAGATAAGATGTTATTCTGCTGCTTTACCTCTGTATCACGCTCAATCAGCGAGACAACATAGACAATTGCCACATTGGCAATACCGAGAAAGATACAGAAAAATGCCACCGGCTGCGTGAGTTCCCGTTGATCTCTACAAATCAGGAATAACGCTATCAGCATAAAAAGGCTTGTCAATGGAAAGAAGCTGACAAGCAGCATCCATTTGGGGCGCAATGGGTGAATTCGATGAAATGGATGTAATCGTGTGATAAGCCACGCCAGAAAAACGGACAGGATTTTTCCAGCTGTCACCAGCACGGTATACATTCCTTTTTTCCAAACCAGTTCGTCCAGACTGACTCCTAAAACAGTTGACGCACAAAAAAGAATAATTGCGTCCATTGCGGCTATCATGATATAGTCCAGCAAGCCGATGAAGATACGCTGCTCCAAACGACCCTTAAACAAAAAGACGATCAGGCAAAGGCCAAAGGCAAGCGCACACAGCCTGCGCGCAAGGGACGGTATCGTAAGGCTTTGATTTAACAATGACAGAGTGCAAATACAAAGAGCGGTTAGAATCGTTTGCTTGCCATTGTATCGGTATGGTAAAAAAGCGGATGCGAACAGGAAAAAGGCTACGCATTCCAGAACAAACCACAGCGTACTAATTATGTATTCCATGTCTGTGCACCTTTCCACAGCAGATATGCCCGTTTGATCTCCCTATAGTTTTTTTCACTGACGGGCAATTTCAAGCCGTTTTCAATGACAACCTCATTGCATTGGAGCTTCTTGATATGGCGCATATTTACCAGATAGCTTTTCTGGATACGCAAAAAACCAAGCGGCTGGAGTTTTTCTTCAAAGCTCTGCAAGGATGAATAGCAGCTGTACTGGTCAAAATTTCCGCAGAGCATATGGATATGTACCGTGTGTTTTTCAGATTCAAGGTAAAGAATATCATCGACTGCCAAATTGATGATCTCGCCGTTATTCTGAATGGAAACGACCTCGCGCTTGGTTGTAAAATGCTCCACCGCCTGTGAGAAATAGGCTTCCAGCTTTGCGTCCACATCTGTTTTCAGAAGATACCGGAATGCGCGCAGTTCATATCCTTCAGGCGCATATTCAACATAGCTTGTGACAAAGATGATAATTGCGTCATTTCTCTTCTGCCGAAGCCGTCGGGCCAGATCAATACCGGCGCCGCGCCGGTTTCCGAAATCGATATCCAGAAAAGCAATGTCGTAGGGCTGCAGGATAAAACCGCTCATGTCATCCCTCGTATATGCTCCAATCTGGATGTTGAGCTGTCTCTGGGCAGCATATTGCATGAGAAGATGCTCCATCCTTGATAAAAAGACTGGGTCATCATCGGCAAGTAAAATTCTAAGCATACGGTTCCCTCTTTGTGTTCTTCCAAAGACTCCTATTTTTTGAAACGTTGAGTTTATCATACTGTTTGCAGGCATTGAATCAACCCTCCTATGCCGGAATTTCTGTATAATTGTATTTATTATACCACAAAGTACATAAATACTGAATACCATTGTTGTAGACTAAAGAAAACTGCGTGGTGGGGAGTATCAATGTACGATTTTGGCTTGCGGCTAAAGAAATTACGGAAATCAAGAGGTTTAACACAGAAAATGCTTGCAGATCGCATAAACAAGAGTGTTTCAGCTGTAAGCAGCTATGAATCAAATGCACAGTTACCGCCGCTTGATGTGTCAAAGAGCATTGCGCTGGCGTTAGGAATCTCAATTGATTATCTGGTCGGAAATGAGGAAACACCTGCCTATACAGCGAAGAATCTGACGGAATATCAAGCGGAACTGTTAGATGAACTAATTTCAGAGTTTCACAGCCCCACGAACCGGTCTCCACAGCTATCTGAACAGCAGCTTCAAATATTGCAAAAGCTGATTGCAATATTCACAGATGTCGGCTGACATATGTTTTTATCACTGATCTTCAAAAAGTCTCCGCAAGACTCAGTCTTGCGGGGACTTTTTGCGCCGTGCAGCCATCGAGAATTCTGCTTTCGTGACGAAAAAACCATCATTCGTGCGCGATTTGTTGAAGCATATTTGGATTTCCATATAATTTAGAATCAGAAAATGAAATTGAATGGAGATGATATAAATTGGAAAGCAACGCTGGCATTGGAGATGTGTACAGTCAATTATTCAGAATTAAACTAAAGCATTGGCCCTATTGCTTTATATTAAAAATGCCATCAAACTTTTCAAAGAATACGTCAAATTGTAGAATTGATTTGTAATTTCACAAAAAGTGCATTTGTAAGAACTTACAAAGGAAAAATAACTGATACACGTTAAACAGCCTGTGAGCTATAGAGATTCAAAGTACACCGGGGTAGACTCCGAACAGAAGCTCTGCATAAAATGCGTATTTCAAGCAAGTAACTGGTACGTATTTATATATTTTTGACGAGGTGAATCAAATGAAAAAAACTATGATGCTTCTGCTGTGTTTGCTCATTGTTGTTTCGCTGTTTGCTACCACTGCGCTTGCCGCAGCAATTACCCCTAGAGGCAGCGAAGGTGCAGCATGGACAAACAAAACAATTCGCCAGACATCTGCTATTATCGCAGAGGGAGAGAAATCCGACACTGGAAAAGCAGATGTCTACATCACTAAAACTGACTACCCATATAATACAACAGGCATGGCGGTCAGAATCTATGATAAGACGGACCGAGAAGAAGCGGCTTCGTGGAAGACCTATTACTACTGGGCAAGCACTTCAACCCATCAGTATACAAATATCGCTTATAATTCCGGGAGAGCAATCAGCGGTCACACTTATATACTCAATCTGAAAATTCCTGCTTCGTCCAGCATTACAGCACTTGAGTGTTCTGGTGTTTTTTATCCCTAATTAACAAGGATACAACGATGTCTGGGATACTTGCTACCAGACATCGTTGTGTTAGTAGAACAGAGAATTTCCATTTTATTGATTTCACTAAAAGAAAAGCGGCATGGGGGTTATTTAGCTATGGGGACTATAAAAGGACATGAAAGCAACGCACTATTAACGTGTCTGAGTATTCCATGTGTTTTTACCTTCATTGTTTTTTCACTGTGCGCAACTCTGCTGTGCATTGATGCAAAGACAATCTACGACCCCATACTATGCTATCAATATGTGCATTCAAGTTATGGGCTGGTAATTCTTTCAATATCTCTTTTGCCGATGGCAAATCTAAAAAACAAGATAATTATTTCGGGCGATGAAAGAATAGATTTTAAGCAGCAGATGCGATGCTTATTGATGGGGGTATTGTCTGTATGCATTGGCGAACTCTTGTTTATTGTCATCTCAAATGTTATTGATATGTCATTTAATACCACAACATTTGACGGCAAAACATATCAAAAATATACCGAAATTATTGCCCATAGCAGAGCCAGCTACTTCCTATTGGAGTTATTGCTTGAAAGCGCAAGAATATCATTTTTTTCATCTGTTAGCACGATTCTTAACTCCTCCTTGAAAAGTGGAAATCTACTCGTTGCGACACCGATACCACTGTATTATTTTTTAGTAACGGCGTTTTCATCCTCTCGAACCGCGTTTAGTTTTTACAATATTTATCATGGAGTTTGCATTCCGGGAAATGATATACAGTCTATTCTGATCAGCCTTATTCTTTTCATTGGCTTAAGCGGGATAGCAATACTCTTTATATTATTCTTTAGTAAGAGAGAAAAAAATGACAATAGATAGTATTATGTTAATAAAAAGCGCAATACACAAGCATATAATGCAAAAGAAAAACTGTATTGTGATCCTTTTACTGATGGCATTGTTTGTGTACTTGGAATATCCAATTAAAGAATATGCCATTGTGCATGGATCAGTTTCTGCTTGGGTTGTTGCTACATTTTCAGCCGATTCAAAGTATCAGATGTTTATATTCTTCGGTTTGATATTATGGGTATCGGACTTTCAAGTCAGTTTCTTGGAGCTTCACGATTATAGAGATGGGGTACTGGTTCAAACCATTTCAATAGCACTTTTGACCCTTTTCTATAGCCTTATTTGCATTGTCCTTTCAATAATTCCAATTATTGGTTACATAAGCTTTGATGCTGACTGGAATCCTGTTATTCTGAAACTAGCAAAAAATGGGTATGGCGCTATTCATGGAATCATCTCGATTAACAGTAATGTTGTATCATTATTTCCCCCAGCAAAGGTTATGCTCGTAGCTTTCGCTTTACAATGGCTTATTGGTACATTTATTGGATTACTGATCCTTATAGGTGATTCGTGCTTTTATAATGGAGCCGGAGTAATAGCAGCAAATGTCACTCTGTTTTGGTCATATCAGGTAACAGACTTCGCGTGGCCATATTTTGTATATTTTTCTCCCGTTTCATGGTCAACGTTATCGACATATGTTCCCACGTGTATACAGCAAATCCCTACTGTTTGGCAAGGAATTGCATTGAGCATCTTATTAAATGCAATACTGATTCTTCTAGTGTTACTTGTGAATGAAAGAAAGAACACTGGCAGAATACTTCCAAACAGCTTGAAGGAGAAATTACAATGAACGATATCAAAAAAGCGCTTTTTCTTCTTGTGCTTGCCATATCCGTCCTGGCTTTTTCCGGCTGCACAAAGCAAGATGGCATATCGACGTTTACACAGTGTTCCGCGCCAGAGGAAATGGCACTCTCTTCCCTGACACTGGACGAGAGATTCATCGACTGCATTGTGCAGGAGGATCAGTATGTTTTCCTGCGCGAAAATGGATGGCTGCTTTGGACAGATACGGATGGTGAGAGAACGCAGGAAGTACAGCTTTCTCTTCCTAAAGGCTCACGCGCACACGCGCTTGTATTGACAGATAAAGACTTGCTTGTGTTTGGCGAGGACAGGGATGGTCTCTGGGCAATGACAACCGACGGTGACGTTCGCTTCACCTTACCGGATACAAAACTCATTCAGGCAACAACAGACAAATCGGGAGCGTTCTTCATTTTAACGGATGGCGCACTTCTACAGGTCGGGGAAGACGGAAGTGTGCTTCAAACGATTGATAATACAGTTTTAGAATCTGTCCTCTGGTATCAAAATATGCTCTTTGGTCTTACGCGAGATGAAGTGCATGATTGCTATGCGCTGTCGGTGATTGACTTCGAGAGAAAAGAGACCTCACAGACTGTACTGACCGGTGTGCCGTTACCATCCGGTACGACCTATGCACAACTCGCGCAGGGAGCAGACGGATCATTTTACCTTGCTACGGTCTACGCGCTCTATCGCATCGACTACAATGCGCAGACGATTGAAAAAGTTTTTTCATGGCAGGCGCAAAATGTGTCGGAGCCGCATGCGGTGGCAGTTATCAGCGACAGAGAGATTGCTGTGTGTGCGAAAAAGACGAAGCTACTTACAGTCGGAAATGACGTGCAGACATCGCGTGTGATACTGAAACTTGCTACGCTGACAACAGATGACAGCAATGACGTTTTGTTGCGTCAATGTGTTCAAACCTACAATGACAGTCACGAGCAAGTACAAGTTGTACTGGAAGACTATGCTATGCGCGGTGAAACACGCGAACAAGCGATGCTCACGCTAATCACAGATCTTCTTACGCCAGGACACGCGCCGGAACTTTTGGATTGTCGGGTACTTTCACGTATACAGTATAACAGCCTTGCCCGTCAAGGGATTTTTATGGATGTATCGGATTTGCTTTCCGATCGGACAGCATTTGTTAACGGCATTGTGGAAGCCTGCGCTGTCAATGATGCGGTGTATAGTGTTGTTCCGGCTTATTCGTTTTCGTGCTTCTTCGGATGCGAGGATCAGTTTGGCGTGTCATTTTCGCAAAACGTAGAAGAACTCCTGACCCGAAATGCTGCCTGTATTCCGGATTATCAACCGGCGGATTTCCTGCGGCGTGTGTGCGAAATGACCCTTGATCGTTATATCGACAGCGAAACAGGTGAAACACGTTTTGAACAGGAGGACTTTTTACGGTTGCTTCGTACATGCAAAGCAGTTGTCCAGGCAGAGAATCTGCCGGCGATCCATTATGAACGGATCACAGATGTTGCAAAATGCAGTGCGCTGCAAGCTATGATTACCCGATTTGAGGGAAGTCCATTTGTCTACCTACAGACTGCCTATGAGCAAGGGTTTTCATTCCAGCCCTATGCGCAAATCGCTGCAATGGCTGCATCTGCGTATAGTGATGAAGCGATGGAGTTCCTGCGTTATCTCATATCCAGTGAATACCAGAGCCAAATTGCAGATGCCCTGCCTTTGCGCTATTCTGCGCTGCAGGTGCAAATCGATGCCGCCATGCAAGAGGTTTCCGATCCACTTCAAGAGTGTGCGGCTGAGGATCTGCGTTCTGCTGTTGGGCGCATTTGTCTGCGTGAAAACAATGATGAAGAACTGCTTTCTATTATCTGCGATGAAGCCGAATTCTATTTTGATGGACAGCGATCTGAAACCGAGGCGGCGGCTTTGATTGCAAATCGGGTTGAACTTTATTTGAAAGAACAGGGAACATGATATACCAGACCGACACTGCCCAACCCATGGTACGAAACCGCTATTGAGAATTGCAACATTCGGCAGTCGTATTCGACAAGCAGCACTAGAAAAATACGGCGCTTTGCCATGCTCCGGACAGAAGGCAACAACCGCTGTCCGCTCCTGCTACGTTGTTATCTTTCCCTTGAGCATATAAAGCGTTCCTCTTGCAGCTCTGCGTCGCCTGGACTTTTTATGACCAATATAGCACTCTTCCACACGGCTTTTTCCGGGAAAACCGTACTATTTGGAGAGCACTCTCATGCTGCCCTTTTTGAAAGATACGCTTCTACACCGCTATTTTCAATTCTGGACTGTATTGCTTGATTGTGTGTCTTGTCCTTTGCGTAATAATAGTCCCCTTGGCGTCGTCTCGAGAATTTTGTTTTTTAAGCGTCTACTCTAAGGGAACTATATCACTGCATCCATAGCCTTCACGATTCATTTGCAAAGCAGTCCGGCCTTGCAACGCTTGTGAAGCCTGCCGAGCCGGTGATAACAACGCCATTCGCGCCGCCGCTGCAATGGACGATCAGGAGGTTGCCGTCCGTGTCCCTGCCGCCGACGATACCAACGTGTACGTCTGCCGGGTAAAATACGAGGTCGCCCGGCTGCGCGTCGCTCCATGAGATGTTTATGCAATAGCTGTGTTGCGTAGCAGCTCCGCCGCCGCGCCCCGGATAGTAGCTGCCGTTTGTTGCGTTGTAGAACGTCCAATCGACGAATCCACTGCAATCCAGCCCGAACGGACGTATTGTGCCGGTGGAGCCGCTGCCTGCTGCTGTGACCTCCATCGGCGTTCCCCAACGATCATCCCAGCCGAGCGTCAGAGATTTTCCTCCCCAAAAGTACGACACGCGCCCGACAAGCTGTACTGCCGTTTCCACAACGTTTTTTCGTTCCGGGTCAAGATCATCCGGGAGATTTTCAAGCAACTCGATCGCGTCCTCCTGCGAAATGGTCAGCGAACCCATGGGAATATTCAAGCTGCCGAGATTTTCGAGCAGAATGTCCAGCGCGTCGTTCTGGTATTTGGTAAAGCTGTATTCCATCCGCATTTGTTCGGCGGTTTTGGCTGTGATCGTGATGGTCAGCGCAATCCCCGTGTGGCCGTCGTCCACATCGTCGTCCGGATCACTGTCTGGAACGTCAACGGTCTGCGTTGCCGTTGTGATCTCGCACATATCCCAAAAGACTTGCCGCAGCAGCTCCACACGTTCTTCGTCGAGTGTGAACACGTCTACGCCGTCCCCCGCGCCTGCCGTTTTGGATGCGAACACGGCTACGACCTCGCGCCAATCTGGGGCCTGTCCGACGATCTGAACAGACGCAAAATCGCCGTTTTGCAGGCGTTCCAGCTCAGCATGATATTCACCCTGAATTTCCGCGATGGCGGTTGCCAGCGGAACGGTATCGTCGCTTTCCTGTTCGTCGGCAAAGAGAATACCAAGTGGCGATGCAAGGAACGCGCCCGCGACAATGACGATGGAGAACACGATGAAAAGCGCCGTGCCACCGCCCAGACTGGCAAGGGCGCTTATCAGCTCCTTGACTGCCTTTGCATCGGCTTCAGCCAGCTTTTTCGCGGCTGCGACGACTGCTCTGGTCGCGCGGTTGTTGCTCTTTTTAAGCATCTTTCTCTGTGCATCCTGCGTAGCTGCTTTTCGTGCGCGTTTTGTTGCGGTTTTCGATGCAGACGCTTTCGGTGCTGCCTTTGGTGCGCTGATCTGCTCTGTATCTCGCGTCCGGATATTAACGCCGCGCGGGGGCCGTTCCCTCGGCGCGGCGTTTGGCTTCGGCTTCTCGCGGATGGCGGGCGGTTGCTCCGCTGGTGGCTGAACAGGCCGCGGCGCGGGTGATGCAGGCTTACTGCTGCCAGCCGTGACCGGTTGACTCTCCGGCGTAATCACGGGTGCATCCGAAACAGGTGGCTGCGGGAGAATCGGGGCAGCCGGTTCGGATGGATAGATGGATTCGATGGATGGATTCTGAGAGAGCTGCGCTTGCTTCTCTACAAAGGTTTGCCGGGCCTGCTCCTGCGGTACAGACGGTAAATCATGCGCCGATGTGACTGCTGACCGCTCACGAACAGACTGTTCCCTGCCGCGCATAACCGGGGCCGCTACGCTGCGGGGTGTCCATGTGTCCGGCTGCTTTACATGACGAACAGCGAACGGTTTTGCTGGTGCGGCTTCGGATTGTACCTGACCGCGGCTTTCCAGTATATCTGGCTTTTCACGGATAGGTGGCGGTTCGCGTTCTAGTAGATCATCTGCAAGCCGGATTTCCGGCTGCTTCGTATAAAGGTTATCCCGCGCAGACGGTTTCTCTGCGCGGGATTTCTTTGCTCGTTGGACATAAGCGCGACGGCCTTGCTCCTGCGGTGTGGTTGTCGATGCGCTCTGCGGCTGTTTCGGTTCTGTCCGGGTGCGTATATCGTTCGTGCGCTGACGTGGTGTATTCTCTGTCAACGGCGCGGCTAGCTGTTCACACGGCTGCTCTGGCGTGATTGCTGGCGCTGGCGCGGCTTCCTTTGCAGTTTGCTGGACATAGGCACGTCGAGCCTGCTCCTGCGGTGCGGGTGTCGGTGTGCTCTGCGGCGGCGTCGCATCTGGCCGGGTGCGCGGTGCGTCTGTTCGTTCTCGCGGTGATTCCGGCGCATGGTGCGGCTGGGCGGGCTGCTCCGGCTGCACATTTGCGGAAGAATCCGCGGATTCTCTGCGGGCTGGGTGCTGGATCGCATGACGCGGGAGTTGGACAGTTTCATGGACAATTTCACGGGCAGTCGTTTCTACCTGTTCGGTCGCTGTGCGTTCCGCGCTGTCTGAGTGGTCGGGCTGCTTCGCGCTGTCGCCCAACTCTTTTACAAATTTCTGTACCATCTGCCGCTGCACAGTGGATGCAGCTTGATGTTTCGGCTGCTTGTCTTTCAGGTGGTCATTTCGTTCTCGAATATCAAGAATAGTAGTCACCCCCGTATTCTGTCCCAAGTTGGGACACGTTTTTTGACGAAAAATGTTCTCAAATACTTCATTGACATAGGTTTTTCCCGCGCATATAATAATCTTACAAGGCAGGCAACGGCGTGTGTCTGCCGGAGCGTTGAAATAAGGGAGTGTGCCGGTACGCATTGCCTTATGGAGCTTGCAGGAGGGGTTGTGCAGCGAAACCTCAAACCGGTGTAGGCGTCAGCCGAAAGAAAATGCTCTGAAAGGCTCTGCGTTTGCGGGGTCTTTTATCATACAGACAGGCATCTGCGATGTGTTTGCAGATGGGCGCGTATTGAAAACGCCCACTTGACACATAATGATGAGGTAATTATAATATAATTATGGATACGATAAGATTTGAATGGGATGAAAATAAGAACCGTATCAATCAGAAGAAACACCAGATTTCCTTTGAAGAAGCAAAGACGGTATTCCTTGACGATGCGGCGATTCTGTTCGACGACCCGGATCATTCGGAATATGAGGAATGTTTTCTGATTATCGGCACAACGACTACGGAAAAAATCTGCATTGTAAGCCATTGTTACCGTAACGCCGAGGGAACGATCCGCATTATTTCTGCACGAAAAGCAACCAAAACAGAAAGACAGTTCTACACCGATAGATGGTGAGGTGGTACTATGCGAGAAGAATATGATATTGCAAATCTGAACCCAAGAAAGAATCCTTACGCAAAAAAGCTGAAACGGCAAATCACGATCAATATTGACAGTGACACGATTGACTACTTTAAGGGGCAGTCCGACCGTACCGGCATCCCATATCAAACGCTTATCAATCTGTATTTGACCGACTGCGCAGAAAACAAGCGCACACTCCGCATGAGCTGGGGCTAAGCATCCATACTCACATCTCACCGTGAAATTCATTTCTGTCATGGAAATGCGTATCACGGGGAGATTTATTTCTGCAATGCTTCTGCAATCCCCTCCATGATATACTCGGCGCAGGGCAGCGCGACAGAATTTCCAAGCGCGGCATAGCGGCTGGAGTTTCGGATTTCTTCACCATCCGCGCCGTACTTTGTCCAGTCTGGCGGCAGCCCCATCAGGCGCTCACTTTCTGCTTCGGTTGGGTAACGAATACAGCCGGAAAGCGGATCGTCCTCGTAATAATACGCAAACGCATTTCGGTCGGACGCTAATAGAGTGGGAAACACATCTGTTCGCTTTCCGAAACTCTGGACGAATTGCCGCCTGTTTTGGTTTGCGGCTGCTCCGCGCATACGGCATCCGTAAAAGGGCAGGATAACGGGTATCTGCCGCCCTGCTTCAGAAGAAGCGCCTCTATGATCTTCGGCGGCGGGCAGCCCGCCCGCGCCGCAAGTCGGAGTATCCGCGTACATTGGCCGGGCGTTAAATAATATCTCTGCGGCACGCTGGCCTGTAAAATCTGCCACAACAAAGACTCTTTCCCGACGGGCCAGCCGGGGCCGCGCCCAATACTGCGCGTCCATGACACGCCATGCCAGATCACACCGTCGCCCTCGCACCACTCCGGCATCTGCCCAGTGTCCAGAATCAGGCATTGGAATTTCGGCACCCGTAAAAGATCGCAGTACGGCAAGATAGTCGCTTTTATCGCTCGATAGCATAGCTCCGACGACGTTCTCCCATAAAATGACAGCTGGATATAGCCCTCCACTGGCATCCCTCATTTCCTCAATAATACGAATTGCCTGATAAAACAGGCTGGATTTTGCACCTGTCAAGCCATCCCGCGGGCCGATGGATGACATATTTTGGCAAGGAGAGCCAAACGTAATAACATGGACGGCGGGAATTTTCCTGCCGTCCAGCTTTGTTATATCGCCAAGATGCACCATCTCCGGGAAGTGGCGCTTTGTGATGGAGATAGCGTCCGGTATGATCTCACTCGCCCAGACCGGAGTGATGCCATGTCTGCTTGCCACCAGCGGGAACACGCCGATCCCGTCAAATAGACTTCCAAGTGTGATCGTCATACCAGATTTTCTCCAGGTGTGGTTGTCATTAACTTATATAGCTCTGTCTGGCGGGGAATGGTGTTGACGAAAGGCACGATGCTGCCGCCCATGCGCAGCAGACCGTGACCGGCTTCGGCGTTTGTGATATAGCTGAGCTGCGTATCGGAAATGTGAAGCAGCTTCGACAGCTCTGCGCGGTCGGTTGCCGCCTGATTGAACAGCAGCAGAAATTCCGAGTTGGCGAACATCAGACGCGCCGTTTCGGATTTCAGACATTCTTCTACGTTCTGGCTTGCCGCTGTCAACGCAGCACCGTATTTGCGGAATCTTTTCCATGCGCGGTAAAGGATTTCGCCGGAGTATTTGTATTTGAAATACAAGTACACTTCGTCGAGGAATACCCAAGTGTATTTGCCGCGCTTGCGGTTCTCCATGACGCGGTTTTGAATGGCTTCGAGTGCTACGACCAGAGCGGTCGGGCGGAGCTGTTCACCCATCTCATAAAGGTCAAGGACGACGATCCGGTTGTTAATATCCACATTCGTCGGGTGCGCGAACACGTTCAAGCTGCCCTCTGTGATAAGCTCGGCGGCAAGGGCAATTTCACGCGCTTCGGGGTCTGGCTGCTTTAGCACCTCCGCGCGCCAGTCGGACAGCAGCGGCATAGGCAGCTCGCCCCTTGCGTGGAAATAGTTCTGGTACACACTCGCCGTGCATCGGTCGATGATGGATTTCTGAGAACCGGACAGTAAGCCCGCGCCCATTT
>OLGB01002710.1_pt1 | contig 18070 bp, 20 predicted proteins | sample 1605691 | NCBI WGS metagenome assembly OLGB01 (sample SAMEA3888925, study PRJEB22519) | human gut metagenome | biome: human gut; feature: human-associated habitat; material: faeces | place: Denmark | collected 2010 | reverse complement strand
CAGCTGAATGATGCAGGCAGGGAGCAGGCGCGCCTTTTGGGGGAACGCTTCAAATTCCTGCCGCTGGATGTGGTCTATGTATCCCCTCTGGACAGGGCGGTGGCAACTGCGGCACCGTTGGCGGCGGCGCATGGGCTGACCCCCGTTCAGGATGCACATTTCAGAGAAATCAACTTCGGCGAATGGGAAGGACATACCATTGCGGAGCTGAAGGAAAAATATGGTAAGGCATATATAGATTTTTTTGAAAATCCCTTTGACCATCCTGTGCCCGGAGAAGGTTCCTTTCAGAATGCGATGGATCGCGCATTGGAAGGCTTTGAAGCACTGGCAGAGCGCCATAAGGGGCAGAATGTCGCGATTGTTTCACATGGCGGCCTGCTGCGCGTGATGCTGGTCGGTCTGCTTGGCATGGGGGATGAATTTTACCGTAAGACATGGATGACAAATACCTCTGTGACGATGGTGGATGTGATGGAGGACGGCAGAAAGCTGCTCATGACCTTAAACGATAAGGCGCATCTGGAAATGGCAGAGCTGTTTGAAAAGGGTGAAGGAAAATGAAGAAGAAAATTATCGTGGTCGGCGGCGGTGCGGCAGGACTGATGGCGGCAGGACGCGCGGCAGAACGGGGACATGAGGTACATCTCTACGAAAAAAATAACCGCATCGGGAAGAAAATCCTGATTACGGGCAAGGGACGCTGCAATGTGACGAATGACAGCGATGTGGAGGGGCTTCTGGAAAATATCCCCGGCAATCAGTGCCTTTTACCAGCTGGACAGCTTCGGCTTGCAGGAATTTTTTAAGGAGCAGGGGTTGGAGCTGAAGGTGGAGCGCGGCAAGCGTGTATTTCCTGTGTCTGACCGTTCTCTGGATGTGGTGCTGGCATTGGAAAAATACCTCAAGAAAAATGGGGTGAAGCTGCATCTGGAAAGTCCTGTGGAGGGTATTCTGATTGCGGACGGCAGGGCAGAAGGGATTCGGCTGAAAAACGGAAAGGAGGAAAGGGCAGACGGCGTGATTGTCTGCACGGGCGGTCTTTCCTATCCTGGTACAGGCTCTACGGGGGATGGCTACCGCTTTGCGAAGGCGGCAGGACATCATGTGACGAAGCTGTACCCCTCTCTGGTGCCGCTCAGAACAGAGGAGGACTGGTGCCATGAGCTGATGGGGCTGAGTCTGAAAAATATTGAAATTACGATAAAAAATAAGAAGGGCAAGAAGGTTTACAGTGACTTCGGGGAAATGCTGTTTACGCATTTCGGCGTTTCCGGTCCTGTGATTCTGAGCGCGAGCAGGCATATCATTCTGACGATAGAGGAAGGATATCGGCTTTACATTGACCTCAAGCCTGCGATGGATGAGAAAAAACTGGATGCGCGTATTCTGCGCGATTTTGAAAAATTTGCGAATAAGGATTTTGCAAACGCACTGGATGCGCTTCTGCCGCAGAAGCTGATTCCCGTTATCATTCGTCTTTCGGGGATTGATGCGCGCAAAAAGGTAAACAGTGTGACGAAGGAAGAAAGAAAGCGTCTGGCGTTCTTAAAAGAGCGTGCGGACTATATTATAGATACCAGCCAGCTTTTGACGAGAGAGTTGAAAGCCGAGATGGAAAAGATCTTTATGCAAAATCAGGACTATAAGAATCTGTTCATAACGATCCTTTCATTTGGATTTAAGTATGGCATACCGACCGATTCGGATCTGGTCTTTGATGTCCGGTTTTTGCCAAACCCGTATTATGTCGAGGGGCTTCGCGCAAAGACGGGAAATGATAAAGAGATACAGGATTATGTATTGCAGTTTGAGGAAGCACATGTTTTTTTGAATAAATTGGAGGACATGCTGAATTTCCTGATCCCGAATTATATTGCAGAGGGGAAAAACCAGCTGGTCATCTCTATTGGCTGCACAGGGGGAAAACATCGTTCGGTCACACTGGCAAATGAGCTTTATAAATGCCTTTCCAAGCGTACCGAATATGGTATCAAGATAGAACACAGAGACATTGGAAAAGATGCACTGAGGGGAAAATAGATGTCGTTTTCAGCGGAGGTAAAAGAAGAACTGCAAAAGCAGGTAGGCAAGAGCAGACACTGCCAGATCGCAGAGCTTGCGGCGATGATAGCATTTGACGGGATCGGGATAGAAAACCATCTTTTGAATGAAAAATATCAGGCTCTTGTGGGCGAACTTTTTCCGGGAGAAAAAGATGTTGCAGAGTGGCGTATTTTAGAACTGGTAAAGATGTGGGATGAGAAACAGCAGAAACCGGAGATCAACAGCACGGTAAACGGGCTGCTCCTCCAGCAGGTGTGCTGCAGGCGGGCATTTCTCCGCGGGGCATTTTTAGCAGGCGGATCGATCAGCGATCCGAACAAATCCTATCATTTTGAAATCGTATGTAAAACATTAGAACAGGCAGAGCAGTTACGGGATATCATCAACAGCTTTGCCATGGAAGCCAAGATCGTAGAGAGAAAGAAACATCAGGTCGTATATTTAAAAGAGGGTGCCCAGATCGTGGATATGTTAAATATTATGGAGGCACATGTGGCATTGATGAATCTGGAAAACGTCAGGATATTAAAGGAAATGCGTAATTCCGTAAATCGCAAGGTAAACTGCGAGACCGCGAATATCAGCAAGACGGTAAACGCGGCGGTAAAGCAGCTCGAAGATATTGTTTTCATCCGGGATAAGGCTGGCCTTGACAGCCTGCCCGATAATTTGCGTGAGATCGCACTGCTCCGGTTGGAAAATCCGGATGCACCACTGAAAGAACTGGGGACATTTTTAGACCCGCCAGTGGGAAAATCAGGAGTCAATCACAGATTAAGAAGGATCAGTGAGATCGCAGAAACGTTAAGAGAGTAGGAGACGAGAAAGGCAGAGGTGTTGACATGAGAAAGAATGTGACCGTACAGATGCAGAATGATGTAGAGGCAAGACCCATCGCACTGTTAGTTCAGACTGCGAACCAGTTCAAAAGCCAGATCTATCTGGAAGTAGGGGCTGCCAAAGTCAATGCAAAGAGCATTATGGGCGTGATGAGCCTTGCTTTGCTCAATGGCACGCAGATTGTGATCGATGCAGAAGGTGAAGACGAGGCAGAAGCAGTCAATGCATTGGAGACGTTTTTAAAAAAATAAGATAACAGGGTGAAATAGTTTTATGGAAAAGAAGAAAAGATTATTGTTTGTTTTTAATCCTTTTTCCGGAAAAGCGCAGATTAAAAATCAGCTCTTGGATATTGTGGATACGATGGTGAAAGCAGAGTATGAGGTCACGATCTATCCGACACAGGCTTCCGGTGATGCCATACATAAGGTAGAAGCAGAAGCAGGCGACTATGATCTGGTGGTCTGCAGTGGCGGAGATGGCACGTTAGATGAAACGGTAACGGGAATGATGCACAGGGAGAAAAAAGTTCCACTGGGCTATATCCCGGCAGGCAGTACCAATGATTTTGCGACGTCACTCGGGATTCCAAAAGACATGACAAAGGCGGCACAGGCGGCTGTATCAGGCAGACCATTTGCCTGCGACATCGGTTCTTTTAACGAGGAATACTTCGTCTATGTGGCGGCATTTGGACTTTTTACGGCGGTTTCCTATAAGACCAGCCAGGAGTGGAAAAATGTGCTCGGGCATGCTGCCTACATTCTGGAGGGCATGCGCAGCCTTCATGACATCCCATCCTATCGGGTGCAGGTGCAATATGATAATGTCCGTTTGCAGGATGAATTTATTTATGGAATGATCAGTAACTCGACGTCCGTTGGCGGATTTAAAGGAATGACAGGCAAGGATGTGTTGTTGGATGACGGTGTTTTTGAGGTAACACTGATCAAAAAGCCGAAAAATCCGATCGAATTAAATGAGATCATCGCTTCTTTGATCAATCTTGCAGATGATACGGATATGATCTATTCGTTTAAAACAGCGGAAGTCCATTTTACTGCGATGGAAGAGATCCCATGGACACTGGATGGAGAATTTGGTGGCGACCACACCGAAGTTACGGTAAAAAACATCTGCAAAGCAGTGGAGATCATGGTGCCGAAGGATGAACCTGCAAAGGCATAAAAAGATTGTTATAAATTTAACTTTATTTTTTGGATAAAGTAATATATAATAGCCCTAGGGTAAAATAAATATATTTTATGGAGGAATGAATTATGTTAGTATCTGCAAAAGAAATGTTAGACAAAGCAAAAGCTGGTCACTATGCAGTGGGACAGTTCAACATCAACAACCTTGAGTGGACAAAATCTGTTCTGCTTACCGCGGAGGAGTTAAAATCCCCGGTTATCTTAGGTGTTTCTGAAGGTGCCGGAAAGTACATGACAGGTTTCGGAACCGTTGCTGCTATGGTAAAAGCAATGCATGACGAATTAAACATCACAGTACCAGTTGCATTACACTTAGATCATGGTACTTATGAAGGATGTTATAAATGTATCAAAGCCGGATTTACTTCTATCATGTTTGATGGTTCTCACTACCCGATCGATGAGAACGTTGAGAAGACAAAAGAGTTAGTATCTGTTGCTCATGCAATGGGAATGTCCATCGAGGCAGAGGTTGGTTCTATCGGTGGAGAAGAAGACGGTGTTGTAGGTATGGGTGAGTGCGCTGATCCGGAAGAGTGCAAGAGAATCGCTGACCTTGGCGTAGATATGTTAGCTGCTGGTATTGGTAACATCCATGGAAAATATCCGGCAAACTGGCAGGGATTAAGCTTCGAGACTCTCGATGCGATCCAGAAATTAACAGGGGACATGCCATTAGTACTTCATGGTGGTACAGGTATTCCTGAGGATATGATCAAGAAAGCAATCTCTCTTGGTGTTGCAAAGATCAATGTAAATACAGAGTGCCAGTTATCCTTTGCGGATGCTACACGTAAATACATCGAAGCAGGAAAAGATTTAGAGGGCAAAGGATTCGATCCTCGTAAACTCTTAGCTCCTGGTGCAGAAGCAATCAAAGCAACTGTAAAAGAGAAGATGGAGCTGTTCGGATCCGTTGGAAAGGCTAACTAATCTGGTTAAGCTATTTTAACAAAAAAAAGAAAGTTCTCTTTCTTTTCTTGTTAAAAATATCAAAATTAAAAAAATATAAAATTTTCACTTGCTTTTTAAAACAAAAAGTATTATCGTAAAAGCAACAAAACGATGTGAAAAGATGAACAAGGGTGTTCCAAGAAGCTTGGAATGCCCTTTTTTAGTAAGAATGTCAATTCACATAAAAATAAGCAAATCAAATCGCTAGGGGATTTAGGATTGTGAAAAAGAAAGGATGTAGAAAATGAGTGAAACAGGATACTTAAATGTAGCAGAAATTTTTGGTGAGAATGTATTCAATGATGCAGTTATGCAGGAACGTCTCCCGAAGAAAGTTTACAAAAAACTCAAAGAAGTCATTCAAGAGGGCAAGGAACTTGACCTCGAAACAGCAGATGTAGTTGCACATGAGATGAAAGAATGGGCTATTGAAAAAGGTGCAACACATTATACCCACTGGTTCCAGCCGTTAACCGGTGTAACCGCAGAAAAACATGACTCCTTTATCACAGCTCCAATGTCAAATGGCAAAGTTCTGATGAGCTTTTCCGGTAAAGAGCTGATCAAAGGTGAGCCGGATGCTTCCTCATTTCCATCTGGTGGTTTAAGAGCAACCTTTGAAGCAAGAGGATATACAGCCTGGGATTGTACATCACCTGCTTTTGTAAGACAGGATGCTGCAGGTGCAACACTTTGTATTCCAACTGCTTTCTGTTCTTACACAGGAGAGGCACTCGACCAGAAAACACCGCTTCTTCGTTCGATGGAAGCGATTAATGAGCAGTCCCTTCGTTTATTAAGATTATTCGGAAACACAACTTCCAAGAAAGTAACACCTTCCGTTGGACCGGAGCAGGAATACTTCATCGTAGACAGACAGAAATACTTACAGAGAAAAGACCTGATCTTTACCGGACGTACCTTATTTGGTGCAATGCCTCCAAAAGGTCAGGAAATGGATGATCATTACTTTGGAGCAATCCGTGAGAGAATCGCAGCATTTATGAAAGATGTCAACGAGGAACTCTGGAAATTAGGTGTTACTGCAAAAACACAGCACAACGAGGTTGCACCTGCACAGCACGAGTTAGCACCGATCTATGCAGAGGCAAATATCGCAGTAGATCACAACCAGTTAGTCATGGAGACATTAAAGAAAGTGGCAGGACGTCATGGTTTGCAGTGTCTGCTCCATGAGAAACCATTTGCAGGTGTCAATGGTTCCGGTAAACACAACAACTGGTCTATTACCACAGATGATGGCATCAACTTATTAGAGCCGGGTAAAACACCACATGATAACATTCAGTTCTTATTGGTACTGACCTGTATCTTAAAAGCAGTTGACAAACATGCAGATCTGTTAAGAGAGTCTGCAGCAGATGTTGGTAACGACCACAGATTAGGAGCAAATGAGGCACCGCCAGCAATTGTTTCCATCTATCTTGGAGAGCAGTTGCAGGATGTCCTGACACAGTTGATCGATACCGGTGCTGCAACGCACAGCCTTTCCGGTCAGAAATTAGAGACTGGTGTTAAGACTTTACCAGACTTTATGAAAGATGCAACAGACCGTAACAGAACTTCACCATTTGCATTTACCGGAAACAAATTTGAGTTCCGTATGGTTGGTTCCCAGGATTCCGTTGCACAGCCAAACGTTGTATTAAATACGATCGTTGCAGAGGCATTTGCAGAGGCATGTGATGTACTTGAAAAAGCAGATGATTTTGATCTGGCAGTACATGATCTGATCAAGCAATATGCAACCGAGCATCAGAGAATCGTATTCAACGGAAATGGTTATTCTGACGAATGGGTAGCAGAAGCTGAAAAACGTGGATTACCAAACATCAAATCCATGGTAGATGCTATTCCGGCACTGAACACAGAGAAAGCAGTTGCCCTGTTTGAAAAATTCAAAGTATTTACCAAGGCAGAGTTAGACTCTCGTGTTGAGATCGAGTATGAGACCTATGCAAAGGAAATCAACATTGAAGCAAAAGCGATGATCGATATTGCAACGAAACAGATCATCCCGGCTGTAATCAAATACACTACAGTTCTTGCTGAGTCTATTACCGCTGTTAAGAGTGCATGTACCGCAGATGTCAGCGCACAGACCGAGATCTTAACCGAAGTATCTACATTACTTGCCGCTTCCAAGAAAGCACTTGTGAAGTTACAGGAAGTAACCGAGAAAGCAGCTTCTATGGAAGAGGGAAGAGAGCAGGCTGTTTACTACCGAGATGAAGTAAAAGCAGCAATGGATGATCTTCGGACACCGATCGACAAATTAGAGATGTTAGTAGACAAATCTATGTGGCCAATGCCATCTTACGGTGATCTGATCTTTGAGGTATAATTTAGAAAAAATCTATCGATATATGTTATGAAAAAGCGATGCTTTTTCCAGAACCACAAAGCTGTGGAACAAGGGAAAAGTATCGCTTTTTATTTTATAAGAAGCTAATTGAGGAGGATAAGATTATGAATGAAGAGATTATGCAGTTTATCAGTGATAACATCTTTGGCGTCTGGTTCCTAATGGGCGCAGCGTTGGTGTTCTGGATGCAGGCAGGATTTGCCATGGTGGAAGCGGGTTTCACCAGAGCAAAAAATACAGGTAACATTTTAATGAAGAACCTGATGGACTTCTGTATCGGAACCATTGTATTTATTCTGATCGGTTTCTCGCTTTTGCTGGGCGAGGATCTGGCTGGGTTTATAGGAAAACCCGGATTTGATATTTTTACAGCATATGCAGATTTTGATTTCTCGAATTTTGTATTTAACTTAGTATTCTGTGCAACCACAGCAACCATCGTATCCGGTGCTATGGCAGAACGTACAAAATTCTTATCGTATTGTATTTATTCCGGAGTGATCTCTGCACTGATCTATCCGATCGAGGCACACTGGATCTGGGGCGGTGGCTGGCTGGCACAGCTTGGCTTCCATGATTTCGCCGGTTCTTGTGCAATCCATATGGTAGGTGGTATCTCCGCACTCATTGGTGCAGCATTCCTTGGATCTCGTATTGGTAAGTTCACAAAAGACAAAGCAGGAAAAATTGTAAAAGTAAACGCATTCCCGGGACACAACCTTCCGCTGGGATGTCTGGGATGTTTCATCTTATGGTTTGGCTGGTATGGATTTAATGGTGCTGCATGTACCAGTATTGAGCAGTTAGGTTCTGTATTTTTAACAACAACGGTAGCACCTGCAACCGCAACGGTCGTTTGTATGATATTTACCTGGTTAAAATATGGAAAACCGGATGTTTCCATGTGTTTGAATGCTTCTTTAGCAGGACTGGTGGCGATTACAGCTCCATGCGATGTAACAGATTGCTTTGGCGCGCTGATCATTGGTGCAGTAGCAGGTTTATTAGTAGTATTTGGCGTATGGCTTTTAGATTACAAATTACATGTAGATGACCCGGTAGGTGCAGTAGCCGTACATATGATGAATGGTATCTGGGGAACGATCGCTGTTGGTTTATTTGCAACCACATCAGCTCCTGGAAATGACTCTGTTGTTGGGCTTTTCTACGGCGGTGGTTTCCATCAGTTAGGACTTCAGTTATTAGGTTTCATTACCGTTGCAGCATGGGCAGCCATCTGTATTACTATCACATTTGTTGTAATTAGAGCAACCGTGGGTCTTCGTGTAACAGAAGAAGAAGAGATCGTTGGTCTGGATGCAACCGAGCATGGTTTACCATCTGCATATGCAGGATTTAGTTTAATGGATGTTTCCAACACCATGACTATGGATATCAATGAAAACACAGACCTTGGCGAGTCTGATTATGCAAGTGCATCGGATGTATTAAAGGATGCAGCAGTCAAAGTAGAGGCAATGCCGGTTCCTTCTACCGGTATTTACAAGGTGGTTATTATTTCAAGACTGACCAAGTACGACCACTTAAAGAAAGCAATGAACGAACTTGGCGTAACCGGTATGACTGTAACACAGGTTATGGGTTGTGGTATCCAGAAAGGTGCCGGCGAAAAATACAGAGGTGTTGAAGTGGATGCAACTCTGTTACCAAAAGTAAAAGTAGAAGTTGTAGTAAGCAAGATCCCGGTAGAAAAAGTAGTAGAGGCAGCCAAGAAGGCTCTCTATACCGGACACATCGGCGATGGCAAGATCTTCGTATACGATGTGGCACAGGTTGTGAAAGTGCGTACCGGAGAGCAGGGAGTAGCAGCTCTGCAGGATGTGGAGTAGTTCACTGATCTAACTTGATTAGATTGGTGAAATCTAATCCCCTTAGTTAGTATATACATCAACGGCAAAAGACCCAGGCGGGAGCCTGGGTCTTTTGCTGTGAAAAACCATATTGTCAGATAAAAGGACCAAAAGAGAAAGATAGACAGTCACAGGAAAGAAGTGATATAATAAAAGCATCATAGAAAAAAGAAGATTACAGTTATGAGAAGACAAGAAAAAACACTGGGAAGAGTACTGGCATGTATGATACTCTGCATGTCATGGGTATTTTTCCTGACAACAAGAGCAGAAGCAGCATCTATTCATTACATTCCACTTGCAACCGACAATGTCTGGGTGTCCGGTTCGATCGATACAGAAGACGAGACTGATTTCTATACGATCCACATGCCGAGCGATGGATGGCTGACGGTTGGATATCAGGCATTTGATATTGCCGATTCTTATATTGAAATTAAGAATGCGGATATGACCAAACAGTACACCAGACAGAATGTTTATACTTCAAGTGCCACCAGCCCGATCACAAGATCATATGAACTGGCACTGGAACAGTGAATATGTAAGGATTTATAATCAGGAAATTTATACAGCGGCAGAGGAAAGACCGATCGTGCATGTGTTTGAGCAGATGCTGGATGCAGGTACTTACTATATCAAAGTATTGCCATACGGAAACAACACGGGACGATATACGCTGTTAAGCGAAGAGAAAATTGTTACAAAGAGTATTAAGATCTCCGGCAAGAGTAAAGTAGTAGCCGGAAAAACCGTACAGTTAAGTGCAACGTTAAGTCCTTCTAATATTACCGACCCTACGATTGAGTGGAGCAGTGGAGACACCGGAATTGCATCAGTAGACCAGAATGGAAAGGTCACAACCTACAGAGCTGGTCGGGTTAATATTATAGCTTCGGCAAAGGATGGAAGTAATGTCACAAAGACATTTTCCCTTCTTGTAACACCAAAGAAGATGGCAAGACCATACGCATATAGTTACGGCACAAAGAAATTATATGTATCATGGCAGACACAGTCTGGAGTAAGTGGATATCAGATACAGTATTCAACGAAAAAGAATTTTTCAAAGTCAGCAACAAAGACAAAGAAAATGTCGGCGTCCAGTTATTCGGGAAAATATTTTAGTGTGAAAAAAGGAAAATATTATATACGTACACGCAGCTATCTGAAGGTTGGTAAGAAATACTATTACGGAGACTGGAACAAGGTAAGGACGATAAAGGTAAAACGCTAAAGCAAGAAAAGTAAACGGAAATGGGGGACGGAAGATGGAAAAGAGATTATTATTCATTAGCAAGTATAAGGATATTATCCAGGAGTTTTTGGATGCCATGAAAGATAAGAATATCGAGATCGAAACGGCAGACAATGGACTCGATGCAGCGGCACTTTTAAAGAAAAATGAATATCAGATTGTGGTAACCGGACTAACGATGGACGGCTACAATGGAGAGCAGCTTATCAGCTACATCAACCGTGCCCATCCGAATACCGTCTGTATCATTTATACAACGACGATCAGTGCGGCGCAGCTACACTTTTTCATCAATAAGAGAGATGTATTCCGTGTGTTCCTTCGCCCGGTCAATTTCAGGGCAGAATTTTTTGAGGCACTGGAAGAAGCGTTTGAGTACTATGCTGTAAAGGTAAAAAACAGCGAGGAAAACGTAGAACGCAAGGAAAAAATGAAGGAATACAAAAACGGAATACTGGCGATCCAGCAGAAGATCGAAAATCAGGACAATGCAAAGATTAGCATGAATCACTATATGAAACGTCTGGTCAATTATACATTAAAAGAGTATGGGGGCGAATTGCCGCAGGAGAACTGGGACAGACTGGAAGGCTATGAAAAAGGTATTATAGAGTTGTGCTGTGGTGGAGAGACAAGCCTTGTAAAGGCAGAAAAAGCAGTGCTGCGATTGAATGAGATTGCACATATGTAAGATTAGAAAAAACCGTAATTCCAATTTTGGAATTACGGTTTTTTGATTCAAATCTCACTATTGTCCATCGGTATTGCCATCCGCTGACGGTGTATCCGTTATTACAGGCGGCTGATCTGCCGGTGTTTCTTCCGGCTGTGTTGTAACACCTGGAACCGGAGAAGGGGTAGCACCCTGATAGGTTGCATTCTCTCCATTGTGCAGTGTACATACAGTGGTATAGCCGTCTAAGAGCAGATAATCGTTGTCTTCTGTTCCAGGCGTACCGCCAATGACGAATACACGCTGTGAAAGGGAAGTAACAGGGCAGTTGGCACCTGCTAACTGTCCGGATTCATTACAGATATTTGCGAGTGTGTGGTGATCACAGTATTCGGTTGGCTGTGTACCGGCTGCAAAATATTCAGTATAGACACAGCTGCCGCGTGGATCACTGTCACAAACACCGGCAATCGCAAGCTTTCCGGATTCTTTACAGACGGATGCAGTTACAATGCCGGAAGGCTGAGTGAAGTCTTTATAAGGAAGTCCTTCATGCAGCCTTGACATGACCGATTTCCAAATCTTCTTCGGATAAGAAGTCTGTCCGCCGCTTTGCGGTGCATTGTCATCATATCCACCCCAGACAACGCAGGTATAATATGGGGTAAATCCTGCAAAGAGCGCGTCACGGTTTTTGGTTGTGGTACCGGATTTTCCTGCCTGTGCCATTGAATTCCCAAAGTAGGCCGGAGTACCGGTTCCCTGTGTCATGACATCTTCCATCGCATCAGTTAAAAGCCATGCAGTAGTTTCTTTTAATACCGTATGTGAAGTTGAAGTCGTATTGTCCAAAAGAACATTTCCATCGTGGTCTAAAATCTTGGTATAAAATTTAGGTTTGATATAAGTTCCGTTGTTTGCGATCGTAGCATAAGCTGCGGTCAGCTCCAGATTTGTGACACCATGCGTCAGACCGCCAAGTGCCAGAGTCTCGTTGGAACTTTCGTCAATGCCAACGGTGGTAAAACCGAAATCCATAATATAGTCATAACCCAGGGATGGACCGATCTGTGCCAGTGTTTTAACGGTTACGATGTTAATGGAATTGGTGATCGCTTCACGCAATGTGGTAAAACCACGGTAACGTCCATCATAGTTGTTGACAGATGCTCCCTCGCCGGTACCATAAGAATACGGGGCATCATCCTGCACATCTGCCAGGGTAAGTCCGCCTGCATCCAGAGCCGGTGCATAAGCTGCAATGATCTTAAAGGTGGAACCAGGCTGTCTGGTCGTATCGGTAGCACGGTTTAAGGTTTTGTTGGCTGTCTTATCGCCCCGACCGCCGACAAGTGCTTTGACCTCGCCTGTGGACTGGTCAATGACGGTCAGTGCAGCCTGTGGCTGTAAGGTATAGGTGATCGTCTCACTGCCGTTTACGATCGTGTCGCCATCTTTCATAATATCTGCCTTGTACTGCTCGATCGCAGCAACAGCATCCTCTTCGGAGTTGAAATTAATATTATAATCACGGCTCCGGTGCGCCTGATAGTAGGAGAGCATCGTCTGCTCGCTGTAATTAGAGATCGTGCCATCAGCAGAGAGGATGGAAACACGATAGGAAAACGAAACTTTCGGCGAAGTCGGATAGTTATCTACGTTATTGACTTCATCGTCGCAGATCGCCTGGATCTCAGGGTCCTGTGTGGAATAGATCGTCAGACCACCCTGATAAAGTGCCTTGTAAGCCTGAGTTTCGGTGTAACCTTTTTGTTCTACCAGATCGGCAATGATCTGATCGGTCAGCTCATCGACAAAGTAGGAGTTGATATTGCCACTCTTGGTCTCGATATTTACGAGCTGGATACGATCGTAAACATTGTCAGCCATAGCTGTGTCGTATTCATCCTGCGAGATATAACCCTGGTCGAGCATGTTTGTTAAAACTTTTTTTCTACGCTGTGCGTTATCATCCGGATGGGAGATCGGGTTGTACTTCGTAGGGCTCTGCGTAATGGCTGCGAGTACGGCACATTCAGAAAGTGTCAGTTTGGATACGTCTTTTCCGAAATAGCGTTCGGAAGCAACACCGACACCCAAAGTATTCTGACCTAAGTTGATCGCATTCAGGTAGTTTTCCAGAATCCAGTTTTTATCTACCACCTTTTCAAGCTGGAGTGCAAGATATTGCTCCTGAAATTTTCGCTCAAATTTTTCTGCCATGGATGACTCGCTTGTCCACCCGGTAAAGACTGTATTTTTCAGAAGCTGCTGTGTGATCGTACTGGCACCCTCGGAAAAATGTCCGCTGGTAACACCTTTGACACCGGCACGGATGATACCCTGTAGATCAATACCGTTATGGTCGTAGAAACGTTCATCCTCGATCGCAACAAAGGCATGCTGCAGATCAAGTGGGATTTCATCAATCGTGACATATTTTCGATTGGAACCGGATGCGACGAGCGTAGCGGTTTCTTTTCCGGTATTATCAAGCACCGTTGAGAGAAATCCGGTAGGTGTTGCATCAATGTCCTCAATGGTCGGAGCGGAAGCGATAATGCCGCTGATGACACCAAATGCGGAACAGCCGCCTACAATGATGACGGCAAAAAAGCATATAAGTAATGCCTTACAAAAAATTACATAGAATTTTTTGCGAATCATGGTACCCTTGGAAACAAGTTCTTTCTGTTGCTTCCGAGTACTTTTCTTTCCATAATTCATAATGGCCTCCTTTTCTAAATACCATACCACCGGATATTATAACAGAGAAATGTGTCAGAATAAAGAAAAAACTGAAAATATGGGCATTGTTCATAATTTCTTAAGAATGAGCAGGGCAGATTTGAAACACGCTTGCACAAGGCAGAGAAAACGTGTTACTATGGGAAAAAGAAAGAAACAGCAGCCAGAATAGAAAGGAATTGTCATGAAAACAGTTTATTCCGGTGGGGAAGCAGAGATTGTGGAAAAAAAATCACGTTTTATCGCTACGGTGCGACCGGTCTCATCCGAGGAGGAGGCAGTCGCTTTTATTAATGAAATGAAAAAGAAATACTGGGATGCAAGGCACAACTGCTCGGCATTTGTGATCGGGGACAGGCAGGAGATGAGCCGCTGCTCCGATGATGGAGAACCGGCGCAGACAGCAGGCAGACCGATGTTAGATGTTTTGCTGCGGGAAGAGATCCACAACGTTGCCGTAGTCGTGACACGTTATTTCGGGGGTGTTCTGCTCGGAACCGGCGGTCTGGTAAGAGCCTATCAGAAGGCAACGCAGGAAGGACTTGCGACGAGCACGATCATAGATAAGAAAAAAGGGAGAAAACTTACGATCGACACCGATTATACCGATCTGGGAAAATTACAATACCTGGTCGCACAGAATGATCTGACGACAATCGATACGCTTTATACCGAAAAAGTGACATTAATTTTGATGATCCCGAGTGAATTACAGGAAAAAATCGAAAAAGAGATCACAGAGGCAACCAGCGGAAACGCCCGTATTTCCTGGGGGGAGGAGGTTTTGTACGCATTGATCGAAAAAAAAGTTGAAATTTTTGAAAAAAACGCTTGACTATTTTATATAAGTCCTATATAATAGCTATTGTTGACGGCGCAACAGAGCACCGGAAACAAACAAAACATAGGGCTATCGCCAAACGGTAAGGCAACGGACTCTGACTCCGTCATTTCAAGGTTCGAATCCTTGTAGCCCTGCTAATGAGACCTCAGCAGAGATGCTGAGGTTATTTTTTTGCCCGGAGAGATGCAGAATATGTGTCCCTCCGGGCTTTTTTGTTCATGATAATAGAATGTTCTCAGAGCGTGAGTTCTTATTATTTGGGTAATTCGGAAAAGCGGAAATGGAAAGTAAGACATTACTTAATAAAATTTTAGGTAAATAATTGGAAATGTTTATATATAAAAGAAAGTAAAACAGTGTGTGTTGCTTTATTCTTCGTCATCTGTGACTTCAAATAGATCACCAATGGGGCATTGCAGAATTTTAGTTAGCCGATCAAGATTTTCAAACTTAATTGAGGATGTTTCGTTTGTTACCATCCGGTTGAAATTCTGATAGCTAAGATCCATTTGCTTGTAGAGCCAATATTTGGTGTGTCCCTGTTCTTGTAATATATCTAATATGCGTAAGCGTACCATGAGTTCCTCCTGACTTTAGGAAAATTATATCCAAAAACTTATGCTTGCATGAATGATGTGCGGGTTATGTAATGTAGCCATTAGATAATGACGGAAATACAAATAAAGAGGATGAATAGAATTGGGAGGAATAATAATGAGTGCACAGCAGGAACAGAATAGAGAGGAAAAGGGGAAGTTTAATTTATTAAGAAATGTAATAACATTTACAGATGAAGAAATGGCGCGTTCATGGATACATCAGATGTTTTTTGCGGCGTTTGATGACGTAGAAGAGCAAATCTATGATATTGGTGAAAAAATTGAGGCTGGAGAATGTGAAGATTATCCGCAGCATATTATGGAAATATGTTCTAAATATGGTGAGTTGCTTTTGATGCAGTATACATCACTGGGGAGAGAAAATGTTGCAGAGTTACTTACTGATCAGGTGCAGGAGGCAATGGAAAAGACTATAGCAGATCCGTGGTATAAAATATGCTCAAAGCTGGTAGAAGAGTATCTGGAGATTATTTTTGAACCAGAGAAAATGCGTGCATATCGTGAATTAAGAAAAGCCAATAGAGGACAATGGATTGGTGGTGGTTTTGGTATTAAAGGTGCAGTTATAGGAAGCCTGAAAGCCGAAGCCATGAATGTGGCCAGTGAAATGGCACGTACAGCAATTAATGGTATTGGAAATGTTTATAGTTTAAAAAAATATCAGAAAAAATTGGACAAACTTAAAACGAAGTATTTGGATGAGTATGAGGATGCTATTGTTGAAGGCTGTGAGAAAGCGGTATGTGCAGCAGAGGGATTTTATGATTTATTTGCGGCACAGATAGATGAAAATGCACAGGTATATCCAGCGGATATAATAAATTCCACTCGTGCATTATCTGTTTGAAAAACAAAATAAAAGAAACATGGGGGCTATGATATTGCCAGTTCTTGTATGCGCATGTTTAGGAGAGGATAACGATAAAAAAGTAGATAAACGGTTGAGGAGATATATAAATGAAATAAAAATGACTCCTCAGCAGAAAAAGCTAATAGGAAAAAGTAGTTTGCTACTTATACGAGACTTAATAGGGGATGATGATAAATATATGAAAGAACAACATATATACAAAAAGCGGATAAAAATATATATGATGTTATAAATGAGAGACAATAGATTTGAAAACGTTGTTCTTTTACCAGAAGCATTGTATAATGAAAAAAAGACGTGTGGAGGGGATAAGATGGCAGATTGCATTTACACAGTAGATCAGATAAAAACATATTTAACACCTGTACTGAGCCAATATAATGTAAAAAGTGCGACCCTGTTTGGCTCATATGGAAAGGGTAGCGCAAATGCATCAAGTGATGTGGATTTATTGGTCGACAGTGGACTAAAAGGCTTAAAGTTTGTTGGATTGATTGAGGCATTGCGGGCAGCCTTAGATAAGGAAATGGATGTTTTTGATGTTTCTCATGTGGAGAAGGGGACGGAAATTGAGCATGAGATCGCAGAAACCGGGGTAAAGATCTATGAAAAATGATGTGATTATTTCAAAGATGATTAACTATGTTGAAAAAATATTGAAATATACGGATGGAATGAAATATTCGGAATTTGAAAGCAAGGATATGGTTGTTGAAGCCTGTGTATTTAATTTGAGCCAGTTGGGGGAATTGGCAAACAAAGTAGATAAAGATTTTCAGAAGATTCATAATACGATACCATGGCGGGAAGTATATGGATTGAGAAATCGTATTGTGCATGATTATGAAGGTGTAAACCTTAAGCTTGTCTGGGAGATTATTTCGGATGATTTACCGGAATTAAAGCAAATGTTATTGGAAATTAAATGAAAAGTCTAATCCCCCAGCTATGCTGGGGAGAATGGAATAGCTGGAAGCGGTGAGGATATCAATAAAAAACCTCCTGTGATATATTAAGAATGGTGTCGCAAGCCAAACTTAATCACAGGAGGTGGTCCATATGGACAATAAAAGTTTATCACACACAAAATGGAAATGCCAATATCACATTGTATTTATTTTCTGCTTTTGGCAAATGCAAGATATTCTTTTCTGGCACATTTGCGGTATCCCCTGGGTAGCTTGAGACCATAACATTTACAAAAATGGTAAATGATGTTTTCCGGCTTTTCTCTTGCTTCATTCAAGAGTGAGATGTCCTGCGGATAACAGATATTTGCAGGTGCACATGTTGCATCAAGGGTCATCTTTGTCATCATCCTTGTGATCAAGAAGATACTCATTTGCTTCTATCAGCATCTCTGCTGATATGCGTTTGCGGAAAAGAACCAGTGTACTTGCATCAATCGGTTTGTACATTGATTTAACCTCTTTATGCTTAAAATCTGTCAGGAAACTGCAAAAAGAACGATTTGATTTCATCAAAATCCTTGCATTTATTATAGCAGAAAATGAGGAAAAGTCAGTAAAATCAAGTGTTCTAGATTAATCAGCAGACACTAATTATAAGGCTTGAGGTTATTCGCCTTAGCAGTTTCAGCAATGCTGTAAATCATCGCACTTGCTTCGGCTCCTGCAACGGTATCAATCATGACCCAGTTTTTCTTTCCAACACAGCCTGCAAATAAAAAGTCAAGGCTAAAATGAAAGAACTTTGAAAATTTT
>OLGB01002685.1_pt1 | contig 18203 bp, 16 predicted proteins | sample 1605691 | NCBI WGS metagenome assembly OLGB01 (sample SAMEA3888925, study PRJEB22519) | human gut metagenome | biome: human gut; feature: human-associated habitat; material: faeces | place: Denmark | collected 2010 | reverse complement strand
GTGAACACTAGAACCTGAATCTAGCGAGTCTACCAATTCCACCACTCGCCCATATCTGCCTGCCAGTTTCCCTCAGCGCTCGGATATCGTATCACAGCAGGCGAAATTTGTCAACAATTATTTGTCAATCCTTGTAATAGAGCATACAGTGGCAATAGCCCTTGAAATTCGGGTCTGCGATCTGCTCCCGGAATTCCTTACAGATGCACTTATTGTCCTCCGTCCGCTCCAGCCGACAGGGGCAGTAGCCTCCCGTGCGCTTCAGACCTTCCCGAATGGTTTTTACCAGTTCCTTGTCGTCATTGAGCCGAACCGCCATCATCCGACACTTCCTTTCAGGGAACATTATAAATCGGCAAAAACCGCTTGTCAACAGAATTCAAACACCCTTTGCAGATAGCTGCACGGAACAAATTTCCCGGAACGCGCCATGGCCAGAATCGTTTCCCTGTCCGCGTACATCTTGTCCACAGTCTCCCCCTCCTGCAAGCACCAAGTCAAAAAAATACAGCCCACTGCACACGCAATGAGCTGTATTGTGGCGGAGTGAGAGGGATTTGAACCCTCGCGCGCTTTTTAGACGCCTACTCCCTTAGCAGGGGAGCCCCTTCGGCCTCTTGGGTATCACTCCGAATAAAAAGAAAACTATTCACTTGATTGCCAAAGTATTCTAGCATATGGCAGAATGTTTGTCAAGCACTAATCTCGCCCCTGCGTCAAAGCTCTTGACAATTTTCCCTCTGGATGATATATTTTATGAAGTCTGGAGAGATGTCCGAGCGGTTTAAGGAGCCAGTCTTGAAAACTGGTGATGGGGCAACCCACCGTGGGTTCGAATCCCACTCTCTCCGCCACTTACTCCACCGCAATTCTATCGGAATTGCGGTGGTTTTTCTGCGTCAGCGCAAACCTGTCGGTCAGGCGTTGACAAACGCCCTCCGAACGATTACAATAGACAAAAATTACATTATGAGGTGATTTCTCATGGATTCCAAGCTGCGCCCCGAAACACTGTGCATTCAGGCCGGTTATACGCCCAAAAACGGCGAGCCCCGCCAGATCCCCATCGTCCAGAGTACCACATTCAAGTACGACACCTCCGAGGATATGGGAAAGCTCTTTGATCTGGAAGCCGAGGGCTATTTCTACTCCCGTCTGGCAAATCCCACCTGCGACGCCGTCGCCGCCAAGATCTGCGCGCTGGAGGGCGGCACCGCCGCCATGCTCACCGGTTCCGGACAGGCGGCCAACTTCATGGCGGTGTTCAACATTGCCGGATGCGGCGATCACATCGTTGCCAGCTCCGCCATCTACGGCGGCAGCTTCAACCTGTTCTCCGTCACCATGAAGAAAATGGGTCTGGAAACCACCTTTATCGACCCGGACTGCACCGAGGAAGAACTGAACGCCGCCTTCCGTCCCAACACCAAAGCCGTGTTCGGCGAGACCATCGCCAACCCCGCCCTGACGGTGCTGGACATTGAGAAATTCGCCAAGGCCGCCCATGCCCACGGCGTTCCCCTCATTGTGGACAACACCTTCGCCACGCCCATCAACTGCAGGCCCTTCCGGTGGGGCGCGGACATCGTCACCCACTCCACCACCAAGTACATGGACGGTCACGCCTCCGCTCTGGGCGGCGCCATCGTGGACAGCGGCAAGTTCGACTGGACGGCCTACCCGGACAAGTTCCCCGGCCTGTGTACCCCTGACGACAGCTACCACGGCGTCACCTACACCCAGCGCTTCGGTCTCGGCGGCGCGTTCATCACCAAGTGTACCGCCCAGCTGATGCGGGACTTTGGCTGCGTCCAGTCCCCCCAGAGCGCGTTCCTGCTGAATCTGGGTCTGGAAAGCCTGCCCTTCCGCATGAAGCAGCACTGCGCCAACGCCCAGGCCGTGGCGGAATATCTGCAAGGTCACGAGAAGGTCAAGTGGGTGAAGTTCGCCGGGTTGAAGGGCGACAAATATTACGACCTTGCCCATAAGTATATGCCGAACGGCACCTGCGGCGTCATTTCCTTCGGCCTCTACGGCGGCCGGAAGGCGGCCGAGATCTTCATGAAGCACCTGAAGCTGGGCGCCATCGAGACCCACGTGGCCGATTCCCACACCTGCTGCCTGCACCCCGCTTCCTCCACCCACCGTCAGATGACCGACGCGGAGCTGGACGCCGCCGGTGTCGGTGCCGACCTCATCCGTCTGAGCTGCGGTCTGGAAAACGCCCAGGATCTTATCGAGGACATCGCGCAGGCATTGGAGAACGTGTAATCAGGAGGAAAGCGTATGCCCATTCAGATTCCCAACGACCTGCCGGCAGCGGGCATTCTGCAGCAGGAAAACATTTTCGTTATGCGAAAGACCCGGGCAGAGACCCAGCACATCCGCCCTCTGGAAATCGTGCTGTTGAATCTCATGCCAACGAAAATCGTCACGGAGACCCAGCTGAGCCGTCTGCTCGGCAATACGCCTTTGCAGGTGCATCTGGAGCTGATGATGGTCTCCTCCCACCGCTCCAAAAATACCCCGCAGGAGCATCTGCTGAATTTCTATAAAACCTTCGACGAACTGAAGGATCGGAAATTCGACGGCATGGTGATCACCGGCGCGCCGGTGGAGCAGATGCCCTTTGAAGAGGTGGACTACTGGCCGGAGCTGTGCCGGATCATGGAGTGGAGCAAAACCAACGTCCATTCCACCTTCCACATCTGCTGGGGCGCACAGGCGGGACTTTACTACCACTACGGCATTCAGAAAAAAGCCCTCCCGGAAAAGCTGTTCGGCGTGTACCCCCATCATGCGGACTACAAGCGCGCTATCCTGCTCCGGGGCTTCGACGATGAATTCTGGATTCCTCACTCCCGGCACACCACCGTGGAGCGTGCCGATATCGAGGCCGTTCCGGGCCTAAAAATTCTAGCTTCCTCTCCGGACGCCGGAGTCTACGCCGCCATGAACAAGGAAGGCCGTCAGATTTTCGTCACCGGCCACGCCGAGTATGACGCGGACACGCTGGAAAAGGAATACCTCCGGGACAAAGCCCAGGGTCTGCCCATCCACGTCCCAGCGAACTACTATCCCAACGACGATGACACCCAGCGCCCCGTCGTCCGCTGGCGTGGACACGCCCATCTGCTGTTCAGCAACTGGCTGAACTACTTTGTCTACCAGACGACGCCATACGACATCATGGCCGTCGGCGTGGAATCCACCCGCGAATAAAAGTTTACAATACAGCCGCCGTCCCACACTTGAAATGGGGCGGCGGCTGCTGTATAATTCTAGAAAAATTCTGAATTGCGAGGTAAACGCCATGCTCACCACAATTCTGTTTGATCTGGACGGCACGCTGCTTCCCATGGATCAGGAGGTGTTCGTCAAGGACTACCTGAACCGTCTGGCAGCCAAAATGGTGCCTTATGGCTACGACCCTCAGATGTTGGTCAAGGCCGTCTGGCGCGGCACCGGCGCTATGGTCGCCAATGACGGCAGGAAGACCAATGAGACCGTCTTCTGGGAAGCCTTCGCCGACATGTTCGGTCAGGACGCTTTGGAAGACGTCCCCCTCTACGACGAATTCTACGAAACGGAATTTCAGGAATGCCGCCACAGCTGCGGCTTTCAGCCCGCCGCGGCGGAAACCATTCGCACCCTCCACGCCATGGGGTACCGCACCGTGCTCGCCACCAATCCCCTTTTCCCGCCCACGGCCACCCAGAGCCGGGTCCGGTGGGCCGGTCTGACGCCCGAGGACTTCGAGTTCATCACTACATATGATAATTCCTCCTTCTGCAAGCCCAATCCGGACTACTACCGGGAAATTCTGGGTAAACTGGGATTGAACGCCGGAGAATGTCTCATGGTGGGCAACGACGTAAACGAGGACATGATCGCCCAAACCCTTGGTATGCAGGTATTCCTCCTCACCGACTGCCTGATCAATAAGGATGGCAAGGACATTTCTCAGTATCCATACGGCAGCTTCCCGGAGCTGATGGACTATATCCGGGGCTTATGATATGACAGTTTTTCTATTTCTTTTGTGTGCCATCGCGGCAATTTTGCTGATGGGAGGGTACTATACCTACCGCATCGCATTCTACTCCCCGAAAAAGGGGCGGGACAAAATCTCCACCTTCGCCAGCCACAAATATGACCCCTACCGCAAGGAGATCAACCGCCTGTTCTGCCAGCTCAGCGACCGTCCCTACGAGGAGGTTTCCATCGAATCCTTCGACGGGCTTACCCTGTTCGGACGCTATTACCACGTCAAAGACGGTGCGCCGCTGGACATCGGCTTTCACGGTTACCGCAGCAGCGCCCTGACGGACTTCGCCGGGGGCAGTGAGCTGAGTTTCTCTATGGGGCACAATCTCCTGCTCATCGACGAACGCGCCCACGGCAGAAGCGAAGGCCGCACCATCACCTTTGGCATTCAGGAGCGGTGGGACGTGGAAAGATGGGCACGCTTCGCCGTGGAGCGATTCGGTGCAGATGTGCAGATTATCCTCTACGGCGTTTCCATGGGTGCGGCGACGGTGCTGATGGCTGCCGGGCTGGACTTGCCCGAAAACGTGAAAGGAATCATCGCCGACTGCCCCTATTCCTCCCCCGGAGACATCATCCGCAAGGTCGCAAGGGATATGCACATGCCCGACCGCTTGGCATGGCCGTTTGTGAAGATCGGCGGGCGGGTCTACGGCGGCTTTGACGTTGACGAAATGGACGCCGCCCGGGCAGTGAAACAGGCAACGGTGCCCATTCTCATCATCCACGGGGAAAGCGACAGCTTTGTCCCCTGCGAAATGAGCGACATCGTGTCGGAAAATCCCGCGCTGGTCATGCGGTACACCTTCCCCGGTGCCGATCACGGGTTCAGCTATCTGGTGGACACCCCCCGCTACAAAAAAATCGTGACTGAGTTCGCGGAAAAGGCACTTGCGCCGAAAGCATAACTGCCGCCACCGCCGGAATGGGCGGGGTGCATCAGATAGTGAAAGGCACAGCGGGATAATCCGCTGTGCCTGTTCTAATGCCAGCGCCCCTTCCCTCTCCCTATGGGAGAGATGGCCGAGCAAAGCGAGGACGGAGCGGGGAAACTAGGCTGCAATGCCCTCTCAGTCACCTTCGGTGACAGCTCTCCCAGAGGGAGAGCCAAGGGGCTGTACCAATACTCCGGCGCGGACGTTTTGCGGCAGGGATAGCGCAAAACAATTCCCCTTGATTTTTCCGAAAAAAAGAATACAATGGACGCATATTGTTTCCCGTGAAAGGATGCCGTTTTATGAACAAAATTTATATTCCCGAAAACTACAAGCCGGTGCTGGACGCCTACGACACCCAGCGCGCCATTGCCTATATCAAGGAGACGTTCCAGCAGGAATTTTCCAAGGCGCTGAACCTGAAGCGCGTCTCCGCGCCCCTGTTCGTCACCGAAAGTTCCGGCCTGAACGATAACCTGAACGGCTACGAACGGCCTGTGGCCTTTGACATTCCCGCCGTGGGCATGGACGCTCAGGTGGTGCATTCTCTGGCAAAATGGAAGCGCCTCGCTCTCAAGCGCTACAATTTTACCGTTGGAAATGGCCTGTACACCGACATGAACGCCATCCGCCGGGACGAAGCGCTGGACAACACCCATTCCATCTACGTCGATCAGTGGGACTGGGAGAAGATCATTACCCGGGAAAACCGGAATCTGGACTTCCTGAAGCTCATCGTCCGCGCCATCGTGGGTGCTATCTGCGACACCAACGACCGCCTGCACGTCCGCTTCCCCCAGCTGCGCACCAAGCTGAGCCGGGAGGTCACCTTCATCACCGCGCAGGAGCTGGAGGATATGTACCCCGGTCTGGAAACCGGTTCCCAGCGGGAAAACGCCTTTGTCCGGGAGCATAAAACCGCCTGTATCATGCAGATCGGCGGACTTCTCCGCTCCGGCAAGCCCCACGACGGCCGCGCCCCCGACTATGACGACTGGAATCTGAACTGCGACATTTTCTTCTGGGACGAAATGCTGAACCGAGCGCTGGAGGTTTCCTCCATGGGCATCCGTGTGGACGCGGAATCCCTCGACCGCCAGCTGACCCTCGCCCACTGCGACGACCGGCGGACGCTGCCCTTCCACAAGATGCTGCTGAATAATGAGCTACCCCTGACCATCGGCGGCGGTATCGGCCAGAGCCGTCTGTCCATGCTGATGATGGGCTGCGCCCACATCGGCGAAGTACAGTCCAGCGTATGGGACAGCGAAACTGTGGACGCCTGCGCAAAGGCCGGGATCCCGCTGCTGTAATTTACATACTGACAAAAGACGTCATAAATTTATAGATTGATTCTCGCAAATGTGGGGTTGGCAGACATTGCCAACCCCACACTTTTAGTAATAGAAGAACTTATAAAACGAAGGATACACATTCAGCAGCTGCTGCAAATTTGTCCGGGAATTGGAACCGGGATCGCGGATGGTAAATCCGGACGCTGTCAGACTGCTTCCCCCGGTATACCCCGTGACCACCACCCAGTGCTGACCGCCATAGGCATTACTGACGCCGAGCAAGACAGGTTTTCCCTGCTTCAGCTTACCATAAACGGTACTGAGATATCCGGAACCGTCCGTGACAGCCGTATAGTGGCTCGGCCAATAGAGACTGCCCGAGGGCGTATAGGTAAGCTTCTTCGCCATAGCGTCGGGGTAGATGGTTCTTCCCGTGCGGAAGGACTCCATCATTGCCACCGCCGTTGTGGCGCAGCCGATCTGAGAAAAGGTTTTCCCGAATGTACCGATCCGGACATCCGCCCAGCGGGCGTCCGTCTGCTTGAAATTCGGCACGTTCAGGGACACTGAAGCATAGTTTCCGGACAGATATTGCGCGCTGACGTATCCGGTTTTCGTTCCGCCGTAAAGGACGCGGCTCCATCCGTTCGCAGTGGACAGGCGGATGACCGTTTCCCCCTTGCTGAGGGCGCCGACCTTTCCATAGGCCGTCCCAGCCCCGCTGCGGACGTTCAGCGTGCCGCTGCTTACCGCCACGGATACCGGGGTCCCCTCCGTCACCGTGATGAAGCCCGCGTGGCAGTAGCCGTACTTCCCTTTTGCGTATTCCACCTTCCACCAGTCGCCGGACTTGGAGATCAGCATAACATAGCTTCCCTTATTCAGCGACGCGGCCACCGCTGCGCTGGAGGACGGGCTGCTTCGCACGTTCAGCTTCCCGGAAGCAGTCGTCACGACACCGGCTTTGGAATCCGCCGTGGCCGCCTCAGCCCGCATCGGCAGAAGGAACGCTCCCAAAAGGAACAGAATCGATACAGTACAAGTCAGAATTCGTCGAATAACAATCACCTCGTTCTGGTTTTTCAGGAAGCTTACAGCCCGTCGGCAACCGCTTCCCCGCATATATGCGCAGTAATTGTAACATATTTGTAACCATTTGGGAATACGCCAAATTCTGACAAAAAAACGCAGGAGCCGGTAAACCCGCCGCTCCTGCGCTATTCTTTATTTAATTGAACCGCACCACATTGTTGGCAAACCGGTAAAAGCTCCCGGCGAATTCCTGCCCGACCCGCCCCGGCACACTGACAAACAGCAGCGGCGTGCGCTTGCGGAAGTAATTCGCCCACTTGGGGTCATAAGCCATGCAGGTCTCCCACATCTTTTTCAGCTCGGCATCCGTCTCGGCGGACTTGTTCAGCCGGGTCGTGAGAATAGCAATGCCAAGCATCATGAACAGGTCGTGCTTCATGTATCGTTTCAGCCTGGGTTCGGTGATATCATCCAGATGACAGGTGGTGAAGCACCGCTCCGTCACAAGGATCTGATCTGCGTGGCGCTTGGCCAGAGCGGCAGACTGCACCGACTGATCCGGCCGGCCGATCCAGTAACGGTAAAGGTCTGCGTTGAGATAGTACATTTTCCGCACATAGGGTATCGTCTGATAGATCATCAGGTTGTCCTCATAGAAAACATGTTTGGGAAGCGGCTGCTCCCATTTACGCATGATCTCGGTGCGGAAAGTGCTGGAATGGATGGTGAGCATCTGGTATACCCGGAAGGGTTTGGTATCCTCCCATGTGAAGATACGGTTCTCCGGCAACACGGCGGAATAGTTGATGGAGCGATCCCCGTCGCCGTCGGAATGGACGTAATAGTAGTTTGTCACAACCATATCCACGCCGCCCTGCCGCTCACATTCCGCAAGAGCATCCAGAAATTTGGGGAAATCGGGGCTGAGGGTGTCGTCGCTGTCCACGACCTTGAAATAGGTGCCGGTGGCGTGCTTCAATCCCTGATTGATGCCCTCACCGTGGCCGCCGTTTTCCTGATGAATGACCCGCACAATGTCCGGGAATTTCCGGGCATATTCGTCGGCGATTTTTCCGGTGTTATCCTTGGAGCCGTCATCAATAATGATGATCTCCACCCGGTTTCCCCCGGGCAGGAGGCTCTGGATGCACTTTTCCATATAGTCCTGAGAATTGTAGCAGGGTACTGTGACCGTCAGAAGCTTCATTTATGTTTCTCCTTCGATTTCTGATTTGGCAAGGCTCAGCGCCCGGAGGATTACCGCGTCCATGTCGTAATAGCGGTACTCCCCCAACCGGCCGCCGAAAATGGTTTTGTCTTCCTTATCCGCCAGCACCTTGTACTTTCCATACAGGGCGTTGTTTTTTTCATCGTTCACGGGATAGTACGGCTCCACCCCCGGCTTCCACTCGGAACTGTACTCCCGGGACACCACAGTTTTCGGCTGGGTGCCGAACTCGAAGAACTTATGCTCGATGATGCGGGTGTAGGGCGTCTCCCGGTCGGTGTAGTTGATCACGGCGTTGCCCTGAAAATTCGGCATATCCAGCACCTCCGTCTCAAACCGGACGGAGCGGTAGCTCAGAGGGCCGAAGCAATAGTCAAAGTAGCTGTCAATAGAGCCGGTGTAAACGACCTTGTCCGCCAGCGCGTTCAGCTCGGCTCTGTGCTCCAGATAGTCCACATTCAGCCGCACCTCGACGCCACTCAGCATATTCTCCACCATTTTGGTGTAGCCGCCCATGGGAATGCCCTGAAACCGGGCGTTGAAGTAGTTATTGTCAAAGGTAAGACGCACAGGCAAACGCTTGATGATGAAGGCGGGCAGCTCCCTGCAGGGACGCCCCCACTGCTTTTCGGTGTAGCCCTTCACCAGCTTTTCATAAATATCCGTGCCGACGAGGGAAATGGCCTGTTCCTCCAGATTCTTCGGCTCCGCAATCCCGGCGGCCTTCCGTTGACGGGCAATCTCCGCCTCCGCCTGCTGTGGAGTCGTCACGCCCCACATTTTATTGAAGGTATACATGTTGAAGGGCAGAGAGTACAGCTCCCCGTGGTAATTCGCCACCGGAGAATTGGTGTAGCGGTTGAATTCCGCGAACCGGTTGACGTACTCCCACGCGGTCTTGTCGTTGGTGTGGAAAACATGGGCGCCGTAGGTATGTACCTGAATTCCCTCGATCTCCTCGGTATACACATTGCCGCCGACGTGACCCCGCCGGTCGACCACAAGCACGGACTTCCCCGCCGCCTTCACCTGCCGGGCAAAGACAGCGCCGAACAGCCCTGCCCCCACGACCAAATAATCATACCCCATGGATAATACTCCTTTGCCGGTTTTTTCACTGAGAATATACCATATCCTGCAGAGTTTGTCATCATAATTTTATTTAAGAATTCGTTAGGAAAAGCCTCACTGGTCGCTGACAGAATCCAGATTCTTCCATCCATAGCGGAAAATGGATACGATCATGGATATTTCCGTGACGATCTCGTCCAGAATCCCCGCCCAGGAGCCGATGATTCCATCATAAATGATCCACAGCGGCGAATTGACAAGCATCCCAACGAGACGGATTTTCCGCGGATTGTACGTATACCCGCCGACCGTCGCCGCAATATTCGCGGCCACCGGCAGAATTGACCACCAGCCGTCCCAGGTGAAAATCAGCGCCGCCACCTGCATGACGCACAGCGCGGCGCACATGATTTTCCCCTTCAGGAAGCGGCTTCTGCTGCCCAGACAAAAGGAGCGAACCGTGTTCAGAACATAGCTGATCCCGCCGGTGATCGCGCCCAGCATCAGCAAATGTACTGTGTAGCACAAGTAGGAAACAAACTGGACGCGGAACAGCGTCCGGTTGTTTTTGCACTGATACGACATGAAAAACAAAACCGTCCCGAAAAGGCCGATCGCCTGTATGAAAATGGATTTTCCCGACATAGTGCCCCTCTTTTCCGGAATATTTTTCTGTGAATCTGCGTAAATAAAGAAAAAGTTCCGGGTTCTACCTGTTTTGAAGGCAAAACCCGGAATATTGTTGGCGGAGAAGGAGGGATTTGAACCCTCGATACCCTTTTGGGGTATACACGATTTCCAATCGTGCGCGCTCGGCCAGCTACGCGACTTCTCCATCACGGTGCTATCTGTCCAGCCCGGTTATAATACTACAGGAAACCCGATTTGTCAAGCGTAAATTTCCCTTTTCCGGGAATTCCTGCCCCGCCGGTTTTCGGCGGGGCAGTGAAATTCATTTAAGCCCGTAGACGCCCGCGCTTACCGGGGGCAGCGTGACCGTCTCTCTCTTCTGCGCGGCCTCGCCGTCGAAGGTGTACAGCGCGCCGCCCAGCGTCCCGTCAAGCCGGAAGGACACTTCCTCCCGGTAGGGATTGATGGCGACCAGCAGCGTTTCCTCGTCGTTTCCGCGCTTGTAAACCAGCGGCCGCTTCGGCGCGCCGTCGCTGACGAAGGTGATCCCGCCGCGGCTTTGCAGGGCGCTGTGCGCCTGCCGCAGTTCAATCAGGCGGCGAACGTGATTCAGCAGAGATGCCTCATCATCCAGCTGCCCCGCAACCGTGGGACGGTCGGACGCGGGGTCCTGCCGAATGTAAATCTTGTCCGTAGGCGCGGCGCTGAAGCCCGCGTTCACCCCGTTATCCCACTGCATGGGACTGCGGGCGCCGGTGCGCTCGTAGCCGCCCTCCACGCTGGTCAGCCCTTCCACATAGCGCATACCAATCTCGTCGCCGTAGTAAATGAACGGCGCGCCGGGCATGGTCAGCAGGAAGGCAAAGGCCAACTTCTTCTCGTCCCCCTCCACGTGCTTTGCGAGGCGGGTCATGTCGTGGTTGCCGGATGGAATACAGATTAGGCCGTCCTTCCCTGCCCGCTCCCGGCTCTCCAGATACTTTTCCACGAAGGCCGACGCGTCGCCCACGCCCCGGTCGGAGAAATAAGGCTCCTCGCACCGGAACAGGTCGTTGTAATGGGAGGGGCCGAAGTGGAGCAGAAAGTCCATATGGAACCCCCCGCGCAGGGACTTTTCCGGCTCGCCCCACTCGGAGACCATGGCCGCTTCCGGGAATTCCGCATCCAGAAACGCGCGAACTTTTTGCCACAGGGCGATGGTGCCGAGGCTGTCCGGGTCGTTCTTCACCAGACTGGCCGCCATATCCACCCGGAAGCCGTCACAGCCCAGACCCAGCCAGAAGCGCATCACGTCCACCATGGCGTTCAGCGTGGCCTTGGGGCCTTCGTCGTCGGGAGACTGCTGCCATGGGCGGGTGCGGTTATAGTAGCCGTAATTCAGCGCGGGCTGGCAGGTGAAGAAATTGATGGCGCAGGAGCCGTCCCGCTGGGAAATGCCCCGCAGACAGCCCATCTTTTCCGGCGCTTCCCAGACGCTGTCCGTCCACACATAGCGGTCGGTGTAGGCGTTCCGCTCCGCCTTCATGGATTCCCGGAACCACTCATGCTCCACGGAGGTATGCCCCGGCACCAGATCCAGCAGCACATGCATTTCCCGCTTGTGCGCCTCGGCAAACAGACGCTTCAGATCCTCATTCGTGCCGTACCGGGGCGCGACGCGGTAATAATCCGCCACATCGTACCCCGCGTCGCCGAAGGGCGACAGGAAGCAGGGATTGATCCACAGCACGTTGCATCCCAACTCCCGGATATAGTCCAGCTTGTTGATGATCCCCTGAAAATCGCCGATACCGTCAGCATTGGTATCAAGGAACGACTGGGGGTAAATTTCGTAAAATACAGCATTATCCAACCATTTTGGCATAAGAAAGACCCCTTTCTTTGTATCTGTGGGAATCATACAACCACACAGGGGCAATGTCAAGGCTGATTTGCGGAAAGAGAATTGTCTTTTCGCCGCTTCAATACCCCTTCTTGTCAACATCGTCCAGCCAACAGGCAAATCATTTTGACACGCATTCCTCCGCCGCGTGTGCCCTGTGGAGCAGGGCGTTCACCCCGAAGCTGAGCAGCAGCATTCCCGCCGCCACGCAGACCCAGCCGAAGCCCAGCCGGTACAGCGGCAGCCTGTGCAGCAGCTGCCCCAGAACGCCCAGCGGCAGCCCCGCGTCGCCCAGCGCAAAAGCGATGCTGACCGCGGCGGTTCCCGCCACCGTCATGGGATAGGCGAACCGGTTCCCCTTCCACAGATCGTGGCTCAGTCCCAGCAGGATCAGCACAATGGATACGGGATAAATGGCGTTCAGGATGGGGATGGAAATGCTCAGGATCATGCTCAGCCCCAGATTGCACACGAGGAACGAGAAAAACGTGATGATATACACCCACGCCCGATAGGAGATTTTCCGGAAAAGTGTAGAAAAATACTGAGAAATGGAGTTGATAAGTCCGACGCAGGTGGTCAGGCAGGCCAGCGTGAAGATGGCCGCCAGCAGCATTGCCCCGGTGCCGCCAAACACCTGATAGACGATGCACCGCAGCGTCCAGGCGCCGTTTTCCTGAACCGGATAAACGCCGGAGCTGCACATGCCCATGTAGGACAGCATGGCATACACCACCGCCAGAATCGTCCCAGCCAGCACCCCCGCCAGAATCGTATAGCGCATCTTGTCCTTTTTCTCCGTCAGGCCGAAGGTCCCCAGCGTCGCGGAGATCACCAGCCCGAAATTCAGGGCGGCAATGGTGTCCATGGTGTTGTAGCCCTCGGTAAAGCCCTTGAACAGCGCCGCCTCCTGATAGCCCCCCTGTGCCGCCGCGACGCTGGTCTCTCCCCGGAACAGGAAGCTGACGAACAGCAGCGTCAGAAGCGCCAGCAGCGCCGGGGTCAGCCCGCGGCCGATCCGGTCAACCAGCTTTCCGGGATTCAGGCACAGCCACAGGGCGATCAGGAAAAACCCCAGAGAATAGGCCGCCATCCACAGCGCCGGATTACTCCCCTCCGGCAGATAGGGCGCCACCGCCATTTCAAAAGGAACGGAAGCGGCTCTGGGAATTCCCAGTCCCGGCCCGATGGACAGGTAGATCAGCACGGTAAACACCAGCGCGAACCGCGCCCCCACCTGTTTTCCCAGCTTTTCCAGCCCATCGAACCGCGCGACCACCACCACGCCAAGCACCGGCAGCACCACCGCCGTCGCAAGGAACCCGATCATGGCCGGAAGGGTATTCTCCCCGGCGTTCTGTCCCAGAAACGGCGGAAAAATCAGGTTGCCCGCCCCAAAAAACAGGGCAAACAGCATAACACTGACCACCAGCAGACTCTTTTTACTCAGTTTCATTTCCCGTACCTCTTTTTTTGAATTGAATATAAAAAAAGACCCGTCTCAAATTTCTTTGAGACGAGTCATAAAATACCCGCGGTACCACTCAAATTGCGCGCGCAAGCGCACCTCTTTCGGGCTCCAACAAGCCCTAGACACTCACGCAGTCCACGCGGGAGACCCTACTTGCATTGCTTTGGAGAACTCCGGCTCGGAAGGGATGGGATTTTGAAGGCAGTCCACCGGGCTTCCACCCTCCCCGGCTCTCTATCGGCTGTACGATCAAATCCGTCTTCGTCATTGCTTTTCTATTCGGTTGTCGTCATTCTACACGCAAAGACCGATTTTGTCAATATTCAAATATCCCAAATTCCGGAAGACGGCGTGTACTGCCAAACGATCTTTCTTTATAAGAGAAACTTTTTCATATCCTTTTTAATGGGCGACCGCCATTATTCCCCACCATTTCCCATTTTATCGTCGCATTCCGCGTCGCTGTAAATTTCTTTACCAAATCCTAGCCATAACCATGCTATAATGAACGACAAACCTATGCGGTTCATTTCATGATAACGGAAGGAGGAAAGACCGTGGAATCCGACAGCAGCGACGGTGCTGACAATTACTCCTGCATTCCCTGTTCCTATGTGGCACATCTTCGCCCGCTCCTGCGATACAGAGTATAGGCGTGTGATCTTGTCCGACAATATATGAACAGAAAAAGGAGTTTTGTATGAATCACATTGGAAGCATTTTCGCAATGGCAGTCTGTCTTGCCATGTCTGCCTATTTCAGCGCAACGGAAACGGCATTCTCTTCTTTGAACAAAACCAGGCTGAAGGTTCTCGCCGACAACGGAAACAAACGGGCGGCGCTGGCCCTTAAGCTTGCCGAGAATTACGACCGGCTGATCTCTACCATTCTGATTGGCAATAACATCGTAAACATTACCATAGCATCCGTCGGTACGCTTTTGTTCGTCGAGCTTTACGGCGACGTGGGCGCGACGATCTCCACCGTGGTCGTGACCCTCGTCGTCCTGCTCTTTGGCGAGATCACCCCCAAGAGCATCGCAAAGGACACCCCGGAGCGTTTTGCCATGTTCAGTGCGCCGTTCATCCGCCTGTGGATTTGGGTGCTGACGCCCCTGAATTTCCTCTTTACCCAGTGCAAAAAGTTCATCTCCCGCTTCATCAAGACGGACGGCAGCGCCAAAATGTCCCACGAGGAATTGCTTCTCTTTATGGAGGACGTGGAGCATGACGGCGGCATTGACGAGAACGAGGGCGAGCTTCTGCGAAACGCTCTGGAGTTCGGCGACCTGACGGCGGCGGAAATTCTGACCCACCGGATCGAGCTGGAAGCCGTGGACATCAACGAGAGCCACGAGGAAATCGCAAAAGCCTTTACCCAGTCCCGGTTCTCCCGGCTGCTTGTCTACCGGGATACCATCGACCAGGTCGTGGGCGTTCTCCATCAGAAGGATTTCTATATCAACGGCAAAATGACCGATCAGCCCATCGCCCAGATCATGACGGAGCCGTTGTTCGTCTACCAGCATACCAAAATCCGGGACATTCTGAAGATGCTCCAGCACCAGAAATCCCACATTGCGGTCGTGGTCGATGATTTCGGCGGCACGCTGGGAATCGTTACGATGGAGGACATTCTGGAAGAGCTGGTGGGCGAGATCTGGGATGAACACGACGAAGTTGAGGAGGATTTTGAAAAGCTGGGTGAAAACCTCTACCGGGTCGATTGTTCCGTCAGTCTGGAGGATTTCATGGAGTTCTTTGACGTGGAACTGAAATCCGACAGCGTCTCCGTAGGCGGCTGGGTCATGGAGCAGCTGAACAAGGTGCCGGTCAAGGGTGAGTCCTTCACCACGAAGCATCTTGAGATCACGGTTTCCGAGCTGGATGCTCACAGGGTATCCTCCATTACGGTCAGGCAGCTGGATGAATCCCCTGCCGGCTGCGCTTCTTCTACATAAATCGACGAAAACGCCGGAATCCCCGTGATTCCGGCGTTTTTTGTCCCGATTCTGTAGAAAGCAGAAACGTCATTCTGCCCAAAAAGGAATCTATTGACAACATTACTTTTATAAAATACAATAAACCCACATACAAACGAAAAGGGGCAATCCGAAATGGAGAAAAAACGCACACGGGATATCCGCTTCTGGGTACTTGTCTGGGGTCTCGGCCTTGCGGGACAGTTATGCTGGAACATCGAAAATCAATGGTTCAATACCTTCGTATACGCCAAAATCGCCAAGGACCCCACTATCATTTCCTGGATGGTCGCCATTTCGGCCATCGCCACCACCATTGCAACCTTCCTGTTCGGAACGCTGTCCGACCGGAAGGGCAAGCGGAAAAATTTCATCGGTATCGGATACATTCTCTGGGGCATCTTCACAATTCTGTTCGGCACAACGGAATGGATCACCGGCGGCCAGCCTGCGAGTTCCGCGCAGGTTCTGATGCTTGCGGCGACGGCTGTTGTCTGTGCCGACGCGCTGATGTCCTTCTTCGGCTCCATGGGCAATGACGCGGGCTACAACGCATGGCTGAACGACATGATGACCGAGCAGAACCGCGGTTCCATCGGCGCCGCCCTTGCCACCCAGCCCATCATCGGCACCATCGTCGGCACGGTGGTCGGCGGTATGCTCATCGGCGGCAGCGACAATTATATGCGCCTGTTCGTGGTCATGGGCGGCTTCGTGATTCTGTTCGGAATCGCGGCGATCCTCTTTATGAAGGACGCCCCGCAGCTCAAGCCCAGCAAAAACGGCAGCTTCGGAAAGCAGCTTTTCAGCGCGTTCAATTTCCGTGAGCTGATCAAAATGAAAGAGCTTGTCTGGGTTTTCCTTGTGCTGACCGTGTATTTCATCGCCTTCAACGTGTACTATCCCCATATCGGAAACTACATGATCTATTATCTGGGATTCCGCGCCGACAGCATCGGAATCATTCAGGGCATCGCTCTGATCGTCGGTATGCTCTCAGTCATCCCCGCCTCCAAGATCCTGAGCAAAAACAAATTTGTCCTCGCCACGTCCATCGCTGTCTTACTCAGCTTTGTCGGCGTGGGGATCGTTGGTCTCTTTGGGCGTCCGGAAAACGTTGACCCCAGCACCATCTGGAACTGGTCACTGCTGATCGGCCTGTTCTTCTTCGGATGCGGCTATATCATGTTCATGCAGGTGACTTCCGTCTGGATGAAGCAGCTTTTCCCGGAGGAGTCCAAGGGGCAGTTTGAGGGCTTCCGCATCGTTTTCTTCGTCCTCATTCCGTGGATCGTATCGCCGTTCATTGCCAATCCCATCATCAAAAACAACGGACAGATTCTGGATTCCAACGGATTTGCGGCGTATCTTCCCACTCACGTCCTGTTTTTGATCTCCACACTGCTGGTTCTGGCGACCTTTGTGCCGCTGTTCTTCGCCGCACGGCAGCGCCGGGCGCGGGAAGCAAAGGAGCCGGTACGTTGATTTGGTGCATGATCGCGGCGCTGCTTTTGCTGGCAGTTTTCGCCCTTTCGGCGCTGATTGCGGAAAAGTGTCTTCAGATGGTCGTAGATCCGGTGCGCTACGACGTCGATTACGTCAAAGCGCTGGAAACGACAAATGGCTTTTCCGACTGCATCGAAGCATATGAAACAAAATGGCAGCGGACGCCCTTCGTCCTCCACTGTGCGGGCGCGGACATCTCCGGCGAGTACATGATGAATCCGGCCGACTCCGGAACGCCCCGCAAGGTGGCGATCATCTGCCATGGGCACACCGTAAACCGGTATTCCGACCTCAAATATGCGGATATTTTCTACCGCGCCGGGTTCAGCACCGTGATTTTTGACGAGCGCTATTTCGGCGAATCCACGGGAGACTTCTGCACCCTTGGGCAGAACGAAGCGCGGGACGTGGCCGCCATCATCGCCTATGTCAGGCAGATATTCGGTCAGGACTGCGTCATCGGCCTGCACGGCGAATCCATGGGCGCGGCCACCGCGCTTCTGACGCTCAAGTACGAGACGCCGGATTTTGTGATCGCGGACTGTCCCTTCGCAGACAGCAAGCTGCTTTTTGCCCAGTGGTTAAAGCGCAATCTGCACATTCCCATTGGCCTGATCTGGCCGATTCTGCGCCGCCGCGCGAAGCGAAAATACGACTACGACGTCGAATCCGTCTGCCCGATTGCGGCGGTGCAAGGAAAAAACGTGCCGATCTGCCTTATGCACGGAAAAAGCGACAATTTAATTCCGTATACCCACAGTGAAATGCTGCACAAAGCCTGCGTAAATCCCAACAGCGAGCTGCATCTTTTCGAGAATGCAGACCACGCCCGGTCTATCGTTATGGCGCGGACGGAGTATGAAAGACTGGTTCTTGCTTTCCTGCACAACTGCGGACTGTATGGGACGGAAAATAAACAATAACCGGAAGCTGCCCGGTATTCAAGGCAGCGCCGGACGGGACACATCAAAAAATAAAGCGCAGAAGTCAGAATTCGACTTCTGCGCTTTTTGGATAGATTGGAAAAGATGGAAAAATGCCGTGAAATTCACACGAATTTCACGGCATTCTGGTCCGAGTGTCGAGATTCGAACTCGAGGCCTCTTGAACCCCATTCAAGCGCGA
>OLGB01002680.1_pt1 | contig 18258 bp, 19 predicted proteins | sample 1605691 | NCBI WGS metagenome assembly OLGB01 (sample SAMEA3888925, study PRJEB22519) | human gut metagenome | biome: human gut; feature: human-associated habitat; material: faeces | place: Denmark | collected 2010 | reverse complement strand
TGTCACCGTTGCGCTCACGGAGAGCATTATAATACCAGCCTAAGAAGCGACCAACCTTATAGGCGTGATCCGCTGTTAATGTAATTCCGGCTTCTCCACGGAAGCCGTCGGTTCCAAAGTATTTTGACATTGTTAGTTTTCCTTTACTTTTTTCTTTCCCACCATCCATGGAGCAAGTCTTACAACAACCTCATATGCCGTACTGCATATTGCCATCGTAATAGCTACCACTACCATGGCCAGTAGAAAATTTTCTCTCACTGCATCTGTACCCACATTCAACAGAATTGATACAATTTTTACTACGATTCGATACACAGGGCCGTGAATACAAAGAATAATTAGAGAAATCCGACCAAAGTATTGCAGGATTCTATTCTCGTTGATAAGTTGAGAAATCAGAATTACAGCAGCAACACCAATCAGGGCTGTTACAAACCACATGATTCCCATAGTTAAATGATAGCATGATAAGAAAAAGCTCAAAGCAAGCAGAACTATCGCTACTATTCCTGCTTCCACTTTTTTCCTTACCGCTTTCACGCTTTTTCCCGCTATGAACACACCCACAGCATAGAATCCTATGTACTTGAACACACGATCAATGCCCCAAATAAGTCCATGCATTGGAACCACAATAAAAGCTAAACTCATTAGAGCAGAAACAAGATAAGCCATTCTCCTTCCGCCTAGATTAACCAGTATATTAAAAATGATTACCGTTACAAAGAAACATGGTAAGAACCACAAATGGATGTTGAACTCCAAATTATCATAACAGCCAGAGAATAAACCGAACAAAGAATCCATAAAACTCATATCTGAATCCCGGAATCTTCTCTCCATCAATTGCCAGTAGATAAGAACCAGAAAACCGAATGAGAAATACGGAATAACGATGGTTTGGATTCTTCGCTTTATGTCTGCTAAAACTGTTTTTTCTTTATACACCCATCCTGCTGACAAGAAAAACAGCGGCATATGGAAAGAATACAGCCAATTAAAAATCGTTCGATTGGAATAGATATGCCCTATCGCAACAAGGATGATACCTATTCCTTTTAATACATCAAGCCATGATAAACGCTCTGCTCTGCTCTGCTCTCAAGATTATGTTCTCTCCCTACTCTTTGTCTATGCAATTTTTTTACAACTTACCCCTACAATCTGGAATCACATATTTTCGTAAATTATCCCATTAGTTCCTTTAATATACAAACTGTATGTTTAAGCCCCTCTTCAACAGTGAAACTATTTCTATACCCCAATTGCTTAATTTTATTATTGTTCAACGACGAATTGCTCATTGGATTAAATGCTTTCAATTCATTCTCTGTTGGATCGGCAATAATCAATTTCACATTACCTGCTTCAGCATATATTTTTGCCATCTGTCTTATCGTTGTAATTTCATCATGACCTATGTTGTATGCCTGTCCTTTTTTTCCTTTTAATAATGCTGTAAGTATTTGAACAGCACAATCCACCGAATAGCAATATGACCTTTTTTGTAATCCAGAGCTTTTCATAACAAGTTGCTCTCCAGTTGCTGCTCTAAATGCAAAATCAGAAGAGATACGCTTATCTACTTTTTTTGCAGACGGTCCATAAATATGTCCTGGTCGTACAATAACGCAATCAACTCCAAATTCCGATGCATAAGATTTGCACAGCATCTCAGAAGCTCTTTTAGCAATAGTATATGAAGACCGAATATTATCAATGTCTACTTCGCCATAATCGCCTTCCGTAAATGACTCTTCCGTCTTTTTGTTTCCATAAACTTCGCTCGAAGAAATATAAAGTAGTCTTTGGATCCTATTATTCTTAGAATAATCCAATAGTGCATGCACACCATCAAAATTCGACAAAATAGTTTCCACAGGCTTTTCTGTATATAACTCTGGAGAAGCCAATCCAGCTCCAGAAATGATATAGTCTGGTTTTATGTCAAGATTTATTTTTTTTAAGGCATCATAGTAAATATACTCAACCTTATGACATCCACCAAATCTGACCTGAAATTCTTTTTCACTTCTTGCTCCAACGTATACCTTGTCGATTTTATTATATGTAACAAGCACATCTACTATTGCAGAACCTATTAATCCTAAGCCACCAGTGATAAATATATTTTTGCCATCAAGTTTAGTTAAATCAGAATTTCCAACTGCTCTCAGCAGATCTGCTTTGTAAAGTGCAGACTCTAATAGCCTCATCATTTACCTCACTTTTTTATCCACTCATCATTCTTTGCATTTAATAAAGCTTTAAAAATCTCTATATCTTCTACTGTAGTAATCTTAATATTTTTTTCTGATCCTTTTGAAAAATAAGTCATATAACCATATTTCTGCATCAATGAACATGAGGCAGCCATATTGGTTACTCCATCTTTAATTGCTTGGTTGTGAACCTTCCACAGTTCATCAAATGCGTACGAATGCGGTGTTTGAGTTCGCCACAGTTCATCTCTGTTTAGAGCTTCGTTCGATTCTATACCATCTTTTGAAACGAAAACTACTTCTGTAGTAGGAATCACGGTAACCGCAGAGCCATATTTTTTTTGCTTTACAAGATTATCTGTAATCACATCTTGCGGAAGCATCGGCCTATTACCATCATGAATCATAACAACAATATCACTTGTCGATTCATGATCCTCCTTAATTGCTTTTAAGCCATTATAGATTGATTCCTGACCAGTGGAACCTCCCGTAACAATTTTCTTAAGTTTTGTAATATTAAACTGTCTTGCATATGCATCAAGGACTGCACTCCATCCTTCAAGGCACGCAACATAAATTTCGTCAATACTGGGATGCTGCTGGAATGCTTCTAATGTATATATAAGAATCGGTTTATTTTCAACAGTTAAAAATTGTTTGGGCAGGTCTTGATGTGTTCTTGTTCCCGTTCCTCCAGCAGTTAAAATAGCAATATTTTTCATAACTCAATTCCTCACTTACTTTGATATCCATACTCATTTGGCAAAAGTTTACTACATTTGCCGCTATTTGATTTCCAATTTGGATTTGGAATTCTCCAATCTTCGTTATAAATACATTTTAAAATATCTTCTGCATTATCCGGAACCGGAACTGCTACACCATCAACGCTAATTAGCTTTGTACGATTCACTCTTCTATGTTGTCTTTACTTTTTTACCTGTTGCACGGCTTGTTGTACATTTCCAGAAATTGCTTGGGTCGCTCCTTGCTGTGCATCCGGCTGCCGACACCACCGGCAAAAATCACTGCTATATTCATCATACGCTCTTCTTACCTCTTTATATATTTCGCGAAGAATTTCATTTCGTTCTGAAAAAACAGGACACTGATTGCAAGCAAAATGCTCCCGATCACAACGCAGTAAAAAATTGCATGAACGATCCAGCTTCCAACCGTCACGTTCTGGAGGGGAAGCAGCTTATAGCAGAGGGCAAAGCCCGCTCCTGCGCCGACAGCAAACAGAAACAGCTTCCGGTAGAAAATGCGCTGCGCCCGTCCCGGAACGATTTTGCTTGTGTAGTACACATGAAATACCATCCGATAGGTCATGCCAACAATCGTGCCAATGGTTACGCCAATCAAACCAAGCTTTTTTACCAGCGCTACCGAAATCACAATATTCAGCGTAGCTTCAATGTAAGCAGGTACAGTAATTTCCTTGAACTTGTTAGCTGAATAGGCCAGGTTCAGGTGCGGCAGCTTGACCAGGTACAACGCTTCTGACAAAACCAGTAAAAATCCAAACAACGGCTGGTTGTACTCTGTATCGACAATGCCTCTGGTATAGAGCCGCACAAACGGTGTGATGAGCAAAGCTGTTACGGTAAACAAGAAGAACACCAGAACAAAAACTATATATTCATATATGTCCAGCTTTTGGTTCAGTTCTTTCCAGTTTTTCTTTGCATAGGCCTGTCCCACCGTGTGTGCAATCCCGGACAGACACGCATCGATCACTTGCTTGATCCCACTGCTGACAAGACTGTAAACGCTGTAGATTGAAACGGTTTTCAGGTTTGCCAGAAATGTAAGGACAGTAACGTCCGTGCTGTTATGAATGAATGCCGCCAGATTGATTGCAAACCCATTCCATCTGGATTTTATAAGGGAATTATCCGGCTCAACCTTCCAGTCGATTGTATAGTTCTTTTTTACATACCGGTTGAATATGAGCGGCTGCAAAAGAAAGAGCGAACCGCTTATCAGCTTTAAGACATGAATACTGGGGTAAATAAAAACCGAGATTAATGCAAACAGGACATTGAAGATCACGATGAGCGTCTGCGTAAAATTTACCACATAGCCCTTTTTATCCGCATTCAGGAGCGTTCGCAGCGTCAGCGAATACATGTACTGGATCAGCAATGTGAGCGAAAGAATCAATGTCAGCGAACATACATACGCAAATTTGAACTCGGTTTTGAAATACAGCGGATATACAATGGACAGTACAACCGAATAGCCGATGAAAAGGGCGCCGATCTTTTTATAAAAGCGATCTGCCGTTACAAGAACTGATGAAATTTTATTATTGTCCTGCTCTACAATGGGTTTATACAGGTTTGCGATAATAACGCCGGTTATTCCGCCCTCAACCAGCGTTATGTAGCTTAAAAACTGGTTGAGCGACGATACCAGCCCGTTCACTTCCGAGCCAAAGCAGGTAAGAATGATTTTAGGCAGAATAAAACCGCTTACAAGCGTAAAAAACTGCAGAACCATTCCCGAAATCATGTTCAGCAGGGTTGCCTTATTTTTCATTTTCCGTTACTCTCCATGCTTTGATACCATGGCTTACCCGTTGGTCTTCCGGCGGGAGCTGCATGTAGTCTCCGTAAACGCATTTGAGATAGGTATCATAGTCTTTGAAGCCTTTTACTGTAATGTCGTTAAATTGGTAATCAACAATTTCATCAAACAGTGCACGTGGAACTGCCTTTGTCCCCCACGTCAAATCTTGAATATAGCGACATTCTTGGTTCTTATATTTTTTACAAAAACCGACATACCGTTCAACCAGTTTTTCTTTATTGAATTTTCCAGCGATCCAGACCACGATCTTGTTCAGGTAATTATAAATTCCTTTTTTTCTGGTTGCCTCCAATGCATAAAAGCCATTCGCTTCCAAATTTTTCTGGTATAGCTTTTGCATCAATCTAACACGCTGACAATATGACCGCGTTCCGCGATCCGGCACATTATCAAATGGAAAAATATCAATCCATAATTCGGATGGATCCTTTGCGAGGTTATCTTTTACTGCAATCGACTTATTGTAGACTTTTAAAAATGGCATGTCGGTCTTATCGACTTCATAACCAGATATCTCCAGTTCCTCACCAATTCGTTTATTTTTCCGCAAGATTTCAATCAGACGATCATAATCCTTTCGTAAAACAGCAATATCAATATCATCATCCCACGGAATAAATCCGCCGTGCCTTACAGCGCCCAGCAAGGTTCCGCTCATAATAGAATACTGAATTCCGTGTCCTTCCAGATATTCATCCAGTTCCTTTAGCATCCTACACAATTCAATCTTTATTTCGATGCTGTCCAACTGTTCTTTCGCCATTTTGCCTTCTCCTCTCCACCACAACTTTTATACGCTGCAGTCCGTCCATAATGTGCTTTTATACTCTTCTTCATTTCTGCCAAAACAGAACATACGGAACAATTCCGCTCTTATCCTCAATAAGGTGAATCATACTATACACTAACGGTAGATATAGAATTCCATATAAAAGTCTCTGATTTCTTATCTTCGAGCATTGTTTCAACAAATCAGGCAAGTAAACCACAATCAATGCTAAAAATGGCCAGAGAATCCGGTTCATCAAGATATTTTTTGAAAAAATCATACCTATCACCAAACAAAAGGTGCATCCAAAATGGTATGTTTCCATTCCGTCCAGTTTTGTATCTTTTTGGACAAGCAGACTTACAGCAGTCAATACTATAAACAAGATTAAATACAGAATGATAATCCTGCCTTTTCCGTCGGATGCAAACATCTGCGCAGGATTTTCTCCATTTACATACATTTCGTAATAGGGAAAAATTTTTACAATAATCTGGACGCCCGTTGTAAAGAGTATCGCCCCACACACTGATAAAAGTGTTGAAACAAGGTGGATTTTCCAGATGCTTTTACAGCATTTCGCTATCTCCACTCCCAAATAAGAAAGCGCGAATACAATAATTGTATTGTGTATCCCTACAGCCAGAATAAAGAGCAGCCATCCCTTATAGTTTTTTCTATCTTTTTCAAGGATTGCAAAAGCATTAATTGCCAACGAAATTGCCATGAATTGTCGTGTTCCATTCATGCTTTCATAGAACAAGGTCAAGCCTATAAATAAAACACACGACAAAAAGTAATCCTTCGATTTTCTTTTTATAAACGCTAAGAATCCCACCGCAATTACAAGAGAATTCACAAATATGCCAAGCTGCGGAAAATAAATAACCCTCGTAATGAAGTAGTGCATTCCAACATATACGATTGCGCTTGGAATTTTTGATACCTTTAGAGCCTGTGTTAGAGACGATGACCGCGCAATGTTTTGATACATCCCATAATATGTTGCCGTATCGGTTCCAACTGTGTATTTTCTAAGCGCCATTGTCATTCCAAACATAAAAAAGCAGCAGCAGAGATAAAAAACTTCCCCATCTGTTGTTTTTTTTATGCTTTTCACATTATATTTTCTTAGCTGCCACAGTAAAAACACAAGAGAAATTTCAATTAAATAGATGCTCATGGCGCAGTCCCTGCCTCTGCAAATTTTTGGGCCGCAATTAACAGGTTTTTATTTATAATGCAGAGCAATGCCGCTATTCTGTTTTTAGCTCTGCAATTCTTATCTCGCACAATTTCAAATTTTACGTTATCCAAATAATCACAAATTCTGGCATACGCTTCCGGGTACGTCGTTTTTATATCTTTATTGCTTAATAAAACCTGGCAGTAGTCACTGAACTTTTTAGATTTCGCAGCAGCGATCAACTGTGGATAATGTTTTTCACAAAATGTCACGAGATTATCCGCAGCATCCAATTCATCCATACTGGCCTGCCCAAAAACATGCATAATGCTGCCTTCTCTTTGCAGATAGAAGTACTGTTTTTGTGTCGTAACGCTTACACATTTTACCGACGAATAATATTTATACGTAGTAAACTGATCCTCGTGATATTTTCCTACCGGAAACTGATATTCTCTGGCAATAGACGTGGGCAGCAGCATTGCACAAGCACTGGTGTCCAATGTGTCTTGGTACAGCATTTTTTCTAACGCTTTTATCCCTGTATAGCAGAACTCCTGAGCTTCATCTCTTTTTTCCGTAATTTCATTGAACGAACTATATTTACAAATACCTGTCACTGCAATATCTGCCTGATATTTTTCCTTTAATTGAACAAGTACTTCCAAATAATCCGGTGCGATAAAATCATCGCTATCAATAAATGTAACGTCATTTCCCCTTGCGTACTTAATTCCAAAGTTTCTTGCATCAGATAATCCGCCATTGCTTTTGTGCAACGCCCTAATACAATCGTACTTTTGTGCATAACGATCACACAATTGTGGACAATTGTCTGGCGATCCGTCATCCACCAGTAGAATTTCAAAATCTCTGTATGTCTGTGCCAGAATACTTTGGACGCATTTATCCAGATATTCTTCCACCTTATATACAGGTATGATTACGCTAATCATTTTATCTCCTTTTCTACCGCTTCCAAGTAATACTTCTGCATTCGCAGCGCTTCCGATGCACTGTCAAAACCCGCGGCAGCAACTTCTTTTGCGTGGCTCCTTCTGACAGGCATATTTTCTTTGCAAGCCTTTAGAATTTGCTCCGCCCATACATCGTTGCCATCGTCAAGCGCAATAAAGTGGCCAAGCTCACATGCATTGGCTTCCCTCGTTACCTCCGTTGAAAAGAACATTGGCAAACCGCAGCTCTGCGCTTCAAGCCCAACAACCGGAAGTCCCTCATAGAGGGAAGGAAGCAAAAAGCAATCCATTGCATTGTAAAACTGCTGGATGTCCTCTCTTCGCCCTAAATAGGCAACCTGTTTTTTAATTCCCAACTCATCGATTTTTTTCATCATGTCCTCTTTGAGATCTCCATCGCCAATCAAACATAGAATCGCATTTGATTCTTTTTTTGCGATCGCCCCAAAGATTTCAATCATCCGAACAGAATTTTTTTGTTCTGTAAAACGTCCGATATGACCAATTACAGTTTTATCGCTCCAACCAAATTCTGCTCTTGTCTTTTCGCGGACTGCCGGATCATACGAATTAAATTCGGTGTTGATTGCCGTCTTGAACACATCTACTTTTCCGGCATCAAACAGCTTATTGCCAAACTGCCAGCGGCCACAATCAACTCCACAGGACATATAGTAATTGGCAAACCACTTTGACATAGGACGCAGCATCTTTTTAAGAATCGTTTTCCAGTCGTCCTCATGTGCCATGGATAGACTTTCCGATATTCTCACCGGAACCTTGCAATGTTTCGCAACGGCCATAGGAAAAAGATTCATCGTGCTATTATAAGCATGGACAACCTTATATTGATTTTGCTTAAAGATGCGCATCATATCGGTCATATTCTGAAAAATATGTTGATATGGTGTGATCCTATAAACTCGCCCTCCCAGATTTGTAATCTCCTGCTCTGGAATCGCCTGTGAATCAGAATCACATATAAAGTCAAATTGAATTTTGTCCCGATCAATATGCCGATAGTATTCCATGACCAGATTCTTTTTTCCGCCAGAATCCATCTTTCCCATTATAACTGCAATTCGTTCCACCCTAAATTCTCCCAACTTTTCTTTATATATTATATTCATTTTTCATAAAATCAGCTGTTTTTCTGATTCCTTCCTCTAACGAAATTGGATTAAGCGCACCATAATATTTTTCATAGCGACTGATGTCAAGATAATTAACTGGAACATCAACTTTACGCCCCTCAAGATAAGAAACCGTCAGTTTTATTCCGAGTGCTTTTTCAATTGTTTCCAAAACCTGCTTAATGCTTGTCCCATATCCGCAACCAAGATTAAATATACGGTGCTTATTTTCACCCTCGACAATTTTCATAATTGCTCTAATTGCATCGTCAATATAGATAAAGTCACGTACTACAGAGCCATCTCCATATACAGCGATTTCATCTCCCTTGAGTGCCTTATATGTAAATGTCGTTACAGCACCCAAAACGCCATTCGGTCTTTGATACGGTCCATAAGGATTAGCAAGGCGAATAATACGATAATCCAAGCCGTACATATATCTATAAAGATACAGCAATTTTTCTATTGTAATTTTTTGCACACCATACGAAGATATAGGATTTGTCGCTGTTTTTTCTTTAAGCGGACAACCGACTTCTTTACCGTATACCGTTCCACCGGAAGAAATAAACACGACCTTCTTAACACCGCATCGAATGCATGCCTCAAATAAATTGGCAGAGAATACAACGTTTGATATAAGTTCCTGAGATATATGCTGGTTAGAAGTTGTTGGCACTGTCGTGCTTACTAAATGATAAACAACTTCTTGGCCTTTAAGAATTGAATCAAAGTCCATATCAACAGTTAAATCCGCTTCTAAACTGCGAACATTTTTTAAGTTCATACTAACAATCGGTTTAAAAAACGATTTACTTCTATCTACAAGCGTTATTTCATCTTCTGTTCTTTTTGCCAACTCAATTGTAAGATTCGTTCCAATAAAGCCAGCTGCTCCCAAAAGCAAGATTTTCATGTTGCTCCTCTCACTGTCTTATGCCCTTCTGTGTATAAAAAGCATATTTTATTCGTTGCTAATTAGGTCTTAGCGGTTGTTGTACATTTTCTCGTATATCAAACAGTGTGTTCATCACACCGTACAGCCTGTCGACAAAACTGAAAGTTTATGGTAGACACCTTCATCCCCACTCACCAACAAAATGTTGCGTCTTATTGTTATAACTCACAGTCATACTTCTCCATTTTTCAAAATGTCGACCCTTATTGTCATAACCCGTACACCAACTCACTTCGTTAAAACCGTACAAGCTCTCAACCGCTCTCTGTTACAACACGAACGATCTTCTACCTCTAATTTCCCAGAAAAATACAGTTATCATGTTCTTCCCTTGCTCTGCAATAAAACAGGCTCGAAGCAGAGATATTTTGCATGATTTTTTATAATATCGCATTATTGACAACTAGCGGACAGATAAATGCCTCCATCTGTCCGCCAGCTGTCATCCTCCCCTCAGGGTGAAAACCTCTTCCCCTGCCGCATTCCTGCCGCTTAGAAGAATCGGTCGTTCACCCTTCGGACGAGAAAATATGAACTTCGGGTCGCGGAGCCTTTTGTTTTTTTCCGCGCCTTTGTCCCTATGATGACAGCCGCGTATGCTCACCGCTTCACCCCAAACGCCCGTTCGGGGTTCTTCTTCCTTTGTTTTGCATCGCTTTTCTTTTTCGAATGCCTTGCTCAGAATTTGAACGTCTCTTTCATCCCCAGCCACTTCTGATCCTTCTCGCTCAGATTCAGCACCGCGTCCTCTCCGAGCGTGTATCCCTCGGCAGACGCATTTCCCTTATATTCGCCCTTTACATCCGGCCACTCAACACCAATCTCCGGGTCATTCCAAGCCAAGCCGCCCTCATCATTGGGATGATAAAAGTCATCGCACTTATAACAGAATTCCGCTTCGTCGCTCAGGACGAGGAAGCCGTGCGCAAATCCCTTCGGAATCAAGAACTGCTTTTTGTTTTCCGCCGACAGCGTCACGCCATACCATTTTCCATATGTTTCGGATTTCGCTCTCAAATCCACCGCCACATCAAATACAGCGCCGCGCACCACGCGAACCAGCTTCGTCTGCGGATACCGCTTCTGGAAGTGCAGGCCGCGCAGCACGCCCCTGACGGACATGGATTGATTGTCCTGCACAAAGTGGACGTCAATTCCCGCCTCCCGCATATCCCGCTCACTGTAGGTCTCCATAAAATAGCCGCGTGCATCGCCGTGAACGGCGGGCGTTATCACGCAAAGCCCCTCTATTCCGCCCACGTTTTTCTCAATTCGTATCTGACCCATTTAACGAATCTCCCGTTTACTTTTCGATTTCCTTCAGATAACGGCTCAGCGCATCCTGCCAGGTCGGAAGCGGCGTAAAGCCCGCCTCCACCAGCTTGCGCTTATCCAGTCGGCTGTTAAACGGCCGCGCCGCCCTGCTCAGGCCATATTCCGCCGTCGTAACCGGCACCACCTGCGTAGCATACCCCGCCTGACGGTAGATTTCCTTCGTAAAGTCATACCAGCTGATGTAGCCGCCCTCGTTGGTCGCATGGTAATAGCCGTATTTTTCGGTTTCATTCATATCAATCAGCAGCCGCGCCAGATCGTATGTGTACGTCGGCGTGCCGATCTGATCGTTAACCACGCGAACCGTGTCGTGGGTCTTCCCGACATCCAGCATCGTCCTGATGAAATTCTTCCCATTCAGGCCGAATGCCCACGCGATGCGGACGATGAAATACTTCTCAAGCGTCCGGCTGACCGCCAGCTCGCCTTCGAGCTTGGTCTGCCCATAGACGTTCAGCGGCCTGTAATCCCTGCAATCCGGCTGCCACGGTTCGGTCCCCTGTCCGTCAAACACGTAATCCGTGCTGATGTATGTCATCTTGCAGCCGAGCTTTTTGCAGGCGTCCGCCATGTTCTGCGTGCCGCCCGCATTGATCGCGCGCACCTTCTCCGCCTTTTCGGGGTCCTCCGCCAGATCCACCGCCGTCCACGCCGCGCAGTGGATCACTGCGTCCGGCTTTACGTCCGTGATGACCCGCTCTACAGCGGCTCTGTCGGTGATATCCAGCGCCACATACGGCGCCTTCGTCACCGCGGAGCCGTCCGCCACGCCGCCATAGCTTTCCTGAATGTCCGATCCGACGCCTTCATGGCCGCGCCCGATCAGCTCGTTCATCACGTCGTGGCCAAGCTGGCCGCCAACGCCCGTCACAAAAAACTTCATGCCCTGACCTCGGCTTTCGCCTTGTACATCTCTTCGTAGTACTTCTGGTAGTTGCCCGAGGTGACGTTCTTCATCCATTCCTCGTGTTCCAAATACCAGTCGATGGTCAGCACAATGCCCTTTTCAAACGGCGTCTCCGGATACCAGCCCAGATCGTTTTTGATCTTGGTCGGATCGATGCCATAGCGCCGGTCGTGGCCGAGGCGATCCTCCACATGCCGAATCAGCGCCTCGGAGATTCCTTCGTCCTGCAAACGCTCGTGGAGTTGCTCGATGATGGTCTTCACGATGAAGATATTCGGGCGTTCATTGTGGCCGCCCACGTTGTAAACCTCTCCGCTTCTGCCGCCCTCAGCCACCATGTCGATCGCCTTGCAATGATCCTCGACATACAGCCAGTCTCGCACCTGCATGCCGTCTCCGTAAACCGGGAGTTGCTTGTGATGCTTGACGTTATTGATCATCAGCGGGATCAGCTTCTCCGGGAACTGATACGGGCCGTAGTTGTTGGAGCAGCGGGTGATGTTGACCGGCATGCCGTAGGTGTCGTGGAACGCCTGAACAAAGTGATCCGCGCTCGCCTTCGAAGCCGAGTACGGGCTGTGCGGATTGATGGGCGTCGTCTCCATGAAATACCCTTCCGCGCCCAGCGCGCCGTAGACCTCGTCGGTGGACACCTGCAAATACTTCTTGCCCGCCTTCCAGCGCTTGGTTTCCGGCTGATACCACGCCTCCTTGGCGCACTGGAGCAGGTTCACCGTGCCCATGACATTCGTTTGCACAAAGATTTCCGGGTTCGCAATCGAACGATCCACGTGAGACTCCGCCGCAAAGTTGATGACGCAGTCAAAGTCGTATTTTTCAAACAGCGCCGTCACCAATTCCCTGTCGCAGATATCGCCCTGCACAAAGATATGGCGCTTATCCCCTTCCACGCCCTTCAGGTTCTCCAGATTGCCGGCATACGTCAGCTTGTCCAGATTGACCAAGAGGATGTCGTCGTGCTTTTTGAGCATGTAATATACGAAGTTCGATCCGATAAAACCCGCGCAGCCGGTGATCAAATACGTTTTCATCTGTTTTCTCCAATCGCATCGATGTATTTTCCGTCCAGCACGTCCTTCAGATACTGGCCATACTGATTCTTCTTTAGAACCTCGTAAATCTCCAGCACTTCTTCCCGCGTAATCCATCCGTTCAGATACGCGATTTCCTCCAGACAGGCGATCTTGCGGTGCTGGTGCTGTTCCATCGTCTTGACAAAGTTTGTCGCATCCACCAGACTTTCGTGCGTGCCGGTATCCAGCCATGTAAAGCCCTGCCCCAGCAGCTCCACGTTGAGTTCGCCCTGTTCCAGATAAATGCGGTTCAAATCGGTGATCTCCAGCTCGCCCCGCTTCGAGGGCTTCAAGTGCTTGGCATACTCCACCACGCGGTTATCGTAGAAATACAACCCCGTCACGCAGTAGTTGCTCTTGGGATGTTCCGGCTTTTCCTCGATGGATACCGCCTTGCCGTCCCGGTCAAATTCCACGATGCCGAATCGCTCCGGGTCGTCCACATAATACCCGAAAACGGTGGCTCCTTTGCCCGCCTCGGCATTCCGAACCGCCGCCTTCAGGCGCTCGTTGAGGCCATGCCCCGCAAAAATGTTATCGCCCAGCACCATCGCAACCGTATCACCGCCGATGAACGCCTCGCCGATGATGAACGCCTGCGCCAACCCGTCCGGCGAAGGCTGAACAGCATACGTCAAATTCACGCCGAACTGCCGTCCGTCTCCCAGCAGGCTCTCAAAGCGCGGCGTATCCTGCGGCGTCGAAATAATCAAAATATCCCGAATGCCCGCGTTCATCAGAACCGACATCGGATAGTAAATCATCGGCTTATCATAAATCGGGAGCAGCTGCTTGCTCGTCACCTTGGTCAGCGGATACAGGCGTGTGCCGGAACCGCCCGCCAGAATAATTCCCTTCATCAGACCTTCCCCTTTTTCATGCGTTTAATCAAACAGACGCTCGTCTCATTTTTTAATGTTTTCAAGCGAAATGCAGAGGCATCTTCTACCTTTTTATCCATGGTCATTATACCGTTATTTATTTTATCTGTCAACGTATCCCTATCTTTTTCGAGCGCGTCCGACAAAAAATCTTCCGCCATTCAATCCCAAAAAGAAGACAAAAAAACAGCCTTGCGGTCGTTTGAGGACCGGGAAAAAACCCTGATTGAAAAAGCCGTCCTCTCCCCTTCAAAGGAAAGGACGGCTCGTCATTGTCACGCCAGCTTCAAAATCATTTCCAGCAGTCTTTTCACGCTGGTCTTCACGTCTTCGCGGCTTAGTTTGCCTTCCCGCATCATTTTCAGTGTGTGCGCCGGATCGCCGCAGCCCATTTTCACATCGTTGCCCGCCGCGATTTCGGTATATTGCGGCGCATGGGTGTACCAATCCGTCGTCACCATACCTTCAAAGCCCCATTCGCCGCGCAGGATATCCGTCAGCAGCTCGCGGTTTTGGCTCGCCCACAGGCCGTTGAGCAGGTTATAGCTGCTCATCACCGTCAGCGGCTGCGCCTTCTTCACGCAGATTTCAAAGCCCTTGAGGTAGATTTCGCGCAGCGCGCGCTCGGACACGCGGGAATCCGAGTCCTTGCGGTTTGTCTCCTTGTTGTTGCAGGCGAAATGCTTGAGCGACGCGCCGACGCCCTCACTCTGGATGCCCTCGACCATCGCCGCGGCCATCTCGCCCGCGACGAGCGGATCTTCCGAATAATACTCAAAGTTGCGCCCGCAGAGCGGCGTTCGATGGATGTTGATCGCCGGGGTCAGCCACACGCCGACGCCGTTTTCGTGCACTTCCCTCGCGCCCGCCGCGCCGATCTCGCGCACGATCCCCGTGTTCCACGTGCAGGCCAGCAGCGTCGCACACGGGAAGGCCGTCGTCGTTACGCCGCATTCCGGCTTAATGCGCAGACCCGCCGGGCCGTCCGCCGTCATCACGTTCGGCACGCCGTAGGTCGGCAGATTGCCGAAGCCGAACGTATTTGCTACGCCGCGGTTCGGCTGTCCGCCCAGCAGCCGCACCATGTCCTCGTCGCTGAGCAGGCTCATCCATTCCTCCAGCGTCAATTCGCCGTTTGCCACCTCGATCAACTGCGGCTTGATCGGCGGAATCCATGCGCAGCCCGGAATCTGATCCGGGATTTCCAGCGGATACTGCCCCTCGTCCGGGATGCCCTCCAGCTTGCGCCAGTCCTCGCGCGGCGTTTCCGGCGCGCAGGAAAGCACGCGGTAACTGCCGTCGGCCAGCATACGGCGATGCAGCTGCTTCGGCGCGCACTTCTCCGAAAGCTGCGCCAAAATCACATCGCTTTCCAGCGCATAACGATACGCGACATCCGCCGTCTCCCGGACATTTTCGCCCAAACGGAAGCGGTATTCGCCTTTTTCCAGCACATACGCCGATTTTTGAATCACGCCCTCGTCGTCGTAGGCGGCAAACGCATACGGCGCAAACGCAATCGTCAGCGTTTCGCTCTCGCCCGGTTCGAGCAGGCGCGTCTTGGCAAAGCCGACAAGCGCCGTCGCAGGCTTGGCCATCCGCCCCTTCGGCGGATTGACATACGCCTGCAAGACGTATTTGCCCGCGCATGTTCCCGTGTTGTGAACCGTTGCGCAGAGCTCGATCTCTCCCGCGTCGTTCAGGCCGCCGGCGATGTCGCGCAGCGCGAACGTCGTGTAGCTCAGGCCATATCCGAACGGATAGCATACCTCGTCCGCCGCGCCGGGAATCGTTTCAAAGTAGCGATAGCCGACAAACACATCCTCCTGATATTCCACGTACATTCTGGATTCCGCAAAATTGGCCGAGGACGGATAGGCCGCGAACGACGACGCGAACGTGTCCGTCAGATGGCCGGACGGGCAGACGTCGCCGACCAGCAGATCCGCCGCCGCCAATCCGCCCTCCATGCCGCCCTGCCAGGCCAGCAGCGCCGCGCCGACGGCGGGGTTGTCCTTAAACCAGAGCGTATCCATCATGCCGCCCGTGTTGAGCACCACGGCCACGCGTGGGAACGCCGCAAGCACCTTTTTGACCATGTGCTCTTCCTCGAATGAGAGGAAGTAATCGCCGTCGTGCGGCTGTCCCGTGCGGTCATAATCCTCGCCGGAAAAGCGGCAGATCGTGATGACGGCGGTATCGGTGAACGCGCGCGCCTGCCGAACCAGCGTGTCATCCAGAATCGGTTCTCTAGTCTTTCCCGGCGTTGCGCCTGCGGCGTACTGCGCCTTGACGTTCTCGGCATAAAAGCGTTCCAGCGGCTCAAAAATTTCGATTTTGCCCTCGTCCTGCTTCATGCGAAGCCCCTGCGCCAGCGAGCGGACGTAGGCCACCGTCGTGTCTCCGCTTCCACCGCCGCCCTTGACATAGTCCGCCTGTGCCTTGCCGAAAACCGCCACGCGGCTGCCGCGCTTCAGCGGCAGCGTTTCGTTTTCGTTTTTGAGCAGCACCATGCCTTCGGCTGCCGCCCTTCGGGATAGCGCAATGTGCGCCGCGCTGCCTGTCACACGCCGTCCGTCCTCGCCCAGCGGCGTGGCGGGCATAAAGCTGATTCGCTGCCATTTGGGTTCCATTTCTTCGCGCCTCCATTCGTTTTTCCGTCGTGCATCCCATTCATTTCAAATATCCGTGCCGTCACGGGCATGCTTCTCAAGTCGTCTGTTTTAATCAATCCCTGCGGAAGATGTCCCTCGTGTGTACCTTGTCCATATTATAACATATTCTTTGATGTTGCGATAGATAGTATCTTATTCCGGCTTCGTTCCGTCATCCATCTAGATGACCGCCATCTGCCCGAACATGCTGACGAATACTGAGGAACTACCTCTGTTCAGATGAAGCACTTGTTCTCCGTGTAATGCTCGTAGATCAGATCCAGCAGATTCTCCACTGGCGGGTAATACTCCGGCTCTGTTTTCTTCAAATACTCCTCCAGCATTTCCTTCAATTTTTCTATAATGCTACCATCCTTCCCAACTGAGATTCACATCCTCAGTTACGGCACATCTTACCGTAGACTTTTGCACATAGCAACCTATTTTTTGCGGTCTTTAGGATGCCCCATCTTCTCCTTCACTTCATCCGGCACATCGATCAGCCCAAACCGATAGAACATCCCATAAATGTAAGTCACGCCCCGGATATCCCCCAGAGCTTTGGGACGATCAACCCCATCCTCTTTAACATTCTTCAGTGCCAAAACTATAGAACTCCATGCCAGGCTTTTACTGTTCTCCCGGCGGTCGATCCACAGCTCTTTCGTGTACTCGCCGTTCCTGCCTTTTTTAATTTCGTAAGAGAATGGCAACCCGGAGTAAGTTTTGAATTTCACACCAGCATAAGCCAAAACCACTCCCCAAAAGTTTTCTTCTGTCGGATCAGCCCTCCACCGCTTCATCGCTCTGTATCTCCGCTGCCGCTCTGCACCGACATTGATTTTCTCTTTTTCTGCTGTACTTGGGAAGTACACACCTTTTTGATATGGCAGGTACGCACAGGGATTTTCTTTGGAAACAAATGCCCATACTTTGGGATGTTTAACAGTGTATCAAAGAATTTCGTATGCTTTTCAGTAAGAAAAGTTTGCCGTTTTTATATCTTTTTATAGATCACTACAAGGCTTCCAAAATAAAAGAACTTTCCAGTTTTGCTAATGGTGAAAAGGATATCAGTGCAGTTGAAAATGCTGTTGCCAGTGATCTCAGTAATGGATTTGTAGAAGGAACTAACAGCAAACTCAAAATGGTCAAACGTACCATGTATGGGCGATGTAGCAGGCAATTGCTAGAGGCTAAGCTGATGTATCGTATTGCTGACTAGATACTAGCTAATGCGGAAGAACCAATTTCCTTCTGCAACTTTAGGGAAATGCCTCTGCATTTTTAGGTAATTTGTGCTTGCAAAAAACAATTGGAATAGATATGTCCTACCGCAACCAGAATAATGCCTATTCCCTTTAATACATCAAGCCATGATAATCGCTCTGCTCTCAAGATTTTATTTCTCTTTCACTTTATACCTTTATGTCAACAGTTAATATTTCACATTATAAATTTCGCAGTCTGTTTTCTCAGTAATCACTTCTTTAAAAATTTACACGCAATTTTTTTAATAATTTGAATATTTTGAGTGA